>Ga0207932_1000001_pt1 | contig 104066 bp, 94 predicted proteins | sample NGESurdeep092012_FD_184480 | JGI IMG/M metagenome (GOLD analysis project Ga0207932, IMG submission 184480) | Arctic peat soil microbial communities from Barrow, Alaska - NGEE Surface sample 415-2 deep-092012 (SPAdes) | ecosystem: Environmental > Terrestrial > Soil > Wetlands > Peat ...
CGCGAGCTGGAGCCCCTGGAGCTCCGGCGGATCGGAGGGAGTCGCATCCTCGAGGTGCGTCGTCACGAAGCGGAACTTCTCACCGTCGTGGCGGACGTCGATCGAAGCCCAGCCCCGCTTGATGTCGATGCCGACATCGCAGGTGTCGCCCGGTCCGGGGATGAAGCAGATCGGGAGAAGGTATGTGTAGGTCCCCGCCCGCGGGTTCGAGACTTGGAGCTGTCCCCGCTGCCGATCGTGCCGAACGAGGATCACATCGCGATCGAGGAGGCGAACGGCCGTTCCCTCGGCGTCGGGCAGCGTGACGTCGGTGTCGAGATTGACACTCGCGACCTCATAGGAAAGGCGCGCGTCGTGCAACTCGTCGAGGAGGATTTCGACGAAGTCGATGCTCTCCAACACGCCCGTGGCGCCCAGAAGCTCGTAATGCGTGGCTTCCTGGAGGCCGATCAGATCGGGCTCGGCGGAATGAATTTGTTTCACGATGGCTCGGGCGCGGACGTGAAAGTCAGTCTTCTTGATCGCTGCCCAAGCCTTGCTGACCTCCGAGGGGAGCTGGTCGGGTGTCGCGAGGAAAAGGGGCCTTTCGTCGAAGCCGAAGTACAGGTTCCACGTCATCACGGTCACGGACTTCGCGTCGCACTTGTCCTTGTCATTGGCCTGGGCGGGAGACGCCGACAGCAGGAGAATTCCGGCAAGGGCCGGCAAGAGGGTCACAAAGGTACGTTTCAAGAATCGCATGAGTGTTCCTTTCCGTCCGTGGAAGCGGACGGTTAGAACGTGGCCCCGCGGCGCCCCGAAATCTTCAGGGTTTTTCAGGGATATCCTGGGAGTTCGCTCAGGGCCGTAAGTCCTTTCTCATGAACCCGCTGCTATCCTCGACTTCGATGAGGTTCTCGGTCGTCATCCCGGCCCGGAACGAGGAAATGCTCCTGCCCCGGCTGCTCGACACCGTCGAGGCCGCCCGTCAGGCCTACCGCGGGGGCGCCGAGCGGGTCGAGGTGGTCGTCGCGGACAACGTCTCGACCGACCGCACGGCCGAGGTCGCGCGGGCCCGCGGGGCGCTCGTCGTGAGCGTCGAGAAGCGCGTGATCGGCGCCGTCCGGAATGGGGGAGCCCGCGAGGCTCGCGGCGAGGTCCTCGTGTTCGTGGACGCGGACATCCGGATTCACCACGGGACGTTCGACGCGATCGACGCGATCGACGCGGCGCTCGCGACGGACCGCGTCGTCGGCGGAGCGACGGGAGTCCGGCTCGAGCGGATGTCCGCCGGCCTCGCCGTGACCTACGCCTGTCTCATGCCGATGGTGTGGCTGATGCGCATGGACACGGGTCCGACGTTTTGCCTGAAAGCCGACTTCGAGGCGATCGGCGGGTATGACGAGAGCCTGCTCGTGGCCGAAGACGTAGCGTTGCTCTTCGCACTCAAGCGACTTGGCCGGCCCCGAGGTCAGCGCCTCACGCGCCTGAGGAGCGCCAAGGCGATCGCGTCCGTCAGGAAGTTCGATGCATACGGCGACTGGCACTACTTCCGCCTGGCGCCGGCCGTCGCCCTCGAGATGCTCCACAGCGGCCAGAAGGGGTCGCGCTTCCTCGACCGCTACTGGTACGGCGACGTGCGCTGAGGCGCACGTATTGTGAGCGCGGAGGAAGCGATGTCCACCGAAGACCACGCGAACGTCCCGGTGATCCCGCCTGTCCTCTTCGGGGCCGGCCTCGCGGCCGGTTTCCTCCTCAAGTGGCTCGTCCCTGTCCGCCTCGTCCCGCCGTCCCTCCAAGAACCCTTCTGCTTCGCGGGCGCGGGGCTCGCCCTCCTCGGCCTCGCCTTCGGGGGGTGGGCGTTCGCGACGTTCCTGAGGGCGCGGACGACGCCACACCCGAACCACCCCGTGAGCGGCCTCGTGACGTGGGGGCCCTACCGCGTCTCCCGCAACCCGATGTACGTCGGCCTCTCGGCCGGGGTGGCGGGGATCGCGCTCATCGCGAACACGCCGTGGGTCCTCGCGGCGCTTCCGCCCGTGTGGTTTGCGCTCCGCCTCCTCGTGATAGACCACGAGGAGGCCTACCTCGAGCGGAAGTTCGACGGGGAGTACCGGGCCTTCAAGGCGCGCACGCGCCGCTGGCTGTAGGCGCCCGGTGCGGCTGAAGTGACATCATCTGCCCATGGATGCGGCGCGGCTCCTCGCGGTTCTCCGACCTCACTTCGAGGCAACCGGCGCGCGCTGGATGCTCGCGGGCGGCTTTGCCGTCGCCGCGTGGGGATCGGCCCGGACGACGCTCGACCTGGATCTCCTCGTGGACGACGCGGCGCGAAGCGCGCTTCTGGCCCGGATCGTCGCCGAGGGTTTCGAGGCATACAACGACTCGGAAGGTTTCACGAACCTCGAGCATCCCGATCCGGCCCTCGGGAGGCTGGATTTTCTGTGGGTCGACGGACTGACACGCGATCGCCTCTTCGCGGCGGCAGTGCCGCGCATAGGCCCCGACGGACTCCCCGTTCTCGTGCCCGCCCCGGAGCACCTTGTCGCGATGAAGGTGAAGGCGATCAAGAACAAGCCGATTCGGGTCTTCCGGGACAGCGAGGACTTGCGGGTCCTTCTCAATCGGCCCGAAATCGATCAAACTGAGGCTCGTGAAACCTTCGAAAGAAACGGTCTCCTCGAACTCTACCATCGTCTCAAGGCCCCGTCCTGAGCCGTTGCCCGACGACGCTTTCTGCTTTTCTCCCGAAGAGTCCGAGGCCCTCGAGCGCAGCCGCCCCGGTCCGATCTCACTCGAGGAATACGCGCGGTTCCTGAAGCAGTTCACCTGGACGAAAGAGCAGCACGCCTCGCGCCCGCCCGCGTCGGGACCGCGGTTCACACTCGACTGATCGCGAGCCTACAATCCCGCCCGGGATGTCCGGCGACTTCGTTCACCTCCACCTCCACACCCAGTATTCCCTCCTCGACGGCGCGAACCGGCTCAAGGACCTGATCAAGCAGGTCAAGTCGTCGGGCATGGACGCCGTCGCGGTGACAGACCACGGAAACATGTTCGGGGCGTACGAGCTCCAGACGTCCGCGCTCGAGGCGGGCATCAAGCCCATCCTCGGTGTCGAGGCGTACGTCGCGCCCGGCTCGCGCTTCGACCGCGAGAACGTGAAGACGCTCGACGGCGAAGGGAGCAACTATCACCTGACGCTGCTCGTCGAGACTCCCGACGGCTACCGGAATCTCGCACGGCTCGTGTCGGAGGCGTTCCTGTCCGGCTTCTACTACAAGCCGCGGATGGATTGGGAGCTCCTCGAGAAATACCACGAAGGAATCATCGCGCTGTCCGGGTGTCTGAGCTCGGAGGTCTCGAAGCGGCTCCGGATCGGAGACTACGAAGGAGCGAAGAAGACGGCCCTGAAGTACCGCGACCTCTTCGGGAAGGACCGCTACTTCATCGAGATCATGGATCACGGTCTTCCCGAGCAGAGGCAGATCCTGCCGGACCTCCTGCGGCTTTCCTCGGAAACCGGCATTCCACCGGTCGCGACGAACGATGCGCACTACCTGACCCGAGACGACGCCGCGGCGCAGGACGTTCTCCTCTGCATCGGGATGGGGAAGACACTGAACGACACGAGACGGATGAAGTTCTACAACTCGGAGTTCTACGTGAAGAGCGCCGAGGAAATGGGCGACGTGTTCCGCCCGTACACGCTCGAGGCGGTGAAGAACACGGCCGCGATCGCCGAGCGCGTCACGCCGAGCGTCATCGTGGATACGGGCCTCAAGATCCCCACGTTTCCCGTTCCGGGAGGGGAGCAGACCCCCGAGGCGTATCTCGAAGACCTCGCGAAGGAGGGCCTCGAGCGCCGCCTCGAGCCGCAGCGCGCGGCGTTCGAGAACGGCACGGCGAAGAAGGCGCGGATCGTATACGACGAACGCCTCACCTGGGAGCTGTCCGTCATCCGGAAGATGGGCCTCTCGAGCTATTTCCTCATCGTGTGGGACTTCATCAAGTACGCGAAGGACCAGAAGATTCCCGTGGGTCCGGGGCGGGGGAGCGCGGCCGGCTCGCTGGTCGCGTACTCGCTTGCGATCACGGACGTCGACCCGCTCAAGTACGACCTGCTCTTCGAGCGCTTCCTGAACCCGGACCGCAGCTCGATGCCCGACATCGACGTCGACCTGTGCGAGCGCCGCCGCGGCGAAGTCATCGAGTACGTGCGCACGAAATACGGGCGCGAGAACGTCGGCCAGATCATCACGTTCAACTCCATGAAGGCGCGGGCCGTCATCCGCGACGTGGGCCGGGTCCTCGACGTGCCGCTGGCCGAGGTGAACCGCCTCTGCTCGCTCATCCCCGCGAATCCCGGAAAGCCGACGATGCTCGCCGAGGCGCGGCGGGACGTGAAAGAGCTGGCGGACGCGCTCCGGGAGAACGAGACCTACCGCCGCCTCTTCGACCTGGGCGAGCGCCTCGAAGGAGTCACGCGACACGCGGGCGTGCACGCAGCCGGCGTCCTCATTGCGCCCAGGCCGCTGGTCGAGTACCTGCCGCTCTACCGCAACAGCAACGACGAAATTACGACGCAGTTCGAGATGAAGTCGGTCGACCGCATGGGCCTCCTGAAGATGGACTTCCTCGGGCTCATCACGCTGACGATCCTCGACGACGCGCTGCGTTTCGCGGAGAAGAAGAACGGAAAGCGCCCGGACGTGGACGCGATTCCGCTCGACGACCCCGAGGTCTACAGGCTCTTTGCGGACGGGCGGACGGACGGGGTCTTCCAGTTCGAGTCATCCGGGATGCGCGACCTCCTCCGCCGCGTGAAGCCCGAGGTCTTCGACGACCTCGCGGCGCTCAATGCGCTGTATCGGCCGGGCGCTCTGGACGCCGGGACCGTCGAGGTGTACATCCAGCGGCGCCGGGGAACGAAGTTCGAGTACCTGCTGCCCCAGCTCGAGCCGATTCTCCGGGAGACGCACGGCGTCCTCGTCTATCAGGAGCAGGTCATGCTCGCGGCGCGGGCCGTGGCGGGCTACACGCCGGGCGAAGCGGACAAGCTCCGGAAGGCGATCGGCAAGAAGGACGAGGCGCTGCTCAAGGCCGAGGGCGACAAGTTCATCAAGAAGGCCGTCGCGAACGGGACCTCGAAGAAGAAGGCCGAGGAGCTGTGGGCCCTCATCCTGCCGTTCGGCCGGTACGGCTTCAACAAGTCTCACTCGGTCGTCTACGCGCTCCTCGCGTATCGCACCGCGTGGATGAAGGTGCATTACCCCGTGGAGTTCCTCGCGGCCACTCTGACGGCGTGCTCGGGGAGCTCGGACGACGTCGTGAAGTACGTGAACACGTGCCGGGAGATGAAGATCTCCGTGCTGCCGCCAGACGTGAACGCCTCGGATCTCTCGTTCGCGCCGGACGGGCCGGCCATCCGCTTCGGGCTGGGCGCCGTGAAGGGGGTCGGGGAAGGCGCCGTCGCGTCCGTTCTCGCAGCGCGCGCCGGCGACGGACCGTTCAAGTCCCTCACGGACTTCTGCTCGCGCGTCGATCTCCGTCTGAACAACAAGAGGGTCATCGAGGCTCTCATCAAGTCCGGCTGCTTCGACTCGCTGGGGAAGAGCCGCGCGGCGTTCCTCGGCGGGCTCGATCATGCGGTCGACGTCGCGGCGGCGGCCCGCGAGGCCGCGGCGTCGGGCCAGAGCCTCCTCTTCGACGCCCCCGAAGAGACGCAGATCGAGGACCAGTTCCCCGACGTGCCGGAGTGGAGCGTCGACGAAAAGATCCGCTACGAGAAGGAGACGCTCGGCTTCTACATCACGGGCCACCCGCTCGCGCGTTTCGAGGACGAGATCCGGATGTTCGGCGACGTGACGTGTGAGACGCTGCGCGATCGTCTCGACGCACCGGTGAAACTCGTGGGCCTCGTCGGCGCGATCAAGAAGAATCAGATCAAGAAGGGGCAGAACGAAGGAAAGATGATGGCGAAGGCCGTCGTCGAGGACCTGACCGGCTCCGTGCCCGTCACGGTCTTCGCGAGCCTTCTCGAGCGCGTGGGCTCGTGGTTTGCGCCGGGGAGGGCCGTCCTCGTCACGGGGACCGTGCGCCTCTCGATGGCGCCGGGCGGCGGGACGCACGACGCCTCCGAAGGCGAGACCGCCGGCATTCCGATCGAGCTCATCGCCCGCGAAATCCAGCCTCTCGAGGGCATGCGCGAGCAGTCCGCGCGGGAGGTGGTGATCTCACCCCCGAACTTCGACACTTTTGATGAATCGGCGATGGGGCAGATTCTACGAAGGTACCCCGGCTCGATGCCCGTCTTTCTCGAGATGAGGCGCTCCGGCCAATTCGAGGCACGCCAGAAGATTGACCCGCGCTTGTGGGTCCGGCCGACGCCCGATTTCACGGCGGATCTCGAGAAATTGCTCGGGCCGAAGTCCGTCCGGTACAACTACCCGGCGTCTCCATGAGCGAGGGCGGGGCATGAGCGAGGGCAGGAGCGCGCCCGCTTTCGATGCCGAAGACGTCGGCGTCCAGCTCGCGCGCGCGGGCGAGGTCGCCGACCGGCGCGAGGTGGGCCTGTGGCTCGTGGGAGGGGCCCTGCGCGACCTGCTCCTCGGGCGGCCGCTTCGCGACGTGGATCTGGCCGTGGAGGCGGCCGCGGCGAACGCCCTGGAGCTCGCGGCACGCCTCGGTGCCCTGCCCGGCTGGACGCTCGAAAAGACGCACGTTCGTTTCGGGACCGCGACGCTCCGGGCGCTGGACGGCGTTCGCGTGGATGTCGCGGCGACCCGCCGCGAGGAATATCCGGCGCCGGCCAGTCTGCCGGTCGTGACCGGCACGACCACGATCGACGACGATCTCGGCCGCCGGGACTTCACGATCCATGCGATGGCGCGGCGGATCGGACGTCGCGGCCTCGTCGGGCGCGTGCTCGATCCCTTCGACGGCCGCGCGGATCTCGAGGCGAAGAAGATTCGCCTCCTCCATCCGCGCTCCCTCGTCGACGACCCGACGCGCGCATACCGCGCGGTGAAGTACGCCGCGCGGCTGGGGTTCGCGTGGGATCGGGAATTCCTCGGGGCGCTGAAGAAGGCGCGGGAGGCGCAGGCGTTTCAGGCGCTTTCAGGGGACCGGATGAGGAGGGGGATAGAAGAGATCTTCTTAGAAAGTGAATGGGAGCGGGCGGTCCGGCTCGCGAGCGACCTCTCATTGTTTGGCGACGTCCTTCCCGGCTGGACGGGTCCCGTATTACCTTCTAAGAGAATTCGGACCGAAGGTGCTGCGTTGGCATTGCTCGACGAGCCACGAGGGTTGGAGGCGCGTCCGAAACCAGAAGAAATCTGGCGGCGGCTGCTCGAGCCGCTGGCGCCGCCCGAGCGCGCTGCTGTCGCGTCGCGATTGAACTTTCCGAAGGCCCTGAGGCGTGCCGCAGGAGTGGAACCTCGATGACGGGAGGCGTTCTCCTTTGGATCCTTCTCGCCGCGACGCCCGTCCCGACGCCGGTACCGACGTCCACGCCGCTGCAGGCGCCGACGCCCGAGAAGCGGGACCCGCACCTCATCGCCGCTCTCGAGTCGCGGCAGGGGCTCGGCATGGAGCGTGTAGCCCTCTTCGACGACGGCTCCCTCGTCCGCGTCCGCGGGTTCCGGAGCGAGCGGATCGTCGATCGGAAAGCGCTGGCGCCCGAGGAGGTGGCGGTCGTGCGCGGGGTCTGCCTCGAGGCGCTCGCGGTGCGGGCGAAGGACGTCGACGACCCGGGCCGATCGGTCCTCGGCGACGCCGACGGCCGGCGGATCACGCTCGAGATCGTCGATCCGGGAGGGGGATCCCGCCTCTATACGTACGACGATCTCGCCTCGCTTCCGCTGGCCGTAGGAAGGGCGCGGGGGGCGCTGGAGGACCTTCGAGGCCGCTTCGAGAAGCAGGATCTGGCTGAGACGAAGTGGGACACGGCAGGTCTCAGGCCCGGCGCCTTCCTCCGCCGGCGGTCCGACGGGGTCTGGTATCGCGTCGTCCACGACGACACCCTCGATCACGACTTCGAGCTTGAAGAACTCGCCGCGGGAGAGGAGCAGGGAGGCTACAAGATGAGGATCTTCGTGTACCGCGGCGATCTGCCGCGCCTCTTCGAGGATCCCTCCGTGACCGGGTCGCGGCCGCCGCAAGCCTCGCCGGCGAAGAGGCGCTGAACGTGGTGCGCCTCACAGGCGGCGCGTGGCGCGGACGGAGGCTCGACATACCCGAGGGCATCCGCCCGACGACCGAGCTCGCGCGCAAGGCCGCGTTCGACATTCTCGGAGCGGCGATCGAGGGCGCGAACGTGCTTGATGCGTGCGCGGGGTCGGGTGCCTACGGGCTCGAAGCGCTCTCGCGCGGCGCGGCGCACGCGACGTTCGTCGAATCGAACCATGGCGTCGCGAAGGTTCTTAGGGGAAACGTGGAACGCCTCGGCGCGGGGGAGAGCGCTCGCATAGAAGAGATGTCTGTAGCCCGTTTTTCTTCGAAAGGTGAAGAGGGGAGGCCCTCGCCGCGCGGCTCGTTCGACGTGGTTTTTCACGATCCCCCTTTCGAAGCAAAATCCGAATCCGATCTTCAACTTCTTCTTTCCCTCGCGCGAACAGGGGGCTGGTTGTTCCACGAGCGGGGCGACGACGAGGTCTATCGCCCGATGGGTCTCGAGCCCGCCGACCGCCGCCGCTACGGCACGACCCGTTTCCTCATTTTCCGCCCCGCAATGCCCGGAGCGCCCTGCTAAACTCCGCGCTTCGCCGCATCGCGGCTTTGGAGCGTAGAAACATGGGCAAGAACCACAGTCTCTTCACGTCGGAATCCGTGACCGAGGGTCATCCGGACAAGATCGCCGACCAGATCTCGGACGCCATCCTCGACGCGATTCTGAAAGACGATCCGATGGGGCGCGTCGCGTGTGAGACGCTGGTCACGACGGGGCTCGCGCTCATCGCGGGCGAGATCACCACGAAGACGTATGTGGACATCCCTGGCATCGTGCGGGAGACGATCAAGGACGTCGGGTATACACGCGCGAAGTACGGATTCGACTTCGAGACGTGCGCCGTCCTTTCGACGATCGACAAACAGTCGCCGGACATCGCCATGGGCGTCGATACGGGCGGGGCGGGCGACCAGGGCCTCATGTTCGGGCTCGCCGTGCGCGAGACCGAAGAGCTCATGCCGCTCCCGATCATGCTCGCGCACAAGCTGACGATGCGCCTCGCCGAGGCCCGAAAGGCGAAGACTCTCGAGTGGCTGCGCCCCGATGGCAAGAGCCAGGTCACGGTCGAGTACGAGGGCGCCCGGCCGGTGCGCGTGGAGGCCGTCGTGATTTCGACGCAGCACGCGGAGTCGGTCCCGACGCCCGAACTGCGCGAGGCGATTCGCGAGGAGATCATCCGGCCCGTCGTGCCCGGGGCCCTCCTCGACGACAAGACGAAGTTCCACATCAACCCCACCGGCCGTTTCGTTACGGGCGGCCCCCAGGGCGACACGGGCCTCACGGGCCGGAAGATCATCGTCGATACGTACGGCGGTTACGGACGGCACGGCGGCGGCGCCTTCTCGGGCAAGGACGCGACAAAAGTGGACCGGTCGGCGTCGTACATGGCGCGTTACATCGCGAAGAACATCGTGGCCGCCGGCCTCGCCGACAAGGTCGAGGTCCAGCTCGCCTACGCGATCGGCGTCGCGGACCCCGTGTCCGTCTACGTGGACGCGTTCGGCACGTCGAAGGTCGACCCGGAGACGCTTTCGAAGCTCGTCCGCGAGCACTTCCCGCTCACGCCGAAGGGGATCATCGAGTGTCTCGACCTGAGGCGGCCCATCTTCCGCAAGACGGCGGCCTACGGACACTTCGGCCGCAACCTTCCCGAGTTCACGTGGGAGCACACTGACAAGGCTCCGGCCCTTGCGGCGGCCTTCCGGGCGACGGTGCCGGTGACCGCCTGAGTCGCCTGAGTCAGTATCATCCAAGCATGATCATGTGATATGGTCGGGGGTGTTGGACGCCGCCCCCGCCCTGTCCGCTCTCGCCGACCCGCTCCGGCTGCGGGCGGTCCGTCTTCTCGCCCGCGAGGAGCTGCAGGTGCGGGAGATCCAGCGGATTCTCGGCGCCGGGCAGTCACGGGTCTCGAACCACCTCGCCGTCCTGCGCCATGCGGGCCTCGTCGAGACGCGCCGTGCGAACGGGACCGAACGATACGCAACGACCGGAGACGGCCTGAAGCTCTGGACCTCGGTCGCCCCCGCCGTCACCGACGCGGCGTTTCCAGCCGACGACGAGCGGCTGAAGGACGTGCTCGAAGAGCGCGTCGCCGCGCTGCCGGAGGGCAGCTTCGACGCGGTGGCGGGGGAGTGGGACCGCTTTCAGGGCCCGTTCTACTCGGCGGGTGTCCGCGAGGCCGCGCTTCTCCGGCTCCTGCCGCGGGGCCTCCGCGTGGCGGACATCGGATGCGGCACCGGACTCCTCACGCTGGCGCTGGCCGGCGTCGCGGGGACCGTCGAAGCCGTCGACGCGAGCGACCGGATGGTGCGCCTCGCGCGGGAGAAGCTGCGGCGCGCGTGCGCGGCGAACGTGACCGTGCGGCGCGCGAGCGCCGAGAAACTGCCTTTCGAAGACGGTGTGTTCGACGCCGTCTTTGCGTTTCACCTCCTCCGGCATCTCGTTCGTCCGGCGGACGCCCTCGGCGAGTTCGGGCGCGTCGTGAAAGCGGGCGGCCGCGTCGTCCTCGTCGAGCTGGAACCGCATGGCGTCCGCGCGCTCAGGGCCGCCACGGGTTCGCACCACCTCGGGCTCCCGCGCGAGACCGTTCGCGCCGCCCTGAGGCGCGGGGGATTCGCCGACGCGCGTTTTGCCTCTCTTTCTCCCTACCGCGTCCCCTCGGAATCCGGGGAGGTCGCTCTCGCCACGTACATCGTCGACGCCGTCCGGGAGTCCGCGCACGGCCAAAAGGAGATTTGATGACGACCGCCACCCTCCCTGCCCACGACGTCAAGGACCTCGCGCTCGCCGCGAAGGGCCGCCTGCGCATGGAGTGGGCGGACCGCTCGATGCCCGTCCTCGCCCGCATCCGCGAGCGCTTCGAGAAGGAGAAGCCGCTCCAGGGCCTCCGTCTCTCGGCCTGCCTCCACGTGACGAGCGAGACGGGCAACCTCGCCCGTGCACTGAAAGCCGGTGGCGCCGACCTGGTGCTCTGCGCCTCCAACCCGCTGTCGACGCAGGACGACGTCGCGGCGGCGCTCGTGGCCGAGTTCGGCATTTCGACGTACGCGATCAAGGGCGAAGACAACAAGACGTACTACTCCCACATTCAGGCCGCACTGGCCCACAAGCCGAATATGACGATGGACGACGGCGCCGACCTCGTTTCGTCGCTCCTCTTCATCGCGCTCGGCAAGGAAGGGCAGCTCGAGCCCTCTCTGGCGGCATGGGCGAAGGGGCTCTCGGCCGCCGAGAAGAAGTCCCTCCTCGACGGGATCGTCGGCGGGACGGAGGAGACGACGACGGGCGTCAACCGCCTGAAAGCCATGGAGAAGGAAGGCGTCCTGAAGTTCCCGGTCCTCGCCGTGAACGACGCCGAGACGAAGCACTTCTTCGACAATCGCTACGGCACGGGCCAGTCCACGATCGACGGCATCATCCGCGCGACGAACCTCCTCATCGCCGGCCTGAACGTCGTCGTCGCCGGCTACGGCTGGTGCGGCAAGGGCGTCGCGATGCGGGCCAAGGGGCTCGGCGCGAACGTGATCGTCACCGAGATCAACCCGGTTCGCGGCATCGAGGCCGCGATGGACGGCTTCCGCGTGATGCCGATGTCCGAGGCCGCGAAGATCGGCGACATCTTCGTCACCGTGACCGGCAACAAGAGCGTCCTCGCCGACGAGCACTTCGCCGTGATGAAGTCCGGCGCCGTCATTTCGAATTCGGGCCACTTCAACGTCGAGATCGACATCCCCTCGCTCGAGAAGCGCTCGTCGACGCGCCGGATGATCCGCGAGTTCGTCGAGGAGTTCCGCCTCAAGGACGGCCGGACGATCTTCCTGCTCGGAGAGGGCCGTCTCATCAACCTCGCGGCCGCCGAAGGCCACCCGGCCTCGGTCATGGACATGTCCTTCGCGAACCAGGCCCTCGGTGCCGAGTTCATGGTCAAGAACCACAAGACGCTGGGGAACAAGGTTCACTCGATCCCGGTCGCGATCGACGCCGAGATCGCGCGCCTCAAACTCGCGTCGATGGGCGTCCTGATCGACGTCCTCACGCCGGTGCAGGAGAAGTACCTGGCTGGTTGGGAAGAGGGAACCTAAATCCCCTCTTACGTCCTCACGCCCAAAAGACCCCACGTCGCCCCGAGACCGAAGAACACGTTCGGCGCCCAGGCGGCGATGAGGGGAGGAATGGCTCCCTGCTCTCCGAACGAGACGAGGAGCGCGGAGAGGAACAGGTAGGTCAGGCCGAGGAACAACGCGATGCCGATGCCCGCGACGGCGCCGCGCTTTCCATATGCGAATGCAAAGGGGAGTCCGACGAGCGTCAGAAGAAGAGCGGAAGCCGCCACCGCCGTTTTCTGGTGCAGCCCGGTCGCGAGCATTGCCGTGTCGGCGCCCGCCCGGCGCCGCACCTCGATGAAGCGCGCCAACTCGCGGTAGGTCATCTGGCGCGGGTCGGCCTGGCCAGAGGCGAAACCGGCCGCGGCTTCGGGAGCTTCGATGAAGAACGGGCCGTCGCGCCGGATGGCGAGGGCATGGCCCTGCGTGAACGTACGGATCCAGCCGTCCTCCGCGAGGAGGCCTTTCCCGGGGGCGAGGCGTGCTCGAGCGGCGTCGTGACGGGAGACGAGCCTCCAGGTCGACGGATCGATCTGCAGGACCGACACGCCGGTGGCGATGCGGGAGGCGGGGTCGTAGGCGTCCGCGGCATAGAAACGTCCTGCGTCGCCGCGGAACCAGGCGCCGCCGACGTTGCTGACCGGCGGCGTCTGGCCCTTCAGCAGGAACCGGAGTCGATCGGCTTCGGAGGCGGCCGTCGGGACGATGCGCTCGGCGAAGACGAAGAGGAGACCTCCGGCCATCACGGCGAGGACGAGGATCGGGGCCGTCGTCCGGTAGAGCGAAATGCCGTGCGCAAGCAGGGCAGTCGTCTCGGTCGAGCGCACGAGGCTCGCGATGGTGACGAGGGCCGCGACGAGGAAAGCGAACGGCACGATCGTCAGAATGATGGGCGAAAGCGAGGCCTGGACGTATCGCAGGATGAGGGACGTCGGGGGCCGATGCCGCGCGATGTCATCCGAGATTTCCAGGTAGTCGATCAGCACGTAGAGCGTTGCGATCGAGGCCACGACGAGGGCGAAGACACCGAGGAATCGTCTCGCGATGTAACGGTCGATGAGGAGGAGGCCCGGCAGGGAAGTGCGGCGGCCGGCTGTGGCGACCGGGCGTTCGGTGGGAGCGGCGGCGGCGTTCGGGCGGGACCCGCTGACCTCGGAAGGGACGGCCCGGGGCGCCGATTTGAACGGGAGCGCGAAGATGCTCTTGTCGCGCCGCACGCGAGTCAGGGCGTAAGCGCCGAAGGCGAGCAAGAGGAGGTTCGGCAGCCACATGGCGAGACCGGGCGACATGCGGCCCTCGATGGCGCGGGCCTCGCCGGTGGCGAGGAGAGCGTAGTAGAGGAGGACGATCGCGATGGATACCGCAAACCCGGCCGCGCGGCCCCCGCGCCGGTTGACGATTCCGAGGGGGAGTCCGATCAGACCGAAGACGAGGCAGGCGGCCGGTAGAGCGAACTTCTTGTGGACCTCAGTCAGGGCGAGTCTCCGCTCCTCGGGGCGGCGCGTCCGGGCAGCGGCTCGATCCAGCAGTTCGCGGAGGGTCTGTTCGCGGATCTGCTTCTCGGAGACACCCAGCGTCGGCCCGTTGTCCTGCAGAACCATGCGCTGCCGTGAGAACGAAGTGACGTCGTACCGCCGCCCGTCCTCGGCGAGATGGTGCCTCTCGGCGTCCTCGACCCGGAGCCACAAGCGGCCCTGGTCCTCCTCGAGCTCGAGCCAGCCGCGCCGCGCGAGCGTCAACTGGGCGCCTTCGGGATTGGACCGGTCCGAGATGATCAGTCCGGTGAGCTCCCGCCGGTCGGCGGACGCCCCTTCGGCGTAGACGCGGAGGCCGGCGATCTCCGGGCTGAAGACGCCGGGCTGGATTCTCTGGGCGAAGGCAAAGCTCGAGAGGCGGAGCTTCATGGCATACAAGAGATGATTCGTGCGGGGGACGACGGCAAGCATCAGGACGAGCGTCACACCGGCGGTGGCGGCGGCGAGAGCTCCGATCGGGCGATAGAGCACCAGGAGATCCACACCCGAAGCTCGAAGGGCGGTGAGCTCCGAGTCGGCCGAGAGGCGGCCGATCCCGATGAGGAGCCCGAGAAGGAACGCAACCGGCAGCGTAAGGACCACGATGTGCGGAAGCGATAGCGCGACGACGACACCGGCTTCGGCGAGTGGGTGTTCGCTCTGGACGAGGAGCTCGGAAAACTGGACGAGCCCGCGCACGGCCATGAACCCGGTGTAGGCGAGAAACCCCACGAGCGTCGGCCCTGCTACTTCCAGGAAGACATACCGGTTCAATCGAGAGAGCACAGCAGATCGTAAGCCGAACAGGCCTCATTCCGAGGCCAGAACACAGGGTCCGATAATATTTATTATGTTAAATTGTACGGCCGGGCTGCCAGGAAAGATAAGTCGGACTTCCTCGAAATGGGAATGCGCCCTTGCGCGGCGCCCTTGCAGGCTACTTCTTCGCTTTCGGCTTTACGAACCGGCCCTGTGTTTCGAGGTCGATGTCCCCAACCCCGATTCGGCGCGCGACGTCCCTTATCGCTTCGAAAATCTCGTCCTTCTTGTGGAGCCGACCCTTGAGAACGAGGCTGACTTTGTAGTTGCGGTCTGCCGGCGTGAAATCGAGCGTATATGCCTTCTTGAGTCCTCCGAGCTTGGAACCCGTTCCGCGCCGCGTGTCCTTCTTGGCCTCGCGGAGAACGTCGCGGCTCACGCCGTCGCCACTCGCCATCGCAGCGACGGCGGCGAGCATGAGGTCCTCATCCTTCAGGCGGCCGAGTTCCAGGAGGAAGGATCGTGAGCCGATGTCGGCGCGCCGACATTCTGCCTGCACGCGGTCCGGAAGACGCGCAATCGAGAGCGCCTCCGTGATCGTGACGCGCGACTTCCCCACGGCATCCGCAATCTGTTCGTGCGTGTATCCGTGGCGTTCCTGGAGCGCTCGATAGCCTTCGGCTTCTTCGAACGGGCTGAGGTCCTTGCGCTGCAGGTTTTCGACGAGCGCAATCTCGAGGAGCTCGTTGTCCGGCACGTCCATCTCGATGCACGGAATCTCCGCGAGGCCCGCGTCCAGCGAAGCGCGGAATCGGCGCTCCCCGGAGATGATCGTGAAGCGACCGTCGCCGCGGGGCCGGACCAGGATGGGTTCGAGGACGCCTTTATCGACGATGGACTTCGTGAGCTCGGAGAGATCTCCCATCGCGCTTCGGGGCTGATTCGGATTCGCCTCGATGAGGTGAATGGCGATGCGGCGCCCGATCGGAAGTTCATCCGCGCGGACGAGCTGGTCGACGAAGTGAGAGTCGTGGCGCATGCGCGAGGATTCGGGGAGGCCGCGGCGCTTAGACACGGGAAAGAATCTCCTCCGTCAGGCTGTAGTACTCGAGCGCGCCTGACGAACGCGGAGCGAAGGTGAAGATGGATTCTCGATACGCGGGCGATTCCTCGAGGCGTATGGATTTCGAAATCGTCGTCTTGAAGAGCTTCTCTTTGAAGACCTGGTCGATCTGGCCCTGGATGTCTTTCCCGAGCGTCGTGCGCTTGTCGTGGAGCGTGATGACGACGCCGAGGATCTGGAGATTCGGGTTCGGACGGCTCTTGATCTTCTCGATCGTCTCGAGGAGATCGTCCGTGCCCTCCAATGCAAAGTAGGACGACTGGATTGGAATCAGAATGTGCGTGGACGCGACGAGCGCATTCACCGTGATCATGCCGAGCGTGGGCGGGGTGTCGATGAGAATGGCGTCGTACTCCCCTGACTCCCGAACGACCTGGAACTTGTCCTTCAACCTGAAGTGACCGTCGATCTCCCCGAGGAGTTTGGACTCGACCTTCGCCAGCGAGATGCGGGCCGGAGCCACGGTGAGCTTCGGGATCTTCGTGGGCTTGATGATGTCGAATACCGAGACGTTCGAATCCGTCAGGACGTCGTACATCGACTTCTCCACATCCTTGCGGTCGAGGAAGGACATGGTGGAATTCCCTTGCGGGTCCAGGTCGACGAGCAGAGTACGGAGGCCCTTTTGGGCGAGTGCAGCGGCGAGGTTGATCGCCGTCGTGGTCTTTCCCACGCCGCCCTTCTGGTTCGCAATGGTGATGATCATGCGCTGGAGTCGCGGATGATACGGAGGGTCCGCCGGCGCATCAAGGAAGAATCACTATACCGTGGTCCGAAAACTACATCCGGTAATTGCCGAGTGTGTCCGGATCGGCTTCCTCGAGCCACTTACGGAGTCGCTCGGAGTTCTGCGCCTCCGAGGTGTCTTCCCCGCTGCGGCTCTTTTCGAGGACCGATTCTTCCACGAATACGGGAGCGGCGAGCCGGAGGGCCAGCGCGATCGCGTCGGAGGGACGGCTGTCCACGAACAGATCCCGGTTCGCGACGCGGAGGTGGATCTGGGCGTAAAACGTGTTTCCCTTGAGGTTGTTGATGACGACCCTCAAGACGTCGCCCTCGATCTGTGTGATGAGGTTCTTCAGGAGGTCGTGCGTCATCGGCCTGGGCGTCGTTACGCCTTCCATCTGGAGGGCGATCGCATTCGCCTCGAAAACGCCGACCCAGATAGGCAGGAAATTCTTTTCGTCCGCGTCGCGCAGGATCACGACCGGCATGTTCGCGATCGGGTCCACGATCAGGGCCGTGACCTCCATCCTGACGCTCAAATGGGGTTCTCCTGAACTCAATCTAGGGAGAGCGCCACTAGAATGCAAGCAGGGCGGCCTCTACTACACGCTTTGATAGGAGATAACTCATTTTCTTAGAATGAGTTAGAAAGAGTTTAGGAAGCCGAGACGAACTGTTGCCTGGCTTTGGAGGCATTGACTCTTATTGCCTTCGAAGAAATCTTCTCTTCGATCTTTTCCTGTCTCCGTCCGAGCAGAGAATTCGGAAATCCCCTCTCGATCCGCACGTCCACGAGTGTGCCGGGTGAGAGGTCCGACTCGCCTATGATGTTCACGACGCGGCCACAGCGCGATCGGCCCGAGCTGCTCAGCCTCTTGCGGTCGAGGCCCTCGACGAGCACCTCGAGCGTTTGCCCCTCGAGGGCGCGGTTCAGGCCCCTCTGGATGTCCTGCTGGAACGCCTCGAGCCGCGTGAGGCGCGCGGATGCCTCCTGTGGCGTGACGTCGTGCTCCCACCTGAGCGCGGCCGTCTGCGGGCGCGGCGAGTACGTGAAGGAAAAGACGCCGGCGAACCGCACCTCTTCGAAGAGGGAGAGCGTCTCGACGAAGTCGGTCTCCGTCTCCCCCGGGAACCCCACGATGACGTCCGTCGAAAGCCCGAGGCCGGGGACCGCGGCGCGAATCCGCGCGACGAGGTCGAGATACTCCTCCCGCGTGTACTGGCGTTTCATGCGCCGCAGGACCGCGTCGGAGCCCGACTGCACGGGCAGATGAAGAGCCGGAACCACCGCGGGTGTCTCGCCCATTGCGGCGATGAGCCGGTCCGAGAAATTGCGGGGATGGGAGGTCACGAAGCGCAGGCGCCGGATTCCGGGGAGGGCACCGACCGCGCGCAGGAGGTCCGCGAGATCCTCGCCCGTCTCGGGGTCGCGGAACGCGTTCACGGTCTGGCCGAGAAGCTCGATCTCGATGGCCCCGGCCTCCACCAGGGAACGCGCCTCGTCCACGACGTCGCGCAGGCGGCGGTTGCGTTCGCGCCCCCGGGTCCGGGGAACGACGCAGAACGTGCAGTTCTTGTTGCACCCTTCGATCACCGTGATCGCGGCACGGTGCGGCACCGCGTGCGCGACGGCGCCGGGCGTGTAGACGACCTCGTCCGGGTCGAACCCGGTCTCGCAGGGTCTGTCGCCCTCTTCATCGACGCGTCGCAGAACCGACGGAAGGGCCTCGATGCGCCCGGTCCCGAGCACGAAATCGACGTGCGGAAGGCGCTCGAGGAGGCCTTCCCCTTCCTGCTGCGCCACGCAGCCACACACCCCGATGACCGTTCCCGGGCGTTCGCGCTTCAGCTTCGCGAGGCGGCCGATCCGGTCGTAGACCTTTTGCTCGGCCTTGTCGCGCACCGAGCAGGTGTTGAGTAGGACGATGTCGGCGTCCTCTGGCGTCGAGGCCTCGACGATTCCTTCGCGCCCGAGGAGTCCTACGAATCGCCGCCCGTCGAGCACGTTCATCTGGCAGCCCCACGTCTCCACGAAAACGCTCCGGGCCTTTCGGGGAAGCGGAACCTCGCTCACCGCGGGAGCTTAGCAGGGCGTCCCGGCGGATTATCGCAGCCAACCGGGCGGAGCGTTCGACTTGCGGGCGTCCTCGGAAAGGTCGTCGACGGTCCTCCGCGCGTCTTCGAGTTCCTGGCGGGCCTTCGTGAGCTCCTCGCGGGCGCGGTCCCAGGCGGGCTTGACGACCGCATCCCGGCGGTTGCCGTCGCTCATCGCGTAGAAGTCGTTCTCGAGTTGCTTCGTCCTGGTTTCGAGCTCGCGCACGCGGGCCTCCCCGTCCGTGACGAGGGCCTTCTGATGGCCCACGAGCGCCCTCCAGTCGGCTTCGCTCCGGCCCTTGTCGTCACGGGCGACGTCGGGAGCGCCCGGCGTGGGAGTCGGCGACGCCGCGCCCCGCGCGGGTTTGCCTGACGCGGTCTTGGCGGACGCCCCCTTGCCCGTCGTGCCCTTGCCTGTGGCGGGTGTCGGGGTCGCGTCCTTCCGGAGAGTCTCGTTCGTGATCGTGCCGAGGGACTTCTTCGGGGGCTGATCCTTGCGATTTTCCTTCGACAACTTCACGGCGTCCGCGAGGGAACTGGAGCGTCCGGCGCCCGGTATCACGACCTTTCCTCCGGACAGGACCGAAGAGGCCGGGCCCGGCGAGGGCGTGAGTGACGTCGCCGACGCCGGAGTCGGTTCGACGGTCAGGCCGGACAGCGCCGGCTCCTGCGCGTTCGCCCGAGGAGACGCCAGAACGGCTAGACCGGCGAGGACGAGAAGCGAGGCAAAGAGCCGGTTCTTCATGGCTTGGACGTGCCTTCCCGCCCGTAGCGGTCCGAGAGTCTGACGACGTCGTCGAGCTCCGGCGTCGAGACTTCAACCAGGAGGCAGTCGGCACCTTCTGCATACATCCGGTGGCACGTTCCCGGGGTCACGTGAAAGTTCTCTCCCGGGGCCAGCCGAAGGTCCGCCCTTTCGCCCTCTCTCTCGACCTCGAGTCCGAGCGTTCCTTCGAGCACGTGGATCGTCTCTTCCTTGACGTTGTGATACTGGTACGAGAGCGATTCGCCCGCGCGGATCAGGATCAGCTTTCCGGCGTAACGTCCGGTTTCCGCGAAGATCCGCTCCTCGCCCCAGGGCTTTGGGACGATCCGGGGACGGCGGGAAGAGAGCCGTTCGCTCATGCGCGCGCCCCGGCGCCGTTTCTCGCGAGATCGCGCAGCTCCTGCGCGAGGAACGCCGAGACCTCGTCGGCGGTGGAGAGCGAGAGCGCGGCGCGCGCGACGCGCTCGGCCTCCTGGATGGAGATACCCCGCAGGAACTCCTTCACGACGGGGACGGTGCGCGGCCCCATCGAGAATTCGCGGATTCCGAGCCCGAGGAACAGGACGACGAGAGCGGGGTCCGCAGCCATTTCGCCGCACACGGAGAGCGGCTTCTTCGCGTCGCGGGCGGCCTCGGCGACGCGCGCGATGAGGCGGAGCACCGCCGGATGCGTCGGCCGGAAGAGGTCCGCGACGGTTTCGTTCGCGCGATCGACGGCGAGCGTGTACTGGATGAGGTCGTTCGTTCCGAGAGAGAGAAAATCGACCTCAGGCGCGAGCAGGTCGGCGGTCATCGCCGCCGACGGAACTTCGATCATGGCGCCGAGCGGGATGTCGTCGGGCACGGGGATCCCCCGCTCGAGGACGTCTTCGCGCGCTTCCTTCAGGAGAGTCCGCACGCGTCGGATCTCTTCGACCCCCGAGACCATCGGGACGAGAATGCGCAGGTTGCCCCCCGACGCGGCGGCGAGCAGCGCACGCAGCTGGGTCGAAAACATCTCGGGCCGCGCGAAGCAGAGCCGCACGCCCCGAAGGCCGAGGACCGGGTTCGATTCGTCGGAGCCGATCAGATGACGGGCCCCCTTCTTCCCGCCGAGGTCGTACGTGCGGATCACGACGGGGCGCGGCGCGAGCCGCTGGATGACCTCGCGGTAGGCGGCCGCCTGCTCCTCCTCGGACGGGAACTCGGTCCCCTCCTTCGAGAGATACAGGAACTCCGACCTGAACAAGCCGACGCCGTCGGCGCCGTATTCGATGACGTCGTCGATCTCGCTCGCGAGCTCGATGTTCGCGCGCACGGTGACTTCGGCGCCGTCCCGCGTGCGGGTGATCCCGCCGTGGCTGCGCTCCTTGAGCGACCTCTCGTGGCGGGCTTCCTGATCGCGCCGATCCCGGAAAAAGCCGATGACGTCTTCGGACGGCTCGCGCCACACGATTCCGTCGCGGCCGTCCACGACGACCCGATCGCCCTCCCCGACTTCAGCGAGGAGCTGCGGGACCCCGACCACGGCGGGGATGCCGAACGAGCGCGCGAGGATTGCCGCATGGGACGTGCGCCCGCCGCGCTCGGTCACGAAGCCCACGACCCGGTCTCGCGGAATGCGCACGGCGTCGGACGGCGTGAGCTCGTCCGCCACGAGGACGATTGCCTCGCCCGCGAGGTCCTCCATCCGCAGGCGCGAGTTCTCTTCCCCGCCGAGGTGCTTCTTCAGCACGCGCGCGACGTCGTCGATGTCGTCGGCGCGATGGGCGAAGTTCTCATCCGGGAGGCTCCGGAAACGCGCCATGAGGTCGGCGGTCGTTTCCGATACGGCCCACTCGGCGTTCACTTTTTCATGCGCGATCCGCCGTTCGATCGGGCCGAGAAAGGTGCGGTCCTTCAGGAACAGGGCGTGCGCGTGGAAGATTCCCGCGTACTCGGAGCCGAGATGCTCCTTCACGTGGCGAGCCGTCGACTCGATCTCTCCGGCCGCGGCTTCGGAGGCTCGGCGGAACCGCTCGATCTCGGATTCGACTTCTTCGGGCTCGAGCGTTCGCTTCGGCGACGAGTCTTCCCGCGAAACCCACAGAACCGCCCGCCCGACGGCGACGCCGGGAGAAACGGGAATGCCGGTGAGGGAAAGGGGGCGCTTCACCCCGTTATCTTAACCGCGGCTCAGTCGGCCTCGTCGAACTTGCGATCCACGAGGTCGCGCACGGCGGCGAGCGCCTGCTCTTCGTCGCTCCCCTCGGCGCGCACGACGAGCGGCGTGCCCTTCCCCGCCGCCAGGAGCAGAAGGCCGAGGATGCTCTTGCCATCCACTTCGTCGCCGTCGCGGGTGAGGGTGATCTTCGCGTCGAACGTGGACGCCGTGTGTACGAGCTTCGCGGCGGCGCGCGCATGCAGGCCAAGGCGGTTCTTGAGCGTGAGGGTCTGCTCCTTCATCGCCGAGGCCCTCCCGGAGGGCCGTCGACGAGCTCGGCCGCGGCCACGATCGCCCGACGCCCGCGCTCGACGAGCGTGTGGGCGATGTCGCGGGGGCTCATGCCCTCGCGCGCGAGGGCGCGCGCTTTCACGACCATCGGAAGATTGATGCCCGAAACGATCTCGATCACTCCCGGCTCGAGGAACGCGAGCGCGAGGTTCGACGGAGTGCCTCCGAACATGTCGGTCAGGAGCACGACGCCCTTCCCGCGGTTCGCCTCCGAAATCGCCTTTTCGAGCCGCCGGCTCGCGGCCTCGGGAGACTCGTCCCACGCGAGCGACAGGGCACCGAGGTCGTCGGGCTCGTCGGGCTCGAGCATGTGGACGGTCTCGCGCAGGGCGTTCGCGAGAGGCCCATGAGACAGGAGGAGGAGACCCACGAAGGGACCGGTGGACGTCGTCATGTTCAGTCGAGCGCCTCGTCCCGGTGTGAGACGCGCACCGGATAGCCCATGGTCGCGAAATCGCGCGCCAGGCGTTCGGCGACGTACACGGACCGATGCCGGCCTCCCGTGCATCCGATGCCGATCGTGAGGTACGCGCGGTTCTCGCGCCGGTAGTTCGGAAGACAGAAAGCGAGGAAATCCTTCAGGCGGGTGTAGAAGGGCTCGGTCTGGTCCCCGGCCTCGATGAACCGCGCGACCTCCGGATCGCGCCCCGTCCGGGCCCTGAGGCGCGCATCGAAGTGCGGGTTCGCGAGAAAACGCACGTCGAAGCAGAGGTCGAGCGCGGCAGGATACCCGTGCTTGAACCCGAAGGAGATGAGCGAGACCGCCAGGACGCCCGGGTCTCCCGGCTCCCGGAAGTGCTGCGCAACGGCGGCCCGCAGCTCGTGGACGGTCATCGCCGTCGTGTCGATCACGAGGTCGGCCTTCTCCTTCACCTCGGTCAGGAGGCGCCTCTCGAACGCGACGGCCTCGTCGAGAGAGCGCCCATCGGCGAGCGGATGAGGCCTCCGGGTCGCCGAGAACCTGTTCAGGAGCGCCCGGTCTTCGCAATCGAGGAAGACGACCGTGATCGGAAGTCGCTGGCAGAGCTTGTCGAGGAGACCCGGAAAGCGCTCGGCGAAGTCGGGATTGCGGACGTCGAGCACGACGGCGTTCTTCCGGCGTGGCATCCGGCCCGCGGCCACCTCGCCGGCGAACTCCTCGAGGAGGGAGAGAGGCAGGTTGTCGACCGTCGTGTAGCCGATGTCCTCGAGCGCGTGGGCGACGTAGGACTTTCCCGAGCCGGAGAGTCCCGTGACGACGACGAGGCGCGTCCCGTTCCCCGTCACCGCGCCCTCTCGCGGGCGTGGAGCTTGCGCCGGGCCCGCCGCGCGATCGTGAATCGATCGGAAGCGGCCTTCCGGGCGATCTCGTCGTGCACCTTCGCCGCAAGCTCGCGCGCGGCGTTGAAGCCGCGCCGCTTCAGGAGCTGGTTGCGCGCGGCGATCTCGACGAGGAGGGCGACGTCGCGGCCGGTCGCGACCGGCATCCGCACGCGCGGCACGGCAACGCCGAGGATGTCTTCGAATTCCTCGTCGAGCCCGAGGCGGTCGACCTTCTGCTGCGCGTCCCAGTCGGTCAGCTGGATGACGAACTCGACCGTGTGACGTTCGAGGACGGCGGCGACACCGAAGAGCATCGGGACGTTCACGATCCCGAGGCCCCGCAGCTCCATGTGATGCCGAATGAGCCCGGACGAGGACCCGATGAGGACGTCGTTCGGAAAGCGCTGCACGACGACGAGGTCGTCCGCGACGAGCCGGTGCCCGCGCTGGACGAGGGAAAGCGCGCACTCGCTCTTCCCGACGCCCGAGTCGCCGAGCAGGAGGGTGCCGAGGCCGCCGACCTCGAGGAGAACGCCGTGGAGGGTCGCGCGCGGCGCGAGCGATTCCTCGAGAAACGCGGTGAGCCCCTCGATGACGACGCTCGTCATGCGCGAGGTCGTGAACAGCGGAATGCCGCGTCGCCGGCACAAACTCGTCAGGACCGAGCCCGGTTTGATTCCCTTCGTGACGACGACGCAGGCCAGAGGCAGCTGCGTGAAGGAGTCGAGGCGCTTCTTGATCACGCTCAAAGGCAGCGTCTTCAGGAAATCGAACTCGCTCTTTCCGAGAATCTGGACGCGATTAGGCTTCACATAGTCCATGAAGCCCGCCATGGCGAGGCCGGGTTTCTGCACGCGCGGCCAGTAGACGGGCCGATCGAGCCCCTTGTGCCCGACGACGAGCTCGAGGCCGAGCGAGGCGAGGGCGGGAGAGCGCAGATCGCCGGCACGCACCAGGGGCTTCGTCTCGGCCGGATCTGTCATCGTGTCTCCTCGCCTACTCGGGGACGACGAGGCCGAGCGTCCCGTCCTTGCGCCGGTACAGGAAGCGCAGGGCGTGGTGGGAGGCCGGATCGCGGAAGACGAAGACCTCTCGCCGCGAGGCGGCGAACGCGGTGAGGGCGTCCTCCTCGAACATCGCGCGCGGCGACTGGGTTTCGCGCCGGGGTCCGGCGTGACGCGCCACCTCGGCCGGCGGCTCCGCCGGCCAGGTTTTGGGGTTCCGGACCGGTGAGGCGGCGCGTTTCTTGACGCCGGTTGCCTTCGTCTTCGATTTGACCGCCTGCGTGGCGATCCGGTCCATGACTTCCTGCGCGGCGGTTGTCTGGTCGCCCGCGCGGGCCGCGGCGGTGAGCGTGCCGTGGCGTCCGGCCACCGAGACCTCGACTTCCAGGTCCTTCTTGCCCGCCGTCACGACGACGTGCGCCTCCGCGTCACCCGGAAGAGTGCGCCCGAGCTTCGCGAGCTTCGTCTCGACGATCTGGCGCAGGCGCGGGTGGAGCCGGACGTGCCGGGCGGTGAAAGTGGTCTTCATGGTTCCTCCTCGGGGACGGCGGGGTCCGTCCCGCCGATCTGCTGGGGTTCCGCCTCGTCCGGACCGGCCCCAGCGGCGGTCTCCCCGACGCGGCGGATCGAGCTGGCCGGAATGCGGAGCTCTTCGCGATACTTCGCGACCGTGCGCCGCGCGATGCGAATCCCGTCGCGAAGAAGCAATTCGGCGAGGCGGGCGTCCGAGAGAGGATGCGTGGGGTCTTCCGCCTCGACGAGACTCCGGATCTTGCCTTTCACGGCGAGCGAGGAGACGTCCTCCCCCACCGACGACGCGATCGCCGAATGGAAGAAGAACTTCATCGGGACGAGGCCTCGCGGAGTTGCGATCCACTTGTTCGAGACGACTCGCGAGACGGTGGATTCGTGCATGCCGATGTCCTCGGCAACGTCGCGAAGGACGAGCGGCTTCAGATGAGCCACCCCGTAGTCGAAGAAGTCGTGCTGCTTCCTCACGATCGACTCGGCGACACGCACGATGGTGCGCTTTCTCTGGTCGAGGCTCTTGAGCAGCCACTGAGCCGCGCGCATTTTCTCCCTCAGGTAACTCTTGCCCTCCCCGTCGAGGGCGCCGTCCCGGGCGAGGAGCATCCGGCGATAGAGCGCCGACACGCGAAGGCGCGGCAGGCCGTCGTCGTTGAACAGGACGACGTATTCCTCTTCGACCTTCACGACGGCCACGTCGGGTTCCACGTAGATCGTCCGGGAGGAATCATAGGCGCGCCCGGGTTTCGGGTCGAGCCTCCGGATCCACTCGTGAGCCTGCTGGATGTCTTCGAGCGGCACGTTCATCTGCCGCGCGAGCAGGGCGGCGGGCTTCGAGCCGAGCTCCGCGAAGCGGTGGGTGACGAGCTCGACGAGAAGCGGGGTCGCGATGTTCGCGGCCCGCGCCTGGAGGAGGAGTATCTCGGCAAGGTCGCGCCCGCCGACTCCGCACGGGTCGAACGACTGAAGGAGCGCCAGCGCCTTCTCCGCCGTTTCCATCGAACACGACATGGCCGCACAGACCTCGTCGAGCGTCAGCCGCAGGCAGCCGTCCGGGTCGACGTTTCCGATCAGGAACCCACAGGCCTCCCGGACGCCCGGAGGAGCATCCGAGACGCCGAGCTGCTCGGTGAGGTGCGGCTCGAGGCCGGGCGGCGCGTCGGCCCGGTTTTCCAGCGAAAACTCCTCGGCCTGCTCGCTCATGCGGGGAGCCGTCGCCGTGCCGTCCATGTAGTCGCCGAAGTAGGCCTCGAGGTCGATGTCGCCGAGGGCGTCTTGCAAGGTCTCGGACGGTGCAGCGTCGACGACCGGTTCGGGAGCGAGCGCCTCGGGTACGGCGGCGGCGGGCTCCGAGCCCCCGTCTGCGTCGTCGGAAAGGGTTTCGACGTTTTCGGTTCCGGTCCCCGGCGTCTCGGCGAGCTCGCGCTCGCGCGTCTCCGCGGCGCCGGAGTCCTCGTCGGGCGTTGCCGTGTTCTCGGGATCCTGTTCCTCGAGCACTGGATTCGAGACGAGCTCCTGGTTCACGACGTCCTGCAGCTCGAGGCGCGTCATCTGCAGCAGCTTGATGGCCTGCTGCAGCGTCGGCGTCATGACGAGCCGCTGGGAGAGTCTCAGCGAGAGTTTCTGTTCGAGTCCCAATGTGTTGTCCGAGGCCCCGCTCAGGCAGAGGCCGCGCTGATTCTACCGCCGCGAGCCCCGGACTCAGTCGAGCCGGAATCGCTCGCCGAGATAGACGCGGCGCACCTCGGGATCGCCGGAGAGCTCGGAGGGTGATCCCGTCCGGAAAATGGCGCCTGCGTGGATGATGTAGCCGCGGTCCACGATCGCGAGCGTGTCGCGCACGTTGTGGTCCGTGATGAGGACGCCGATTCCGGCCGCCGCGAGATCCCGGATCACCTGCTGGAGGTCGAGCACGGTGATCGGGTCGATCCCGGCGAACGGCTCGTCGAGCAGGATGAACCGGGGCGACAGCGTCAGGGCGCGGGCGATCTCGAGCCGGCGCCGTTCGCCCCCCGAGAGCGTGTCCGCCACCGCGTGGGCGAGGTGCGAGAGCTTGAAACGATCGAGGAGGCCGTGCGCGGTCTCTTCGCGCATCGCCCGGCTCCCGGGAAGCGTCTCGAGAATCGCGAGGAGGTTCTCGATGGCGGTCATCTTCCGGAAGATGGACGCCTCCTGCGGCAGGTACCCGAGCCCGCGCTGGGCGCGCCGGTACATCGGGAGCGTCGTGATGTCCTGCCCGTCGAGAAGCACCGAGCCGGCGTCGGGCGCCACGAGGCCCACGACGATCGAGAACGTCGTCGTTTTTCCCGCTCCGTTCGGGCCCAGGAGTCCCACGACCTCTCCCGCGGAGACGAGGACCGACACCCCGGCGACCACCGTGCGGCCGCGGTAGGCCTTCACGAGGTTGCGGGCCTCGAGAACCGGTGAGGCGGCGCTCACAAGCCTTCCGGCTTGAGGATCGTCTCGGTGGGCACGGATCCGCCCGTCTCCACGTCCACCTGAGAGCTCTTCTGCCGGAACGTCAGGATCGCGCCGGTCGAGCGGTTCCCCTTCCCGTCGAGAGCCGTCGCGGGCGCGCCCTCCAGCGTGACCGCCTCGGTCTGCGGGCGCCAGATCGCCTTCGTGCCCTCGCCCCGGCGGTGCTGCATGCGATCTTCGACCACGACGGCGCCGCGCGCCTCCGTGTATTCGATGGTGCGGTCCGGGGCGAGGCGGATGTCCGTCACGTCGGAGCTCATCGTGAAGATCCCGGACGTCATAGTCGCATGACCCTCGAGGCGGACGAAGCGCTCCTCCTCCCGATGGATGAGGACGTCTCCCGCGGCGTTGACGGTCTCGCTCGGGCGACCGCCCGGCGGCGGCCGCGTCCCCTTCACGGGCGCCGTCTCGCGCCGGAAAAACGCCTGCACCTTCTGCTCGGCCCGCATGGTTTTCGCGGCGTCGTCGAGCTCGAGCGTGCCGCATCGGAGGACGTTCTCGTTCTGCCAGGCGCGCACCGAGCCCGTGAGAACGAGCCTCGACGTTCGGGACAGGAGCTTCAACGTGTCGGACTCGGAGAAGAATGGGCTCTTCCCGTCGCCACCAAGGAAGCCGCCCCGGCCCGGCCCGGCTCCGGGCGCGTACGAGGCCTTCACCGTGCCCGCGGCGTCCAGACGCTCCTCCCGTGCGTTCCACGAGAGCGAGCGGGCCGTGATCGCGCCGCGCTCGTCGTGGTAGCGCGCGGGGACGTCGGGCTCGCCCGAGAAGACAGCCGTGTCGTCCCGCCCGCGCAGCGTGCCGTGCGGGGCCTTCAGGGTGGCCCTCTTTCCGTCGGTCAGTTCGACTCCCTTTTCGAAGGTTGCCGTCTCGATCGAGCGCCCGTCCGGCAGGAAGAGAACCCGGGCGAAGCCGGCGGTGAGCGTGCGCAGCCCCGAGCCGGCGGGTCCGCCGGCTCGGCCGGACTCGGCGGCATCGAGCCGTTCGGGCACGGTGAGCTCGCGGAAGCGCCCGTTTTCGAACCGCCCCGAGAAGTGCGGCGCAAGCGCGCGGCGCGCTCCCGATGTGCCTGATGTACCTGATGTCCCGGCGGGGCCGAGGTCGAGCCGGGCGAGGCCACGGGCGCCCCCATCGGCTTCGAGACCGGCCGGTTGCCCGGACGCGTCGAGGCGCATCTCGAGGGCGTCGCCCTGAGCCGTGAGCGCGGCGGGCGGCTGGTCTCCGTCCGGCAGCACGAGGAGGAAGGCCTCCGTGGTCGAGAGGAGGCGGCTTCCCTCGGGCTCGGCGAGCCTCGAGACGCTTTCGCTCCGCAGGATGAAGCGATCCGTCTTCAGGACGGCGCCGCCCGTCGCGTCGAGCCTTCCGTTGCGGGAAACGACGACGTGCGGCGCGGCCAGATCCACGGCGCGCCCGCCCTCGGCGCGCCCGCTGAGGTGCGCGTCGCCGTCGAGCACGAGAGTTCCGTCCCTGACGCCGAGCTTCCCCGAGGCGGCGTGGGCTACGAGCGCGCCTCGGAGCCCCGCGACCGGACCCTCCGACGCGAGCATGCGGAGCGCCGGATCGTAGCGGAACGAGGCGGCCGAGAGACTCGTCTCCTCGCCCTCGATCCTCACGCCGTCGAAAATGCGGAAGGCTCGCGAGCCCTCGATCATCTCCGCGCGCGGCGCGCGCACCGAGATCACGCGTTCGCCCGCGCCCTCCCGCGACTCGAACACGACGTCCTTGAGGCGGAAGAGCTTCTCCCCTTTTTCCTCGAACTTGACGGCCTCCGTGGCGCGCACGCGATACCGGCCCTCGGAGGCCCGCGTTTCGTCGTACTGAAAGTCCCGGAAGCGCATCGTGTCGCGCTTCCCTCCGGACTCCTTCAGCAGCGTCTCGGCAACCGGATCGCGGGCGCCCTCCGTTCGCGCTCCGGGCTTGCGGTAGGAGAGGACGACGAGGAGCGTGAAGCCGGCGACGAGGGCGAGGACCGCCGCGCGGGCGATCCGCCGGAAGCGCGTCATGGCGCCGCCGGTGCGAGGTCGACGACGGTGAGCGAGGGGCGGCCCGTGTAGGAGTCGATCGCGAGGTTCGCGGCCACGTCCACGCGTCCGGCGCGTGCGGCCGGCGGGATGTCGGCAAGCGTCCAGCCCACGGCTTCGAGGCGCCGCCCGTTGGACGCGAGCGCGACGCGAAGACCTCGTTCGCCGACGGCGCGGCCGCGGCCGTCCCACTCGAGGCCGCGGAACCCGAGAAGCGGCTTCGGATTCTCCTGGCCATGCGGCTCGAAGCGCTCGAGGGCGCGCGCGAGCGCGTCGTCCGCCTCGGGGGCCTCGACTTCGGTGTCGACGAACAGCTCCTCGGCCCACTCCTCTTCGTCGCGCGCTTCCGCAAAGGCGGCGCGCAGGTCGTCGCGAAAGGCCTCGAAGGACGCGGCCGGCAGGGTGAGGCCGAGCGCGGCGGCATGACCTCCGAGCTCGGACGTATAGCGCCGCGCCACGGGCGCGAGGCGCTCGAAGAGCGGCGTCCTCCCGTAGCTTCGGCCGCTGCCCGACACCACGTCTCCTTCGCGGGCGAGGAGCAGCACGGGCCGGGCCAGCTCCTTCGCGACACGGGACGCGGCGATTCCCAGGACGCCGCGGTGCCAGCCGTCCGCGGCGTCCCCCGCTTCGACCACGATGGCGTCGCGCGCGGCATCGAACCCGCCGGCGAGCCGGGCGAGCACGACGTCGATGACGCGCTCCTGGACGACGCGGCGCTCGTCGTTCGCGGCCTCGATCTCGCCGGCGAGGACCTCCGCCCGCGCGGCGTCGGTCGTGGTCAGCAGCTCGAAGGCGCGCGCCGCGTGGTCGAGGCGCCCCATGGCGTTCAAGCGCGGCGCGATGCGGAACGCGACCTCGCGCGTGGAGGGCGCGCGCCCGACGGGAACGCCGGCACGCTTGAGGAGAGCCGCGAGGCCGGGAGCACGCGGGTCCGCGAGTCCCGCGAGCCCCCAGGACACGAGGACGCGATTTTCGCCTGTGAGAGGCACCATGTCGGCCACGGTCGAGAGCGCCGCGATCTTCGCGAGGGACGCGAGCCAGCGACGGCGGCCCCCGGCGTCCACGCCCACGCGCTCACCGGAGTGGATGAAGAGAGCCTCGGCCAGCTTCCACGCGATGCCGGCGCCGCACAGCTCCTTGAAGGGATACCGGCAGCCCGGGAGTTTCGGATCCACGAGCACCGCGCCGTTCGGCAGCGCGGCCGGAGGCAGGTGATGGTCCGTGACGATGACGTAGACGCCGCGGCTCGTGGCCTCGGCCACGGTCTCGACCGCGGTGATGCCGCAGTCGACGGTGACGATGCCCTCCGGCTCGTGCTCTTCGAGCGCGCGCCGGAGAGTCGGCGCCCGGAGGCCGTAGCCGTCCTGGAGCCGGTGCGGAATGAAAGGCCGCGCGTCGGCGCCCAGCTTCCGGAGGACCGTCGTGAGAATCGCGAGCGCGCCGACGCCGTCGCAGTCATAGTCTCCGAAGACGACGATGCGCCCGCCGCGCCGGGCGGTGGCCGCGAGAAGCTCCACCGCGGCGGGCAGGCCCGCCATGGCGAAGGGATCGTGCAGGGCGTCGGGAGCGGGCGCGAGATGCGTGCGCGCGGCGTCGACGTCTTCGAAGCCCCGCGCCGCGAGGATGCGGGCCGCGGGCGCGGGCACGCCGAGCTCCCGGGTGAGGCGGTCCGCCGCGTCCGGGCGCTGGGGCCGAAGGTGGCGCCGCACGAGGCGCGGCGCGCGCGCCCGGGCGTTCACGCGTTCTCCCAGGCCCCCATCACGCGGAACTTCGCGTAGCGCGCCTCGAGGAGCGTCTCGACGGGCAGAAGCGCGAGGCGCTCCAGCCGTTCGTCGATCGCCCGGCCGACGGTATCGATGGTCGCGACGGGGTCCGCATGCGCCCCGCCCGGAGGCTCGGGCAGCACCTCGTCGATGACGCCCAGCGCCTTGCAGTCCGCCGCCGTCAGTCGCATCGCTTCGGCGGCCTCCTTGGCGCGGGCCTGGTCCTTCCAGAGAATCGCGGCGCAGCCCTCGGGCGAGATCACGGAGTAGACCGAGTGCTCGAGCATGAGGACGACGTCGCCGATTCCAATCCCGAGCGCTCCGCCGGAGCCGCCCTCCCCGATGACGGTGGTCACGATCGGCGTGCGAAGCGCCGACATCTCGAGGAGATTCCGGGCAATGGCCTCCGCGACGCCCCGCTCCTCGCTCTCGAGGCCCGGGAACGCCCCCGGTGTGTCGATGAACGAGAGAACGGGCTTGCCGAACTTCTCGGCGAGCTTCATGACCCGGAGCGCCTTGCGATAGCCCTCGGGGCGCGGCATCCCGAAATTGCGCCGGATTTTCTCCCGCGTGTCACGGCCCTTCTGGTGTCCGATCACCGCCACCGCGCGCGCCCCGAGAAACCCGAAGCCCGCGACGATCGCCGGGTCGTCCGCGAAGGCGCGATCGCCGTGCCATTCCACGAAATCGCGGATCAGGACCCGCACATAGTCGAGCGTGAACGGGCGGTTCGGGTGCCGCGCCACGAGGGTCTTCTGCCAGGGCGTCAGGTTCTCGTAGACCTCGCGAGAGAGCTTCTTGAGCTTCCCCTCGAGCCTCTCGACCTCGCGATCGCGCGCGGGGCTCTCCGCGAAGCTCTTCAGCTCCCCGAGCCGTCGCCGTACACGCTGGATCGGCTCGTCGAACTGAGCCTCGTTCGCCATGTGGAGACTGTAGCAGAGGGGGCTAGGCGGAGTTGCCTACAGGAGGTTCTGCGGGTCGACGTCGAGGCGCGGCGGCTCAGGCAACGCCGCGAGGAGGCGCCCGGCCTCGGCGATGGCCTCGCGGCGTTCGGCCTTGATGAGGAGGTGGTAGCGCCAGAGGCCCTTCAGGCGTTCGAGCGGCGCCGGGGCGGGCCCCAGGATGCGGATCTCGCGGGCGACATCCGCCGACGCGAGGGCCGTGAACGCCGCGCCGGCCGCGCGATGGGCCTTCGGCAGCTCGACGTCCACGAAGAGCGCGAGGAGGAGATGCGTGTAGGGCGGATAGCGGAACGCCTTTCGAAAGCGCAGCTCGGCCCCGGCGAACGCGGGATGGTCCTGCTTCACCGCGGCGCGAATCGCCTCGTGATCGGGCCGGGACGTCTGGACGGCGACGAGCCCCGGCCTCTCCCCGCGGCCGACGCGCCCCGCGGCCTGCGTCACGAGCTGAAAGGTCCGCTCGGCCGAGCGGAAGTCCGGGAACGAAAGGAGCGCGTCGGCGTCCAGGACGGCGAGAGCCGTCGCATTCGGAAAGTCGTGCCCTTTCGCGACCATCTGCGTCCCGAGGAGCGCCTGCGCGCGCCCCGCCTCGAAATCCTGAAGCACTCCCGCGGCGCCGCCGCGCCGCGCCGCCGCGTCGCGGTCGAGAACGGCATAGGAGATCCCCGGGAAGCGCTCTTCGAATCTGTCGGCGAGGCGTTCCGTGCCGAAGCCGATCGGCTGGAGCGCGTCCGCGCCGCACTTCGGACAGGCCGCCGGGCGGCGGATGTCGTCGCCGCAGTAGTGGCACAGGAGGCGTTCGTGCCGGCGGTGGTACGTGCGGGCGACCGAGCAGTTCGCGCAGCGAAAGTCCTCGCCGCACGCGCGGCAGAGCAGGCTGGGCGAGAACCCCCGCCGGTTGAGGAGGAGGATGGCCTGCTCTCCCCTTTCGAAGCACGCCGTGAGGATTTCCGCGGTGCGGGCGGCCAGCAGGATGCGTCCGTGATCGCCTTCGCGGGCCTTCTCCTCCCGAAGATCGACGACCTCGACCTTCGCCCGCGGGCGGGCTCCGGGACGGTCGGGCAACGCGAGGCGCGGCAGACGCCCCTCGCGCGCGGCGCGCTCCTGCTCCATCGAGGGCGTCGCCGAGCCCAGGACGAGCGTGGCGCCCTCCTCGTGGGCGCGCACGCGCGCCACGGCTCGGGCGTCGTAGCGCGGCGACTCCCCCTGCTTGTAGGCCGCGTCGTGCGCCTCGTCGACGACGATGAGGCCGAGCTCCGGCAGCGGCGCGAAGACGGCCGAGCGCGGGCCCACGACGGCGTCGACGTCTCCCCGGCGCGCGCGCTCCCACTCGGCGGCGCGCTCGCCGTCCGAGAGGCCGCTGTGGAGGAGCGAGATCCGGTCGCCGAAGCGCGCCACGAACCGTCTCACGAGGGCCGGAGCGAGCGCGATCTCCGGCACGAGGAGGATCCCGCGTCGGCCCGCATCCCGCGCGGCCTCGAGCGCCGCGAGGTAGACCTCGGTCTTGCCGCTGCCCGTCACGCCGTCGAGAAGGAATTCTCGCGGCGTGCGCGCGCGGACGCTCTCGGAGATCGTCTCGATCGCCGCCCGCTGCGCTTCGGTGGGGACGGGCCTGCGGTCCTGACCGGTGCCTCCGACGTGCCGGCCGATGTCCGTGCGGCGTTCGGTCTCGATGGCCGAGACGAGGCCCGCCTTCGCAAGGGCGGAAACCACGGCAATCGTGCCGCCCGCTTCACGCACTTCCGCGATCGAGGCGGGCCGGCCGAGGGCGAGGAGCCAGGCGTGCAGGGCGCGGCGCTTCGGCGCGCGCGAGAAGGCGGTGTGATCGGCCGGGGCCGGGCGCGCGACCCAGGCCCGGTCGGACGGAGCCGTGGCCGCGCGGAGGCTCTCGGAACGGATCCGCGCGAGGCCCCCCGCGACGAGCTGCTTGAGCGCCGACGGGAGGCCCTTCCGCCCGACGCGTTTCACGAGATCGGGCAGGCGGGCCTCTCCACTCTCTAGAAGCACGGCGAGAATCTCGCCGGCAAGGCCTTCGGTCCCCGCGCCGACGGCGCCATGCGTCGGCACGTACACGGCTTCGCCCGCTGCGAGCAGCCGGGCGGGGACCGCCGCACGGAGGAGCTCGCCCGGTGGGACGAGGTAGTAGGCGGCCGCGCGGACGAGGACCTCGACGAGACGCTCCGAGAGAAATGGCGCGTCGTCGAGCGCCGCCACCACGTCACGTTCCACCGTGCCTTCGGGGGTGGGCGGCGGGTCGAGCGACGCGACGAGGCCGGTTGCTAGGGCGCTTCCGAATGGTGCGGCGACGCGCGCGCCGAGGATCAGAGGCCCGACGTCCTCCGGCACCCGGTAACTCGGCAGTCCGGGAAAGCGGTTGGGAAGGAGAAGCGCGACGCGCGTCAGACGCGCGTCCTCGGCTTCTGATCAGGGGTCTCGTCGGGCGCGTCGTCGTCCGCGGGGTCGTTCCGCCGCGATGCCTCGTCGGCATCGACGAAACGCCTTTCCGCGGGCTCCCAGCGCCAGCGGCGCGTCGGATCCAGCCCGAGGTCAGGCGTGATGATGATGAGCGAGCGCTCGATCGTGAGGTCGCCCGAGCCGAGCGAGATTGCGCGCTCGACCCAGATCGGCGGCTGGAACGTGCCGTCCCCCGCGCCGAAGAACATCGCCACGTGGAACCATGGGCCGCCGGATCCCTTTTCCACGAAGGCCTGCGCGAAGTCCAGACGGCCGTCGCCGTCGAGATCCCCGCGGACGAAGAACGGGTGATAGCCCCCGTAGACCTCCTCGAGGTCCCGGTGTTCGTCCGATTCCTTCGCGTCGGCGTCCTCCGCCGCCCTCACGAGGAGCCCGTCTTTCTTGAAGGAATCGATAGCCTGCTCGACGGCGAGCCGTTCGGCCTTCGTCCGGCCCGATGCGTCGAGACCGAGCGCCTCGGCATTCGGCGCCCTCGCCAAGGGCTTCGCCGGCTTCGGGGCCGGCCTCGCCAGGAAGAGGGCGGCGCCGGCGGTCGCGCCGGCGGCGGCGAGGGCGAAGATGACGTAGCGAATGCGAACGCTCACGGCTGCTTCCCCTTCCGCGCCGGAGCGTCGATCCCGAGCCTCGCGAGCACCGCGAGCAGATCCTCCCACGCCTCCTTCTTAAGGGCCGGTTGGCGGAGGAGGTATGACGGATGAAGAGTGGGCATCACGGGAATGTCGCGGTAGATCCCCCATTTGCCGCGGAGGCGCGTGATGCCCTCGTCGGTTTCCAGCAGGAATTGCGCGGCGAACTTGCCGAGGGCGACGATCACCTCGGGCTTCACGAGGTCGATCTGCCTCTCGAGGTAGCCGCGGCAGGCGGCGATCTCGTCGGGCTCCGGATTCCGATTCTCGGGCGGACGGCACTTCAGGACGTTCGCGATGTAGACGGACGAGCGAGGCAGCCCCATGCCGTCCTCGATCATCCGCGTGAGAAGCTGGCCCGCGCGCCCCACGAACGGCACGCCCTGCGCGTCCTCGTCGGCTCCCGGGGCCTCGCCGATGAACATGATCCGCGCGCCGGGTGAGCCGTCGGCGAACACGGTCTGCTTGCGGGTCTTAGAGAGACGGCATTTGATGCAGCCGGAGACTTCGTGAGCGAGAGGTTGGAGCAGGGCGACGTCTTGTTTCGCAGTCTTTCTATTCACAGAAAAATCCCGGTGCTCTTCGGACCTCTCATCGAGGTATAGCTCCGCCACTCCGAGGTCGCGATAGTAGGCGAGGGTTTCCCCGAGCGCGTCAGTGCCGGGGGGCCGCGCGGGGGTCACCCGAAGATCACTCGGTCGGGAGCAGGTCGACGGCCGGGATCTCTTCGACGGCCGGTTCGGGGGACGCGAGCTGCCAGCGCACGAGGTCGGCGGTCACCTCTTCGAGAGCGACACGGGTGACCTTCGCATGTTTGCTGTCGATCTTTGGGCGCGCGCCCTGGACGAGCTGCTCGGCCCGCCGGGAAACGATGTGAACGAGGCGGAACTTCGACTCGACGTTTGGCGGAAGCTGCGACATGAAGAGATTGTCCTCCGTGAAATTCAGGGTGCGAAAGTCCTGAGAATCGATTCGAGGCGTTCGCGCCGGCGGCCTTTGCCCGCCCGCCGCGCCACGAGGATCGAGCGAAGCTCGTCCACCGCGGCCTCCAGATCCTCATTGATTATCGCATAGTCGAATTCGCCCCATTCCTCCATCTCCTTCCGGGCCGCGGCGAGCCGGCGGAGAACCACGTCCGGAGCGTCGGACCCCCGGGCCTTGAGCCGTTCTTCGAGGACCTCGCGCGAGGGCGGGAAGACGATCACCTTGACGGCCTCCGGCACGTGGGAACGCACCTGGCGGGCTCCCTGGACGTCGATGTCGAGGAGAACGTCGATTCCGCTCTCGAGGCGCGGCTCGACCTCTTCGCGGGAGGTGCCGTAGAGATTGCCGTGCACGACCGCCCACTCCAGGAACCCGCCGCGGGCCTCGATCGCGCGGAACGCGGCCTCGTCGACGAAGTGATACTCGACTCCGGTGCGCTCCCCGACCCGCGGAGGCCGCGTCGTGTGGGAAACCGAGAAGTGCAGGGAGCCTCCGATCCGCGGGTCGCGGAGAACACGATGAATCAGGGTCGTCTTTCCCGCCCCCGAGGGCGAGGAGACGATGAAGAGGTCGCCACGGCTCATCGCGGTCCTCTCATTCGACGTTCTGGACCTGTTCCTTGAAGGCCTCGAGATCGGACTTGAGGTCGAGGACGAGCCGTGTGGCGCCCGTTTCCCGGACCTTGGATCCCGAGGTATTCACCTCGCGGTGGATCTCCTGCACGAGATGGTCGAGGCGCCGGCCGATGGGCCCTCCCGCGGCGAGAAGGCGCCGCAGCTCGACGAGGTGGGTCTTGAGACGATCGATTTCTTCCGTGATGTCGGCGCGGTCGGCGAGCAGCGCGACCTCCTGGACGAGCCGGGACTCGTCGAGCGCCACGCCCGCGGCCAGCTTCGCGATGCGCTCGCGAAGCGTGCCTTGAATGCGCTCCGAGATGCCGACTCGTTCCGCGTCGAGGCGGGTCACTCCTGTTTCGATCCTCTTGAGGATTTCTTCGAAGGTAAGAGAGAGAGCGGCGCCTTCCCGCGCCCTGGTCTCGTCAAACTCGCGCAGCGCTTTTTCGACGAGAGAGACGAGGGATGATTCGAAAGAAGAATCCGCGTCGGCCGCGACGTCGTCCGCACGAATGACGCCGGGCAACGAGAGGAGATCTCGCGCGGAGAGATCGGCCGGCAACCCCTTTTTCGAAGAATCTTCTTTCCAGAGCGCCGCATAACGCGCCGCGGCATCCGTGTCGATCTTCACCGCGGCGCCCGCGGGCCGCGCCGTCCGGATCAGGACGTCGATGTGGCCGCGGGCCGCGACCGCCGAGACGGCCTTGCGGATCGCCGGTTCCGCGGCGGCGTATTCGTCGCGCAGTTTGAGGGCCACGTCGAGAAATCGGTGGTTCACGCCGCGGATGACGACCGAGACTTCCGTCCCGTCGGAAAGGGTCGCCGCCGCGCGGCCGAATCCGGTCATGGATTTCATGGTGCGTTGCTCCCCGCCTTCGGCGCGCCGCCCGGCGCGTCGAAAACCTGAAGGTCGTGAAGGCGACGATACATCCCCCCGGCCGCGAGCAAGTCCCCGTGCCGCCCGCGTTCCACGATCCGGCCGGCGTCGAGGACGACGAGCTGGTCGGCGCGGCGCACGGTGGAAAGCCGATGCGCGATGACGAGGACGGTGCGTCCGGCCATCAGGCGCTCGAGGGCTTCTTGAACGGCCCGCTCGCTTTCGGCATCGAGCGCCGACGTCGCCTCGTCGAGGATGAGGATCGGGGCGTTCTTCAGGAGGGCGCGCGCGATCGCGAGCCGCTGGCGCTGCCCGCCCGAAAGGCGGGCGCCGGCCTCGCCCACCCGCGTGTCGATTCCGGCGGGGAGCGCGTCCACGAAGGCGAGCGCGTTCGCCGCCGCGAGGGCCGCGCGCACGTCGCCGTCCGACGCGTCGGGACGCCCGTAGGCCACGTTGCGCCGGATGCTCTCGTCGAAGAGGACCGTTTCCTGCGTCACGAGGCCGATCTGGGCGCGCAGGGAAGCGAGCGTCGTCCCCCGGATGTCAGTCCCGTCCACGAGCACGCGGCCGGCCGTGGGATCCATGAAGCGCGGCAGGAGGCTCACGAGCGTGGACTTGCCGCCGCCGGACGGCCCGACCAGCGCCGTCACCGAGCCGCGCGGGAGGACAAGATCGACGTCCGTGAGGACCTGGAGCTCGCCGCCATAGGAGAACGACACGCTCTCGAAACGAATCTCCTGTCCGAAGGGGCCGAGCGGCCGCGCCGAAGGCGCGTCCGCGACGTCATTCGGGGCGTCGAGCACCTCGAAGAGGCGGCGCGCGGATGCGAGGGCCTGCTGGAGCGCCAGGTTCGTCCGGGTCGCCCGCTTGAAGGGCTGATACATCATCGCGAGTCCGATGCCGTAGGAGATGAACGTGCCGAGCGTCATCTTCCCCGCCGTGATGCGCGTTGTCGCGTACCCGAGGAGAAGGAGGAACGCGAGGACGGAGGCCGTCTCGACGAGAGGCGACGAGAACGCCATGACGCGCGCGCCCTTGCGCGCGAGACGGAACGTCCGCTCATTCACGTCCGAGAAACGCTCGCTCTCCCACTTTTCGGCCTCGTAGGCCTGGACGACGCGGGCCCCGCGAATCGTCTCCGACAGGACCCCCGTGAGGTCGCCCATTCTTTCCCGCGCCGCGCGCGAGAGGACGCGCAGGCGCCTCGCGATGAGGATGACCGGGACGACGATCGCGGGGGTGATGAGGAGGGCGACGAGCGTGAGCTGCGGGGAGAGCGAGACGACGACCACGGCGAGAACCGCAAGGGTCGCGATGGACTGGACGAGGTCCGCGAGGTCGGTTCCGAAGAGGCTCTGGATACGGTCGACGTCGCCCGTGACGCGCGCGATGAGGTCTCCGGAAGGGTTCCGGGCGAGGAAGGCACCCGATTGGCCGAGGATCTTCTCGTAGAGGGTCTTTCGGAGATCGCGGACGAATGCGAGCCCGACGGCGTTGAACCGGTACTCGGCGACGAACGCGCAGAGGTTCTTGAGCACGAAGGCGGCGAAAAGGAGGAGCGGCAGGACGAAGACGCGCGTCTCCGGCTTGACGCCGAGAAAGGACTCGAAAGATGCGAGGCCGCCGTCGAAGGCTTTGGCGATCGCGGTGCGCCGCACGACGGACTTTTCGCCCACGACGGACCCGAGGCCGGGCGCCTCACCGGCGTGCGCCATCACGGCGGTGCGTGCCTCCGGCGTGAGGACCTGATCGAACAGCGGGCCGAAGAGGTATGTGACGAGGCCCGTGAAGACGGCGACGCCGATCATCGCGACGATCGCCGCGACCGCGGCGGCGCGGTGCGGGCGGAAGAGCACGAGGAGCCGCCGGAAGTCCTTCATGCGTGACTCCCCGGCCCGGCCGGCCGGAGAGCGGCGAGAACCGCTTCGGCCGTCCGGCCCGGCGCCCCGGGAGCGCCCAGCTCCGGGAGGCCGCGCGCCAGTCTCGCGCGTGTCCGAGCAGCCAGGCCGGGATCCTCGAGGAACGCGGCCGCGGCGGCGGCGATGTGCTCCGGGGTGGCGTCGCCCTGCAGCAGCTCCGGCACCGCGGAGATCCCCGATCCGTCGTCGCTCACGAGATTCGCCATCGCCACGAAGGGAACCTTCACGATCCGACGCGCGAGCCAGAACGTCAGGGGATGCACGCGGTAGACGACGACCATGGGGACGCCTGCGAGAAGTCCTTCCACGGTCGCGGTCCCGGACGCCACGAGAACGACGTCCGCGGCCGCGAGAAGCGCGAGGTGCGGGCCCGTCGCGATGCGCCACGAAGCCAGGTCCGGTCCGGCCACTTCGCTGAGGAGGTCTGTCGGAATAGAGTCGGCCTGCACGACGACGACCTCGAGGTCGGGGTGACGCTTCCCGAGGAGACTCACCGCGTCGCGCAGAACGGGCAGGTTACGGCGGATTTCCCCCGCGCGCGAACCCGGCATCAGGACGATGCGTCGTGCGCCCGAGGCCGGCGGCGCCGCCGGGATGGCGAGCTCCAGGGCCGCCTTATCCACGAGCGGGTGACCCACCCAGGTCACCCGCTCTCCGAGGCCACGGGCGTCCCACCAACGTTTTTCGAAGCGGAACAAGACGAGGACCGCGCGGCCGAGGCGAGCGATCGTCCGCGCGCGGGAGCTCCGCCACGCCCACACCTGGGGCGAGACGTAGAAGACGACCGGAATCCCCGCCTTCGTCAGCCGACGGGCGAGCGGGAGGTTGAAGTCCGGGGAATCGACGAGAACCGCGGCGTCGGCCTTCTCGGCGGCGGCTTCCTTGACGAGCGTCCGGATGAGCCTTCGCGCGAAGCGCAGCTTCGAAAGCGCCTCGACGAGGCCGACGACGGCGAGGTCCTTCTGGTGCGCGACGAGGCGCATGCCCTGTCCCCGGCAGCCGTCGCCCCCGACTCCGAATGCGGCGAGAGAGGGTACCCGCTCCTTGAGGGCCGCGAGGAGCGCGCTCGCGTGCTGGTCGCCGGAGACCTCCCCGGCCACGACGAGGAGCTTCAACGCGACACCGCCTGAAACAGGAATCCGAGGGCGACCGCGCACCCCACCAGCCCGAGAAGGGCTTTCAGAAAGAAGCGGCGCGCGTCTCTCGGGTCGTCCTTCCAGAGCAGCGCGGAGAACGCGGCCATGAGGGCCGCGAGGAGAACGAGGAGCGGGAAATGATCGGAGACGAGGCTCACGCGCGCCTCCCGGAGGCGCGCTCGAGCACGTCGAGGACGAGCAGGAGCTGCATGATCGCGGCGACGAGGAGGTACGTGCGCCCGTATTCGTACGTGGCCGCGGACAGATTCCGGGGCTCGAGGGAAAGTCCCATCAGAGCGGTCGCGAGGACGACGGCGAAAAAGGCACCGCCGCGGGCTCTCCGGCCGAGCAGGACGTGACCGAGTCCGGGAAGGACGGCCGAGGCGGCCACCAGGAGAACGATCTTTCCGCCCGAGCGCTTCACGGACGGCGGGCGAACGCGGCGGCGAGCTTCGTCCGCGTCACCCCGAGCTCCTCGGGAATCGTCCGCGTCCCGCCGAGGACCGTCAGGAAGTTCGTGTCGCCGTCCCAGCGGGGGACGACGTGCAGATGCGCGTGGTCCGCGACGCCCGCGCCCGCGCTGCGGCCGATGTTGAGACCCTCGTTGAAGCCGTCGGGCCGGTACGCCGCGGCCAGGATCTCCTCGGCGGCCGCGGCGAGGTCGAGGAGCTCGTGCCGCTCGTTCGGGGTCATCGCGGACAGCGAGGCGCGGTGCGCGAACGGAGCGAGCATCAGGTGTCCGTTCGTGTACGGGTACCGGTTCAGAGCGGCGAACACCGCCTGACCCCGGTGCACGATGAGGCCCTCCTCGTCCGTGCGGCCCGGAAGAACGCAGAGCAGGCACCCCTTCACGGGCTCCCCGCCACCCGCAAGGTACGCCGCGCGCCACGGCGTGAAAAGCGCCTCCATCAGCCCGGGCCGGGTCCCGGAGTCCGTGTTCCCGGCACGCCGGGCGCGGCGGAGGAAGCGGAAGCCACGGGAGTCGCCTGGTTGATGAGCTCCTTCAGCTTCTTGCCCGGCTTGAAGTACGGCACCCGCTTCGGCGGCACCATGACCTTCACGCCGCTGCGCTTGGGGTTGCGCGCGATCCGCGCGCCCCTTTGCCGCAACCGGAAGCTGCCGAATCCCCTCAGCTCGATCTTCTCGCCCGACCGGAGCGAGGCGATGATCCCGTCGAACACCGAGTCGACGATGATCTCCGCCTGTTTCTTCGTCAGGTTGGTGGCGTGGGCGACCTGTTCGACGAGGTCCGCCTTCGTCGTCGTGCCTTCCGCGCGGCCTACCACAGAAAGAAGACGTTCCATCCGCCCCCCACCGGTGCGCCCGAAAGCAGGCGCCCCGTCCACGTCGATTCCGAAGGTCCCGTCAGGAGTTCGATGAGTCCCGGTCTCGTGGGCCGCGGATGCCAGACTTCCGCGGGCACGGCGAGGTGCGCGAGGCGCGCGGCGAGATCGACCGCGTCGCGGTAGTCGCCGATCTCGTCGACGAGTCCCAGCGCAAGCGCTTCCTCCCCCGTCACGACGCGCCCGTCCGACATGTGGGCGAGCGCCTCGGGCTTCAGCCGGCCCTTGCGGCCCTCTGCCACGGCCCCCTGAAACTGCAGGCGCAACCTCTGGATGAGGTCCTCGAAATATTTCCTCTCCTCGTCCGTGAGAGGCCGGGACGGGTTGCCCGCGTCCTTCAGCGCGCCGCTCTTGAGCGTGACCGCGCGGACCTTCGCCCATTCGAGGAGGTCCCCGTAGTTCATCCACTGCATGATGACGCCGATGGATCCGGTGATCGTGCCGGGGTTCGCGACGATGCGGTCGGCCGCCACGGCGGCGTAGTAACCGCCGGACGCGGCGACCGATTCCATCGAGACGACGACGGGCTTGCCCGTCTCCTTCCGAAAACGGCGGATCTCGCTGAAGAGCTCCTGTGACGCGGCCACGCCGCCGCCAGGCGAGTTGATGCGAACGACCACGGCCTTCACGCCGGGCGCTGTCTTGAACTTGGCGAGCATCTCGCGGAAGCGATCCGCGGACAGGATGATTCCTTCGATGTCGACGACGCCCACGCGCCCGCCGAAGGCGAAGGACGGCGCGCCGCCTCGCGGCGCGAACACGAGAGCGACGGTGCAGACGAGCAGGAGCAGGAACGCGAAGGCGCCGGCCGCAACGATCCAGGCGACGGTGGAGCGCTTCACGCGGTCATTCCCCGGACGCCGGTCACTGATCCGCTCCGGCTACTCGTGCGGATCGGTCCCGGCGGGAACGGCCTTCTCGACCGCTTCTGCCGTCCTGGTTTCCGCCGTCTCGTCCGACGCTTGGGACGCGTCCCTCACGGGCTGCTCCACGTCGCGGGACGAAAGCCCGATGCGCTGCTCGGCCGGCTCGATCCGGAGGACGCGCACCCGCACCGGGTCGCCCTCGGCATAGTGGGAAGCGGGTTTTTCGCCGCGCGGGAGTGGTGTCTCGGAGACGTGCATGAGGCCTTCGAGGCCCTCGGGCAGTCGCACGAAGACGCCGAACTCGGCCACCTTCGCCACGATGCCGTCGACGACGTCTCCGGGCTGGTGCTTCGCGGAGAATTCCTCCCACTCGTTCGGGCGGAATTCCTTGATCGAGAGGCTGATTCGGCGGTTCTCGACGTCGATCGCGGTGAGTACGGCTTGCACCTCGTCGCCCTTTTTCAGGACCTCGGACGGGTGCTTCACGCGACGGCCCCAGGACATGTCGGAGACGTGGATCAGACCGTCGATTCCCTCTTCGATCTCCACGAACGCTCCGAAGTCGGTCAGGTTGCGCACCGTGCCCTGGATGCGGTCTCCGATGTGGTACTTCTCCGCGAGCTGCTCCCAGGGATTCGGCTCGGTGGCGCGGAGCGACAACGACAGCCGCCGCGTCTCGGGGTTCACGTCCGCGATGACCGCCTCGATCGTGTCGCCCACGTTCAGGAGCTTGGACGGGTTCTTGACCCGCTTCGTCCAGGACATCTCGCTTACGTGGATGAGGCCTTCGACGCCCTCCTCGAGCTCCACGAACGCGCCGTAATCGGTCAGGGAGACGACCTTCCCGCGCACACGGGCTCCCACCGGGTAGTGGGCCGGCAGGTCGTGCCACGGGTCGGGCTTCAGCTGCTTCATCCCGAGGGAGATGCGGCCCGTCGCCTCTTCGAAGCGGAGGACCTTCACGTCGACTTCCTGTCCCACGTGCACGGCGTCCGAAGGGTGCGCGAGGCGGCCCCACGTCATGTCGGTCACGTGAAGGAGGCCGTCGATTCCGCCCAGGTCCACAAACGCGCCGTAGTCGGTGAGGTTCTTGACGACGCCCTTGAGAACGCGGCCGTCCGCGAGAGCGTCGGAGGCTTCCTTCTTCTTGACCAGGGCGATCTCGTCGAGGATGGCCTTGCGCGACAGCACGATGTTGCCGCGCTTCTTGTCGAGCGAGACGACGCGGAACTCGAGCTCGCGCCCCTTGAGAACGTCGAGGTTCTTGAGCGGGCGCGAGTCGGCGATCGAGCCCGGCAGGAACGCGCGGACGCCGATGTCGACGGAGAGGCCGCCCTTCACGCGCTCGAGGACGCGACCCTTGACGGACGCATTCGTGGCGAACGCCTGCTCGACGAGGTCCCATGCCTTGCCGCGGCGGGCCTTTTCGTAGGAAAGCACGACGTAGCCGTTCGGGCCTTCGGTGCGCTCCAGCACGGCTTCGATCTCCTGCCCGGGATGCGGGAGGCGATCGGCCGGCATGTGGTGGAACTCGGAGCGGGGAATCATCCCCTCCGACTTGTAGCCGATGTCGACGAGGATCTCGTCGGCCGTCACCTGAAGCACACGGCCCCGGATGAGCTCTCCCTCCTTGAGAGAGCGCTCGCTCTCGGCGAGAAGGCGTGCAAACTCTCCGTCCTGCGCGCCCTCATCGGCCATCTGGCCGTCGTCGTTCTTCGGGTCCCTAGGCGACATGTACGGGTGCTCCTTCGCGGGTCTGATATTGGGTCGCCTGGATCGCCTCGAGGCAAACGCTCAAGCGGCCGGAACCGTTGATGTTAGACGGGCGGGGGGAGGCCGGTCAACCGGCCGGCGGAACCGGCCGTCCGACGGCCGAAAGCACGCGGTCCACGACTTCCGCAACGGAGAGCGCCGATGTGTCCAGCCGGGCGTACGTTCCGTCGTCCGTGAGCGGCGAGTCGGCCCGCGTCGCGTCCGCATGGTCGCGCGCTTCCATGTCCGCGAGGACCTGTTCGTAGGTCTGCGGCGAATTCTTCGCCGACAGCTCCGCGAAACGGCGGCGCGCCCGCACCGCGGGGGACGCCGTGAGAAAGAACTTGTGCGGCGTTTCGGGAACCACCTTCGTGCCGATGTCACGGCCCTCGAGCACGCCGCCCCCTTCCAGCGCGAGTCCGCGCTGCATGCCCGCGAGCCGGCGCCGGACGCCCGGCACGGCGGAGATGGCCGAGGCGTACTTCGAGATCTCGGGCGTCCGGATCTCCTTCGAGACGTCTTCCCCGTTCAGCCAGGTGCGCGCGTCCTCGGCGCTCCCGGTCACGCGGACGTCCACGCCCGAGGCGATCGCGATGACGGCGACGGGGTCCTCGAGAGGAAGGGCGATCCCCTTGCGCTTCACGGCGAGGCCGACCGCGCGGTACATCGCTCCCGTGTCGAGGTAGGGCACGCCGAGGCGGGCGGCGAGCGCCTTGCCGACCGTGGACTTCCCCACGCCGGAGGGCCCGTCGATCGCGACGACAAGTGCCTTCAAGCCCTGGCTTTCGGGGGCGCCGAAGGGCTCGGTGCCCGGTGGGTTCGGGGACGCGCCGTCCGCGGGCGGGGCGGCGCCGGCCGGATCGCGCGCAGCGCCATGACTTCTTCGGGCGACAGGTCGCGGAAGGTGCCGGGAGGAAGTGTCGCGTCGCGGATCGGGCCGATCGCGACCCGGCGGAGCTTCGTGACGGGATGGCCGACGAGGTCGAACATGCGGCGCACCTGGCGCGAGCGCCCCTCGCCGAGCGTCACCTTGAGCCAAGCGTTGCCGCCGGCCCCGTTCTTCTCCGGAGTCGTTTTCTCGAGCTCGATGTCGGCGGGCGCCGTCCGCGCGCCGTCGTCGGGCAGCGTGACGCCCTTCCGAAGCCTTTCGAGCTGCGCCGGCGTCGGCACGCCGGAAACCTTGACCTCGTATTCCTTACGGCAGCCGCCGGAGGGATGCGTGAGCTTGTGCACGAGCGGGCCGTCGTCGGTGAGGATGAGAAGCCCTTCGGATTCCACGTCGAGCCGTCCCACGGCCACGACCCGCTCTCCGACGCGGCCTCTCAGCAACTCGAAAATGGTCGGGATGCCGCCCGGATCGTCGCGCGTGACAATGAGGCCCTTCGGCTTGTTCATGAGGATGTAGCGCCGCGCGACCGCGATGCGCACGAGCTTCCCATCCACCTTGACGTGATCCTTCGTGATGTCGGCCTTGACGCCGAGCTCTTTCACCTTGTGGCCGTTCACCGTGACGCGGCCCTCGAGGATGATCTGCTCGGCCGCGCGCCGCGACGCGATGCCGGCGGCGGAGAGAATTTTCTGAAGACGCTCGGCGCTCATGTTCGATTAACCATTCGAAGAATCTTTCTCTTCCTCTAATCCTGAATTTTCTTCAGCAGCATTGTCTTCCGGAAACAGCTCGGTCTGCGCCGTATTCGTCTCGACGCCGTAGAGCGCGTCGAGGTCCTCGGGGCGCGGGAGATCCTTCAGGTCGGCCAGGCCGAAATGGACGAGAAATTCCTTCGTCGTCTTGTAGAGGAACGGGGTCCCGACGACTTCCTTGCGGCCGGCCGTCGTGATGAGCTTCTTGTCGAGGAGGGTGCGCAGCGAGGACGCCGAGTTCACGCCGCGAAGCTCCGCGATCTCGGGCGCCGTGACCGGCTGCCGGTAGGCGACGATCGAGAGCACCTCGAGACTGGCGATCGAGAGCTTGTTCTTCCCCTCGAGCCCGAGGAGGCTGCGGACGGGCAGGTCGAACTCGTTCCGCGAGACGAGGCGCGCGCCGCCCGCGACGCGGTCGACGCGGACGCCCCGCCCCTCGGCCTCGCAGGCCTTTTCGAGCGCGTCGAGGGCGGCCTCGACCTCTTCCTTCGTGATTTCCGCGGCTTCGGCGAGGCGCTCGACGGTCGCGGGCTTGCCGGACGCGAAAAGCAGGGCCTCGAGGAGCGCGACGTAGGTGGTCACCGATAGGCCTCCTCGTAGCCCTCGAGCGATGCCGATTCGCCCGTCGGATCGAGATAGATCTCGTTGAATTCGCCGTCCTGGCGCGCGCGGACGACGCGGAGCCGCAGGAGCTCGAGGACGGCGAGGAAGATGGCGATCGCCTCGCCGCGTCCGGAGAGTCCGCGAAACACGTCCGAGAGCGGTACGGGACCGTTCCCGGCCTTCACCCGCGCGAGCATCTGCTCCATCTTCTCCTTGATGGAGAACTTCTGGTGGGCGATCTCCATCGAGGGCGGATGCTGGGCGCGGTATCGGTCGACGGCGCCCTTGAAGAAGGTCAGGAGATCGAACAGCGAGACCTCCGAGAGGTCGGTCTCTTCGGCCTCCCCTTCCCCCATCTCGACCCTGGTGGGCGGTCGGCTCCAGAGTCCGAGGCGGACGGCTTCCATCTCGTGCAGCGACTCGGCGACGCCCTTGTACTTGCGGTACTCGAGGAGCCGCCTCACGAGCTCGTCGCGCGGGTCCTCCATCGGCTCGCCCTCCATGGCGGGCGCGCGCGGCAGCACCATCTGCGACTTGATGTGGAGGAGCATCGCCTCGACGTAGAGGAACTCGGCCGCGACCTCGAGGTCGAGCTCGACCATGAGGACGATGTACTCGTGGTATTGCCGGCAGATGTCGGCCACGGGAAGATTCCGGAGGTCGACCTCGTTCCTGCGGATGAGGTGGAGGAGGAGGTCCAGCGGCCCCTCGAACATCGGCAGCTTCACCGGGTAAGGCTGCATGAGGTCCGCGCCGGCGGGGATGGGGATGCGGATGCCTTCAGCCATGCCTACAGCAGCCCCATCGCATCAGAGACTTTCTCCATCGTCTCCGAAGCAATATTTCTTGCCCTCTCGTTCCCGGCCTCCAGAACATCTTTGACATACCCCGGCTTCGCGACGATCTCCGCGCGCTTCTGGCGGGCCGGCTCCATCGCGGCGTTCATGTTGCGGATGAGGTGTTTCTTGCAGTCCACGCAGCCGCGCGCCGCCGTGCGGCACTCGAGATCCACCTGCTTCTGCTCGTCCGGCGGCGAGTAGAGAACGTGGAAGGGGTAGAGATTGCAGACGTCGGGATTCCCCGGGTCGGAACGGCGCGCGCGGCCCGGGTCCGTGACCATGCCCATGACCTTCTTCTCGACGTCGGCCGACGAGTCGGAGAGCGCGATCGTGTTTCCGTAGCTCTTCGACATCTTGCGGCCGTCGAGGCCCGGCACTTTAGGCATCGCCGTGAAGAGCGCCTGCGGCTCGGGGAAGACGTCGCCGTAGAAGCCGTTGAACCGCCGGACGATCTCACGGCAGATCTCGAGATGGCTCTCCTGGTCCTTGCCGACGGGCACGTAGTGCGCGCGATAGAGCGCGATGTCGGCCGTCATGAGGACCGGATAACCGAGAAAGCCGAACGTTCCGAGGTCCCGCTCCCGGAGCTGTTCGATCTGCTCCTTGTAGGTCGGCACGCGCTCGAGCCAGCCGAGCGGCGTGATCATCCCGAAGACGAGCGCCAGCTCCGCCGTCTGCGGAACCCGCGACTGAACGAAGATGACGGACTTCTCTGGGTCGAGGCCCACGGAAAGCCAGTCGGTGACCGCTTCGAGCGTCGACTCGCGGATCGCGGACGTGTCGGCGTAGTCAGTCGTGAGCGCGTGGAGATCGGCGACGAAGTAGCGGCAGTCGTAATCGGCCTGCAGGTCCACCCAGTTCTTCACCGCCCCCCAGTAGTTGCCGAGGTGGACCCGGCCCGTGGGGCGAAGACCGGAAAGAACGATTTTCTTGGAAGGGTCAGTCATCAGGAGCTCAGCCACTGGATCACCAGGTTCTGCACGGGCCGCATGACGAACCCGAGGGCTCCCGTGAACATCGCCACGATCAGGATGATGAAGCCGAATCGCCTCAGCCAGATGATGGCGGGGAGCGCGTCCGCGGGCGCGAGGCTCTCGACGACGCCGAAGCCGTCCAGGGGCGGGATAGGCAGCAGATTGAAGATCGCGAGGGAGACGTTCACGAGAACCGAAAGGGCGAAGACCAGCGAGAGCGGGTACAGGGGGCTCGCTTTCGAAGGCACCTGACTGCCTTTGATGAGTGCGAAGGCGGCAGCGAAGACGACCGCCAGCAGCAGGTTCGAGAGCGGCCCCGCCGCCGATATGAGGAGGTTGGCCCGGCGCGGATTCGGGACGCCCCGGAGCGAGATCGGAACGGGGCGGGCCCAGCCGAAGATGGGAAGTCCCGAAAAGGCGAGCATCGCCGGGAACAAGAGGCTCCCGATCGGGTCGAGGTGCTTGAGGGGATTCATCGTGATGCGTCCCAGATCCCGCGCCGTGTTGTCGCCGCACTTCATCGCCACGTAGCCGTGGGCCGACTCGTGGAACGAGACGGCGAACAGCAGCACCACGATCTGGATGACGATTTCGAGCGTTTTTTGGGGGTCCACGGCGCCTTCGCGCGCGGATTCACCGCGCGGGCGCGGATGTTAACCCGGAACGAGAGGGCGTCAGTCTCCGGCCGGCAGGTCCGCGGCGCGGAGCAGGAGGGGCGTGCGAAAGGGCGCGTCCGCGTTCCGGGCGAGGAGGCGCGAGGCTTCGTCGCGGGCGCGCTTCATCCAGGCGACGTCGCGGACGAGATCGCCGACGCGGAAGAGGGGCACGCCGCTCTGGCGCGTGCCGAGCGCGTCGCCGGGGCCGCGGCGCTTGAGGTCTTCCTCGGCCACCACGAATCCGTCGTCGGTTCTTTCTAGCACGGCGAGCCGCTCGAGCGACTCGGGCGACGCTTTCGTGCTGAAAAGAAACACGCACCGGGAGGCCCGTTTCCCGCGCCCGACGCGTCCCCGGAGCTGGTGGAGCTGGGCGAGACCGAAGCGTTCGGCGTTCTCGATCAGCATGTAGGAGGCGTTTGGCACGTCGACGCCGACTTCGATGACGGTCGTCGCCGCGAGGACGTCGAGCCGGCCGGCCGCGAACTCCCCCATCGTCCGCTCGCGCTCTTCGGGCGGAATGCGGCCATGGACGACGCCGACACGCCTTCCGGGCAGCGCCCTGCGGATCTCCTCCACGTGCTTTTCGACCGCGCGCGCCTCGACCTTGTCCGACTCCTCGATGAGGGGGACGACGACGTACGCCTGGCCCCCGGCCCGGATCTCGGCCTCGATCTCGCGGAACGCGCCGCCACGCTCGGACTCCGGAAGGACACGCGTCGCGACCGGCGTCCGCCCCGGCGGCTTTTCGTCGAGCGTCGAGACGTCGAGATCCCCATAGAGCGTGAGCGCCAAAGAGCGCGGAATCGGCGTCGCGGACATCACGAGGAGGTGCGGCTTTTGGCCGGTCGTGTCGGCCTTGCCGGTCTTGTCGGCTTTCGCCGAGAGCGCCGTGCGCTGGGCGACCCCGAAGCGGTGCTGCTCGTCGATCACGATGAGCCCGAGCCGCAGGAACTCCACGGGATCCTCGAGAAGCGCGTGCGTTCCGACCAGCAGGTTGACGCGGCCGCCCGCGAGCTGGTCGAGGAGCGCGGCGCGGGCCTTTCCTTTGACGCGGCCGGTGAGGAGCGCGGGCACGAGCCCGGACTTCGCGAGCAGGCGGAAGATCGTCGCCGCGTGCTGCTCGGCGAGGATCTCGGTCGGCGCCATGAGAGCGGTCTGGTACCCGCATGCGGCGGCGAGCACGGCCGAGAGCACCGCGACGATCGTCTTGCCGCTCCCGACGTCGCCCTGGAGAAGCCGCCGCATGGGCGTGCCGCGCCGGAAGTCCTCGCCGATCTCCCGGATCACCCGCTTCTGCGCGCCGGTGAGCGCGAACGGGAGGAGGGCCTTGAGCCGCGCCCGAATGGCGTCGTCGGCGGCGAGCAGGGGGGCGGGGTCGGCCGCGCGCGCGCGGCGCCGTCGCTGGAGACCGACCTGGAACTCGAGGAACTCCTCGTACACGAGGCGGTGGAGGTACGGCGATTTCCGTTCCGTCCACGCCTCCGCGTCGGCGGGGCCGCCCGCGCTCCCCGGGAAGTGGGCCTCGCGAAGGGATTCGGAAAGAGAAGGCAGCTTCAGACCCTCGCGCGACGACAGGGGGATGCGCTCCGGGAGACGGTCTGCAAAGTCTCTTAGAAGGCGAAAGACGAGAGTTCGTCTGGCGCGCGGGGTCAGTCCCGGCAACTTGCGATAGATGGGCACGACCCGCCCGACCGAAAGAGGATTCGTGCCCGCGCCCCCTCCCTCTTCATCTTCAAAGAATTCTTCTATCTGCGGATTCTCCATGCCGAGCCCCCGCCGGAAGCGCGAGGGCTGCGTCGGGACCCCGTAGACCCAGAAGACTTTCTTCGGAAGCATCCACCTTTGGAGGTACGGCTGGTTGAAGAAGACGAGGCGGAGCGGGCCCGTCCCGTCGTCGAGGATCGCCTCGAAGATCGTGAAGCCGCGGCGCCGCGTGCGGATGAGGCGCGCCGACAGGATTTCGCCCTTCACCGTGATCGCCGGGCCTTCGGGCACGAGCGCCGAGATCGGCGCGATGCGCGTGCGGTCCTCGTAGCGGAACGGGAGGTGGAGGAGGAGGTCGAGCGCCGTCTCGACTCCGGCCTCGGCCAGCTCCTTCGCGCGCGCGGAGCCGATGCCGGGCAGGGACGCGAGGGGTGGAAGCGGGACGGGAATGTCTCCTACGCCTTGCTGACCCGGAACGTGAGATCCACGAGCCCGAAGCGCGTTTGGTCTCCGTCCTTGATCGTCACCGGCTGGCCCGTGACGATGCGCGTGCCGTTCACGAACGTGCCGTTCATCGTCCCGATCTCCTCGACGACCCTGAACTCGCCGTTTTCGTGGACGATTTTCGAGTGCCGGCGCGAGACGGACCGCTGCGTGTCGAGGTTCGCGAGGTCCACGTCGGGCTTGATGCCGGTGACCGGGTCGACGCGCCCCACGGTGGTCTCTCCGTCGCGGTTCAGGAAGAACTCCTCGCCGCCGGCGGCGGCCACGAGCCGGAAGATGTCGTGGCGCTCTGCGACCTTCGCGAAGATGTCGGAGGAGCTCTCGTCGAGCGCCGGAGCCGCGCCGGTGGACTGCTCGAGGAGCTTCGTCGTCTCGCGCAGTCTCCGGGACAGCTTGCGGAGCATCCGCACGGCGATCTCCGCGTTGTGGCGGAGCATCTCGTCGAACGTCGAGTGGTTGATCCGGACGAGCTCGACGTCCGACTTCGCGCGCGCCGAGGCCGTGCGCGGCACGTCCTCGAGGATCGACATCTCCCCGAAGAAATCGCCCTTCTCGAGCGTCGCGAGAAGCTTTTCCTCGCCGCGCCGGCTGCGCTTGAAGATTTCGACCGTGCCGGACTGGATGACGTACATCTCGGTGCCGACCTCGCCCTCCTCGAAGATGGGCTGGCCGGTGGAAAAGCGCGCGACGTAATCCGTGAACCCGCCCGGCGCCCCCGACTTGACGACGACTTTCATAAGAGCAAGGCAAGTCTATCCGATGAGAAGAAAAGTGACTCGGGCCGGACGATAAGCCGGATTCTGTAACCGGTCGGCTCGCGCCTTCCGGCCGGCGGTCATTCCTCCAGGCCCGGCCTTTCGGACGGGCTCGAGCGACCGACCCGGTGACGTCGGCCTGAAGCCGCGAGGGCGGGCGCCCCTTCCGTCACCCTATTTGGCCTTGCTCCGCGTGGGGTTTCGCCTGCCAGTCCCGTTGCCGGAACCGCGGTGCGCTCTTACCGCACCTTTTCACCCTTACCTGCGCCTTGCGGCGCGTCGGCGGTATGTTTTCTGTGCCACTTTCCTTCGGGTTACCCCGACCGGAATTTCTCCGGCACGCTGCCCGCGGGAGTCCGGACTTTCCTCCCCTCCTTCCGCCGAAGCGTCGAGAGCGGCGACCGCCTGTCCGGCCCGAGTCGGGGCGAGGATATCAGTTGATGACGACCATCGGGATGTACGAGCCGTCCGACGTGCGCGAGCCGGTCGAGGGCCCGTCGTTCACGACGCCGTAGACGACGAAGTCCGACGCGCCGGACACGGGCCGGACGCGCACGTATCCATGCGTGATGCCGGCGTCCCAGAGGATGCCGCTGAACTGCCACCACTGTCCGCCCGCGAGCGGGAGCGTCAGCGTCCGTATGGGCGTCGTGGAGCCGGTGTCGGCATCGAAGACGTCGATGACATAGGACACGGACCCGCCGCCGATCCGTGCGTCGGCGATCGCGAGGTTGCTGCGCACGTCCGCGTCCTGGCGTAAGCCGTAGACCCAGGCCTCCCCCTTTGCGCGCGCGGACGCCGCGAGCGCCGGGTATGACAGGCCGTAAGAGCCGCCCACGGTCGTGTCGGGGTTCGGGTTCGACGTGCGGGCCAGCGCGACGGCGCCCGAGACGAGAAGCGTGCCGCCCTGGTTACCCGTCGTGGGAATCGCGAGTCCGAGCTCGCGCAGATAGGAGAGCGCGTTCGACGTGACGAACTGCTGGCGTGCGCCGAGCGGCATCGTCTTCATCCCGCTCCCCTGCCCCGAGAACGCCGCCGACGCCGTGTATGTGAGCGTGACGGTGACGGGCGCCGACGTGGGGTTCGTGAGGGTGAGATCCGTCGTGAAGTGCGGGGACCCCGGCAGGTCGAGGAGGATCGGGATCAGGCCCTCCGTCGCGTCCGCGACGAGGAAGCTGCCGTCCGAGGTGCCGCCGCCGGTGCTGCCGCCGTCGTTCACGACGCCGTAGGCGATGAACCGGTCGGTGCCGTTCGTGCGCCGCACCCGCGCGTAGCCGTTCGTGATCCCCAGCTGGACCAGCACGGGGGTGTACCGGAGGATCGAGTTGAACTGGAAGAACTCTCCCGGCTGGAGCGAGTGCGTCAGGGGTACGCCGGCAAGTCCGCCGCTGTCGCCGTCGAAGAGCTGGATCTCGAGGGAAACGGGGCCGGACGTCGCGCCGGATGACGTGCCCGGCGCGTGGACGACCGCGAGGTTCGAGCGGAAGGACGCGTTCTCGCGCAGTCCGTAGATCCACGCGTCCGCCGAAGCCGTCGCGCTCCCTGACGGGACAGCCGACGCGAACGTTCCGAAGGCGCCGCCGACAGAAGCCGAGAGGTTCGGGGTGGACGTGCGCGAGCCGGCGAAGACGGAGGCGGGGTCGGAGACGCCGACGAACGTCGCGAAGAACGTCCCGAGCTTGCCGGAGCCGTCCGAAGGGAGGATCCACCCGTTCGCGGCGAGGAACGCGATGACATCGGGAACGTAGATCTGCCGTCCGGCGGGAAGCGCGCGGGCGACGGCCGGTCCGCCGGCGCCGGGGGTGTCGGATGCCGGAACGTAGACGAGGATGAGGGTCGCGTCGGAGGCGCTCCGGTTCACCGCCACGAAATCCGACGTGTAGTGCGAGGAGGCGGCGCCGAACACGTCGAGGACCACGGGCACCTGCACGATCGCCCCGGAGGGAGGCGTCGCCGCGCCGCTTCCGACCGTGAGGAAGAGCGTAAGGCCGCGCACGACCGATCCGGACGTGGCCTGCAGTTGAAGGGGATAAGTGCGCGCTGCAACCCCGTTGGAGGCGCTCAGGGTCAGCGTCGCGGACTGCGTTCGCGAGAGGACGCCGGTCACGGGGTTCGCGGGGTTTCCCGGCCTGAACTCGGCCGTCACGCCCGAGGGAAGGCCGGCGAGGGTCACCGTCGCGACGGCGTCGCCGTCGGCGGCACCGATCTGGTAGAGCGCCAGGTTCACCACCACGCTTCCGCCTGGGGCGAGAACCGGCGTCGCGGGATTCGCGCCGAGCGTGAAGTCCGTCGAGGAGGGCGCGGGGGCGGAGAGAGCGGAAGCGAGCGCGAACGCATCGACGGAGCCGAGGCCGGTCGCGGCGTCATAGCCTGGGCCGGCGGCGTATCCCGCGATTCCGGATGCCGCGTTGTTTCCAGTCGTGATGTCGTGGAAAACCGGCGAACCGGCCGCGAGCGGCGAGGAGGCCGAGGCGTCGGCCGTGCCGTATTGCGAGCGTCCGACCGCGTAGAGGAGCGGATTCAGGTTGCCGAGGCGGGTGCCGGTTTTCTGCGACAGGAGCGCCGTGAGACCGGCGAAGGCCGGGGACGAGAACGACGTTCCGCCATAACCGAGGACGAGGCCGGGCGTGCCCGTCGTGTGTCCCTGGATCAACAAATAGGACGGTCGGGTTGAGGCGGCGAGCGAGACGTCCGGCACGTAACGGGCGTTGTCGGCGGGCAGACCGGCGACGTTCTGCCAGGGCGGTCGCGTAAAGAGGATGCTCTTGCCGCCGCCGCTTCCGCTCCAGGTCGTCTCCGGAACGTAGCCCTTGACGGATTTCTTCGTGGTCGCGTCGTTCGTCGCGTTCCAGTACGTCGAAGAATTGTCGGTGAACTGCGTGCCACCCACGCAGGTCGCATAGGGCGACGAGCAGAGGCCGTTGACGCTCGCGCTAGACGCATTGGGGCCCGTCGGATCACAGCCCAGGGCGCCCGAGTCGCCCGAGGCGACGACGATGGAAATGCCCTGGGCCGCGGCCTGCGCCCAGACGTTCGTGTAGAGGGCGGTGTCGACGTCGGCGAAATCAAGTTCGCACGCTCCGTATGACATGGAGAGGACATCCGCGAGATTGTTGCTCACGGCGTAGAGCGCCGAAAGGTCGACCCCGTCCACGGTCGGGGTGTCCTGCGACGTGATGAGCAGCGTACGCGCGGCGGGCGCGACGGCGCCCGCCCACTGGAGGTCGATGTCGCTCTCGAGCTCGTCGCCGCTCTGAATGCCGGGATCCGGCCCGTTGGGGTTCACCAAAACGACCGGGTCGTTCACAGGCAGCCCGAAGTACTGCCGGAAGAACGTCGTGTCGGCGACGTTGACGTTGCTCTTGCTGAGAAGGCCAATCGTGCGGCCGCTTCCGTTGATCCCCGCCGCGAGCAGGGGGTCGACATTGTAGATCGCGGTGAAATCGGCCGGCGCGAGGTAGTGGCTGCCTCCCTGGGTGTACGCGGGCGGGCGGCGCACGAGCGGGCGCCGCCGGGAAAACGAGTGCAGAGACAGCACGCCCGCAACCCGCCGTGCGAGGCCCAGTGGCAGGCGCGCTGGCCGCACGTTCGCGATGCGGACCTGGCCTTCGACGAAGAGCTCGTGAAGCTCGGTGTCGAAGGCGCTCTCCACGTCCGCGGCGCGGCCGGAGAAAACGAGGGCGGCGCGGCCCGCGGGCACGTCCTCGACTTCGAGGCCGTGGCTCGTCAGCCAGGCGCGCAGCGCCGAGACGTCCGCGTCCGAGGCGCCGAAGCGCTGCTCGAACTCCGCGGGGAAGAGCCACCGTCGAAAGTCCGGCGAAGCGGGATCCTGCTGGGCGGCGAGAAGTCGCGCGAGGACGTCCGGGTTCCGCTGCGGCAGGACGAGGAGGATGCGGTCGAGGCGGGCGTCGCCGTCGAGTCGCGCGATGTCGCGGGCGCCCGCCACCTCCCGCGGGACCTCGCCAACGGTCGAAAGGACTTCGTCCGGCCGCGCCCCGAGCGCGGCCGGCGCGACGAGAAGCAGGCAGAGAACGGCCGTGCCCGCAGGCGGCCCTCCGGAGCGGCGGCGGCCGAAGAGATCGATCGACCGCGCCATGCGAGGAACCGCCAGCACGAAGAGGAGCGCGATGGTCGCCACGACGAGCAGGGCGACGAAAGGCAGGAAGATCGAGACGAGGCTCTGCAGGAAGGCGAGGATGTCCTCGGCGAGGGAGATGCCCGCGTTCGCGATACCCGCCGTGAGCGCCGTCGACGTCAGGCGCGTGGCGCTCTTCACGAGGTGGGAGACGAGGGCGACCGTCCCGCCGGACCCTCCGGCGATGACGTCGAGAAGCGGCGACCCTTTGGGCTGGACGCAGGCGATCGCGACGAGCGCACCCACGACGGGCCGGACGAACGAATGGAGAAGATGCCAGAAGTGATCGAGCCCTGGGATCTTGTCGGCGAGGAATTCCATCAGAAAGAGCACGGCCGCGACGGTGAGGGCCGGCGTCGAGCCCAGGAGTCGCGCGATCGAGCCCGGGTAGTCCTCCGGAAAGAAGCGCGCCATCGCCCCGTATACGAGCAGCACCGCATAGGAGTTGAGGCCCGCCGCCGCCGAGAGCCCGAGGCCGGTGCCGAAGAGCTGGGGAAGTCCGACCGTCACCGGGCCGCCTTCGCCGTGATGTCTTGGAGCGCGACCTGCGCCCTCCGGTTTCCGGGGTCGAGCCGCATGACTTCCTTGAGGGCCTTCACGCGCTCCGGTTCGTTCCGCTCGCTAAGATAGGCCTCGGAGAGCTCCCACCACAGCTCGACGTTCTCGGGGATGAACTTGACGGCCCGCCGCATGGTCTCCGTGGCGTGCCGCACCCACTTCGGGTTCTTCCGCTGGATTCTCGCGAGGAGGACCCAGTACTCCTTCTGGCTCGGGTCGAACTCGACGGCCTGCCGGACCATTTCGTACGCCGGGTAGTAGTCCTCTTCCTCGTATAGGGTCTTCGCGCGCGTGTAGTTCTTGCGGGCGATTTCCTTCTGAATCTCGAGGGTCGGTTCCGTTCCGGGCAGCGCGATGGTATCGGCGCTCACCTCGAGGGTCCGGTCGTACGCCTGACGCGACTCGGGCGTCCGGAACGTGCGCTCGGCGCTGCGGAGGCTGGCGAAGAGCGCCTCGAGCGCGTCGCGCGCGTCCGCGAGGTGCGGCTTCATGTGGTGGTCCGGATGGAAGATCCGCGCGCGTTCATGGAGCGCCTTGGCGATGACCTCGACCGGAGCGAGAGGCTCGACGCCGAGGAGGTCGTAGTGCGAAGCCCAGTCCAGGCGGCGATAGGTATTCCAGACGAGTTCGCGCTGGAGCTCGTTCTGCTCGGAGACGCGCGCGGGAAGCTGGGCGCCCGAGATCTCGACGTTCAGGAAGAGGAGGCCTTCGGCGACGCCGCTCTTCTCGATGGGGCGTCCCTGGGCGACGAGCTGAAGAAGTCCCGTCGCCGCGAGCCGGGCGACGATCCGCTGGTCGCGATGGATCTGCTCCACCGTCGTCGCCCCATCGACTCTCCCGAGCACTTCCGCCTCCGCGGCCGAGACGAGAATGGCCTGGTAACGGAAGAGGATGTCCGGCGCGAAGACCGGCCGCGAGCCCGGATCGAGGACCGAATTGAGTTGAGAGGCGGGAGCCGGCAGGCGGCGCAGGGCCTCGAGGAGGAGGCCCCCGGTCGGCCGATCCATCTTCGCGGGGACGGCCGGAGCCGCGTCCAGAGGCGTGACGGTGAAGACTCCGGTGGTCCACTTGAACGTGTCGAAAAACAGGCGCTCCGAGAGAGCCCGGACCGCGGCCTCCGCGACGTACCCGGGCACCGCACCCGATTCGGTGAGCGCCCGGGCCAGGCCCTGCCCGGGCTCGTTGAGCGCCTGTTCGAATGCCGACAGGAGGAGGTTCTCCTCCGCGAGACCGAACGTCCGCAGCAGCTCGCCCACGAGCTGGGCCTCGCGGTTCGAGCTCGCGAACAGGATCTGGCCCCGGTCGAACGAAAACGTCCGCTCTTCGCCCTTGCTCGACACGAGCAGCTTCGCCGTGGCGCGTTCGCGATAGAGATTCCGCACGACCTCGGAAAACGGGCTGCGCTCGATGGATCCGCCGGTCAGCATCTTGACGCGGCTGTCGCTGTTGGGAGGCGTCATTCCTTCGAAAGTGTAGCAGCGACGGCGGATCTTTCGCTGCTCGGAGCCTGCCGAAAGCGCGCGATCCGAGCGGCGACGGACTTTCCCGCGACCGCCGCGAGGGCCTCATCCGTCGCGGCAAGGACCGCTTCGGCGCCCCCGAAGGCCGAAAGGAGCACCCGAACCCGCCCGGGGCCGAGACCTGGAATCGCGAGAAGCGGGCTCTCGAGCGCGCGCTTTCCGCGCGCGCGCCGATGCGTCTTCAGGCCGAATCGATGCGCCTCGTCGCGCGCCCTTTGGAGGAGCTTGAGGCCCGCGTTCGTCCTTGCGAGCACGATCGGGGCCGAACGGCCGGGCACGAACACCTGCTCTTCGCGTTTCGCGAGCCCAGCTGCCGGCATCCCGATGCCGAGGCGGTCGAGCGCCGCGAGCGCCGCCGAGAGCTGCCCCTTGCCCCCGTCGATCAGGAGCAGGTCGGGCAGGGGCCTCCCCTCCTCCATCGCGCGCGCGTAACGGCGCGACACGGCCTCGGCGATCGACGCGAAGTCGTCGATGCCCGGCCGGTCGATGCGAAAGAGGCGGTACTCGTCCTTTGCGGGTTCGCCGTCCACGAAGACGACGCAGGAGGCATACGTCTCATTTCCCTGCAGATGCGAGATGTCGAAACACTCGATCCGGGAGGGGCGGCGGTCGAGGTCGAGCGCCTTTGCGAGCGCGAGCGTCGCCTTCTCGCCGCGCTCCCGCACCGTTCGAAAGCGCCGGAGATGATTCTGGCGCGCGTTGTCGCGGGCGATCTGCACGCGCTCGAACGCCGCTCCGCGGCGCGGCGTCTTGATCGTGACGCGCGACCCTTTCCGCTCCGTGAGCCACGCCTCGATGGGTTCGAGCGCCTCTTCGGGCAGGTCGACGGGCAGCAGGACGTCGCGCGGCAGGAAAGTCGTCGCGTCGTAAAACTGCGAGAGAAGCGAGACCCAGAATTCCTCCGGCGGCACGTCGCCGAGCTTCTCCCAGAAGTACTCGCGCGAGTCGAGGACGACACCCCCGCGCACGAAGAGGACGGACGCGGCGACGTTGCCCCCGTCGGAGAAATCGCCGAACACGTCGAGATCCTCGCCCGACACGTATTGCACGCGCTGCTTCTCGGCGAGCTCCTCCACCGTGCGCAGGCAGTCGCGATACGCCGCCGCCATCTCGAAGTTCTCGGCGTCCGCCGCCGCGCGCATCTTCTCCTCGAGCCGCGGCGTCAGCTCTTCGCTCCGCCCGAAGAGAAACAGGAGCACGTCCCTTACCGCCTCGTCGTAGGCGCTCTTCGTCGTGAGGCCCGCGACACAGGGCCCGAGGCACGCGTGCATGTCGTAGTAGAGGCAGGGCCGCGGCAAGAGGCCGTCGATCTCGATCCGGCACGTGCGGACCTGGAACATCCGCTGGACCATCTTCATGGCGCCGCGGCACGTTCGGGCGGGAATAAACGGCCCGAAGTAGTCGTGGCCGTCCTTCAGGACGCGGCGGGTCACGAAGGCGCGTGGCCAGGCCTCGCCCGTCGTGATCTTGATGTACGGATAAGTCTTGTCGTCGCGGAGCAGGATGTTGTACCGCGGCTTGTGCTTCTTGATGTAAGCGTTTTCGAGCGCGAGGGCTTCGCTCTCGCTCTTCGCGATGACGGTGTCGATCGACACGAAGTCGGCGAGGAGCGCTTCGGTTTTCGGGTGCTTGGGCCCCGCGTTGAAATAGGACGCGAGGCGCTTGCGGATCGAGCGCGCCTTGCCGACGTAGAGGATCTTTCCCTTCGCGTCCTTGTAGAGATAGATGCCCGGCTGGTCGGGATAGAGGGAGAGATCCGGAGGCGCGCCCACGTGTTCGATTCTACGGAGCGTGTCCAGCTCCCGGTCCGCCGGGGCTAGAACACCTTCCCGAGCCGCGTCGCGAGCGTCGAGACCTTGATGTACCCGAGGAAGCGGCCGCTGCCCACCAGCCCGAGGGCGCCGGGAACCTTCGTGCGCGGATCGTTCGAGTACAGGGTCCCGAAAGCGCTCTTCGTGAACGCATGGAAGGCGGCGTCGTAGGGATACCACCACGGCATCGCCGGGGCGTCTCCGAGGTCCAGGCTCACGTGCTTGATGTTCACGAGCTCGAGGAGGCCGAATCCGGCATGGCTGCGGCCGAGCCCGGACTTCTTCACTCCGCCCCACGTCGCGGTCGGCTCGCCGAACGAGAACAGGTGGTCGTTGATCGTCACGGTTCCCGCGTGCAGCTCTTCCGCGAGCCGGCGCGCCGTGCGGCGCGAGCGCGTCCAGCCCGAAGCGGTGAGACCGAATGCGGAGTCGTTCGCGAGCCGGATGCCTTCCTCGAGAGAGTCCACCGCCATGACGGGCAGGAGGGGGCCGAACGTCTCGTCGCACATCGCGTGCATCGCGTGGTCGACGCCGGTGAGGACGGTGGGAGGGAACCACCACCCCTTCGCCCGCGGGCGCTCCCCTCCCACGAGAATCTTCGCGCCTTTCGAGACGGCGTCCTCGAGATGCGCTTCGACGAGGTCCCGCTGGCCGGACGTCGTGAGGGGGCCCATGTCGGTCGTCGTCGAGAGCGGGTCGCCGAGCCGGAGCATCTTCGTCCGCGCCACGATCTTCGAAAGCAGTTCGTCGGCGACGTCCTTCACGACGTAGACGCGCTCGACGGAACCGCACGTCTGGCCCGCGTTCACGAACGCGCCCCAGACGAGTCCCGCGGCGGTCCGGTCGAGATCCGCGTCGGCCGCCACCACGGCGGCGTCCTTGCCTCCGAGCTCGAGGACGACGCCCGTCAGATTCTTCGCGGCGCGCTGCATGACCTCGACGCCGGTCGGGACGGAGCCCGTGAAGAGCACCTTCGCGATGCCGGGATGCTCGACGAGGACGTTCGTGTCGGCGCCGCCCGCCGTCACGACGTTCACGACGCCGGGCGGCAGGCCCGCGCGCCGGCACAGGTCCCCGACGGCCAGCCCTGTCAGGGCCGTGGCGGATGCGGGCTTCAGGACGACGGTGTTGCCCGCCGCGAGGCAGGCCGCGATCTCGACGAAGGGAATGCCGAACGGGAAGTTCCACGGCGTCACGACGGCGAGGACTCCGAGCGGCTCGAAGCGGGTGCTGCCCTTCTTGTGCGCGAAGAGGATCTGCGCATAGTCGATGGGCCGCTCGGCGAGGAGCTCGCCCGCGTGACGCGAGAGATAGCGCAGCGTATCGGCGGCCGGCACGATGTCCACGGCCCGCGCCTCGCCGACGGGCTTCCCCTGCTCGGTCGCGATGAGACGCGCGATGTCTTCGTGCGCGCGGCGCACCTGCTCGAGGAGCCGCGCGAGATACCGCTGCCGGTCGGCGACCGGCGTCTGCGACCAGGAGAGGAAAGCCTTTCGCGCCGAGGCGACGGCCATCTCGATCTCGCGGGGGCCGGCGCGGACGACGTCCGCGAACGGCTCCTCCGTCGCCGGGTTCACGGCGGCGAAGGACGCGCCCGTCTTCACGTCCTGGCCGTCGATGATCGGGGCGCTCGTGAAGGGAAAGGGGGACTTCAAATCATGGCTCCGCGCGTGATGGCGTCCTTTTTCGTGCGCCAGAACGCCACGAGCCGCTGGACGTAGTCGGGGAAAGGCGGGCAGGCGATGCCAAAGCGTGCGAGATCCCTCGTGGCCTGCTTCGCGTCGTAGTGCACCGGATGGTCGAAGTAGTCGAGTGACTGGACGGGCATCCCGAACCACTTCTGGATCTGTTTCGGCGTGAAGAGCAGCTTCGCGACGAGGAGAGGCACCGGCACGTAGAAGAACGACTTGCCGAGCGCCTTCGCGAACATCTCCTCGATCTCGAACGCGGTCGCAGGGCTCGGGTCCGTAAGATGGTAGGTCTTTCCGATCGCACCCGGCCACGTCGAGAGGCGGGCGATCGCCTCGAGCACGAAGTCCACGGGGACGAGGTTCACCTCCGCGTCGCCCGTTCCCACCTTGATGAAAGCGCCGGGGGACGGGAGCACGCCCATCGCGTTCAAGGAGAAGTAGGGGCCGTCGAACTTCGCCGTCTCCCCCGTCTTCGAATTGCCGACCACGATTCCGGGCCGGTAGATCGCGGCGGGAATCCGGCTCTCCTTCACGGCCACTTCGGCGAGGAACTTCGTCTCCTCGTAGAAATTCTTGAACTTCTGTCCGACGCCGAGGTCGGTCTCACGGTACGTCCCGACCGCGGTGCCCGAGACGTAGGCCGTCGAGACGTAGTCGAGGCGCTCGAAGGCGGGCGCGCCCGCCAGGAATTCGAGGACGTTCTTCGTGCCCTCCACGTTGATCCGGAGGCCCACGTCGCGCGCCACGGCCAGGTCGTAGACGGCGGCGAGGTGGAAGCAGCCCGCGAGATCCTTCAGGAGAGACTTCGCCTGGGACGCCGCGAGCCCGAGACCGGGCGACGTGATGTCGCCCGTCACGAGGCGGATGCGGCCCTTCGTGTGGGGGTGCGACGCGCCAAGCGCCGCGACCGAGGCGTCGGCGGCCGAGAGGAACTTCTCCTGGACGAGGCACTGGAAGGTCGCCTCGGGGCGGAGCTCGAGGAGGCGCGGAATGAGTCGGGCCCCGATGAAACCGGGGAACCCGGTGAAGAGGATGGTCCCGCCGGTGGAGCGTTCGGAGGCGGGCTTCCGGGTCTTGCGCGTAGCCATTTGGGTGGAAGTCTACTGCCGGCAGAGACGCGCCGTTTTCCCCCTCGTCTGCGACGGAGTCGCGCCGGTCAGCGCTTCGGCTCGGGCGCCGGTGCCGGCACCGCGGCGGCCGGAAGGGGCGCCTTGCCGAGCAGGAAGTTCACCATCTCGTTTACGTTCATCGTGGAGACGTTCGAACCCGGGACGATGAGGATCTTCTTCTGCGAGAACTGCCTCGCGACCTGCATCTTCACGTATGCGTCGCCGCCGAGCTTGGAGAGCGCCTCGGCTTCCTTGCGGACGCCCTCGGCTTCCGCCTGGGCGACCGCGATCGTGGCCTTGGCCTGGTTCGTCTTCGTCTGGTAGTAGCCGTCCGCCTCGTTCCGGGTGCGCCCGGCCTCGCCGAGCGCGTCCTCGAGGCGCTTGTTCCACTCGGAACGCTTCCCTTCCAGCTCGCTCTGCTTCTGGACGGCCATGTTCTTCTGCTGCTCGACGAGCGTCTGGACGTCCGCCTCGGCCTGCTTCTGGGCGTTGATGGCGTCCTGGTACTCCTTGTCGAACCGGTGCTGCTGGACCTGGAGCTGGTCGACGAAGACGCCGAACGGCGCAAGCTCCTTCGCGAGCTGGTCCTTCGCGCTCGCCGCCATGCGGTTCTTCACCGTGACCTGGTAGTACTCCTCGCTCGTGATCTCGTTGAAGACGTCCCGGATGACGGAGCGCGAGATCGGCCGGACGAGCCGCTCCTTGATCTCGAGCGCCGACTGCCCGATGTGCGAAATGAGGTAGTCCGCCTTCTTGGGGTCGATGCGCCACATGACGTTCACGTCGATGTAGACGTTGTTGCCGTCTTTCGTCTTGAACGTGATGTCGTCGCGGCCCAGCCGGTCGCCCTCGCTCGCGTTCGCGGTCATGAAGAGGTTCTGCTGCGAGATCGGGAGCGTGTTCCAGCTGTTGATCACAGGCAGGAAGAAGTAGACGCCGCCGGGCGGATAGACCTCCTGGGTGCCGCGTTTCTCGAAGAACCAGACGAGGCGCGTGCGGACGCCGACTTCCGTCGAGGTCGTCGCCCCGCAGCCCGAGAGCGAGAACGCCAGGAGCAACGCCAGCCCCCCGCGACCCGACCGGGCCCGGCTCACTTTCCACTCCCGGCCGGGGCGTTCCCCGGGTTGACGCCGATGACGCTCCAGGAGTTGCGGATGAACGCGATGTACTGCTCCGGCGTCATCACGGCGCCCTCGATGTTCTCGAACATCTTCGCGGTCTCGAGCGCGACGACGTAGCGCCCGCCGGACGAGTTGAGCGCGTCGGCCTTCAGCCGCTTGGCCTCTGCGGCGGCGACGTTGATCTCCTTGTCGCCTTTCGAGCGCACCTGCGAGGAATAGAGCTCGGCCTCCGCCCGGATCTTCGAGATCCTTGCGCTCACCTCGGATTCGGCGATCGTGATCGCGGCGTTGCCCTTGGACTCGATCTGTCCGAGCTTCGCCTTCTCCTCGTTGACGAGGCTCTCCTTCCGGTTCTTCTCGGCGAGCTGGACGGCGACCTTCTTGTCGTGGAGCGACTTCTCGTAGGCCGGCACGTAGGCGTAGTTCCGGAGGAGAAGCTTCTCGACCCGGAAGCCCCGCTCGGCGAAGCGCTCCTTGAGCGTCTTCTCCGCCTCGAGGACGGCCGAGATGCGGATCGCCTCGTTGTAGAAGGACTCGGCGTTCATCTTCCCGAGCGTCGTCAGGACGCCGTTCTGGAACGTGTTGATGACGAAAGCCTGGACGTAGAGCGTGCCCCAGCCGAACTCCCGGGCGACCTGCACGGGGTCCGCGATCGAATACAGGAGCGTGACGTCAGCGCTCACGGCGTAGCCGTCGGACGTCTGGACGTTGATCGCGTCGGTCGTCCTGTGCGTCTCCCGCCCGAGGACCTTCTCGCGGAGATGCGCGCGCTCGCTGGACTCGCTCTGGGTGCCCGCCGCCTCGAGGACGTGCATCTCCCGCGAGAACGTGTGCATCGTGACGCCGGGCCCGACCACGTAGAGGCCCGGTCCGAACGTCTTCTCCACGATACCGACCTTGAAGCCGAACTTCCGCTGCTCGACTCCCATCTCGTTGGGAAGGACGCGGACCGTACAGGCCGTGTAGAGGAAGACCATGGCGACGACGCCGAGGACGCCCGTGATGCCGAGGCGCTTCACGGACGTCTTGATCGCGTCGAGCGCGGTCCTCTTGCCGGAGACCTCCACCATCAGGAGCCTCCCTCCATCGTCTTCTGAGCCCGCGACTGCGCCGCCCGGACGCCGGCGTCCGGCGCCGCGGTCTCGGCCGTTTCGCCGCCCGTCAGGTAATGCGAGTCGATGCGGGCGATCTCGTCGTCGGCCCTCGCGACCACCCGGTTCAGCTCCCCTTCGTACTGCCGGACCACGAGGTACTTCCTCACGTTCGGGAAGACGAGGCCCGCGAGCATGAACGGGATGATCCACTCCTTGGACCAGAGCGGGATGAACGGGGCGAGGATGACGAGCGCTCCGATCGCGACCCCGGCGACCGCCCATCCGAAGCGCTCGAGTCCGTGGAACGGTTCGGCGGCGAGGTAGAAGTCGTTCCGCTCCCGGGGCGTGAACCTCACCGCGAGGCGCACGTATGCGGGGATCACGACCCTGCGGATCAGGTCGTCCACCTTCCGGAAGAACGCGTCCCGCACGGGGGCGTCCAGGAGCGACTCCTCGCGGCGGATCACGTCCTTGAGGTGCGGGATCTCCTTTTCGTAGAGGCTCGTGAAGAACTCCTCCGGCGCCTCGCCCTGCGCTCCGAGGAGCCGGTCATTCAGCCCGGGCCGGCAGTTCTCGAAGGACTGGAGGAGCGAGTCCACGAACCCGTCCAGGGTCCGGATGGGAGTCGAGGGGCCGCGGGCCAGCATCCGCAAGGCGCGCGCGATCGTCGTGTTCACGGTGCGGCGGATTCTATCGCTTGGACGTGTAAGGAGGGCGCGCCGCCTCAGCGTCGGCTGCCGACGGTCGCCCGGAGGAGGCGCAGCCTCGCGTCCAGCTCCTCCGGGGTCATGTTCGCGTACTTGGCGGGCAGGAGGCGGCGGCTGGAGGATTCGAACACCGCGAGCAGTTCCATGTACTCCAGGAGCTCGACGTCGCGGCTCGGGAAGTAGTCGTGGGCGGCGTTCGTGAAGTGCTTTGCCTTCACTTCCGCGTCGCCACTCTGCTGCGGGGGCCCATTCGGAGCCCCCGCGCCCCCTGCCTCCTGCGCCGCGTCGTCGTTCGCCATCAGGATGACCGCCTCGACATCCGCGTTCGAGTAGCCCACGAGCTTTCTCGAGAAGTCCTCGCGCAGCGCCGTGAAGTCGACCTTCGTCGAGATGTGGTTTTTCTTCACCTGCGCCCGAGCGACGTTCTCCACCTCCTCCGGCGTCTGCGAATAGAGGAAGGGGATCTTCTTGTCGAGGCGGCCGGCGCGCTTGAGGTCGACGTCCAGCTTGTCGGGACGGTTCGTCATGACCAGAAAAAGGATGCGTCCGCGATTGGACGTGTCGGACATGAACTCCTTGATGCGCGCGATGACACGCGAGGAGGTGCCGCCGTCCGACTCGCCCTCTCCGGACCCGAACGCGCGGTCGCCCTCGTCGATGATGACGACGACCTGCCCGATGGCCTTGATGACGTTCAGGATTTTCTCGAGGTTGCCTTCCGTCGCCCCCACCCACTTGCTGCGGAAGTTCTTCAGCTTGATGGTGGTGAGGCCGCACTCCTTCGCGAACGCCTCGGCCACGAACGTCTTGCCCGTGCCCATCGGCCCCGTGAAGAGGATGCCCATGGGGACGCGGCTCGTCCGGCCCTCGCGGATGTTCTCGGCGATGAGCATGAGGTCCTTCTTGACCTCTTCCATGCCGCCCACGACCTCGAAGCCGTGCTCGGGCACGACGAACTCCACGAGACCGAAGCACTCGCGCTCGAGGATCTCGCGCTTCCGGATGCCGATGAGGCGGTCAGCCTCCAGCCGCGCGGTGTCGGTCATGCCGGCCGACAGAAGGCTCGTGATCTGAACGACTTTCAGCCCCGCGGTCTGGCCCGCGTACCGGCTCGCTTCCTTTTCCGAGAGATCCGGGTCCGCCTGTTTCGCCGCCTGGCCGCGCGTCGCCGTATCCGGCATCGGGACCTCTACGACGGCGACTTTCGGGTTGGACAGGAGCTTCGGCGAGAGATCCGTCAGGTTCTCGGCCACGAGGAGCACCACGTTGTCGCCCTTCTCGATCTCCGGCAGGAACGACCAGCGGTGAAGAGTGACGAGTGCGGCGCGGTCGGAGTCGCCCTGAAAGGCGGGGTCCCCCGTGGGCGCGAGAGCCTCGGCGTACTCGAGGACGACCGCGGTCTTGCTCGAGGCCGAGAGAAGCTTCTCCAGCGCCGGCAGGACGCGGTCCTTCTGCGTGACGCCGACGAGGTCGTCCATCACGTCCGCGAATTGCCCCCTCTTCGTGAACCTGACCCCTGTGGAGACGTTGTAGAGCAGCACGGCGTCCTTCGAGTCCCTCAGGAGAACATCCGTGAGAAAACTCGAGAGCGAAAGCGCCTTCCCGCCATACAGCACGACGTCGTAGACGTTCCCGTGCAGGACGAACATGGACGCCTCGTTCCGCAGGTACCGGCGGCGGAGGTCCTCGGCCCAGGCCGGGAGGACGCGTGCGGACGCCGTCTCCGCCATGTCACATCTCCCGTTCGATGCCCATTCCGCTCAGGATCTTCTCCGTGTCCTGCGCGGTCTGGCGAATGGCTTCGACGCCGTCGAGCAGCTCGTCGAGCTGGCCCGAGAGCTCCTGCGGCGACTGCATGGTGACGATCTGGTCCGCGATGAGCTGGAAGGAGTTCTCGATGAGGTCGAGCTGGCCGCGGGCCACGCTCAGGTAGCTTCGGATCTCCTGCACCTTTTCGAGCCGGCGCGAAACGACGGAGAAGTTCTTCCTCGCGATCGTGGTCCTGGGGTCGGCGATGTCTCCGCCCTTGGACGACTGCTCGTAGCGGCGGCGGTCCTTGTCCAGCGCGTCCGTGTCGATCGAGCCGAGGTAGGACTCGTATCGCGCGCACGTGATCGCCATCTCGACGAACGCGTCGACCAGGCGATCGGTCTTCACGAGCTCGCTCCGAAGGAGATCTCCGGTGAAGGAAGGATTCTGCGCGGCCAGGCGCCGGATCTCTTCCTGGCGCGCCACGAGCGCGTTGACGCGCTGGCGCTCGTCATCGCCGACGGTCGCGAGGCGCCGCGCGCGCTCCTGCGCCTGGAGGGCATTCTTGAGCTTCTCGAACTTGGGGTCCCAGAGGAGGTGCTTCAGGCGCTCGTTGTCCGGTGCGTGGAGGAGCCACAGGCCTTCGAGCCCCAGCGCCACCACCGCGAGGACGGGATTCAGCGTGAGACCCGCCGCGGCGAGCGCGCCGGTGAAAAGAGACAGGTTGTAAGGGTTCGTGAAAGCCATTTTCAGGTAGGGGCTCTTGTCGAGAACCGCGCCGCGCGCGAACTGGCGTGCGGCGTCGCCGATGCCTTCCTGCACCGAGGGCGCGACCGGGGCCGCCGCCGTTCTCGGCGCCGCCTTCACGGGCGTCTTCGGCGTTTCGATATTTCCCATGGGTCGACCCAATGATGCGCCCTAGGACGCCTGCGTATACAGAAGGTCGAGGAGCTTTTTCTCGACCGCCCGGAACTCGGGCGCCGACTTCAGCTCGATGTTCCGGACCTTGAAATACGGAACGTCCACGCGGTGCAGGAGACGCGCGGGGCGCGAGGACAGGATGTAGACGGTGTCCGCGAGGTAGACGGCCTCGGAGACGTCGTGGGTCACGAAGAGGATCGTCGGGTCCTCGGTGCGCGAGACGTCGAGGAGGAGTCCCTGCATCCCCCAGCGCGTCTGCGGGTCGAGCGCCCCGAACGGTTCGTCCATCAGGATGACGCGAGGCCGGTTGATGAGCGTGCGCGCGATGGCCACGCGCTGTTTCATGCCGCCCGAGAGGTCCTTCGGATACCGGTCGGCGAAGTCCGCGAGGCCCACGGCCTTGAGGTACTTGTCCGATCTCTCACGGCGCTCGGCCGCGGACTCGCCATGGAGCCTCAGGCCGTATTCCACGTTGTCGCGGACGGTCAGCCATCCGAACGACGTGTAGGCCTGAAAGACCATCCCGCGGTCGCGGCCCACGCCCTCCACGGGCTGCCCGTCCAGGAGGATCTCTCCCTTCGTGGGCGGGAGAAGTCCCGCGACCGCCTTCAGGATCGTGGACTTCCCGCAGCCCGAAGGTCCGAGGAACACGACCACCTCGCCCACACCGGGCTTGTCCTCGACGTCGAAGGAGACGTCGCGCACAGCCTCGGTGCCCTCGCCGTCGCGGTTGATGTAGGTGACCGACAGGTCCTTCACGCGCAGCTTCGGCGCCGCGCCTTTCAGGTCGGCGCGATAGCTGGGTTTCTTTCCGCCCGCGGGACCGACGTCGACGGCGACGGTGCCCGGCTCGCCCGTCTGGGGCGCCGGCTTCGGCGCGTCATCCTCCGTCACGCCTCGACCTCCCGCCACCGGAAGAGGATCCGCGAGACGGTGCGGATGATGAAGTCCGTCAGGAGGCCGATGCCGCCGATGACGAGGAGTCCCGCGAAAGACCACGAGGCCTTCTGGTGCGTCCGCGCGAGCTCCACCATGTAGCCGAGGCCGTGCTCCGGGTTCACGGCCTCGGCGAGGATCACGTACGTCCAGGAGATGGCGTTCATCACGCGGAAGGAGTCGAAGATCTCGGGGAGGGCGGACGGAAGCAGCACGGTACGGACGACCTGGACACGCGTGGCGCCCAATGTGAGTGCCGTCTGCACGAGCTCCTCGGGCACGGCGCGAATCGCCGTCACAACGACCGGCAGGAGATAGACGAAGACCCCGAGAAACAGGAACGCGATCTTCTGCTTTTCGTAGATCCCGAACCAGAGGATGAGGAGCGGGATGAAAGCCGAGATCGGCATGTACCGGAGCGGCGCCACGACCGGCTCGAAGAACCGGTTGATGGGCTCGAAGGCCCCCATCAGGATGCCGAGCGGCAGCGCAAGGGAAGAAGCCAAAAGAAACGACAGGAGAATCCTCTTCGTGGAAACGAGGACCGCGCTGCCGAGGTCGTACTGAAGGAAGAGCTGCAGCGTGCCCTTGACCACCTCCGTCGGAGAGGGCAGGAAATCGGGCGGCGCGAGGCCGCCATACGAGGCGACACACCATGCACCGAGGACGAGCGCCGGCGCGACGAGCCCGAGCACGAACGCCGTCGAGCGCGGCAGCGGGGCGCGGAGGGCGAAGAGATCGCCCCGGCGCCCCTTCTTGTCACTCACTATTCACTCGCCAGCACCACCTTGATGTCGGTCCTGCGGTTGAGCTGGCGGCCCGACTCAGTCGTATTCGGGGCCACGGGCTGCGTCGAGCCGCGCCCGATCGTCTGGAAGCGCTGCGGCGGGATGTTCGGGAAGTTCTTCAGGACGTAGTTCTTCACGGCCAGGGCGCGCCGCTCGGAGAGCGTCATGTTCGAGGTCGGGTTGCCCGTGGCGTCCGTATTCCCTTCCACGCGGAGATACGTGTTGCCGAAGGACGTCATCGTCTCGCCGAGAGCGTCGAGGACGAAGTTGGAGCCCGGCATGATCTCGTCGGAGCCCGGCGTGAAGTGAATCTGGATCTGTTTGTTGAGAATGGCGCGATCCGAGGAGGACGGCGCCTTCGCCGCGATCTTCTGCTCTTCCACTTTCTGCTGCGGGTAATTCCCCGCGAGAGCCGCGAGGAAACGCGTGTCGGCCCAGTCCTTCGCTTCGACCGGTCGCGTCACGAGCCCTTTCTTCCGCCAGATGACGAAGGCCGTGTCGAAGAGCGTCTCGTAGTGAGCCTTCCCGCCCGAAATGCCGTAGAACTGCGCGTTGTCGGCATAGGGAGTGAGCTTCAGGCCCGAAAGCATCCCCGAGACCGTGTCCGTGTCGAGCTTGAGGGCCTTCGCCACGACGGCGTAGGCCGCGTTCGGGTCGGACTTGATCATCTCGATCCCGTCGAACCAGCCATGGATGAAGTCGCGCAGCGTGTCGGGAGCGCGGTCGATGAGATCCTGCCGCGCGCAGAGTGTGTCCGCGATGATGTTCGTCGCCGCTGTCGTCGAGACGAGGACGTGCGCTTCGTCGCCGCGCGCCGTCACGGCCGCGGAAAGGTCGGGCTCCCACGTGACGGCCGCGTCCACCTGCTTCGCCTTGAACATGGCCGCGGCGGCCGGCGCGTCCTGCGTGAAGATGATGTTCTTTTCGAGGACCGCGCGGTCGTCGGAGGAGAGACCCGACTGCGCGAGAAGGTAGAGCAACAGGAAGTGCGAGGGTGTGAACTGAGTGCAGGAAATCTTGTGGCCCTTGAGGCCCTCGACGGACTTGATCGACGACAGGGAGACGATGCCGTCCCCGCCGCGCGACCAGTCCTGCATCACGATGGACTTCGCCTTCTGGTTCTGCTCGCCGAGGATGGAGGCCTCGCGCGCCCAGTTGTCGACCGTATTCCACATGATGTCGACGTCGCCCTTGCGGAAAGCCGCGAGCTTGGCGGCGGGGTCTTCCAGAAGGACGAACTTCACGTCGAGCCCGTACGTCTGCTTGTAGCGCGAGGTCGCGCCGCTCTCCATGCCGTTCGCGGCCACGATGCCCGGCGCGTGGCCGGCCCACGTGTTGATCGCCACGACGAGCGGCCGGCTGAGCTTCCCGGAGCCGACGAGCGCCGCGCCCGTCACGCCCCCGGCGCCCTTTCCGCGCTCGGGGTCTGGCGGGGCGCTCCGAAGCGCGTTGAAGTCGTCGGATGAGACGGCGCTTCCGGACTTCGCGCCTGCCGTCCCGGCCGCGGTCTTGTCCGCGCCCGCCCACTTGCTGATGTCTCCGCCCTTGTAATGCCACAGGGCGTAGCCGATGACGCCGAGGATGACGACCGTGATGAAGAACTTGGCGAACGGTGTGAGCTTCATGGTGCCTCTTCCTTACATCGTCTTCTGGGGTTGAGAGGCCTGCTGGGCGGCCTTCCTGGCCTTCAGCTCGGCGAGCTGCTGCTTCGCCTGGACATCGCCTGCCTGCGTCTTGAGGAGCGCGAGGCGCGCGTCGAGCGAGCTCCCCGAGAGCTCCTGCCCGAGGTTCGCCTCGGCAATCGTGTTCTTGATGTGCTCGCGCACGTTGTCGAGCGCCTTCACGTCGGCGTCCACCGAAAGGCCGTCGAGCTGCTCCTGGATCCGGAGCCTCGCCTGCGCCGACATCATCCGCGCGAGCATGACGTCGCGCTCGGCCTTCAGCTTCCGGATCTCGCCCTGCACGTTGAGGAGCGACTGCTTCGCCGCGTCGGCGTCCTTGCTGGCTGTCCCGAGGTCGCCCTGAAGCTCGGCGGCCTCGGCCGAGAGCGCGTTCTTCCGCTGGATGAGGACGACCGCCAGGTCGTCCTGGTTCGTCTCGACCGCGGTGTTCAGCTCGAGCTCGGTCTGCGCGAGGTCCTTCGTGGACTTCTTCAACCGCTCGTCGATGTCCTCGCGCCGCCGGATGATGGCCGCGGTGGCGGACTTCAGTTTCGAGTACTTCTCGACCATGGAGTTGATCGCGTTCTCGTAGGCGATCTCCGGATGCTCCTTTTCGATGTCGGAGATCCAGATGGAGAGGAAGCCCCGCCAGAGATTGCCGAGACGCTGGAACAAACCGATTCCCGCCATGTGATGCCCTTTCCTTTTACGGACCCTGTGGCTCGACGAGCTTCGGTGAGTCACGGACCACGCGCGCCACCTTCTCCTGCCCGAAGAACTCCAGGACCTTCTGGATTCCGAGTTTCTTTTCGTTGCAGGCCTGGACGACCGCGAGCTGTTCCGCCGTCCGGCCCTCCATGACCGACTTGATCCGCCGGATCTCTTCCTCGAACTGCGTGATCCGCTTCTCCGACTCCTCGTGCACCTTCGTCGTGTCGGCCGCGCCCACGCGGATGTAGGCCTCGAGAGCCTGGATCTCCTGCACCGCTCCCTCGATGATCTTGTCGACCGGCACGCCGAAAGCCTTCAGCGAGGCCTCGACGATCTGCTTCTTCACCGCCGCGTCCGTTCCGGCGGGGAGGGCTCCGAGGAGCTCGGCAGCCTTCGCGACGCGGCCCTGCTCCTCGGCGTCGACGCCCGCGGCTTCGTAGACCTTCGGGAAGTCCACGCGCCCTCCCGGCGCGGCCGGGGGCGCCGTGACGAAAGCGGGAGGCTCGGGCGCGGCCGGCGGGGCGGCCTCGTCCGGAGAGGGCGGGGGCGCCGCCGCGTCGTCCCCCTGAACGACAAACCACCCCATGACGGTGGAGCCCCAACTCTTCCTTTCGCTCATGGAGCGGCAAATCTTATCAAGCCGATCCGGAGGGCACAAAAAGGGAGGCGAAGGGTCAGTCTAGAGAGCGTGGGAGAGCGACGGATCGTGGAAGAGGCGATCGCGGAAGGCCCGGATCCGCACGAGCATTTCGGGAGGCTGGGCGCAGGGCATTCCGTCGAGCGAGAGGATCGGCGCCGCCGTCGTGAGGGAACCGAGAAGGACGCCCCCCTCCCGAAGATGCTCCCCGCCGATCGGGGCGACGGAGGCATGCCCTTCGAAGAAGGCGGCGGCCGTCACGCTCGGGAGGACGCCCTCCGGCGCAAGGACGGGCGTGCCTCCGTTCCACGCGGCGAGGCCTGTTGTCGTGCCCTCGAGGTATCGCCCGTCGTGGCCCCGGAAGAGGCCCTCGTCGGCGCCCGCCTTTTTCGCGAGACGCCCGCCCTGGATCGCGGCGAAGTAGCTCGTGGACTTCACCGCGGGCGTGTCGCGCTGGAGGTCGAGCGGGAGCGACACCGCGCGCGAGCCGTCCCGGCGCGCGAGGCGGCTCTCGGGGATGGGGATCACGTATGCGTCGAGGCGCCACGACGCCGGATCCTCCACGTCCTCTCCCGCGGCGAGCCAGGTGAGGCGCAGGCCCGACTGGGTGTCGGCCCTCGGCGCGAGGCCGTCGACCGCCTTCCTTGCCGCCGCCTCCATCGTGTCGCGCGAAGGCGCGGGCAGCTCGAGTCTCTTGAGGCCCCGGAGGAGGCGGTCGACGTGCGGATCCCACAGGATCGCGCGGCGGCCGGCGAGAAGCGCGGTCTCGAAGAATCCGAAGCCGCGCTGCACGGCGGGTGAAAGGAACGGGACGGGGGCGTACTCAACGGGCATCATTCACCTTCCCGGCGGCGAGCGCGGCCATGGCCGCGCCGAATTCCCGCGATTTCGATTCCATTTCGCGCCATTCGGCGTCCGGCTGCGAGTCCCACACGATTCCGCCTCCGGCGTGATAGTCCACTGTATCCCGGCCGACGATCGCCGTGCGGATCGCCACGTTGAAAACGGCCCGACCGTCGCCGCGCACGAATCCGGCCGCGCCGCAATAAGCTCCGCGCGCGACGGGCTCGAGGCCGTGGATGAACCGGAGAGCCGCGCGCTTCGGCGCGCCCGTGATCGAGCCGCCGGGCAGAGTCGCGCGCAGGACGTCGGCTAGCCCAGTGCCGGGGCGGAGTCGAGCTTGCACGGCGGACTCGAGGTGGTGGAGATGGCGGAACGATCGGAGCGCGCGGAGCGCCGTCGTCTCGACGCGCCCCGGCTCCGCCACCTTCCCGAGATCGTTCCTCAGGAGGTCCACGATCATCACGTTCTCGGCGGCGTCTTTCGCGGAGGCGAGCAGTTCCGCGCGGAGCCTGGCGTCCCCTCCTTCGTCCGGCGCGCGCGCGATCGTGCCCTTGATCGGCTTCGTGACGACGCGCCGCGCCGCGAGGTCGACGTCGAGGAAGAGCTCCGGCGAGTTCGACACCACGGCCCAGCCGCTGCCCGCGAGCGTCACAGCGAACGGCACGGGGTTGTCGGCGTCGAGAGCACGCGCGAGAGCGAAGGGGTCGACACGCGACCGGAAACGCGTGCGACGCGAGAGGTTCACCTGATAGACGTCGCCCCGGGCGATCCCATCGCGGATCGTCGCGATACCGCTCGACCACTCGTCCGAAGAGAGCGACCGCTCAACGGTCGCCGATTCTTTGAAGGTGAAGAGAGAGGATTCGGCCGGGGATGGCGGCGCGCGGCGACTGGTGGTGGAGCGTCGGAAGACAAAGAATTCTGCGAAAGGAAGAAAGTCATGCTCGCGCGCGAGAGACGTCGATCCTTCGAGGAAGACACCGGCCTCATAGGAAATAAAGCCTGCGGCGAAGAGATCGGGGTCGCCCGACCGCGCCACGTCGTCCAGCGCGTCGAGAAGCTTGGGCAGTTGGGCCGTCAGGTCGGCGCGCCTGAGCGTTTCTCCACCTTCTAAGAAAATCCCCGGTCCTTTCCCCTCTCCCAGTCCCCAACCGTCCCCTCGGAAGAGCGCTTTCATCGGCATCGTCTAGTCTATGAGGATCGTGCGCGCCCCACCTTCCGCCGTCGAGACGTCCATTCAGGTGCGCTACGCCGAGACCGACGCCCAGCGGGTCGTGTACCACGGCAACTACGTCATCTGGTTCGAGGTCGCGCGCACGACGTTTTGCGAACGCGCCGGGTACCCCTATCCGCGGATGGAGACCGAAGGCTCGTTCATCACCGTGACCGAGGTGCGCGTGCGCTACCGCCGCTCGGTGCGCTATGGCGACACGGTCGTGGTGAGGGCGCGGATGACCGCGCTGAAGAGCCGCGGCTGCACCTTCGCGTACGAGGTCGTCCTGCCGGACGGCCAGCTCGCGGCCGAGGGCGAAACGCATCACGTCTTCCTCGACAGCTCCGGGAAGCCGCGCACCGTTCCCGAGGCGATCGCGAACGCGTTCCGCTCGTTCGGGGGACTCTCCGCCTAGCCGCCGTTCGGGAGCTTCTTCGCGAGAGCGCGCTGGACGAGGGCCGGAACGAGGCCCGTCACGTCTCCGCCGAGCTCGTGCACCTGTTTGACGAGGTGGCTCGAGGTATAGGAGAGCTCCTCCTTGGGGGTGAGGAACAGCGTCTCGACCTCCGGATCCAGGCGGCGATTCATGAGGGCCATCTGGAACTCGTGCTCGAAATCCGACACGACGCGCAGGCCGCGCACCACGATGCGCGCCTTTTCCTCTCGCATGAACCTCACGAGGAGGCCCTTGAAGGACTTCACCTCGACCTTCGGCTCGCGTCGGAAGATCGCGCGGATCATGTGGACCCGCTCCTCCACGGTGAAGAGAGGCGCCTTCTCCGTGTTGATGAGCACCGCAACGAGCACCCGGTCGAAAAGGTGGCAGCCTCTCCGAATCAGGTCGACGTGGCCGTTCGTCATGGGATCGAACGTGCCCGGATAGACGGCGGTGCGCTTCACGCGAGCCGGGATTGTACGTCCCCGCGCCTTCCGAGGAACGCATCGCCGAGCCGGCGCGCCGAAAAGACGAGGAGGAAGAGCGCGACGCCGGGCGGAAGGACGCACCACCAGGCGCCGGGCAGCAGATTGCGCGCCTCGGCCAGCGCGCGCCCCCAGGAGGCGGCTGGCGGCGGCGCCCCCAGCCCGAGGAAGGACAGCCCGGCCTCGGTGAGCACGGCCGATCCGAGCACGTAGGGCAAGGTCGCGAGTGCCGGCGGGAGCGCGTGCGGGAGGACGTGTACGAACAGGAGCCTGGCGTCCGAGGCGCCCGAGGCGCGCGCTGCGTCCACGAAGGCTTCACTTCTCAGGCGCTGCGTGCCGGCGCGCACGAGGCGCGCGGCGTCCGTCCAGCCCGTCAGGGCGATGAGGAGCGCGGCGACGAGGAACGACGGCCTCAGGAACGCCGCGCCCGCGATGACGAGGACGAGGGCCGGAAGCGCCTGGACGATCTGCAGGAGGAGAAGCACGGCTCGATCCGTGCGGCCGCCGGCCCAGCCCGCCAGCGTCCCGAGCGCCGCTCCGAGCCCGAGCGCCAGCGCGGAGGCCAGGAGGCCGGCCGCGACGGAGAGCCGCGCCCCGTGGAGAACGCGCGCGAGCACGTCACGGCCGAGCTCGTCCGTGCCGAGGAGATGCCGGCCCCCGGGAGGCGCGAGGCGCCGGTCGAGATCCACGCCGTCGGGGTCGAACGGCACCGGCGCGCTGAGAATCGTCTCTCCCGCGCGGCCGGAGACCCACGGCTTCTCGCGCGCGACGAGCGGAGCAAGGAGCGCGAGTAGCGGAAAGAGCGCGAAGGCGATCCCCGCGCGGCGGAGCGCGGCCCGGGCGTCCGTCACGGGGCGATTCCTTCCGGCAGGGCGTCGTCCGCGCGCACGGTGCGGGGATCGAGCGCGGCGGTCACGAGGTCCGCCGCGAGCGATGCGGCCACGACGACGACGGCCGACAGAAGAGTGAGCGCGAGTACGGTCGGCAGATCGCGCGCGAAGACGGCCTCCGCGAGCAGGCCGCCGGCTCCGGGAAGCGAGAAGACGCGCTCCACGAGGATCGAACCGGACACGACGGCCGGCACGAGCGCCGCCCCCATCGCGGCGAAGGGAGCCGACGAACGGCGGAGGGCGCGGCGGATCTCCGCAGGCGGTCCCTCCCCCCGGGCGCGTCCCGCGCGCGCGGCCGGATCGGCAAGGGCCGCCGCGACGCAGACCCTCACGAAGCGGGCGACGAGCGCGAGCGACGCGAGCGCCAGGGTGACGACGGGCAGCACGAAACCGCTGAGACCGGTTTCCGCGTCGGCGAAGAGAGGCGTGACGCGCAGCCATCCGGAGAAGACGAGGAGAAGGAGCAGGCCGAGGACGAACGTCGGCGTCGAAAAAAGCGCATCGCAGACGAAGCCGGAGATCCGGTCCAGGCGTCCGCCCGGCCGTCGGGCCGCCGCGACCCCGAGGGGCACGCCGACGAGACACGCCAGAAAGAGGGCGACGAGGTTCAAGGCAAACGTCGTGGGGAGCGCCCGGGCGATGCGGGCCGCCACGGGCTGGCCGTCCACGAGGGAACGACCGAAATCCAGGCGCAGCGCCCGCCAGGTCCACGTGAGGAAGCGTTCGGCCACGGGCCGGTCGAGGCCATAGAGATGCCGGAACGCCGCGAGCGCTTCGGGCGAGACAGAGACGGCGCGGTTTCCGCCGGCGCGCGCCGCGAGCGCCGCCGCGTCGCCAGGCGCGGCCGTGACGAGCCCGAACACGAGAGCGAGGACGCCGAGCAGCGTCAGGAGGGCCGAAGCCGCCCGCCGCAGCGTGAATCGGAGCATGGGGAGAGATGTTACGAGATCGGACCCGTTGTGGCGCTCGTCCGCCAGCCGGCCGCCCCCGGCCAGAACAGGAAGAGGCCGTACGGCGACGTCCTCACGTTCGTCAGGCGCGAGGAGATGCCCCATTTCGTCAGCGGAACGTTTAGGAACGTGACCGGCTCGTCCTCGTGGATCAGGGCCTGCACGCGCGCGAGCAAGGTGCGCGTCGCTTCCCTGTCGAACGTCGTCTTGAGCCGGTCGAGCAGCGCGTCCACCTCGGGGTTCCGGTAGAACGCCGAGTTCAGTCCGGTCGGAGGAACTTGCCCCGAGTGCCAGCTCACGGCGAGGTCCGGGTTCGGGTCGAGGTTCAGCGCCGCCGCCCAGGCCTCGCACTCTCCCGCGTCCATCTTCGCCGCGAAGGCGGCCCACTCGAGCGGCTGGATCGCCATGTCGATGCCCGCCTTGCGATACGACTGCTGCGCCAGCTCCACGATCTGGCGTTGAATGTCGCTCCCCATGCCGAGGGACAGCGCGAACGCGAGGCGCACCTTCCCCGCGCGCCGTATTCCGTCCGGGCCTTTGCGGAATCCGGCCTCGTCGAGGAGCGCCTCGGCGGCCCTCGGGTCGTACGGCCACGGTGCCAGAGAGGCGTTCCATGCCCAGTGCGCCGGCGGGAGGGGTCCGTTCGCGAGCTTCGCGAGACCCCCGTAAAGGTTGCGCCCGATGCTCTCGCGGTCGACGAGCATCGTCAGGGCGCGCCTCACGCGACGGTCGGCGAAGACGGGCAGGCGGTTGTTCCAGCCGAAATATATATACGAGAGCTCGTCGAACGTCACGACGCGCGGTACACCAGCTGTCCCGGCCCTCGCGTCCAGCTCCTTCTTCTGCGCCGCCGTCAGGCGCATCTCGTCGATGTCGCCGGTCCCGAGCGCCGCGAAGGCGGGCGCCGTCTCCGGGACGACGCGGAAAATCACCTGCTCGGGGGCGGGCTTCTCGCCGAAGTACTGGGTGTTGCGCACGAGCGTGAGCGTCCGGCCGGCCTCCCAGGAGCCCAGCCGGTACGGGCCGTTCGCAAGGGGGTTCCGGTTGCGCAGATGCGTCGCCACGTCGCCGCCCGCCCACGCGGCAGCGGAGAGAAGCGGCAGGTTGAAGGCATCGCGCCGCCCGGCCGCGGCCGACTTGAAGACGACGCGCGCGGTGCGGGCGTCCACGGCCTCGGCCTTCACGAATCCGTCGAAGAGCGCCCGGCGCGTGAGCGCGGGCGCCTTCGGGTCGAGGAGCGTCGTTAAGGTGAAGACGACGTCCGCAGAGGTGACGGGCGTGCCGTCCTCCCAGCGCGCGTCCTTGCGGAGGCGGATCGTGTAGACGAGATGGTCGGGAGAGCCTTCGACCTCCTCCGCGAGGCCCGGCACGAGGTTCAGCTTCTCGTCGTAATCCAGCAGGTTCCGCTCGAGGAGCGCGAGGACGATCTGCTCGAAATCCGTCGTGGCGAGAATCGGGTTGAGCGTTTTCGGCTCGCCTTCGAGGCGGCGGCGGACGACGCTGTCCTGGCTCTTGCCGCGCACTCCGCACGCGGAGAGGAGAATCGCGGCGGCGAGAAGCGCGAGCTTCTTCAAAACGGCCACTCCACGGAAATCGCCGCGACGTTGCCCATCGCATCAAGGACGCGTATCGACAGGACGGCCGGTCCCGGCGGCCTCGGCACCCGGAAGACGAAACGCTCGATCGGAGAGTCCGCCGCGCCGTCCTCGGCGGGCAGAAGGCGCCAGCGATCCCCGTTCACGGCGCCTTCGGCTTTCGTGACGGGCGAGAGGGCGTCCGTGGCGAGAACCGTCACGACGACGGAGTCCCCTTCGGCCTTTTTCGACTCCACCTTCAGGACGGGCGGCGTGTTGTCGATGACGACGACCCCCGTTTCCTCGCGCGCCGTGAGCGCTTCGCTCTCGGGCTGCGAGAGGCGGTCCGACGCCGTGACCCGAAAACGGTAGCGCCCGTCGGAGAGAGCCGTCGTGTCGAAGGAGAGGTACGAGTCTTCGAGTTCCTTGCGGACCGGAAACCACGCCGAGCCTTCTTCACGGCGCGCCTCCACCTCGTAGCGCAGGGTGTCGCCGTTCGGATCCGTGCCCTTCCACGTGAGTGTCCGGTAGCCCTTCCGGAAGAGCCGCTTTCCGGGTCCCTCCCCCGCGCCGTCGCGCGGCGCCTCGAGTCCGGAATAGATCCCCGACTCGTCGGGATTCGTCACGGAGAGGACGCCCAAACCCGTTCCACCGCGTGAGAAGACCGCGCCGGGCTCGAGAAGCGCGAGATTCTCGAGCACCGGACGGGCATTGCGTTCGGAGTAGGAGAGGTCCATGCGTTCGAGGACCGGGGACTCGCCCTTCGGCGAGGCCGTAAGGGACGCTTTCCACTGGAAGAAGCGGGCGACCGGGGGTCTCGCGCCTCCGTCCGCGCCGACCGGCATCCAGGCCGACCACGTGGCGTCGGGCTTGTCCGAATTCCCGGCCCGCACGAAGAGCGACAGCGCCGCTCCCGCGGGCACGTGTCCCTCCCAGCGGAGGTGTCCGAACGTCGACAGGCGAGAGGCGTCCTTCACGGCAGACGTGAACGTGCCCGACGGCGGGTTCCCTACGTCGGGTCTCAGAATTCCCGCCGCGCCCATCGTCACGACGGCGAACCCGGATCCCACGGCCGGGACCGCGAGTGCGAGCTTCTCGCCGGTCGAGGCCACGAGGCGGACGCGCCTGTCCTTCCACTCGTATACGCGCCCTCGCGAGCCCGTGGCGACGAGGAGCGCCCCGTTCGCGTCGAGCCGGAGGCCGAGAATCGACTCCTCGGGAAAGAGCCAGCCCGGCTCCACGAAGCCATCTGGCTGAATGACGGCGATCTCGGAGCTGCTCGCCGAGCGGGTCTCCGCGGAGGGCCGAACCGTGAACGTGGAGGCGGACACGGACACCGAGCCCCGCGGCGCTTCCTCCGTTCCCGCGGGCGCCGGCGTGGGCGTAGGCGTGGGCGTGGGAGCGGGCCGGAGCCGAAGGTCCGTCAGCGCGGGCCGACCCGAGGACGGATCGATCTGCGAGGCCGCCGCATAGAGGACGCCCCGAGCGTCCACCGCGAGGCCCGTGACCTCCGGGCGGGAGAAATCGTGAAGCGTGCGCGGGCTGCCCTGGAGCGGGAATGCGACCACGAGACCGCGATCGGAGGTGCCCGCGTACACGGTCCCGTCGGGGCCGACCGCGAGCGCGCGGATGTGCACGTCCTCGATCTCGTGGAAGAGCTCGAGCGTGCCCGAAGGCGTCTTCCGATAGACGCGGCCCTTGTTCCCCGTCCCCACGTAAAGCGTGCCGTCCTTCGCGAAGGCGAGAGCCCAGATGGCGGCCTCCTTCGGGTCGCCGACGACCGCTCCGGACTTCGCGGCGTCCGCGGCCTCCGGGTCGACGCGATAGATCTTCCCGTTTGGGGAAGACGCGCACACGACCGCGCCGTTCGGGGCCACCGCGACCGCCGTGATGTTCGGTTCGGGCGTGGTGAAAAGGAGCTTCACATTCGCGCCGTTCGAAACGAAGAGCCGGCCCAGCCCGCCCCCCGTCGCCACGAAGACGCGGCCGGAGCCATCGGCCGCCGCGGCGAAGACGGCGGCATCGGCCGCGTCGTCGGGCCACGCGCGGGCCGCGAGGGCCGCGCCGAGCGTGAGCCTTCCGTCGGCGGAGACGGCGACGCCCTTCGCGTCGCCCGCGAGGAAGTCGCGCGCTCCCGCCGTGACCGCGATACGGGGCGTTCCGCCGAGGAGAAGCGGCGCCACGAAGATGGCAGCGGCGATAGAGGCGAGAGCCATGGTGGAGCGTCGCATCAGGAGCGGGGCCTTTCTATCTCGAGCTCGAGACGCACGGAGCCGGACGCGGGCCGGTCGAGGACGAGGATCTCCTCGGCGAGGATGCGGGACGGAACGGAAGGCCGCGGGTTTCCCTCGCTTCCCTCGGAGAGGACCATCGCGAACGAAGGGGGAAGCGCCGTCAATGTGCCGTCCCCCGTCGTCGCCCCGCGGGCGGGCACGAGCAGCAGCGCCGCAAGACGGTCCGCGGGAACGAGCCGCGCGATCGCGGCGCGGAGGCCCGCGAGGCTGCGCGGCTCGGACGGTTCGGCCGCGAGACGCGCGCCGGAGGCCGCGTTGCCGTCCCCGACGAGCACGATCGCGCGGCCTTCGGGCGTCTCTTTCGGCACGGTGAGGGAGAGGACCCGCGTCTGCTCGGCGCCCCGGCGGTCCACGAGGCGAACCGTGGCATGCAGCGTTTCGCCCGGCGCCGCCTTCCGCGCGGAGAGAGCCGCCTCCACGATCCGGAGCCGCCTCTCGCCGGGAGCGCTCACGATCGAGACGTCCACGCCGGTGATCCCCGGGTCCTCGTACTCGTTCTGGGCGACGAGCCCGGTCAGGACGTTCGCGGTCATGAGGGCGAGCTCCTTGGCGCGCGGGCCCGTCATCTGATCGGCGTAGACGAAAGGCCCCACCTTCGTGTCGACGGCGACGCGGAGGCGAAGCGTCCGGTCGACGGGCGTCGCGTCGAGCGTCGTGAGCGCAGCATCCAGGGAGATCGAGAGGAGGATCGGAAGCAGCGCCGTCTCGCGCGCGACACCCCACGACAGCGTGCGGACGCTCCCCCCATCCGACTCGAGCCGGAACCGCACGGGAACGAGGGGCACGGTCCGGTCCGTGCGCCCGGCCACGCCGCTGTCGCGGTCGTGCGTCAGGCGATAGATCGGGGCGAGGGCGTAAGCCATCTTGAACGAGAGCATCGCGCTCGGAAAGACCGTCACGACTTCCGCCGGAGCGGCCGGTAGCTCGATGCTTCCCGCTCCGAGGAACGGGTGCCCGAACGCGAGGAATCGTCCCTCTCCGTCCACGCGCGTCACGGTGCCCGTCGCGCCGAGTTGGAGGTCGCCGTCGATGAGAAGGGCCGTCATGGCGGAACCGGGCGCGAGCGGCGCCGCGGGCCGCGCCCGTTCGGCCGCCTGCAGGGCGGTTCCCGGAAATGCGGGCAGCGTTCCCGACGCGAGAGGGATCCCGAGGCGCGCGAGGTCGGCGCTCCATCGCCCGAGTGTGTCGACCGGGAAGCCCGTGGAGACCGGAGCCAGGAGCGAGGAGGGCGCGTGCGCGGGCCATCCCGGGCGCGCGTCGACGATCCGGCGAAGGGCCGCGAGCCTTTCCTCTTCCGGAAGCGCCACGGCCGCGGCGAAGTCCCCGAATCCGGTCGGGGAGGACGTGAGCCGCGCGCCCCGTTCCGATCCCGCGCCGGCCTCCGGGTCCTGGGCGCCCTCGCCGGCGTCGATCGCGAGCATCGATTCGATCGGCGTGACCGCGCCGATGGGCTCCTTCGCGAAGCCCCACGTGGAGGCCACGGCCCCCGCGAGCCGGCCCTCGAAATAGACGGGGCTGCCGCTCATTCCCGCGAGAATGCCCGTCCTTTCGAGACCGAGCCCGCCGACTCGGATGATGATCTGCGAACGCCCGAGGGAGTTCGGCACGATCCCGAGGACTTCGACGTCGAAACGCTCCACGAGGGAGCCGCGAAGCACGGTCAGGCCGTAGCCCTTCATCCCGGTCCGGAGCGCCGAAAGCGGCAGGATGTCTGCCGGGAGGGACGCGGCGGGTGCGGACCCCGTGAGGCTCGTCGCGAGAAGCGCGGAGAGAAGAGTAAAAGCCGCCGCGCGGAGCGCCCAACGCTTTGACCCGCTTGAAGATTCCATGCTACCTTGACGGGACGGCCCGAGACGGGTCCGTCGCGGAACGCATCCCGAGAGGGAGTCACACGAAACGATGACGGAAGCCGGCGGCTCGAACATTGTCCAGCTTTTCACTTCAGCGGGACCGACGGCCAAGGCCGTCCTGCTCGTCCTCGCGTTCTTCTCCCTGGTGTCGTGGGCAATCATCATCGGCCGGATCTGGAGTTTCTCACGCGCCGCATCCGACTCGCGCGCGTTCCTGAACCACTTCCGCAAGAGCCGGAAGTTCGCCGACGTGCTCGGGATCTGCGACAAGTGCGAGGCGAGCCCGCTCGTCGGTATTTTTCGCGCGGGCTACGCCGAGCTGGACCAGCAGGTCAAGGACGGCCGCGAGGTGGCGCCGGCCGACACGGGACGCCTCTTCGTCAAGAGCCTCGCCTCGATCGAGCGCGCCCTCGAGCGCGCGGCCGGCGTCGAGACGACCCGCCTCACGCGCGGGCTGCCTTTCCTCGCGACCACGGCCTCGTCCACGGTTTTCATCGGCCTCTTTGGAACCGTCATGGGCATCATGATGGCGTTCTCGCAGATTGCCCAGAAGGGCTCGACGTCGATCGTCGTCGTGGCGCCCGGCATCGCCGAAGCCCTCATCAACACCGCGGCCGGCCTCGTCGCCGCGGTGCCCGCGCTCATCGCATATAACAACTTCAGCGGGAAGATGCGCGCGGCGCGCGCCGAGATGCGCGACTTCGAGCTCGAGTTCATGAACCTGGCCGAGCGCCACTTCACCTAGGGCAGGACGACACGTGGCTTTCAAGCTCGACGACGACGCGAACACCTTCTCGGACATCAACGTGACGCCGCTCGTCGACGTCATGCTCGTCCTCCTCGTCATCTTCATGGTCACAGCGCCCCTCCTGCACCAGGGCGTCGAGGTCCAGCTCCCGAAGTCCGTCGCCCAGAACCTTCCGAAGACGCCCGAGGACCCTCTCATCCTCTCCATCACGAAGAACGGGAACTACTACCTGAACGAGACCCCCATTCCGAAGACGCAGCTCAAGGAGAGGCTTCAGCTCATCCTCTCGCGCCGCCGCGACAAGGCTGTGTACCTGAAGGCGGACCGCAACCTCGCGTACGGCGTCGTCGTCGAAACCATGGACACGCTGAACCGGCTGGGCGTCGAGAGCCTCGGCATGGTGACCGAGCTCAGGAGCGAGGGGGCTCCGTGACGACGCGCGCGGCCGCCCTTCCCGGGCCGCCGACCGTTTCGGAGATCCTCGAGCGGCGCGCGCACGGCGGGCGCGCGCCCCGCGGCCTGACGGCGGCCCTTTCCGTCCTCGCGCACGCGGCCTTCCTCGCGATGCTTCTCCTCGTGGGCCGCCCCCGCAAGGCTCCCGTCTTCGTGCCGATGTCCCTTCCCGTCCGCGTCGTGAGCCCGGCGTCTCTCGGCCGGCCCCAGGCCGCGCCCGCTCCGGCTCCCGTGGCCGCGCCGGCCGAGCCGGGGCCGGTCGCGAAGGCGAAGCCCGTCATCGAGAAGCCCTTCGAGAAGATCCTGCCCTCTCCGAAAGCGCTCCCCGAGCCGAAGAAGCCCGCGAAGGCGGAGAAGCCGAAGCCGGCGCCCGGGGGCGTCAAGGCCCTTCCCGGGCCCGCTCTCGAGCTTCCGAGCGCCGCCGGGGCCGCCAACGGCGCGACGTCGGGCGTCGGCATCTCCTTCGGGGCGTCGGTCACGTCCTTCGACGCCGACTTCCCCTTCGCCTATTACGTCGAACAGCTCCTCTCCCTCATCGGCGCGAACTGGTTCAAGCCGGAGTCCGCCGAAGGCACGAACTGCGTCGTCTCTTTCCGCGTCCTGCGCTCCGGACAGGTGACGGAGGTCAAGGTCGATTCCACGTCGGGCGTGAGCTACTACGACCGGGCCGCGGCGCGCGCCGTATACGCGGCGAACCCGCTCCCGCCCTTGCCGCCCGACTACCGCAACGATTCGCTCGGCGTGCACCTGAAATTTCAGTAAAGGGGAACTCGTTGAGAAAAGAAGAAGAAAAGAAGATTTCCGTGAAAGGAATCAGAGGGGTCGGCGCGCTTCTGGCTGCCACTGCCCTCGTCTGGGCCGCTCCCGTTCTCGGGCAGGCGCCGAAGCACGCGACGGCGTCCCCCGCGACGTCGACCGCTCCCTCCGGTTTCGCGCAGGCCTCCAACATCGACCTTTCGATCACGGGCAGCTCCAGCGCGCGCCGCCCCCTCGCGATCCCGATGACGATCGCGCCGCTCCTGACGGAGCTCCAGACGAAGGCCGTCGATCCGTTCTACACGACCCTGTCCGACGACCTCGCGGGCTCGGGGGTCTTCGTCGTGGCCGATCCGGCGCTCTACCCGAAGGGGATGCGCCCGCCGCAGAGCCGCGAAGAGGGCGACGCGTGGAAAGCCACGTCGGCGCAGTTCCTGCTCGACACGCACCTTTCGCCGGACGGCGGAAACGTCGTCGTCGAGGCGCTGCTCTGGGACCTGAGCACGCTGAAGCCGATTCTCAGCAAAAAGTACTCGGGCGAGACCCGCGCCGTGCGCCGCATCGCCCACACCCTGGCAAGCGACCTCGTGCGCCAGTTCACCGGCAAGCCCGGCCCGTTCCTCACGAAGCTCGCCTTCTCCTCCGACCGCGATGAGCGGCGCGTGAAGGAGATCTACACGATGGACTTCGACGGCGAGAACCAGCGGCGGATCACGAGCTCCCGCACTCTGTCGCTCGCTCCCGACTGGTCGCCGGACGGCACGAAGCTCGTTTACCAGTCCTACGAGAAGGACACGCCGGGCCTGTGGCTCATCGGGAAGGACGGGACCGACAAGCGGCCCATCCCGGTCCCGACCCAGCTCAACGCGTCTCCGTCGTTCTCCCCCGACGGCAGGACGATCGCGTTCTGCGGCAGCGTCCGGGGGAACACGGAGATCTTCACCGTCCAGACGGACGGCTCCTCTCTGAAGCGCCTCACCGAGAACGCGGCGATCGACTCCACGCCTCGCTGGTCCCCGAATGGCCGCGAGCTCGCGTTCACGTCGAACCGGCAGGGCACGCCCCAGATTTTCATCATGGATCTCGAAGGCGCGAACGTCCGGCGCGTGACGCTGGCCGGCAACTGGAACGACGAGGCCGCATTCTCGCCGGACGGCGGGCGCCTGGCGTTCGCCTGCCGGAACGAGGGCGATTTCCAGATCTGCGTGATGGATCTCTCTTCGGGCCGGACCATGCAGATTTCGAGCGGACCGGGCGCCCACGAAGGACCCACATGGTCCCCCGACGGCTCGAAGATCGCCTGGGAGGTGCAGCACGGCAGTTCGACGCAGATCGCCGTCGGGAACGCCAACGGCAGCGGAACGGCGCGCATCGTGACGTCGTCCGGGAACAATTATTCCCCCTCGTGGGTCAAGACGCTAGAATAGAAGGCCCACGGGGAGTTGCCGTCCGGCTTACCCCCCACACAGCAACCAACGGAGGCTCGATTCCATGAAGCAATCCCTCAAGGCCGGTTCCATCACTCTCGCTGCCGTCGCGTTCGTCGTGGCATGTTCCAGCAAGCCACCTGCCGCGCCGCCGCCCGCACCGACGCCCGCGCCGGTCTCGACACCCACCGTCGTGACGGTGGAGCCGGTCGCCACGCCCACGCCGATGCTGGCGCCGAAGGATGCGGACAGCATCACGGGGCGGTCGATCAACGAACTGAGCGGTATGCTCAAACCCGCATTCTTCGACTATGACAAGGCGGACATCCGTGGCGACTCCCGTGACGTCCTCGCCACGAACGCGACCTGGCTGAAGAAGTACTCCTCTGTGCAGTTCACGATCGAAGGCCACGCCGACGAGCGCGGCACGGCGCAGTACAACCTCGCGCTCGGCGACCGCCGCGCGAACGCCGCGAAGGACTACCTCGTCTCCCTTGGCGTCGACGCGTCCCGGGTCAAGACCGTTTCGTACGGCAAGGAGCGTCCCTTCGCCACCGGACACGACGAAGACTCGTGGCAGAAGAACCGCCGCGCCCACTTCGTCGTCACCGCGAAGTGAACCGGGAGCGCGCCTCGCGCGCCATTCGTTCCGTCGCCGCCGCGGGGGTTCTCGCGGCGGCGGTCGGCTGCGTCAGCGGAAGCGACATCGACGGCCTCCACAAGCACCTCTCGACGGTCGAGAAGGAAGTCGACGTCGTCGCTAAGCAGTCGTCGTCCAAGGACGAGGTCGCGAAGCTGAGCGAGAGACTCGCGAAGCAGGCGGAGACGCTGCTACGCTCGAATGCCGATCTCGGCACGAAATTCGACGACCTGACGCGCGAGATGCAGGCCCTCGCGGGCAAGCTCGAGGACGCGAACCGGCGCCTGACGCAGCTCTCGCAGCAGATCGCCGAGTCGCAGGCGCACGCGGCGTCCGCGCCTGCTTTCGCCCCCCCGACCGCTCCGGCGCCCGGCGGAGCGCCCGCGGCCAGCGCGGGTCCGGGCCCCGTCGCGGCTCCCGGAGCGGCGCCACGCGGCGGCGGCATCACGCCCGCCGACCTCTTCGCGCAGGCGACGGCCGACTACCAGCGGGGTCGCTACGACCTCTCCCGGCAGGGCTTCGAGGACTACGTCGAGAAGTTTCCGCGCACCGATCTGTCGGACGACGCCGTCTACTGGGCCGGCGAATGCTGGTCGGCACAGAAGAAGCCGCGGGAAGCGATCGCCGCGTTCGACAAGCTCTTCCGCTCCTATCCCCAGAGCGACAAGGCCCCGGCCGCTCACCTCAAGAAGGGCATCGCCCACCTGGAGCTCGGCGAGAAGGCTCAGGCCATGGTCGAACTGAATTTCGTCGTCAACCAGTTTCCCGGCTCCGACGAGGCCAAGAGCGCGCGCCAGCGCCTCAAATCCCTCGGCGGCGATTCCCGCTGAACGGCTCTCCAGAGAAGACTCGAGACGTCAAAGAGAAAGGCACACCCGAACTCCATGGCCAACACCAAGCAAGCCAAGAAGCGCGCCGCGCAGAGCGATCGGCGCCGGGTCCGCAACCGGTCCGTCTTGACGAAGGTCCGCAACGTCGTGAAGAACCTGCGCAAGACGGCGGAGACCGAAGCCGCGAAGGTCGGCGATCTCCTCTCGAACGCGGTTTCCGACCTCGACGTCGCCGTCCGCAAGGGCGTCCTCCACAAGAAGACGGCCTCCCGCCTGAAGTCGCGGATCTCGAAGACCGTGAACAAGGCGAAGAAGGCGGACGCGAAGAAGTAGAAGCCTGGCGCTCCCGAGCGGCGGCTAGAACCCTTCCAGGATCGTCGTGACGAGGTTCTGGGCGAACGGGCGGGCCATCGCGTTGATGGCCTCCCGTTCCCGGTCGTAGTACGAGCTCGCGCTCGACGGCACCGTGTACGGCTGTCGGAACAGGTACGCGGGCTCCGCGAAGATCGGCTTGTCCGTCGCCTTTTCCGTGAGGACGAGCTTTCCCGTCACAGTCACCTGATACTCGACCGCGATTCCGTTCGCGTCGAAGCGCACGGGCGCGACGTTGCAGGACGTCAAATGCCCGGCCAGCTCCGAGTCCGCCGCCGACCGGTCGGAGACCGGCTTCAGGCGGCCGCGCGCGGACAGCTCGCGGATGACGGCGTCCGTGAGCCGCTGCTCGAGGCCGACGACCGTGGTGTCGTTCACGAACTGCGCCACGTACACGGTCTTCACCGTCGCGGGAAGGGCGCTCGAGCCCGTGCCCACGAGCGCATAGCCGCAGCCAAGAAGACCGAGGAGAAAAGAGAAAAGCAAGATTTCTTTGAAAGGTTTCACTTCACCACGATATTCAACAGGCGGTCTTGCACCCAGATCGTCCTCACGCGCTGCCTGCCCTCGAGCCACTTGGCGATGATCGCATTCGCTTCGGCGGCGGCTACGGCTTCCTTGTCAGAAGATCCTCTTCGAAGCTTGATCTCGGCCCGGACCCTCCCGGAAATCTGTACGGCGATCGACGCGAATTCTTCGACTGCGAGCGCCGGATCGTAGGCCGGCCAGCCCGACACGAGCAGGCTTTTCGTGCCGCCCATCCGCTCGTTCAGCTCCTCGGAGAGGTGAGGCGCGATGGGATGGAGCAGGGTGACGAGCGTCCGAAGAGTCGTCGCGGTCTCCCCCGCGTCCGAGCCCGCTTGGCCGACGAGACTCGTCGCATGGTTGAGAAATTCCATGAGGTGCGCCACGGCGGTGTGGAATGAGAACGCCCGGAAGTCCTCCGTGACCCTCTTCACGGCCATATGGCGCGCGCGCGCGGCGGGCGTGTCGGCCACCCTCGGCTGGGCCTGCGGATCGGCGCCGGTCTGAAGGAACCGGTCGATCGTGCCCCGGACCCGCCAGAGGAAACGCTCGGGGCCGCTGATCCCCTCGTCGCTCCACTCGGCGTCCTTCTCCGGCGGTCCGAGGAAGAGCACGAACGCGCGGACGGCGTCGGCGCCCTTTTCGGCGATGAGTGGGTCGAGCGACACGGCGTTGCCGCGCGACTTGGACATCTTCTCGACGCGCCCCGTCGGAGACTGGCGCGTGATCATGCCCTGGTTGAAGAGCGCGGAGAACGGCTCCTCGAACGTCACGAGGCCGAGGTCCTTGAGTATCCGTGCGAAGAACCGTGCGTACAGGAGGTGCAGGATCGCGTGTTCGATGCCGCCGATGTACTGGTCGACGGGCGCCCACTCCTTCACGATGGCGGGGTCGAAGGGCGCGGCACCGTTTTTCGGGTCGATGTACCGGAGGTAGTACCAGGACGAATCCACGAACGTGTCCATCGTGTCCGTCTCGCGGCGCGCGGGGCCGGAGCACCGGGGGCACGTCGTGTTCACGAACGAGGCAACCTTCTCGAGGGGATTGCCGCCCTTGCCCGTGAACGGCGCGTCGGGAGGCAGGACGACGGGCAGATCCTTTTCGGGGACCGGGAGCCAGCCGTCCCTTTCGCAGTGGATCATGGGGATCGGCGTGCCCCAGTAGCGCTGGCGCGAGATGAGCCAATCGCGCAACCGGTAGCGCACGCGCGGCCCGCCGATTCCTCGCTCTGCGGCTTCGGCGGCGATGGCCTCGCGGGCCAAAGAGGAAGACATTTCTGAGAAGGGGCCAGAGGCGATGAGGCGGCCTTCGCCGGTGTAGCAGCCGTCAACTGGCGTCGGGGGCTCGATGACCTTGACGATCGGAATCCCGTATTTCTTCGCGAAGTCGAAGTCGCGCGTGTCGTGAGCGGGCACCGCCATGAGCGCGCCCGTGCCGTAGTCGGCGATGACGAAGTTCGCGAGCCACACGGGCACTTCCTGACCGGTGAAGGGATTGATCGCCTTGCGACCGGTGTCGCGGCCGTCCTTCTCGGCGCCCTCGGCCTCGCGCACGATCCGCTCCTGGCTGCGCACGGACGCGACCCAGGCTTCGAGGTCGGCCTTCTTCGCGTTTCCCTCCAGAAGGCGCGGCACGAGCGCGTGCTCGGGGGCGAGGATGAGCGCCGTCGCGCCGAAGACGGTATCCGGACGCGTCGTGAAGACGCGAACCGTTTCCTCGAGTGACGGGATCGCGAAGTCGAGATCGGCACCCGTGGACTTGCCGATCCAGTTGCGCTGCATCGTGACGACCTTCTCGGGCCACGCGCGGAGCGTGTCGAGGCCTTCCAGCAGCCGTTCGGCATAGTCGGTGATTTTCAGGAACCACTGCTCCAACTCGCGTTGGACCACGGGCGTCTTGCAGCGTTCGCAGACGCCCCCCTCGGCCTGCTCGTTCGCGAGGACCGTGAGACACGACGGACACCAGTTGACCGCCGATTTCTTCCGGACGGCGAGGCCCTTCTCGAGGAGCCTGAGGAAGAACCACTGGTTCCAACGGTAGTACTCGGGTTCGCAGGTCGTGACTTCCTTCGTCCAGTCATAGAGAACTCCCCACGCCCGGAACTGTTCTTTCATCGCCGCGATGTTCGCGAGCGTGGAGGTTCGGGGATGAATCCCCTTCTGGATCGCGTAGTTCTCCGCGGGAAGGCCGAAAGCGTCCCAGCCCATGGGGCAGAACACGGTCACGCCGGTCTGCCGGAGGAAGCGGTGGAGCGCGTCGGTCAGGAAGTAGGTCCGGGCGTGCCCCACGTGCAGGCGGTCGCCCGACGGGTACGGGAGCATGACGAGGAGGTACGTGCCTTCGCCCGCGGGCTTCGCGGTGTCCACGAAGGCGGCCCGATCCGCTTCCCAGCGCCCGCGCCACTTGGCCTCGATCCGGAGAATTTCGTCGCTCTTCGTCGTCGTCGTCGTGCTACTCATCGAGCCGGCGAGTGTAAACGACACGAAGGCCCCGCGTCAGCGGCGCGGGGACGCCGCGAGCGCCCGGGGATCGAGGGGCGCGCCCTCGACGGCCGCAACGACGGTCGCGCCGCGCGGCCGGTACAGGGTCAGGCCGCCCTCGGCCGTCTCGAGGATCGGTCGCTTCAGCTCGGTCGAACGGCCGGCGACGTCCACGTGGAAGCCCGCGGGCGGCTGCCGGTCCAGCGCGAGATGCCGCGCCGTGACCGTGTTCGCGAGCCCCCCGGGATCCGAGGGCACCCAGCCCAGCCCCGGGACGAAGACCTCGATCCAGCGATGACGGACGCCCCCGAGCTCCGCGTTGAAAACGTTGCGGGACTCTGGCGTGAGCTCCCGGGCGCGCCGGGCGGCGAGGATGCCCGTGACCTGCCGGGCGGGAACGCCCGCCCGGAGGAGCAGCTCGGCCGCGAGGAGCGACCGCCCCACGCAGGAGCCCCGGCGGGCGCGGAGCGTGGCCGAAGCGGTCTCGGACGATCCGTCCGGCAGCGCATAGCGGATGCGGTGAGCCGTGAAGGCAATCACGCGCTCGACGGCTTCGAGGGTCGTCTTCGCGCCCGCGAGGAGCCGCCGGGAGAGCGAATCCAGTTCGGGATCGTCCGCGAGCGGATCCGCGAGCACCGCCCGGCCTTCCGCCGAAAGGGTCGCCGGGGACGGAGGGAACGGGGCATCCACCGTGAGGGGGGCCGCCTCGACCTCGACGCGTGCTTCCAGCGAACGCCCGTCCGGCGAAGAGAGCGCGATGCGATAGCCGGCGTCCTCCACCGGGCGCGCATAGCGCCATGGCGCGGAACCCTCGAGGCGGTAGCGGGCCCACTCCCCCGGGGACGGACCTTCCTGTGCCGCGGCCATGCCGGCACACGCGAGGGCGATGGTCCAGAACGGCACGCGGAGCCGCATCAGCCGCCCTCTCCGGCGGGAATCCGCGGGCCGAACGTGGCGCGGCGGATGGCATCGAGCACGCCGTTCACGAACGGACCGGAGGACGGAGTCGAGAACTTCTTCGCGATCTCGACGGCCTCGTCGATCACGACGGCGTCCGGGATGTCTTCCTCGAAGAGAAGCTCGTAGAGCGCGAGCCGCAGGAGATTGCGATCGACCGCCGCCATCCTGCCGAGCCGCCAGTGTTCGGACCGCTCGGACAGTTTCGCGTCCAGCTCGTCGCGCCGCGCGAGCGTCCCCACGACGAGGCGTTGGGCGTATTCCTGTACTTCGGGACGCGCGAGGACGTACTCCTCCGTGCGCATGAACATCTCCTCGGCCGGTGTTCCCGCGAGGTCGTTCTGGTAGAGAAGCTGAAGCGCCAGCTCTCGAGACTTCCGCCGGCGGCCGCTCACACGCGTCCCCTCCGCCCGGCCGTCAGCGCGCGGAGCGCCGGGAGGAAGCCTTCTTCAGGTTCGCGCGGAGGTCGGCGGCCTCGACGGCGGCCATGGCCGCCTCGAAGCCCTTGTTTCCACCCTTGGCGCCGGAGCGCTCGAGCGCCTGCTCGAGCGTGTCGCAGGTGAGGACGCCGAACGCGACGGGAAGATCGAGCTCGAGGGAGACCTGGAAGACGCCCTTCGCCGTCTCCCCCGCCACGTATTCGAAATGCGGCGTGCCGCCGCGCAGCACGGCGCCCAGCGCCACGAGCGCGTCGAACTTGCCCGAGCGCGCGAGGTCGCGGAGAGCGAGCGGGATCTCCCAGGCGCCGGGCGCACGCACGAGGACGACGTCCTGGTCGGCGGCGCCGGTCCGGCGGAACGCATCGAGGGCCCCGTCGACGAGGCGCGACACGACGAGGTCGTTCGTCCGTGCCGCCACGATGCCGAAGCGGCGCCCCGCGGAGGAGAGATGGCCTTCGATCACGTTCATGGGACCGGAGAGTGTACCAGCCTCAGCGGGGCAGGAGTTCGCGGACGCGCGCGTGGGGACCTTCGCAGCCGAAATTCTCGCGATAGCGGTCGACGAAGTCGGCGATCGCGTATCGTGGCGGCTGTGGACCGAGGGCCTCGAGGGTGTAGACGGCGGCCACGCTCCCGACCCGCCCGGCGACTTCCCACGGCAGCCCGTGGTGCCGGGCCGCGAGGAGCCCGCCCCGGAAGGCATCGCCCACGCCCGTCGGGTCCACCGCGGGACCGCGCAGGCTGGCGGGCGGGATCCGGAAGGTGGTGGCGCCCGCGGGAGCCTCGGGTTGTCCGCCCTGGAGGGCGATCGTGGAGCCTTCGGAGCCGCGCGTCACGATCAGGGCGGGCACCTGCTCGAGCATCTCGGCCTCGGAAAGACCCGTCTTTTTTTCGATGACGCCGAACTCGTAGTCGTTGGCGATCAAGAGCGCCGCACCCCTCAGCCCGGCAAGGAGGTCGCTGCCCGAGAGTCGCGCGACCTGCTGGCTCGGATCGTAGACATAGGCGATGTGCAGCTCGCGACACTCCTTCGCGTATTTCGCCATCGCGTCCGGGTCGTTCGGCGCGATGACGGCGAGGCTCACGGCGCTCGGGGAGAGATCGCGGAAGGAGAGCGTCGCGGCGCGCGCCATGGCCCCCGAGTAGAACGTCGCGATCTGGTTCTGGCTTTCGTCCGTGGAGACGAAGAACGAGGCCGTGTAGAGGTCGTCGCAGATGTGGAGGCCCGAGGTGTCGACCCCCTGCTCGGCCAGCCAGCGGCTGTAGTCAAGCGCGTCGACGCCCGCGGTCGCCATGAGGAGGGGCTTGAGGCCGAGGATCGCGAGCGTGTAGGCAATGTTCGGGGCCACGCCGCCCCGCACCTTCCGCATCGAATCCACGAGAAAGGAGACGGAGAGGCGGTCCATGCGGTCGGGCACGACGAGGTCGAGGAACTTCCCCGGAAACGTCATGAGGTAGTCGTAGGCGACGGAACCGGTGACGACGATGCGGCGTGCGGTCATCTGACCTCTCTCTTCACTTCTTCAGAAACAGCGCCAGGCGCTTCGCGGCGGCGGGTGAAATATGCTCTTTCGTCGTGAGGACGGCCCACGCGAGGGCGTCCGCGCAGTCGCTCGGGCGATCGGGATCGAGATGCCGCGCGGCGTTCGCGAGGACGCGATTCGCGGTGCTCGCGTTCTGCTCGAGGACGGCGAGGACGGCCTCCACCGAGACGGCGGCCTCCTCCTCGTGCCAGCAGTCATAGTCGGTGACGAACGCCATGGAGGCATAGCCGATTCCGGCCTCCCGGCAGAGCTTCGCCTCGGTGGCGTTCGTCATGCCGATCACATCGACGCCCCACGAGCGGTAGAGCGACGACTCGGCCTTCGTGGAGAACTGCGGCCCCTCCACGCAGACGTACGTCCCGCCCCGGTGACACACGGCCCCCTCGGCCTTCGCGGCCGCCGCGAGCGCATCGAGGAGCACGGTCGAAACCGGGTGCGCGAACGAGACGTGACCCACGCAACCGCCGCCGAAGAAGGTCGAGACGCGGTGTTTCGTCAGGTCGATGAACTGGTCTGGAAGCACGATGTCGGTCGGCTTGTATGCCTCCTTCATCGAGCCGCAGGCCGAAGCCGAGAGCAACCATGAACAGCCGAGCTTCCGGAAGCCCCAGATGTTCGCGCGGTAGTTGACCTCGGTGGGGAGGAATGAGTGGTGGCGCCCGTGCCGCGCGAGGAAGGCGACGGGAACCGAAGAAAGATTTCCAAGAAAGTAGGAGTCGGAGGGGGCGCCGAAGGGCGTCGAGAGCGCGACTTCGCCGATGACCTCGAGGCCAGGAAGCGAATACAAACCCGACCCTCCGATGAGGCCGATGCGCGGGACCCTCTTCCCTCTTCCATTCGCAGAAATCCTTCTCTTCTCTTTCTCCTTCTTCATCTGCCTCGTCCCATCTCCTGGAGGATGTCGAGCGCGAGCTTCAGCGCCGCGCGGCCGGCCTCTCCAGTGACTTCCGGTTCGCTGCGTTCGGCGCAAGCCTTCAGGAACGCCGCATCCTCGGCGGTGAGGGCGTCCGCGGGCTCGACCGTCACGGGCCAGGGCACGATGCGCGGCGGGCCGCTCAGCCGGTCGAGACGGAAAGCCGTCACGTCGCGCTTCTGCGTGTCGATCGAGAAATACCAGTCAGGCTGGAAGAACCGGAACTTCCGGGTCTTCTCCTGCGAAACACGCGAGGCCGTCAGATTCGCCACGCAGCCGCCTTCGAACGACAGCCGCACCGAAGCGATGTCGATCTTTTCGCTCAGAATCGGTACGCCGACCGCCCGGATTTCGGTGACCGGCCGGCCCACGAGATCGAGCGCGATGTCGAGGTCGTGCACGAGGAGGTCGAGGACCACGTCCACGTCGAGGGCGCGCGGCACGAACACACCGAGGCGGTGTGCCTCGATGAACTTCACGTCGGTCACAAGCGGGCGCACGGCGGCGACGGCTGGGTTGAAACGCTCGATGTGGCCCACCTGCAGAACGCGTCCCTTCGCCCGCGCAAGGGCCACGAGCCGATCGGCCTCGGCGAGCGTCGCGGTGATGGGCTTTTCGACCATCACATCGGCCCCCCCGTCGAGGAGCTCCTCCGCCACCGCCGCGTGCGTGGAGGTCGGCGACGCGACGACGACCGCGCGGGCGCCCGCGTCGAGAAGCTCCTTCACGGAGCGTCTCCTCACGAGACCCTTGCTTCCGTGCGCGGCCTCGATCGTCGCGGCCGTGGCGTCGTCCCCGTCGACGAAGCCCACCGGCTCGGAGCCGGCGAGCTCCGTCAGGATTCGCGCGTGGTGCCGACCGAGATAGCCGCACCCGACGATGCCTGTCCGGATTTTCGCCATGCCGGCCGCAGTCTAAAGGATGGGCACGGCGTCACACACATCCGCCGTCTTGTCCGACAGGCTCCGACCGCGTAACCTCCGCGGCTCACATGAGCGGACGCGACTGGAAATCCACCCTCCTCCTCCCGAAGACGGAGTTCCCCATGAGGGCGGACCTTCCGAAGCGGGAGCCCGCGCGCCTCGCGCGCTGGCAGGACGGGGACCTCTACGGCCGCATCCGCGCCGCCCGGCAGGGCGCGCCGCGGTTCCTCCTCCACGACGGGCCGCCCTACGCGAACGGCCGGATCCACATGGGCACGGCGATGAACAAGATCCTCAAGGATCTCGTCGTCCGCAGCAAGACGCTCGCCGGCTTCGACTCGCCTTACGTGCCGGGGTGGGACTGCCACGGCCTGCCGATCGAGCTCAAGGTCGACAAGGAGCTCGGCCCGAAGAAACGCGAGATGACCGACGTCGCGGTCCGCGACGCTTGCCGCGCCTACGCGGAGAAGTGGATCGACGTCCAGCGGGCCGACTTCATGCGCCTCGGCGTCCTCGGGGCCTGGAAGTCGCCGTACCGGACGATGGACTTCTCGTACCAGTCCGAGATCGCAAGAGCGTTCGGCCGGTTCGTCGAGAACGGCCTCGTCTCGTTCGGCTTCAAGGCCGTCCTCTGGTGCGTCCACGACCGCACGGCCCTCGCCGAGGCGGAGATCGAGTACGAGGACAAGACCGACTGGTCGATCTACGTCGCCATGCCGTTGGAGAAAGATTCTTCGAAAGGCGCGTGGCCGAACCTCGTGGAGGCGGCCGGCGCGCCGCGCCTCTACGCCTTGATCTGGACGACGACGCCCTGGACATTGCCCGCGAACCGCGCCATCGCATTGGGTCCGAAGATCGAATACGTTTTTCTGAGAAGGGAATCCGAACCGGGCGCCGCCTACCTCGTCGCCGACGCGCTGGTGCCGCAGGTGACGGCCGCACTGGGCTGGACGGATGCTCGCCCTCTTCCCCATTCGAAGAAAAGCGGCGAATCGATCGCCGCGGCATCGCCTGCGTTGCGCTACGCGCGCCCCTTCGCGTCCGACTCATTCGACAATTTCGGATTCCTCCTGGGCGAGCACGTCTCGACGTCGGACGGCACGGGCCTCGTCCACACAGCTCCCGGCCACGGTCGCGACGACTACGAGGTCGTGAGGCGCGCCGGTTTCAAGGTCGACGACCCCGCCCTCTGCCCGGTGGACGAGGGCGGGTACTACGACGCGAACGCCCCGGCACCCCTCCGCGGAAAACGCGTCGTGACGCCGAAGACGCCCGCCGACGACGCCAATACGGCGGTTCTCGAGGCGTTGACGGCAGGAGAAGCGTCGGGCGCCCTTCTCCTATTTTCCAAGAAATCCCCGCATTCCTATCCCCACTGTTGGCGCTGCAAGAACCCGGTCATCTTCCGGGCGACGCACCAGTGGTTCATCGATCTCGGTGCGCTGCGCGACGGCGCGATGGCGGAGATTCGCAGCCGGGTCGCGTGGATCCCGTCCTACAGCGAGAACCGCATCGGCGCGATGGTGGATAACCGCCTCGAGTGGACGATCTCCCGCCAGCGCCGCTGGGGCTCGCCGATCACGTTCCTGAGGTGCACGGACTGCAAGGCGAAGGGCGTCGTGTCGCACTTCCCCGCCGTGGAGGGAAGCGTCGGAGAGAAAGAGAAGAAGGAAAGAGAAGATTTCTTTGAAAAGGTAAGAGCGACTTTCCGCGAGCACGGAGCGAACGCCTGGTATGACGATGCGTTCCCTCCGTCTTACTTTCTAAGAAATATTTCGTGCTCGCGCTGCGGCAGCACCAGCTTCGAGAAGCTGAAGGACATCCTCGACGTGTGGTTCGACTCCGGCGTCTCGCACGCCGCCGTGCTGCGCTCGGGCGACTACGGCCTCGCGGACCCCTACACGGCGCAGCCGCCCGTCCCCGTCATGTACCTCGAAGGCCACGACCAGCACCGCGGGTGGTTCCAGTCCTCGCTCCTTACGTCCGTCGCGCTGACGGGCCGCGCGCCGTACGACACCGTCCTCACGCACGGCTTCGTCGTCGCGGGCGACGGCCACAAGATGTCGAAGTCGCTCGGCAACACGATCGAGCCGCAGGATCTCCTCAAGACGGACGGCGCGGACGTGATCCGCCTCTGGGTCGCCTCGCTCGACTACACGAACGACGACCCGCTCTCGAAGGAGATCCTGCAGCGCACCGCCGACGCCTACCGGAAGATCCGGAACACGGCGCGCTTCCTCCTCTCGAACCTCTTCGATTTCGACCCGGCGACGCACGCGGTGCCGGAGGCGAAAATGGAGCCTCTCGACCGCTGGGTGCTCGATGCCGCCGCGCGCTTCGCGCTGGAGGCGCGTGACGCCTATGCGCGCTACGAGTTCCACGCCGTCGCGCGCCGGCTGCTCGACCTCGTCACGACCGACCTCTCGGCTTTCTGGTGCGACGTGCGAAAGGACGCTTTTTACGTCCTTGCGGCGAACGATGCCGTGCGGAGATCCGCCCAAACGGCCGCCTGGAGAATCGTCGAAACGATCGCGCTCGCGCTGTCGCCGATCTGCCCGTTCACGGCCGAGGAGATCTGGGAGTCTCTTCCGGGGAATGCTTCGGACCCGTCCGCGCTGTTCCTGCGGAGCTGGAGCGACCTCACGCTTCCGGAGATTTCTGCAAATGAGAAAGCGGCCTGGGACCGGCTGCTCGCGCTGCGGGCGGACTTCCTCGGTCAACTCGAGCCGCTCAGGAGAGAGGGGAAAGTCGGCTCTCCCTCGCAGGCGGTGGCCGCCGTGGGCCGAGGCGGCGACGTGGACAAGGCGCTCCGGACTCTTTCCCTTTCAGAAGAAAAACTGGCTGACGTGTTCGGGACGCCGTCTGTCGTGCGGGAGGGCGAGGCGGACGCTATCGCCGTCCGCCCCGCCGAAGGCCTGAAGTGCCCGCGCTGCTGGCAGGTCCGGAACGACGTCGAGTCCGGAGACGACGGCATCTGCGCGCGCTGCCGGCGCGTCGTCGGCGAGTAGAATCCCCCTCGTGTCGCGCCGGCTCGTCTATTTCGGAATTTCCCTCGCCGTCGTGGCTCTCGACCAGCTCACGAAGGCGATCGTGTCCGCGCGCATCCCGCTGCACGACACGATTCCGGTGATTCAGGGGTTCTTCGACCTGACGCACGTGAAGAACACGGGCGCAGCCTTCGGCATCTTCGCGTCCTTCAGCTCGCCCGCACGCGCGACGATCCTGACGCTCGTCGCCGGCGGCGTCTTTCTCGCCGTTCTCGCCTGGTCCCTGTCGTCGCCCGTGACGTTCACGCGGCTCCAGACGGCGCTCGCGCTCGTCCTCGGCGGGGCTGTCGGGAATCTGATCGACCGGATGCGCTTCCATTCCGTCACGGATTTCCTGCGCTTTTACGTGGACCGCTGGGAATGGCCGTCGTTCAACGTGGCCGACAGCGCGATCAGCGTGGGCGTCGTCCTCCTCGCCTGGGACATCTGGCGGCATCCCGGGAAAGAGCCCGAGACATGCACCCAGAGCTGATCCACATCGGCTCTTTCGCGCTGCCGAGCTACGGCGTGATGATGGCGCTCGGCTTTCTCGCGGCGCTGTGGCTGCTGAGAAGGCGGGCGCCCGCGTTCTCTCTCGCGCCGGACGCCGCGTCGGACATCGGGATCTGGCTTCTCCTTTCGGGCCTCGTGGGCGCGAAACTCCTGCTCGTCATCGTCGAGTGGCCGCACTACGTGTCGTCCTGGGACGGCCTGAAGGATCTCGCGCGGGCAGGCGGCGTCTTCTACGGCGGCCTGATCGGCGCGGTCCTGGGCACGGCGATCCTCCTTCGGAAGCGTCGGATCCCCTTCTTCACGTTCGCCGACGCCTCGGCGCCGTCGATCGCGCTCGGGCAGTTCCTGGGCCGCGTGGGCTGCCTCCTCGCGGGCTGCTGCTGGGGCCGCCACTGCGAGCTGCCCTGGGCGATCACGTTCTCCGACCCGAAGGCGAACGAGAACGTCGGCGTCCCGCTCGGAATCCCGCTTCATCCCACGCAGATCTACGAGGCCGTCGGCACGCTCGTCCTCTGCCTCCTCCTCCTCGTCTTCGAGCGCCGCCGGTATTCCGGGGAGACGTTCGTGCGCTACCTCTTCGGGTACGCGATCCTGCGTTTCACGATCGAGATCTTCCGCGGCGACCCGCGCGGCTCGGTCTTCGGCGCGATGTCGACCTCGCAGTTCATCGCGCTGTGCCTCGTCGCCACGGCGGCCGCGATCTGGGCCCTGCGTCGCAAGACGGCGCCCGCGCCGGCTGCCGTTCGAGCGGCGTGAGCGACGCGCCCCGGCCCCGGCGCGCGTTCCGCGCCGACCGGGGTGATGCCGGTGAGAGGCTCGACCGGGTCCTCCTCAGGCATTTGAACGACCTGCCGGAGGCCTCGCGCACCCGGATCCAGGAATGGATCGACGGCGGCTTTGTTTCCATCGGGGAAAGAGGATCGAAGAAGAGCTCTGAAAAGGTAAAGACCGGAGACGTCATCGAGATCACCTTGCCCGCACCGCCGGCGCCGCGGGCCGACCTCCTGGCTCAGGACATCCCCCTCTCTGTCCTTTTCGAAGACTCCGAAATCCTCGTCCTCGACAAGTCGCCCGGCCTCGTCGTGCACCCCGCCGTCGGCCATCGCGACGGGACGCTGGTGAACGCGCTCCTCCACCGCTCGAAGGACTGGGCCGGTCCCGCCGACCGCCCCGGCCTCGTCCACCGGCTCGACAAGGACACCTCGGGCGTCCTCGTGATCGCGAAGACCGAGAGGGCGATGGTGGTGCTCGGGAAGGCAATGAAAGAGAGATCCTTAGAAAAGGAATATCTGGCGGTCGTCTACGGCCACCCGCCCGTCCGCAAGGGGAAGGTCGAGCTCGGCATCCTGCGCGACCCGAAGGACCGCAAGCGCATGGCCGCTTCGAAGACCGAGGGCCGGCCGTCAACCACCTTCTATGAAATCCTCTCCGAATCCTCGGGTTCTCTCTCCGGCCTTTCGCTCCTCAAGTGTCGGCTCGGCACCGGGCGAACGCATCAGATCCGGGTCCACCTCAAGGCGTTGAACCTTCCGATCGTCGGCGACCCCGTGTACGGCTCGCCGCGCTGGAAGGGCCTGAAGGGCGAGGCGCTGCGCGAAGCGTGCCGGACGTTCCCGCGGCAGGCGCTCCACGCGTGGCGCCTCGGGATCCGCCACCCGGCGACGGGCGCGGCAATGACGTTCACGGCGCCGGTCCCCGCGGACATGGTTGGTCTGCTCTCGGCTGCCGGGCTCGAGGCGCCCGGCCTTTGCTAATCTGACCGGCTATGAGCACGATCAGGACAGCCGCCCACGTCTCCGCGCGCGGCCTCGCCATGCCGGCCTCACCCATCCGCAAGCTCATGCCGCTGGCGGAAGAGGCCAAGAGGCGCGGCCGCCACGTCTACCACCTCAACATCGGCCAGCCCGACCTCGAGACGCCTGCCGCTATGCGCGCGCGGCTGAAAGACGCGCCGAAGGTCCTCGCCTACAGCCCCTCGGGCGGCACGCCGGAATACGTCGAGTCGCTTCGCCTTTACTACGCCCGGCTCGGAATCGAGCTCTCCCCCGGCGAGATCCTCGCGACGACGGGAGGCAGCGAAGCTCTGCTCTTCGCCTTCATGGCGTGTGCGGACGCGGGCGCGGAGATCCTGACCGTCGAGCCCTTCTACACGAACTACCGGAGCTTCGCCGCGATGGCGGGCCTCACGATCGTTCCGCTCGTGACGCGCGGCGAAGACGGCTTCCATCTGCCTCCGCGGGCGGCATGGGAGGCGAAGCTCACCGGGAAGACGCGCATAGTCCTCCTCTGCAACCCGAACAATCCCACCGGCACGGTGTACACGCACGAGGAAATCCTCCCGGTGGCGGAGTTCTGCCGGGACCACGGACTCTTCCTGATCTCCGACGAGGTCTATCGCGAGTTCGTATACGACGGCCGCCACGCCGTGAGCGCGCACACGCTGGGTTTCCCCGACCTGGTCGTCGTCGTGGACAGCCTCTCGAAAAGGTATAGCGCGTGCGGCATCCGGCTGGGCTCGCTGACGACACGAAACACCGACGTCGCCAGCGCCGCCAACCGCATGGCGCAGGGCCGCCTCTCGCCGCCTGGCCTCGCTCAGCTCATCGCGCCGGGCGCGGCGGAGCTCGGAGAGGACTACGCCATGGGTGTCGTCTCCGAGTACGAGAAGCGCCGCGACATCCTGTTCCGCGGCCTGGGCGAGATTCCCGGCGTCTTCCTCAGGAAGCCCGAGGGCGCGCTCTACTTCGTGGCGCGCCTTCCGGTCGAGGACAGCGAGGATTTCGCCGCTTGGCTCCTGACGAGCTTCGAGAAGGGCGGCAAGACGGTCATGGTCGCGCCCGCGCCGGGCTTCTACGCCACCCCCGGCCTCGGGCTGAACGAGATCCGCATCGCGTACGTCCTCAAGGAGGACGATCTCCGCGACGCCGTGCGCATCCTCGCGGCCGCGCTGCCGGCGTATCGCAGGGCGAAGGGTCTGGGCACCTGACGAGGCGCCTCAGGCCTTCATGTTCTTCTTCGGCTTCGACGGAGGGGCCCCCGCAGGGACGTCGATCTGGGCCTTCTGGATCGTCCCGGAGTAGTCGACGTAGATCGACTTCCACTCGCTGAATACGTCCAGCGCGGCGAGCCCCGCTTCGCGATGCCCGTTCCCCGTCTTCTTGGTGCCGCCGAACGGCAGATGAGTTTCGGCGCCGATCGTGGGGAGATTGACGTAGAAGATGCCGGCCTCGAGGTCGCGCATCGCGACGAAGGCCCTGTTCACGTCCTGCGTGAAGATCGCTGACGAGAGGCCGTAGTCGCTGTCATTCGCGATGTCGATCCCCTCCTCGAGTGATGCGATCGGCACGATGCACGTCACGGGCCCGAAAATCTCCTCGCGCGCGACGCGCATCCTGCGATTGCAGTCGGCGAAAACGGTGGGCGCCACGAACCAGCCCTTCTCGTGCGCCTTGCCCGCGAGGCGGCGGCCGCCGGCGACACACTTGGCGCCTTCGGCCTTTCCGATGGAAATGTAATCGAGGACCGTGTCGAGCTGACTCTCGTTGATGGAGGGCCCCATCTCGTTCTTTTCGTCGAGCCCGCTGCCGACCCTGAGGGCGTTCGCGCGCTCGGCGACCATCGCCGTGAACTTTCTCGCGACCTTCTTGTGCACGAGGAGCCGGGAGGACGCCGTGCAGCGCTGGCCGCTCGTCCCAAAGGCGCCCCAGATCGAGCCGTCGACGGCGAGCTCGAGGTTCGCGTCGTC
>Ga0207932_1000003_pt1 | contig 84492 bp, 79 predicted proteins | sample NGESurdeep092012_FD_184480 | JGI IMG/M metagenome (GOLD analysis project Ga0207932, IMG submission 184480) | Arctic peat soil microbial communities from Barrow, Alaska - NGEE Surface sample 415-2 deep-092012 (SPAdes) | ecosystem: Environmental > Terrestrial > Soil > Wetlands > Peat ...
CCCGCCGCGACTCGGCGCGCCTTCTCACGGCAGATAGAGCTCCGCGATGCGCTGCGCGGTCTCCCACGGCGCGCCGCCGAGCCGGTTGGTGAGGAGCACCACCATGAGGCGCTGCCGGGGGTAGACGACGATGCCGTTGGTGAAGCCCCGCGTCTCCCCGTTGTGCCAGAGCCGGAGGCCGCGCGCGTCATGCCCCACGAACCAGCCGAAGCCGTAGCCGCCGGGCTGCCCGTTCGCGAGCGTCGCCGAGGTCCACGCGAGCTGCTGCGTGGACGCGCGGACGAGCCGGTGGCCGAAGAGCGCGCGGCTCCACTTCACCATCTCGTCCACCGAGGTGTAGATGCCGCCGTCGCCGAGGACCGCGCTGGTGTTGCTCTGGTCGGCACGCACCCAGCGCCCCCCCTGAAGCGCGTGGCCGTAGGCGCGCCGCGGCACCGTGGACACACCCTCCTCGAACGCCACCGTGCTCCGCATCCCCGCGAGAATGAAGACCCGTTCTCTCAGGAATCGCGCGAACGACTTCCCCGACGCCGCCTCGACGACCAGCGCGAGGAGCGCGTAGCCCGTGTTGCTGTACCGGAACGCGGTGCCCGGGGGGAAGTAGAGGGAGTCGGCGCGCTGGATGAGCTGGAGGGCATCGCGGTCCTTCACCTGGTAGGTCTGGCTGTCGGGGACGAAGCCCTCGTAGTCCCAGAGTCCCGAGGTGTGTGTCAGCAGATGCCGGATCGTGACGCCGTGCGCGTAGGCGGGGAGCGTGGGGAGCCAGCGCGAGACGGGATCGTCGAACGTGAGCTTCCCCTCGTCGGAGAGGAGCATCACCGCCGTCGCCGTGAACTCCTTCGTCAGCGACGCGAGTCGGTAGTCGGTGCGGGGCGTCGCACGGACCCGTCCGTCCACGTCCGCGAGGCCGTAGGCGCGCTCGAGGAGGACGCGCCCGTCGCGGACGACGACCACGCTGGCGCCGGGGGCGCCGGGCGCGGCGAAGTCGGCGAGGAGGGAGTCCACGGCGCGGCGTGCCGCCGCGGGGGTCGGCGAACGGCCACCCACGCTGGCGGGCGCGTTCGGGCGTTGCGCGTACAGACCGGTGGCGAGGGCCGCGAGCGCGACGAGCGCCGCTCCCGCCGCGAGGGCGATGGTCAGCTGGTGTGACACGGAAGTCCTTTGCACGTCGATCCTATCTGTGGAGCATCGTGTAGGCGTGGTTCCACGAACCGGTGCGCCTGCCCAAGATGCCTCCGCGGCGGCAGCGCGCGCCAGAGTCCGCGCCCGCGGTATATTCTGGCATCCGATGGAGGTCCTTCCCGTGCGCACCGGCCCGCTCTGCCTCGCCTCCCTGCTCGCCCTCGCGGCGTGCCATCCCTCCGCCCCGCAAACCGATCGTGTGGGGACCACGAGCTCGACGCTCCTGCCGCGTCTCCCCACCGGGCAGTACCTCGACCCGGCGGGCGTCGTGCGGGCCGTCGGCTCGATGCCGCTCGCGATGGCCGCCGCCCCCGGGGCCCGCCGGCTCGTCCTGCTGATGAACGGATATCTCGAGCAGGGGATCCAGGTGGTGGACCGCGACGGCGTCGTCCGGCAGAAGCTCGTCCAGCCCGCCGCCTTCATCGGCCTCGGCTTCTCCCCCGACGGACGGACGCTCTACGCCTCCGGCGGGAATCGCGACGTCGTCTACGCGTACCGGTGGGCGGCGGACTCCGCGGTGCTCGCCGACAGCCTCCCGCTCCGCGCCACGCTCCCCGACAGCGACGGCACCAGTTACCCCGCCGGCTTCGCGGTGAGCGCCGACGGCCGGCAGCTGTACGTGGCCGAGAACCTCGCCGACTCGCTCGCCGTCGTGGACGTCGCGAGCCGCCGCGTGGTCCAGCGGCTTCCGACCGCGCCGTATCCCTACGCCGTCGTCCTCACGCCCGACGGCACGGTGTTCGTCTCGAACTGGGGCGCCAACACCCTGTCGGTGTATCAGCGCGCGGCGGACGGCCGCCTCACCCCGCTGCCGCCGCTGACGGTGGGCCGCCACCCTTCCGCGCTGCTGCTGAGCGCCGACGGCCGGCGGCTCTTCGCCGCCTCCGGCAGCACCGACCGCATCGCCGTGGTGGACACCCGCGCGCGGCGGGTCCTTGGCGAGCTGCGCGATCCCCCTCCCGCTGGCCCCGACGAGGGAACCACGCCGAACGCCCTCGCCCTCTCCCCCGACGGGACGCGCCTCTTCGTCGCGGAGTCGGACGCGAACGCCGTGGCGGTCTTCGGCCTCTCGGCCAATCTCTCCGGCGTCGCGGCGGCCCGTGGCGACGACCGGCTCGCGGGCCGCGTGCCGACGGAGTGGTTCCCCACGGCCGTCGCTGCGCTGGGCGACACGCTGATGGTGGTGAATGGGAAGGGCCGCGGCGCCGGCCCGAACCCTGACGGCCCGGGCCTCCCCCGGCCGTACCCGCGAACGTCGTACACGCTGGGCCAGGTCACCGGCTCGCTGAGCATCATCCCCGCCGTTCGCGCGAGCGGCAGCGATCTCGCGGCTTATTCCGCTCGCGTGGCCCGAGCCAATGGTTGGACCGGGTCAGCGGTAAGCGGTAAGCGGTACCCGGGCTTTACCCACGTCATCTACATCATCCGCGAGAACCGGACCTACGATCAGGTCCTCGGCGACCTCCCGCAGGGCGACGGCGACACGGCCCTCACCCTGTTTGGACGCGCGGTCACGCCCAACGCCCACGCCCTCGCCGAGCGGTTCGGGACCTTCGACCGGTTCTTCGTGAACGCCGAAGTGAGCGCCGACGGGCACAACTGGTCTACGGCCGCGTACTCGAGCGACTACACGCAGAAGACCGTGCCGACCCAGTACTCCGGCCGCGGGCGCTCCTACGACTACGAGGGCTCGCCGAAGGGGCGCATCCCCGACGACGACGTCGCCTCACCCGCGAACGGCTACCTCTGGGACCTCGCCGAGCGCGCGCACATCACCTTCCGCAATTTCGGCGAGTTCACGCTGGAGGAGCGCGGGCGGAACGGCGCCCCGAACGCCTATCGCGGCACGAAGCCGTTCCTGGCGGCGAACACCGACTCCACCTTCCCGTGGTTCGACATGGCGATCCGCGACCAGCACCGCGCCGACATCTGGCTGGCGCAGCTGCGGCGCTGGGTGGCGGCGGGACAGATGCCGGCCCTCCAGACGATGCACCTCCCGCGCGACCACACCTCCGGAGGCGCCGCGGGCTGGAACACGCCGAAGGCGATGGTGGCCGACAACGACCTCGCGCTGGGCCGGATGGTCGCCGCGCTCTCGCGCAGCCCCTTCTGGCGCAACACCGTCGTGTTCGTGCTCGAGGACGACGCGCAGAACGGCCCCGACCACGTGGACAGCCACCGCTCCCCCCTCCTTGTGATCTCGGCGTGGAACCGGGGCGGCGTGTCGCACCGGTTCGCGAACACCACCGACGTCATCCGGACGATGGAGGAGATCCTCGGCCTCGCGTCGCTGTCGCAGTTCGACAACTTCGGGCGGCCGCTCAGGGAGATCTGGTCCGACGCGGCCGACCCGCGGCCGTTCGACGCCATCACGCCGGCGCAGTCGCTCGACGAGACGAACGCGCCGCGGACCCGTGCGGCACTCGACTCGCGGCGCTTCGACCTTTCGCGGGCCGACGCCATCGACGACGTCGCATTCAGCAGGAACATCTGGACGGCGGTGAAGGGGGAGGGGGTGCCCTACCCCGGTGCCCGCCGGATGTCGGCGCTGGAGGCGGTGCGCGGGCGGTAGGCGCACCGTGAAGCGGCGCACGAAGGGCGGCGCACCGTGAGGATCGTGGGCGGCAAGTTCAAGGGCCGCGACCTCACCTCGCCGAACGACTTCCGCGTGCGCCCCACGGCCGAGGAGGTGCGCGCGCGCCTGCTCGGCGCGCTCGACGGCGACCTTCAGGGAGCGCGGGTGCTCGACCTCTTCGCCGGCACGGGAGCACTGGGGCTCGAGGCCATCTCGCGCGGCGCCCGCAGCGCGGACTTCGTCGAATTCCGGCCCGCCAGCCTCCACGCGCTCAAGGCCAACGTCGCGGCCCTCGGCCTGCGCCGCGAGACCCGCATCTTCAAGCGCGACGCCATCCCCTTCGCGGAAGCGCTGGGGGCGGACAGCTACGACCTCGCCTTCGCCGACCCGCCGTACGGCTCGAAGATCCTCGACCGCGTCCTCGAGGCGTGGCGCCAGCATCGGTTCGCCCGGGTCTTCGCGGTCGAGCACGATCCCGCGCACGCGCTGCCGGCAGGCGCCACACGGCTGACGTTCCCCGAGGCCTGCGTCACGATCTACCGCCTCTGAGCGGGGCGGCGTCCCGGAGGTCCCATGCGCTACGTGCTCGCGGCCATCCTCGCACTGCACGGCCTGATCCATCTCCTCGGCCCGGCGAAGGCCTTCCGCTGGGCCGAGGTCCCTCAGCTCCACCTCCCCGTCACCCCGCGCGCCGGCGCCCTCTGGCTCGCCGCGGCCGTCCTGCTCGTCGCCTCGGCGGTCCTCGTCGGCCTCGGCGCGCGTTGGTGGTGGGTCGTGGCACTGCCGGGCGTCGTCCTCTCGCAGTGGCTGATCGTCCAGGCGTGGGGCGATGCCAAGTTCGGGACGGTGGCGAACCTCATCGTGCTCGTGCCGCTCCTCCTCGCCGCCCTCGACGCGCGGCCGGGGAGCTTCCACTCGATGTTCGTGCGCGAGACCCGCGCCGCACTCGCACGGCCCCTCCGTCCCGCGCCCCTCGTCACCGAGGCTGATCTTGCCTCGCTGCCGCCCCTCGTGCGGACGTACCTGCGCCGTGAGGGTGCGGTAGGCCAGCCGAGGGTGCGGAACCTCCGCGTGGCCTTCGACGCGCGGATGCGGAGCGGCCCCAACCAGCCGTGGATGACGTGCACGGCGGAGCAGGTCGAGTTCTTCGATCCGCCCGCGCGGTACTTCTTCCTGCGCGCGTCCCGCTCCGGCGTGCCGTTCGACGTCTTCCACCGCTACGTCGGCGACAGCGCCGCGATGCGGGTCCGCGTGGCCGGCCTCGTGCCGGTGGCCGACGTCCGGGGGCCGATCATCACGCAGAGCGAGACGGTGACGCTGCTGAACGACGTCGTGGTGCTGGCGCCGGCGGCGGCGCTCGACCTGCCGATCGCCTGGGAGACGACTGGGGACCACACCGTGCGCGCCACCTTCACCAACGCCGGCCATACCGTCTCCGCGGTGCTGACCTTCGACGCGGCGGGCGATCTGGTGGGGTTCCTCTCGAACGACCGCTATCAGTCCGACGCGAAGGGGGACCGCAACTTCCCCTGGTCCACGCCCGTCTCGGAGTACCGGGAGGTGGACGGGATCCGCGTCGGCGCGCACGGCGACGCGGACTGGATCGAGCCGCGTGGCGAGTGGACCTACGGCCGCTTCGACATCAAGGACATCGCGTACAACATCCACGAATGAAGCAGCGGGGAGCGGAACGCCGCTCCCCAGGGCCTGTGGGGGTTGCTGGTCGCCTACCGGAACGGCCGCTATCATTCCGCCCATGAACACCACCGACCACGCTCCCCTGATCGCCATCGCCATGCTGGCGGCCCGAGCCGACGGCCGGGCCGACAGCACCGAGCAGAAGGCCGTGGACGCCGTCGTCGCGCGCCTCGGCAACCCGGACGTGACCCGCCTCGCCCTGCAGGTGGCGGGAGGCAAGCTCCGGGTCGCGGACCTCGCCTCACGCCTCTCCGACGACGAGGCGCGCCGCGTGGCCTACGAGGGCTCCCTGGCCATCTGCAACGCCGACGGCACCATCAACGCCGCCGAAACCGCGTTCCTCGAGGAGCTGCGCGCCGCCCTGGGGCTCAGCGCCGCCTCCGTGGCCGAGGCGGGGAAGACCGCGGACGCGCTGGCCGGCGCGCCCCTCGCGGAGGTGCACGCTGGGACGCCCCCTGCGGGGCCCCTCGACGAGCTCATCCTCCAGCAGGCGATGCTCACCGGCGCGCTGGAGATCCTCCCCGACCGGCTGGCCACGATCGCGATCCTGCCGCTCCAGCTCCGCCTCGTGTACCAGATCGGCCAGCGCCGCGGCCAGAAGCTCGACGTGAACCAGGTGAAGGACCTGGCCGCCACGCTCGGGCTCGGCGCCGTCACTCAGGGGATGGAGAGCGTCGTGCTCAAGCTCGCGGGCGGCCTCGCCGGAGGGCTCCTCGGCGGCCTCATCGGTGGCGCGACGCGTGTGGCGACGGGCGCGGTCATCACGTTCGCGTCCACCTATGCCCTCGGTCACGCGGCGGAGCAGTACTACGCGCAGGGGCGCTCCCTCAGCGCCACCGACCTCCGCGCGCTGTTCGAGCGGTTCCAGCAGGACGCGAAGACGCTCTATCCCAAGGTGGAGCAGCAGATCCGCGCGCAGTCGAGCACGCTGAACCTGCAGAGCCTGCTCCAGAAGTTGAAGACGGCCTGATCGTCAGAGGCACAGACGCACAGACGCACCGTTCACCGCGCACCGCTGACCGCGCACCGTTCCCGAACACGAGACCGGCCCCGAGGGAACTCCCCCGGGGCCGGCTTGCTTTGCTGATGGCTGACGGCTGATGGCTACTTCTGTACCACCGGCAACGCCACGCTCTGGAAGAAGTCGTTCCCCTTGTCATCCACCAGGATGAAGGCCGGGAAGTCCACCACGTCGATTTTGTAGATGGCCTCCATGCCGAGCTCCGGGTACTCGACCAGTTCCACCTTCCGGATGGACTCCTGCGCCAGCAGCGCCGCCGGGCCGCCGATCGAGCCCAGGTAGAACCCGCCGTGCTTCTGGCAGGCGTCGGTGACCTGCTTGCTCCGGTTCCCCTTCGCGATCATCACCCGCGAGCCGCCGCGCGACTGGAACAGGTCCACGTACGAGTCCATGCGGCCCGCCGTGGTCGGCCCGAACGAACCGGAGGGCATCCCCTCCGGCGTCTTCGCCGGCCCGGCGTAGTAGACCGGGTGGTCCTTGAAGTACTGCGGCAGCTCCTCGCCCTTGTCGAGGCGCTCCTTCAGCTTGGCGTGGGCGATGTCGCGGGCGACGACGATCGGGCCGCTGAGGAGGAGGGGCGTCGAGACGGGGTGCTTCGACAGCTCGGCGACGATCTCGGCCATCGGGCGGTTGAGGTCCACCGGGATGCCGTGACGGTGGCTGCCAGCGCGGAACTTCTCGGGGATGAAGCGCACCGGGTCGTGACACAGCTCCTCGAGCCAGATGCCGTCGCGGTCGATCCGCGCCTTGATGTTCCGGTCGGCCGAGCAGGAGACGCCGACGCCGACGGGGCACGAGGCGCCGTGGCGCGGGAGGCGGATCACCCTGACGTCGAGGGCGAAGTACTTGCCGCCGAACTGCGCGCCGATGCCGGTCTGCTGCGCCAGCTCCAGTGCCCTGGCCTCCAGCGCCGGATCGCGGAAAGCGCGCCCCGTGTCGTCGCCGGTGGTCGGCAGCCGGTCGAGGTAACCGGCGCTCGCCAGCTTCACCGTCTTCATCGTCATCTCGGCGGAGGTGCCGCCGATGACGAAGACGAGGTGGTAGGGCGGGCAGGCCGCGGTGCCGAGGGCGCGCATCTTCTCGGCCATGAACTTCTCGAGCGAGGCCGGATTCAGGAGCGCCTTCGTCTCCTGAAAGAGGAGTGATTTATTCGCCGATCCCCCGCCCTTGGCGACGCAGAGGAAGTCGTAGCGCTCCCCGTCCACCGCGGCGATGTCGATCTGCGCGGGGAGGTTCGTGCCCGAGTTCTTCTCCTCGTACATCGTGAGAGGGAGGGTCTGCGAGTAGCGCAGGTTCTCTCTCGTGTACGTCTCGTAGACGCCCCGCGCGAGATGCTCCGCGTCGCCGCCCCCGGTCCAGACCCGCTCCCCCTTCTTCGCGACGATGGTCGCGGTGCCGGTGTCCTGGCACATCGGGAGCTTCCCCTCGGCGGAGATCGCCGCGTTGCGGAGGAGCGCCAGGGCCACGCCGCGGTCGTTCGCCGAGGCCTCGGGGTCGTCGAGGATCGCGGCCACCTGCGCCAGGTGCCGCTCGCGGTAGAAGAAGGAGATCTCGCGGAACGCCTCGCGGGCGAGGAGGGTGAGCGCCTGCGGCGCGACCCGCACCACCTCGGCGCTCCCGATGCGCTCGACCGTGACGTGCTCGCTGCCGAGCGCGTGGAACTTCGTGGTGTCGGGACCTTCGAAGGCGAACGGATCCGAATAGCGGAACTCGGGCACGGCGACCCCCTTCACGCTGACGGCTGACGGCTCACGGCTGACGGCTCAAGACCCTGCATCGCGCGTGCCAGGAGCGGCAGCGCCGCCTGGATGTTCTCGAACGAGTTGGCGAAGCAGATGCGCAGGTAGCCTTCGCCGTTCGGGCCGAAGACGGAGCCCGGCAAGACGGCCACGCCAACCTCTTGCAGGATGTGCTCGGCCAGCCAGTTGGACGATTTGCCCAGCGCTCGGACGTTGGGGTACGCGTAGAATGCGCCCTGCGGTGTGCGGCAACTCACGCCCGGGATGGCGTTCAGTCCGGCCACCAAGGCGTCCCGCCGGCGCCGGTACTCGCGCACGACGGTCTCCACCTGCTCCTGCGAGCCTTGGACGGCTTCCATCCCGGCGATCTGGGTGAAGGTGGCCGTGGCGCCCACCGAATGGGTGAGCAGGAGCTCGACGCGCTCGGCCAGGGCGATGGGCATGATGCCGAAGCCGAGGCGCCAACCGGTCATCGCATACGTCTTCGAGAAGCCGTCGCAGATGATCGTGCGCTCGGCCATCCCGGGGAGGGCGGCGATGCTGGGGGCGGGCGCTTCGTACACCAGCCGGGAGTAGATCTCGTCCGAGAGCACCCAGATGTCCTGCCGCCGAGCCGCCGCGGCGACGTGCTCGAGCGCGGCGGGTGGCATCACGCCTCCGGTGGGGTTGCTGGGCGAGTTGAGGACGATGAGGCGCGTGCGCGCGCTCACCAGCCGGTCGAAGGCATCCAGGTCGATCGAGAAGTCCTCGCTCTCGCGCAGCGGCATCGGAACCGGCACCCCACCCGCCACCTCGATCATCGCCCGGTAGGTGGGGAACCCCGGATCGGGGTACATCACCTCGTCGCCGGGGCGCACCAGCGCCAGTGTCGGGAAAAAGAGGGCGGGCTTGGACCCGGGTCCGATCACCACCTGCGCGGGATCGATCCGCATCCCCCGGCGTCGTCCGGCATCTTCGGCGACGACGCGGCGGAGCGCTGGAAGACCGGCCGGAAGGGTGTACCGGGTGTGCCCTGCGGCGATGGCGTCCATCCCGGCCTTGGCGACGTTCGCCGGAGTCGGCAGGTCCGGCTGGCCGATCTCCAGGTGGATGATCGACCGTCCGGCGGCTTCCAGCGCCTGGGCCTGGGCGAACATGACGTACGCCCCTTCGTGGGCCAGGGTACTCACACGCTCCGCAAAGGGCTTCGTAACCGCCTCCCCGGTGCCATCAGCTCGTCTTGCCGTCTTCCCGAGGGAAATGTAGCGGGGCAACTAGTGTGCCCTGGCCGTGGCGGGCCGTCGGACTCGGGCGGCGCGGGAGCGGCGACGACACGCGCCGACGTCTTGACGCCCCGACGCGCGGCCGGGATGTTCGTGCGATGAGCATCCCCGCCTCCACACCGACCGGCCGCTACCCGAAGGGCCTCTTCTTCCTCTTCGCCACCGAGATGTGGGAGCGCTTCAGCTTCTACGGGATTTCGGCGGTGCTGGTCCTCTACCTGACCATCGGCCTCGGCCTTCCCGACAGGGAGGCGGCGCTCGCGTCGGGCGCGTACATCGCGTTCACCTTCATGACCCCCATCCTCGGAGGCTTCATCGCCGACCGGGTCATGGGCCTGCGCTACTCGGTGACGCTGGGCGGCGTGCTCATCCTCATCGGCAACCTGATCCTCGCGCTCCGCGAGGACCTCTCGTTCGTCTTCGCCGGCCTCGCCCTCGTGGCCCTCGGCACCGGCTACCTCAAGTCCACCGTCTCCGTGATGGTGGGCAAACTGTATGGCGACGGCGACCCGCACCGCGACAGCGGCTACACCCTCTTCTACATGGGGATCAATACGGGGGCGCTGCTCGCCGGGGTCCTGATGGCGTGGGCGGCCCGGCTCTGGGGCTGGCACAACTGCTTCTACCTCTCGTCGGCGGGGATGGCCCTCGGCCTCATCGCCTTCCAGTTCGGCTATCCGTACTACAACAATCAGGCCGACGGGTTCGCGCGGGAGAAGCTCGTCGCCCGCTCCTGGGCCCTGCCCAACGTCGTCTGGCTCGCCCTCGGCACGCTGGCCCTCGGCGCGGCGATGTTCTACCTCTTCCAGAATCCGGGGCAGACCAAGATCGCCATCACGTGGCTCAGTCTCGGGATCGTCGCGGGGATCGTGGCGCTCGCGTTGCGATGCAAGGACCGCGCGGAGCGGAACGCGATCCTCGCCATCCTGATCATCATCCTCGCGGCGATCTGCTTCCAGTCGTTCTTCAAGCAGCTGTACAACTCGCTGCCGCTGTTCGTGGACCGGGACATCGACAAGACGCTGTTCGGCGTGCACCTCGAGGCGTCGTTCTTCGCGCTGGTGCCGAACTCCCTCGCGGTGATCGCGCTCGCGGGGATGTTCACCTGGCTCTGGGCACGGCTCGCCGACGTGGGGAAGAACCCCTCCATCCCCGTGAAGATCGTCATCGCCCTCTGCTTCGCGGTGGTGAGCTCCGCGATGCTGGCGTGGATCGGGCACAACGTCGCGACGAGCGGGGTCCGCGCCTCGGCGTGGTGGATCATGCTGGGGATCGTGGTGCTGACCCTCGGCGAGCTCAACATCCTCCCGATGGGCCTCTCGGCCGTCAGCGCCCTGGCGCCGAAGCGGTTCGCGTCGTTCCTGATGGGGTCCTGGTTCCTGTGCAACTCGCTGGGGGGGTACTTCTCGGGGTTCTTCACCAGCCTGGCGGCGGTGCAGAAGGACCGGATCGCCGACGTCCCCTACACCGCCGGGGTGTACAGCGACCTGTACGGGAAGATGGCGATGGGGCTCGCCGTCGTCGCCGTGGTGATGCTCTTCGTGGCCCCGTTCCTCAAACGGCTGATGGCCGCGGCGAGGCCCGCCGCCGCGCACTGACCGAGCGGCGCGCCGAACGCCGCTGGGCGCTCAGCGGGCCGTGTAGCGCAGCAGGCCGGTGAACGCGTCCGTCGGCTGGTACTTGGCGTACACGACGACGCTCCCCGCCGCGACGGGCACGTCGCCGGAGAACTCCCCGCCGCCGGCGGCGAGGCGGGTCCACTGCCCGCCTGCGACGACCGCGACCTCGAGCGCGCCGGGCGCACGGAGACGGAAGCGGTAGGTCCTGCCCGCCTGCAGTACTCCCGAGAGTGGTTCGAGCAGCGTGGCGCCGCGGGCCCCGAAGCTCCCGAAGGCCATCGGGAACGCGGCGGCGCCCGCGCCCCGCGAGGCCTGCACGCGGTAGTCGAGGACCCAGCTGAGGGCGCCCTCGGCGCCGAGCGGCTTGGCGAAGACGCGCAGCACGTAGTCGCCGGCGCGGGGGAAGACCGCGTCGATCCGCGCCTCGGCGCCGCCCACCTGGACGAAGGCCATCTCGTCCGGGAGCGGCCGATCGGTGGCGGCGTCCACGACGTTCGCGGAGACCTCGACCGGTTCCGTCACGCCGAGCGTCACGGTGACGTGGTCGTCCGCCGCGATGCGCGCATGCGGGTGGCTCCCGATGCGGAATCCCGCGAGGAAGAACATCGGCCTCAGGTAGACCAGGTCCTCGTACTCCGCGGCCGACAGCGGCCGCTCGAGGAGCTGCCACGAGGAGTCCTCCGGCAGGTGGTCGAAGACGAAGGCGTCCGGCGGCGTGAGGAAGTAGTGCTCCTGGAAGCGGCGCACGAACCGCGATCCCTGGTCGATGTAGCCGGCGCCCCACGTGGGGTCCATCAATCGCCAGATCCCGTCGATGCGTACCGCGTTCCAGGCGTGGTTGGTGGGGCCGTCGAAGTGCTGGCCCGCCGTGAAGCCGTAGCCCTTGGACCACCCGGGCACGACCCGGACCTGGAGCCCCATGGCGACCCCGAGCGCCTCCGCGAGGCGCGCGTAGCCCTCGCAGACCGACTTCCGGCTGCGGAGCACGCCCTCCGGACTGACGTCGCCGGGATCCCCTGTGCGGAAGCCGCGCACGTCGTAGTCGATATGGCCCGCGATCCAGCGGAAGAGCGCCCGGGCCTTCGTGGTCTCGTCGGATCCCGCCTGCGTCAGGTATGCCGCGAGCGCCGGCACCGACCGCGCTGCGGCGGCCGGCGCCCGGTCCGCCAGAGCATCGGTCGCGGTGAAGTCTCCGGCGGGCGCCGCACGCGCGGCCGCGGGCTGTGTCGGCGGCACGACCACGGGCGCCATCACGGGCCGGCCGGCCGGCGTTGGCTTTCGGGCCGGCTTCTGCGCGGTCAGCACGGCCGGCACGGCGATCGCGAACAGCGCGAGCCCGATGTGCCGGCGCATCACTCGACGCCGGTCGGCATTCCCCGTCACGGCTCGACGCCGAACGGATCGCCTGGAGGCGCGACCAGCGCCGGCGAGGGCTTGGGCAGCTCGCGCCGCTCCAGCCAGCGGGTGAAGTCGCCGGCGACGGCGTTCCAGTGGGCCCGCGCCGCCTCGCCGCCGGTGCGGGAGAGGAGCCGCGCCCGGTCGCGCAGTACGCCGATCCGGAGCTCCGCCAGCGCCCGCACTTCCGGCGAGGCGTCGGCGTCCCCGGCGAGCGCGAGGAGCCGGTCGGCCACCGCGCGCGCCGCCACCCGCCGCAGCGCCGCCGCGTGCTCCGGACGCCCCGCATCGGACCGCCACGTCCGCACCACCAGCGAATCCACCGTCTCCCCCAGCGACAGCGCGCGACCGTCCCGCACCGCGAACTGCACCAGCCGCGCCGCCCGCTCGCGCTCGAGGATGCCGTCCACAACCATCTGCGCGAGGGTGCGCGCCGCGCCCAGCTCGTCGAACGCGGGCTGCGTCCGCGCGCCGAAGAGCTCCACCGAGCCCCCGTACCCGAAGGGCCGCGGCCCGAGGAGGGTCACGACGGTGTCGGGGATCGCCAGCTCGTCGGGCTCCAGGGCACCGAGGAGCTGGGAGAGCGCCGCGCGCTGCGCGGCCGCCCCGACGGGTCGCGTCTCCTGCTGGCCGTCCCCCCGCGTCGCGTTAGCGTACTCCATCCCGCCGATCGTCTTCGCGAGGGAGTTGAGGGCGAAGCGGTGGAAGAAGTAGAGGGGCACGAACCGCTCCTGCAGCAGCGCGACCGGCTCGCCGGGTCGGATGTTGCGCTCCCCGAACCGCGCCATCGCCACGCGGCGCACCGCCATCTGGTGGCGCAGGAACTCGGCGGGCGTCGCCGCGTCGTCCCAGAGGTTGGTGCGCGGGTCCGACGCGAACTCCGGCCGCGCGTCCCCGTCGGAGAGGAAGAGGAAGCCCCGCCGCAGCCCTTCGGCGAGGATCGCCCGCAGCGAATCGGCCTCGTGCTCCGGCGGCAAGATGCCGTACGCCCAGCGGATCGCCCACACGTCGTAGGCGCCGGGGCCGACCCCGTACGCCGCCGACAGGTCGATGTTCCCGCGCGCGTCGAGGCGCACCCGCGGCGCGGGGTAGTCCATCACCGAACCCCGCTCGTACGTCGAGGCGATGTAGTTGTGCGACATCCCGAGGGTGTGGCCGATCTCGTGCGCGGTCACCTGCCGCACCCGCGCCAGCACGAACGCCGTGTCCGCCGCGGCGGAATCGGCGCCCATCAGCGCCGCGTAGATGTTGTAGTCGGTGCGGGCGCGGTGCGAGTCGAGCCGCGCCATCCCCTTGAGGATCTCCCCGGTGCGCGGGTCGCCGAGGGAGCCGCCCACCGACCAGCCGCGCTCGTTCCGGTTCTCCCACTGCACCATGTTGTAGCGGGCGTCCATCGGGTCGGCGCCCTCGGGGAGGTCCTCCACCCGGAAGCCGCCGGCGAGCCCCGCCTGCGCGAACGCCTGCTCCCACCACCTCGCCCCCTCGACCGTCGCGGTGCGGACGGGCTCGGGGATGCCGCGGTCCACGTAGTAGACGATCGGGTCGCGGATCGGGCTCCGCGGATCGGCGGGGTCCGTACGTTCAAGGCGGTGCCGTCCGATCCAGCGCTGCTCCAGCGCCCCCTGCAGCGGCTGCGCGTAGTCTTTGAAGCTGATGCCGAAGAAGCCCACTCGCGGATCGAGCGCGCGGGGACGGTAGCCGGCGTCGGGGAACTGGAGGAGGGAGACGTGCTCCCGCAGCGTGAACGCCTGGCCGTCGGGGACGATCTGCTCGACGATGCGGCCGGGGCGGCCGCTGGCCACGAACGTCAACGCGACGTCGACTTCCGTATTGGTCGGGAAAGCGCGGGTGTAGGGACGGTAGACCGCTGACCGCTCATGGCTCACCGCGTACGCACCCTGCTGGGCCCGAGCAAGCGCGTCGGTCACGCCGTTCCAGTCGCGCACGAAGAAGTCGGTGGCGTCCACCAGGAGCCGCCCGCCCTCCACGGCCACGAGGGGGAGCGCCGCCACGGTGCTGGGCGGGAAGGCCTCCGTCACGGTGCGCGCGTTCGCGGCCGTGCCGCTGCTCCGGTAGCTCCAGTTTTCGAAGATGACGAGCACCCGCGCGCCGCTCCGCTCGAAGCGGACGACCTGGGAGGCGCCGTCGGAGCCGCGGTCAAGGCCGATCGGGTTGGAGCCGAGGCCCGTGGCGAGGGTGAAGAAGGCGAGGGCCCGCATCGAGTCGCGCGGCAGCTCGAGGTAGATCTTCGCCTGGTCGGCGTCGAGGAGGACGGGGATGAAGCCGTCGCGGCGGTCCATCCCCCGCGTCGCGGCAACGATGTCGGCGCCGACGGCGGCCGGCCGCGCCTGAACCGCGGGGGCTTGAGCGCCCGCCGCCGCCTGTGGCGTGACCTGTGCGCGCGCGCCGGCGGCACCGAGGGCCAAGCAGAGCGCGGCGGGCACCGTGCCCGCCGCGAGAAGGTGAAGGGGCGAGCGGGAGGTCCGGATCATGGCTCCTTCTTCCCCCTGGCCCCGGCGAGCATCGCGAGTCCGAACGCGAGCATGATGAGGCCCCAGTAGAGGTTCACCGGGATGCCGCTCGGCGCCGTGCCCGGCTTGCCGAGGGTGACGCCACCGTACACCGCGAGGAGGGCGCCCATCACCGAGAACATCAGGCCGATCGGCCAGCGGATGTCGAGTCGCATGGCGCCCTCCTACCAGAAGATGAGGTTGAGGGCGAGCGCGGCCACGAGGACCACCGCGCCCAGCGCCGCGGGGCGCCGGTGCCACGGCTCCCCCGAGTCCTTCTGGATCGGCGTCAGCGAGTACACCAGCCCCTTCATCTCCTCGTCGGGCCGCGGCTTCGTGAGCATGCTCACCACGATCGTCACGAGGAAGCAGGTCGTGAACGCCACGATGGCCGTCCAGAAGGTCTGCGCCAGCTCGCTCGGGAAGGTCTGCAGCACGCCGAAGTAACCGCCCTTGATCCCCACGTGCGCGCCGGACGGCAGGGTGAGGCCGTGGTGCACCGCCGCCGCGAGCGTACCGGAGAGGAGCCCGAGGAACGCCCCGTGGCCCGTCGCGCGCTTCCAGAACATCCCCAGCGCGAAGGTCGCGAAGAGGGGGGCGTTCACGAACGCGAAGACGAGCTGCAGCATGTCCATGATGTTGTTGAACGATGCCGCCACGTACGCCGCCGCGAGGGAGATCGCCACACCGGCGACGGTCGCGAAGCGCCCCATCTGCAGGTAATGATGGTCCGGCTGGCCCGGCCGGATGTAGCTCTGGTAGATGTCGTACGTCCACACGGTGTTGAACGCGGTGACGTTCCCCGCCATCCCGCTCATGAACGACGCGAGGAGGGCGGTGAGCCCGAGGCCGAGGAGGCCCGCGGGGAAGAAGTGCACCAGCATCATCGGCGTCGCGAGGTCGTAGTCGAGGACGAGGCGGCCGCGCCCGTCGCGCAGCGGCTCACCCGTCGCGGGGTCGATCTTGGGGGGGATGATGCCGCGGCTCTGCTCGATGATCGGCTGCTGCACCGGCGTCCGGACCATCGCCTCGACGGCCGCGTTCGCCGGATTGCTGGCACGGGTCGCCTCCGCGGGGGCGGCCGCCGCGGCGGGCGCGGCGCTCAGGTTCCCCGGGGCGCGCGGCGCCGGGCCCACGACCAGCGCGAGCATCCCCGGCAGGATCACGATGAACGGCATCAGCATCTTCGGGAACGCCGCGATGAGGGGCGTCCGCCGGGCGGCGGACATCGAATTGGCCGCCATCGCGCGCTGCACCACCAGGAAGTCGGTGCACCAGTAGCCGAAGGAGAGCACGAAGCCGAGGCCCATCACCAGCCCGAACCACTCCACGCCCACGGGGTTCTGCGAGGCGTGGCCCATGTTCGCCCACATCTGCGTGTACGCGCCCTCGCCGAACCCGTTGGCGGTCGCCTCCGTCGCGAGCCGCTCCTTGAGCCCGCTCCACCCGCCCACGTCCCGCAGGCCGAGGAACGCCAGTGGCGCGAACCCGAACACGATGAGGAAGAACTGCAGCACCTCGTTGTAGATCGCGCCCCCCAGCCCGCCCATGAAGGTGTAGAAGAGGACGATGCCGGCGGCGATGAGGATCGAGGTGTCGAAGCTCCACCCGACGAGGAGGTTGAGGAGCTTCCCCATCGCGTAGAGGGAGATGCCGGAGGAGAAGACCGTCATCGTCGCGAAGGAGATGGCGTTGAAGCCGCGGGTCTTCTCGTCGAAGCGGAGCTTGAGGTACTCGGGGACGGAACGGGCGCGGGATCCGTAATAGAAAGGCATCATCAGGATGCCGACGAAGACCATCGCCGGGATGGCGCCCAGCCAATAGAAGTGGTTGGTGGCGATGCCGTACTTCGCGCCAGACGCCCCCATCCCGATGACCTCCTGCGCGCCGAGGTTCGCGGAGATGAAGGCGAGGCCCGTGACCCACGCCGGGAGCGAACGGCCCGAGAGGAAGAAGTCGGTGCCGGTGCGCACGTACCGCTTGAGCGCCACGCCGATCCCCAGGACGAAGGCGAAGTACACCAGCATCACGGCGTAGTCGATCCAGTGGAGCGACGTGAAGTGGGTCACGGGCGTCCTTTCCGGGCCAACGGCGTGCGGGGATCGGTCCCGGGCCGCGGCGTGGAGCGCGCGGCCCGCTGCTGTTCCGGTGCGGTCAGGCCTTCTTCGTTTGCTTGGGACGGTGCTTGTTCTTGGGACGGCTCTTGCCGTGGCTCTTCCGCCAGCGCTTCCCCTTCTCCGTCTTCTTGTCGCCCTTGCCCATCGTCGACTCCTCGGTGCGTTCACCCGTCGTGAGGCTCGCCGGCCCGGATGGGCGGCGGCACGGACCCGCGAGAGATAGCAGAGGGGCGGCCTGTCTGGCAACGGGGGATGGGCCGGCGGGCCGGCCGGCGCCCCCGAGCCGATGCGCCGTGCGCTTGCGGGCGGGCCGCGCGCCCGCCCGAGGGTTCTCCGGCTAGGCCTTCGGCAGCGGCACCTCGCACATCAGCGCGAGGATGTTGTCGTCGGGGTCGCGGAGGAAGCCGATCCACAGCTCGTAGGTGCCCATGTTCGCGGTGAGCTGGGGCTCGCGCTCGACGAAGGCGCCGCGGGCCTTGAGCGTGGCGAACGCCGTCCCGATGTCGGCCACCTTGTAGTAGAGGATGGATGCGGGATGGTCGAAGCGCGGCTCGCTGGCGGGGCCGAGCATCAGGCGGACGCCGCCGCAGTCGAAGAAGGCGAGGGCGGGGCCGGCGCTGAAGAGGAACTTCAATCCGAGGACGTCTCGGTAGTACGCGACCGCTCGCGGGACGTCGTGGACCACGATCGAGATCTGCCCGATCGCATCGAGGCCGAAGCCGGCCGCCGGCGTGCTCATCGCGCGCGCCTCCTGGTGGGGGCTGGACTCAATTGCGAGTGGATAAGTATGAATTGACGAAGAGTGCTGCGCGGTGTCCAGCCCCGGCCCCGCCCGTCGCGCCGCCGCAGCGCTAGAACCGCGGTGGTGCTGCGATGGGGGTGCGATCGCGCGTCGAATCGGCGCTGGCCGCCGGAAGCCCCGGCCCCAGCGCATCGAGCGCCTCGCGCCCGAACAGCCGCCCTCTCAGGACCACGGCGCGGATGCGTCGCGTGTTCCCGATGTCCGCCAGCGGATCGGCGTCGAGGAGCACCAGGTCTGCCACCTTCCCGGCCGCCACGGTCCCGAGCGAGTCGGTCGCTCCGAGGAACTCCGCGGGGCCGAGCGTCGCCGCCCGGAGCGCCGCCGCGGGGGTGAGCCCCGCCCGCACCAGCTGCGCGAGCTCGTCGTGGAGGCTCGAACCCGGATAGGTGTAGAGCGCCCCCGCGTCCGTGCCGGCCAGGAGGGAAACGCTGTCCTTCCACGCCGCCCCCGTCAGTGCCAGCTCCCCGTAGAACCGCGTCCGCTTCGCGAGCCAGTAGCTCCGCGGCCGCCCCTGATTCCCGGCGCGGAGCGCGTCCCAGGCGTCGCGCACGAGAGTGGGCATGGTGGCGAGGCGCGGGTCCTGGATCAGGATCGAGTCGTCGAGGATCGCCTTCGTCCGGAGCACGACGAGCGTCGGCACCAGCCAGACGCGGTGCGCGCGGAGGGAGTCGAGGAGCCGCCCGCATGCCGCGTCCGCCGCCGCCTTGCAGAGGGGTTCCACCTCGTCCCGGAGATGCTCGATGCTCCGCTGCCCGCTGTCAGCCGCCTCCAGCGTCGTGACTTCGGCGGGGACGTGACCGGCCACGGGCAGGTTGAGCCGCGCCGCCTCACGCAGCACGGCGAAGTACGCCGCGCGCGGGAGGAGGGTGTAGACCTTGATGAAGTCGGCGCCGTGGCTCGCGAGGGAATCCACCGCCGCGCGCGCCTGCTCGGGCGTCCCCACGGCGAGGGAGACGGACGGATCCACCGGCTGCGGTCCGTCGAGGATCCTCCCCGCCGCCACGATGCGCGGGCCCACCAGCGTCCCCGCGAGGAGCGCGAACCGCGCCGCCCGCATCACCTCCACCGTCCCCCCCATGTCCCGCACACCCGTCACCCCCTCGGCGACGAAGCGTGGCAGGAAGGTGCGCGCCACTTCGGCGTCGAAGAGGGCGTGGACGTGCATGTCCCAGAGACCGGGGATGAGGTACCGCCCGCGCCCGTCCACCACGGTGGCGCCCGGCGGCACCGCGACCCGCGCCGTATCCCCCGCGGCCACGATACGCCCGCCGCGCACGACCACGTTCTGGCCGGGCACGAGGCCGCCGGCCGCGACGTCCACGACGGTGACGTGGGTGACGGCGAGCCACGGCTCCGGTGGCGCCGCGGCGGGCGGCGGCTCGGGCTTGCTGCAGGCCGAGAGGACCGCTGCGAGCCCGATCACCGCCACCGCGCGCCAGGCCCCCTCTGACCTCTGACGGCCGACGGCTGACGGCTCTCGCGCCGAGGCTCTCACGCCGGCCGAGCCCTCGCCCAGGCCCGCATCTCCGCCGACTCGACGATCCGCCTTCCTGGCGCGTCCTCCTTCGCGAGGCGCACCAGCGCCGCGGCGACGTCCCTCGCCCGAATGGCGGCGTACTTCCCCGGCATCAGGAAGGCGAGGCGCTGGGCGATGCGCTCGCCGAGCCGGAACTCGCGGCGGTCCCCGAGGAGGAGCGAAGGCCGCACGATGGAAAGGGACCGAAACCGGAGCGCGGAGAGCGCGTCCTCCAGCTCCCCCTTCACGCGGTTGTAGAAGACGCGCGACCGCGCGTCGGCGCCGAGGGAACTCACGAGGAGGAAGTGCCGCACGCCCCGCTCGGCGCCGAGCTTCGCGAGGGCGAGCGGGATGCCGAAGTCCACCGCCCGGAACCGCTCCTTCGAGCCCGCCTGGCCGATGGTGGTGCCGAGACAGCAGATCATCTGGTCGGCGGTGAAGAGGTCCGCCTGCGACTCGAGGAGGTCGAAGTCCACCACGTGGGCGACGAGCTTCGGCGATGCGCTCACTCCCTCGAGGGTCCGGCGCGCCAGGACGATGACGCGCCCGACCGCCGGGTCGCCGAGGAGGAGCGCGAGGCACTCGGCGCCCACCAGGCCCGTGGCGCCGACGAGGAGCGTGGAGCGTGGAGCGTTCACGGGGGAGAGGCTACGCGCGGGCGGAGGGGGTGTCAAACCGCTCCAGCTCGAAGGCCTCGGCGTAGGGCGCGGAAAGCCGGCAGGAGGCGGCCGTGTCCCGGTCCATCTCGAGGATGCGCTCGTGGAAGCCGCGCCCGCGGCTTCTCAGGTTCCGCTCCTGCTGCGAGCGGTGAAAGCGGAGCAGCTCCCCCTTCCACGCCGCCTCCGGCTCACCGTAGGGCGTCACCACATCGAAGCGCATCCCGATCGTCTTGGGGTCGCGGTTCAGGAAGACGGTGAGGGCTGGCGCCTCCCCGCCGGCGCGGATCGCCTCCACCGCCGCCTGCAGCAGCGCATGCGTCCGCTGATGGCCGACGCTGGTGTCGTGGCCGTGTGGGAGGAAGACGGCGGCCGGGCGCACCTCACGCAGCAGCGCCGCCACGACCGCCGTGTTCGCGGCGTCCACGAGCGCGTGGCCGGCGGCGTCCTCGGGGAGCCGGAGGAAGCGGAGCCGCTCAGCCGCCAGGCCGAAGAAGGCGAGGCTCGCCCGCTGCTCCCCCTCCCGCAGCGTGGCCTTCGCCTCGGCCGTCGGCGGGTCGCAGAACCCGTCGTCCACACCGCTCGCGCCCGTCTGCGCCACCGCGACGTGGAGCGCGTGACCGCGCCCGTGCAGGAGGCGCATCGTCACGCCGATGGCGTCGAAGTCGTCGGGGTGCGGGGCCAGGACGAGGACCGGTACGCCGGCCGGCAATCGGACGGAGTCGAACGCCGCCGCCCCATGCGCCGCGCGGATGCGCCGGGCGTGCGCGATGTTCTTCACGTCGTGCGTCCAGACAGGGAGGATGACGGACATTGCGAGCCCCTCCGCGTCGGCGACGATGCCGAGGGCGAGCGCGAGGGGCACGAGGGGCACGGCGCTCCCGAAGCCGAGGAGGGTGACGAGCGCGGCGAAGAGGGAGAGCCCCCACGCCTTCGCGCTCCAGGCGTGGTACGCCGCCTCCCTCCGGAACTTCATGAAGTCGAAGCCGTATCGGGCGCACTCGAGCGCCACGACGGCCAGCGCCATCCACGCCCACGGCCGGAGGAGGTCGGCGTGGAGGAGCCACGCCGCCCACGCTGCGCAGAGGAAGAAGACGGTGTCCGTGGCGCTGTCGAACCGCCGCACCGCCGGCGTGTCCACGCCGAAGCGCCGCGCCAGCACGCCGTCGCAGTAGTCGGAAGCGAAGGCGGTGAGACACAAGGCCACGGCGGGCGCGCCCGCGGCCCCACGGTACGCCATCAGCACGAGGACGGGCCCGAGCACGAGGCGCAGGCCCGTCAGGGCGAGGACGAGAGTGAGGCCCATCAGCCTCGTGTGCCCGGGGCGGGGCGCCGCGCGATCGCGATCACCCCGCAGGCTTCGCCACCCGGATGCGCGCGTCGAGCGCGACGGCCCCCTGCCCTTCCGCCAGCGCGCGGAGAGGATTGATCTCCGCCTCGGCGATCTCGGGGAAGTCGGCCACCAGGCGCGAGAAGGCGAGAAGGGTCTCTACCACCGCCTCCCGGTCGGCGGGGACGAGGTCGCGGAACCCTCGCAGCTTCTTCCCCGCCCACGTCCGCTCGAGCATCTCCTCCGCTTCGGCGCGCGGCAGCGGCGCGAGGCCGAACGCCACGTCCTTGAGCCCCTCCACCTCCACGCCCCCCGACCCGAACATCACCTGCGCGCCGAACTGCGGGTCGCGCACGGCGCCGGCGATCACCTCCTGGCCCTTGGGGATCATCGGCTGGAGGTGCACGCCGAGGATCCGCGCGTCGGGGCGCGCGGCCTTCGCCGCCCCCGTCACCTTCTCGAACGCCGCGGCCACCGCGTCGGTCGTGCGGAGGTCGAGGACCACGCCGCCAACATCCGACTTATGGGTGATGTCGGGTGAGGCGACCTTCATCACGACCGGGAAGCCCATCATCCGCGCCAGTTCGGCCGCCTGCGCCGCGCTTCCCGCCGCCTGGAGGCGCGGCATGTGGATGCCGTACGCCTCGAGAAGGCTCATCGTGGCCTCCGGGGAGAGCCACCCGCCGCCCCCGGCCAGTGCCGGCTCGATCGTCTCCCACGCGGCTTCGCTCCGCGTCTTGCCCATCGTGCCTTCCTCCTGCGGGACCTGCGCGAGCCACTCGGCGCGCCGCACCAGCGCCGCCAGCGCCGACGCCGCCTGCTCCGGGAACCGGTAGTCGGGCACGCGCGCCTCGGCGAGGAGCGCCGCGCCCTTGTTCACGAGGTACGCGCCGAGGAGCCCCACGAGCACCGGCTTCGTGGCGGCCTTCGCCACCGGGATGAGCGCTTCGGCGATCGCCTCCGGCGTGTAGAGCGGCGGCGGCGGGCTCAGCACGATGACGCCGTGGACCCCGGGGTCCGCCAGCAGGAGCGTGAGCGCCTCCGCGTAGAGCTGCGGCGAGGCAGCGGCGAGCATGTCCACGGGGTTCGCGACGCTCGCGGCGGCGGGAAGGATCGCGCGCAGCGCCCGCTGCGTCGCCTCCGTGAGGGCGGCGAGGGCGAGGCCGTGCTCCTCGAGGGAGTCGGTCGCGATCACGCCGGGGCCGCCGGCGTTCGTGAGGACGGCCATCGCACGCCCCGTGGGGAGGGGGCACCATGCCAGCGCCCGCGCCCAGTCGAACATCTCCTCGAGCCCGTCGGCGCGCTGGATGCCCGCCCGGCGGAACGCGGCGTTCCACGCCGACTCCGCGCCCGCGAGCGCGCCCGTGTGCGACGCGGCCGCGCGCTGCCCCGCGGGAGACCGGCCCACCTTGAGCGCGAGGACCGGCACGCGGCGCGACACGCGCCCCGCCACGTCCACGAACCGCGGCCCCGTCCCCACGCTCTCGAGGTAGAGGGCGATGACCTTCGTGTGCGGATCGTCGGCCGCCGGGCCCAGCAGGTCCGTCTCCTTGAGGTCGGCTTGGTTGCCGACGCTCACCATCCGCGAGAAGCCGAAGCCGCGCCCGTTGGCGTAGTCCACGACCGCGCCGCACACCGCGCCCGAGTGCGACACGAAGGCGATCTCCCCCGGCCGCGGCGCCGGGGGCTGGAGGAACGTGGTGTCGATCGGCACGTGGGTGTCGAGGAGGCCGATGCAGTTGGGCCCGATCACCCGCACGCCCAGCTCCGCCGCCACCTTCGCCAGCTCCGCCTCGATCGCCGCCCCCTCGGCGCCGACCTCCTTGAAGCCCCCGGACGCGACGATCACCGCCTGAATGCCGCGCGCGTGGCACGCCCGCAACGCGTCCACCGTCGCGGCGGCCGGCGTGGCGAGCACGGCGAGGTCCACCGGATCGGGCACCGACGGGATGTTCGGCTGGACGGGCCGGCCCAGCAGCGTGCCGCCGCGCGGGTTCACGAAGTGGATCGCACCCGGGTAGCCGCTCGCCACCAGGTTCCGCGCCAGACCGTAGCCGAGCTTCGCCGGGTCCTGCGACACGCCCACGACGACCACGCCGCGGGGCGAGAAGAACGCGTCGAACATCGGATCCGTCACCACTCCTCCTCGATCCACTGGAGCGTCCCGCTCACAGGCACCGGTACACCGCTTCACGCAGCGCGGCCTCCCGCGGGTCGCTCCAGACGTGTAGCCCCATGCGGTTCATCGCGTACGCGAAGCCGACGCCGGCGTCGGGGTCGGCGAACCCGAACGAGCCCCCCGCACCGAGCGTGCCGAACGCCCCTTCGCCGCTCCCGAACCGGAAGGCGGGCGAGGGCTTGAGATACCCGAACGCGTAGCGGGTGTCCACCAGCAGCACGGCGTCGCGCGCGCCCCCGGTGGGCGGCGGCGCGGCGGTGCGCAGCTCCGCCATCGTGCGGGACCCGATCCCCAGCTCCGTGCCTCCGGTGGCGAGGACGCCGTACGCCCGCGCGATGTCCCTCACCACTCCGTAGCCGCCCACCGCCGGGATCTCCACGCCCCGCAGCGCGGGCGACGCGAAGTCCTCCGGTCGACGCACCTTCGGATTGGCGAAGGTCCGTGACGTGAGCGAGCCGGGCGTGAGCAACGCCAGGAGGAAGCGCCACGAGTCGCGGTCGAGGTCCCGGAGCAGGGACAGGGGGTGGATCATCTCCACCGTGGCGAGCCGCGAGTCGGGGATCCCCGCCGGCAGTCCGATGTGGAACTCGATCCCGAGCGGGGCCGCCACCTCCTCGTGGAAGAACCTCCCGATGCTCCGGTGCGCCGGGTCCACGCGCCGCAGCAGTTCCCCTTCGTAGAAGCCGAGGGTGAGGGCGTGGTACCCGTGGCGCGTGCCCGGCTCCCACGCGGGGGCCTGCCGCGCGATGATCGCGGCGACCGCGTCGAGGTCCGCGAGGGTGGCGGCGGGGAGGGGATCGTCCACGGCGCAGAGCCCCGCTTGGTGGGCCATCAACTGCCGGACGGTCACGCGCTCCTTGCCCGCCTGCGCGAACTCCGGCCAGTGCGCCGCCACGCGCTCATCGAGGTCGAAGAGTCCGCGGGCGTGGGCGATCGCCATCGCCATCGCGGACAGGCCCTTGGTCGTGGAGAAGACGAGGACGAGGGTGTCCTCCTCCCACGGGGCGAGCGACCCGTGGTCACGCACGCCGCCCCAGAGGTCCACCACCTTTTCGCCGCGCCGCCACACGGCGCACGCCGCGCCCACTTCGCCCCGCTCGGCGAAGTTCGCCGCGAACGCGTCCCCGACGGCCTCGAACCCCGAGGCGAGGACACCGTGGAGCGGCACCGGCCGGCCGCCGAGGGCCGCCGCGGGAACGGAGGTCCGCAGCGGAGCCCCCGGCGCCGTGGTCACCGTGCGAAGTGCTGCGCGAGGAAGGTCAGCGACTGCGCGACGTGCGCGCGCCAGTACGTCCAGGAATGCGCGCCGGGATACTCGTGGTACTCGAGGGGCACGCCCAGCCGTGCCAGTTGCGCGCGTAGCGCCCGGTTGTTCAACAGCAGCCCGTCCGCCGTGCCGATGTCGGCGTAGAGCGCCGGGAGGCGGGCGCGCGCCGGCGCGTCCAGCCGGGCGATCCGCCCGACGGGGTCGCGCGCCATCCACTCGCGCGCGTCGGTCCCGAAGACCGGCGCGAGGAGCGGCCAGAGGGACGGCGACGACGTGCGGAGGGTGTCCGCGTGCGCCGCGTACGTCACCGTGCCCGTCGCGGAGTCCACCGCCAGCACGAGCAGCTCGACGGCGCCCGAGTGGCTCGCCGCGGCAGCCCAGAGGTCCGGGTACTCCACGGCGAGGGACAGCGCCCCGAAACCGCCCATCGAGAGGCCCGCGACGCCGCGGTGCCGTGCGTCGGACCGCGTCCGGTAGGTGGCGTCGATCTGCCGCACCAGGTCCCGCGCGATGTAGGCGTCGTAGTGGGGATTCCGCACGCAGTAGCGCGCCGCGGACTCGCGCAGGTCGGCGCGCTGCGGGCAAAGCTTCCGGTCGTATGGCGGCGCCCAGTCGGTGTAGAAGCCGTCATCGCCGTCGGGCATCACCACGATCGTCTCAGGCATCCCGGCGGCGATCAGGGAGTCCATGACGACGTCGAGCCCGCCCTGCTGCGCCCAGTCGTTCTCGCTCCCCCACGCGCCGTGGAGGAGGTAGACCACGGGGTACCGCCGCATCTCGTCGGCGTGGTAGGAGGGTGGCAGGTAGATCAGGTAGTCCTTCCGCGCCCCGAGCGCGCCCGACTGGAAGTCGTCCAGCGCGATGGTGCCGTGCTGCTGCGCCGCCGAGGGACTCGCGCCGATCGCGAGCGCCGCGAGGGCGAGCGCCCCGACGCTCCACGCGTGGCGAGCAGCGAGCGATCCTCGGCTGGACATCGGTCCCATCTCCTTGGCCTTCCCGATCCGTTCCCCGTGCGACGGCATCCGTCTTATCCGCGGGTCCGAGCTTCCGCAAGACGCGGGCCGGGACACGCTCACGGCGCGTCGAGGAACCGCGCGCGGACCTCCGGCGTGGGGACGAAGCAGGCGGCTCCGGACAGGCGGTGGCGGTGCCGCGCCACCAGGTCGTAGACGGCGTCGCGCAGGGGCCGCGGGACGAGCCACGCCCCGAGGGCGAGCGTCCACACCCCGCCGAGGTAAGACGCGATCCGGAGCGCTGCCGCCGAGCGCGCGAGTACCCGCTCCGGCGCGCCGGCCGCAGCGGGCTCGACCCAAACCACCGAGTCCGCGCCCGCCCGCGCCGGGTGTCGCGCCGCGACGTCCCTCGCGAACGCCCCCCCGAGCGGGGCGAAGCGCAGCGTGCCTTTCCGGTCGCGGCGCAGGACGAGGGCGACGGTGGCCCCGCAGAAGCCGCAGGCCCCGTCGTAGAGGAGTACGGGGCCCGCCGCCGCGGAGCCCCAGGGGCCCGCACCGCCCACCGGAAGCCCCGCTACCGTGCGACAGCCCCGGTGACACGCACCATCACCACGCCGTGCGAGGGCACCTGCGCCGCGAACCGGTTCACCTTCCGGCCCAGGTCGCGGTGCACCCACAGGTCGCGGACGGTGGCCGCGCCGGCGCGCAGGCCGATCGCGCTCCATTCCACGGCGATCTCCGCGGTCGCCCCGGTGCGATTGACCAGCGCCACGGCGCGGGCGCCGCCGGCGAGGGGCTTCATCCACACCTGGAGGTCGGGCGCGGGCTGCGCCGCGAGCCACCCCTGCACGCCGAGCGTGTCCTGGTCCACCGCGATGACCTCGCGGTTCGTCAGGATGTCGCGCGTGGTGTCGGACATCGTCCGGATGTCGTTCCCGGCGATGAGCGGCGCCGCCATGATCGCCCAGAGGGAGAAGTGCGTGCGGTACTCCTCCGCCGTCATCCCGCCGTTCCCGACCTCCAGCATGTCGGGGTCGTTCCACCCGCCGGGGCCGGCCACCAGGGCGTGGCGCGCGGACGCGTCGGCGACGTTGAGCATGGACTGCCAGCGGTCGGAGATGTCCCCGGTGGTCCGCCAGAGATGCCCGACGCCCGCCGCCCACTCCCACGGACGGTTGCTCCCCCACTCGCAGATGCTGAAGACGATGGGCCGGCCCGCCGCGCGGAGCGCGTCGCGGAACTGGGTGTACTGGGTGCGCGCGTTCAGGCTGTCGGCGTTGCACCAGTCCACCTTCGTGTAGTCCACGCCCCACTCGGCGTAGGTGCGGGCGTCGATCTCGTAGGAGCGGTAGCTCCCCGGCCGCCCCTCGCAGGTGCGCCGCCCGGCGTCGGTGTAGAGGCCGAACTTGAGCCCCTTGGCGTGGACGTAGTCCGCCAGCGCGCGCATCCCGTGCGGGAAGCGCTGCGGGTCGGCCACGATGCGGCCCGTGGCGCTGTCGCGCGCGACCTGCCAGCAGTCGTCGATCACGACGTACTGGTAGCCCGCGTCGCGCATCCCGCTGGAGACCATCGCGTCGGCGACGCCCTTGAGGAGGTCCTCGCTGACGTTGCAGGCGAACTTGTTCCAGGTGTTGAAGCCCATCGGCGGGGTCCGCGCCAGGCCGTCGTCGAGCCGCTGTGCCTGCGCCACCGCCGCGCCCACCGCGAGCGCCAGGAGGGCGCCGCCGATCGTGCGATCCACGAACCGTCTCATCGTCTCGCTCCCGCCGCGGTGTCGGCCGGCGCGCGCGCCGCCGGCACCAGCCTGGTAAGGGTCGCTCCCTGCTCTCCGTAGATCCTCCGGTCCCACTGGACGGGGACCAGCCGCATCCCTTCCCGCCGCCAGATGAAGGCCAATGCGTTCGGCGTCCCGTCGGCGAGGCTCGGCTGAAGCGTGAGGACGTCCCCCTTCGCCGACCACCAGCCGGGGTGCACGGTGGTGCCGAGGCCCACGAACACGACCGCGGCCACCGCCACCGTGTCGGGACCGATCCTGACCAGCAGCACCCGCGGGCGCGCCGCTCCCGGCAGCGTGTCGCTCTCGTACGTGCCGGCCCACTTGGCCGTGTCGGGGGGCGCCGCGCGCCCGGCCGTCCGCCCTCCCTTCCCACACCCCGCCAGCGCCATCGCGCACGGCAGCAACGCCGCCGCGACCATCCCGCACGCCCGCATCCGGTTCACCTTCGCTCTCCCAGGTCTGGCGGCGCCGTCGTGCTGCACCGCGTCGTTCCCATCAGCCCGCCGGGCGTTGCACCGCGCGCCAGCGGGGACATCCCACGAGGTGGTCGTTCACCATCCCCGTCGCCTGCATGTGCGCGTAGACGATCGTGGATCCCACGAAGCGAAAGCCCCGCGCGATGAGGTCCTTGCTCAGCGCGTCCGAGTCGGCGGTCTTCGGCGGGACCTCCGTCAGCGCCCTCCAGCGGTTCATCTTCGGCGCCCCACCGACGAAGCGCCATACGTACGCGTCGAAGCTCCCGAATGCCTCCTGCACCCGCAGGAACGCCCGCGCGTTGCTCACCGCGCTCGCCACCTTGAGGCGGTTGCGGATGATGCCGGGGTCCTGGAGGAGTCGCACCACCTTCGCCGCCGTGTAGCGCGCGACCTTCGCGGGGTCGAACCCGTCGAACACCTCCCGGTACCGGTCGCGCTTGCGGAGCACCGTCTCCCACGAGAGCCCCGCCTGCGCCCCCTCGAGCACCAGGAACTCGAAGTGCAGCCGGTCGTCCCGCACCGGGACGCCCCACTCCGAGTCGTGGTACGGGATGGACAGGTGGGTGCGCGCCCAGCCGCAGCGCCCGCCGCCGGCGACGCCGCTCACTCGCGGCGCCTCCGCGCGACCACCGCCGCGAGGAGGGCGACGCCCACCGCGACGAGCGCGGGGAACAGCGTCCCGGTCCCGTGCGGCAGCCGTCCGCCGGCGAGGAACGCCCCGAGACCCAGCGCCGCGGCGGCGCCCGCCGCCACCGCGATGAGCAGCCCGCGCGCCGGCCGGGCGCCCTCGGGCGAGTGGTCGGCCGCGAGCGCCAGCGCCTGGCGCACCTCCTCGTCGCTCAGGTCCGGGTATCGCTGCTGGAACTCGGCGATGGTGAGGGCGACACGCTGACCCAGCTCCTGCGCCCTCGGGGACGTCGACCGGGGAGGGACGATCGGGAAGACCATCGGTCTGCCTTTCGGGGCGGCGCGGGCCACCGGCGCCCGGACTCAGTCGTGATGGTCGGCCGGGCTCAGGCGGTCCGCGCCGGGGAGCCGGTCCGTCAGCTTCGCGGGATCGTGGATGAGCACCGGCAGGTGCTGCGGACAGATCCATCGCGTCCCGCCACGGTACTCGAAGGCGAGGAGCGGCGTCTCGTCGCTCCCGCGGCCGCACGCCACGCACTGCTTCGGGTCGGTCATGGTTGCTCCACCACCCAGTCCATCGCCGCCGCGCGGTCCTTGAAGCTGCCGAAGGTCCGGCCCGAGAACCGCGACACCGCGACCAGCGCGATGTTCTTGATCCCCTCGACGCCGACCACCGCGCTCGCCTTCATGTACGGCTCGTTGTGCTTCGCGAAGTCCTTCATCGCCGCGAGGGTCTCGACGTTGTACACCGTCCCCGTTGCGTCGAAGACGGAGAGGACGCTCTTCGGCGGCTGGCCCGCCATGAATCGCTTCGCCTCGGCGATGCTCTCCTGGAACTCAATGCCCGCCCGCAGCCCGGAGAAGTCCTGCACGAGGACCGGCTTCCCCTTGTGCGTCACCACGCTGATGCGGCTCATCCCGCCCTCCCCGCTGAAGAAGCCGCTGCCCGCTCAGCGCCCAGCCGAGAGGCGGAGGCCGACGATGCCGACCACGATGAGCGCCAGGGAGACCAGGCGGCCCACGTCCCGCGATTCCCCGAACAGCCAGATGCCCACCAGCGCCGTCCCCGCGGCGCCGATCCCCGTCCACACCGCGTACGCCGTGCCTACGGGGAAGCTGCGGAGCGCCAGCGCCAGGAGCCAGATGCTGATCGCCATCGCCCCCAGCGTGAGCGCGCTCGGCCCCAGCCGCGTGAACCCCCGCGACCACTTGAGGCTCACCGCCCACACGACCTCGAAGAGGCCGGCGGCGAGGAGCAGCAGCCAGGGACGCGTCATCGCCCGACCCTCACGCGGCGCCGCCGCGCGGCTCGCGCGTGGCCGCGGGCCCCTCCCGCGCCGCGCCGAACCAGCGGCGCACGCGCGGCACGAAGAGCAGCAGGGCCGAAAGGGCGCACACCGCAGCGACGCCGCCGAGGATCGCCACCATCCGCCCGGACGGGATCCCCATGAGGGCCCGCTCGCCCGTCAGCTCCAGGGTCGTGCGCACCCACTCGACGGCGCCGAGGAGGAGCGCCACCTGCACCGTGCGCCACGCCCAGCGCCGCCGCACGAAGAGGAGCGCCACCAGCACGAGAGCCAGCCCGACGAGGAGGAGCTGCCCCGCCCGGAGGAAGTGGGCCCCGAGGACCAGGAGACTCAGCGCCGCGGGCGCGAGGAGCAGGGCGGTCAGGGTATTCCCTCCTGGCGGTCGAGGGCGATGTCGTCGAACGACACCGGGTCCTCGAGGGGCTCGAGGTGCGTCAATACCGAGCAGTTGGGGAGCACGCCCCGGATCTCCCGCTCGAGCTGCTCCAGCAGCTGGTGGCCACGGTGCACCGACCAGTCCCCCGGCACCAGCACGTGCATCGAGACGAAGCGGCGCGCGCCGGCCTGCCGCGAGCGGATGGCGTGGATTTCCAGGCCCTGGGCGCGGTACGCGGCGACGATGCGATTGACCGCCTCTCCCTCCCGCACCGGCAACGCGGTGTCGAGGAGGCCGAGCACCGAGCGGCGCACCAGCCGCTGGCCCGTGACGATGATGTTCACCGCCACCACGAGCGCGACGATCGGATCGAGCCGCTCCCAGCCCGTGAGCGCCACCCCGGCGACGCCGACCACCACGCCGAGCGACGTCCACACGTCCGTCATCAGGTGCCGCGCGTCCGACTCGAGGGTGATCGAGTCGAACCGCCGCCCGATGTCGAAGAGGACCCGCGCCACGGCGAAGTTGATCGCCGAGCCCACCGACGCGATCGCGATCCCGAGGCCCGCCTGCTCCAGCGCGCGCGGGTGGATCAGGCGACTCACCGCCGCCGCCGCGATGCCGATCGCCGCCAGCAGGATCAGCGTCCCCTCGACGCCGCTGGCGAAGTACTCCGCCTTGTCGTGCCCGTGCTGGTGCTCGTCGTCCGGCGGCCGCGCCGCGACCGTCAGCATCGCCAGCGCCACCACCGCCGCTGCCAGGTTCACCAGCGACTCGACGGCGTCCGAGAGCAGCCCCACCGACCCCGTCAGGGCGTACGCCGACCCCTTGAGGGAGATGGTCGCGACCGCCGCGGCGATCGAGAGCCACGCATAGCGGGTGAGGGACTGTCGGTTCGCCATCGGGGCGTAGGAATCTAGCGTCCGGCCCCCACCCGGGCGACGCAGCGGCCGGTCACGCAGGAGCGCCCCGCGCGACCGCTCGCGCCTCACGTGCAATCCCGCCCCAGCCCCCCCTGACTAACGGGACAGCTCTGCTCTCCTTTCCGAGAGATGTGGTCGGTGAAGTCCCGTGCGGGGTAGTACGACAGGGTCGAATGCACCACGCAACCCGAGTCCGCTCAATGTATTATCTCCATTCGGAGAGGTCCCGCTTGGGGGGGGATGACGCCGGTCCGGCGCCGCTCACCCCCGCACGATGGTTGCGATTTGGAGCGCCGAAGCCCCTTTTCCAGCGCGCGGTGCGAGCGTCCAAGACGGCCCTCGCCGGCGACGCCGCGAAGCGGGACCGGATCGAACCGTGGCCCTTGACCAGGTGACGCCATGACCGCTGTGGCTGAACGGCCGAAGCCGTTCGTCTTCCCGGAGTACTGCAAGGGGTGCGCGCGCTGCATCGGCGCCTGCCCGAAGGACTGCATCACGCTGGGGACGGAGATCAACCCGCAGACGGGGCTGATCCCGGTCGTCATCGACCTCACGCTGTGCAACGGCTGCGGCCTGTGCATCAGCGCCTGCCCCGAGCCCTTCGGCCTGCGGCCGCAGGGCGAGGAGGCGGCCTTCGAGCTGCAGGACCCCGCGAAGCTCCTCGGCCCGCGCCCCTTCGACGTGCCGGTGCCGGAACCCCGCCCCAACACCACCATCCCGCTCCCCGCGCGCGAGCCGCTCATCACCAAGGGCACCTACGCCGCGGCCATCGGCGCGCTGCTCGCGGGCTGCCGCCACGTGTACGGCTACCCGATCACTCCCTCGACGGAGGGCGCGGAGCTGATGGCGAAGGTGCTGCCCAAGCTCGACGGCGTCTTCATCCAGGCGGTGAGCGAGGTCGCCACGGTCAACATCATGTACGGCGCCGGCGGGGCCGGGCAGCGGTGCATCACCTTCACCAGCTCGCCGGGCTTCAGCCTGATGCTCGAGGGGATCTCGTACATGATCGGCTCGGAGGTCCCGGCGGTGTTCGTGAACGTGATGCGCGGCGGGCCGGGGCTGGGCAACATCGCCCCCGAGCAGGCCGACATCAAGCTCGTCTGCCGCGGCCTCGGCCACGGGAACACGCACGCCATCGTGCTGGCCCCCGCGACGCCGCAGGAGATGCTCGACATCGCGATGCTCTCCTTCGAGCTCGCCTTCAAGTACCGCAACCCGGTGATCATCCTCGGCGACGGCTACCTGGGCCAGATGACGGGCCAGGTCCGGCTGCCACGGCAGATGGTGAAGCCGGGCATCCCCGAGTGGGCGGTGTACGGCGACCGGTCGCACCGCGGCAACCTGATCTGCTCGATCGATCTCTCCGAGGCGGACCTCGAACAGCACAACGTCCACCTCAACGCGAAGTACGATCGGATGCGGGCCGAGGAGCAGCGCGCCGACGCCTACCGCTGCGACGACGCCGACATCCTCCTCGTGGCCTGCAACACCCCCTCGCAACTCGCCAAGAGCGCCATCCAGGAGCTGCGCGGCCAGGGCCAGAAGGTCGGGCTCTTCCGGCCGATCACGCTGTGGCCCTTCCCGATCGACGCGCTCCTTCCCCTGCTCCCGCGGATGAAGCGGCTGGTGGTGGTCGAGGCGAGTGCGGGCCAGCTCGAGGACGAGGTACGGCTCGCGCTGAGCCACGCCGGCGTCCACGCGCCGCCGCCGATCAGCCACGTGCGCCGGATGGGCGGGATCCTCCCGCAGCAGCGCGAGATCGTCCAGCACGTGCTGGGACTGGAAGAGGTGCACTGATGCCCACGTCCGTCTTCTACCGCCAGTTCGAGCGGCACGCGCACGCCGAGGGGATCAAGGCGCACTCCACGACGTACTGTCCCGGCTGCGGCCACGGCCTGGCCCACAAGTACATGGCGGAGGCCATCGACGAGCTGGGGATCCAGGACCGCGTGGTCGCGATCTCCCCCGTCGGCTGCTCGGTGTTCCTGTACTACTACTTCGACGTCGGCAACACGCAGGCCGCGCACGGACGCGCCCCCGCGGTGGCGATCGGCCACAAGACGGCGAACCCCGACTCGATCGTCATCAGCTATCAGGGGGACGGCGACCTCGCGTCCATCGGCCTCGCCGAGATCGTGAGCACCGCGCAGCTCGGCATCCCGATCACCGTGATCTTCATCAATAACGCGATCTACGGGATGACGGGCGGCCAGATGGCGCCCACCACGCTGATGGGGCAGCGCACCAGCACCTCCCCCGCCGGGCGGATGCCTTCCACCGGCCAGCCGATGAAGATGGCGGAGTTGATCGCGGGGCTCGACGGGCCGGTCTACGTGGAGCGCGTCGCGCTCTACGACAACAAGCAGCGCACCCGCGCCAAGAAGGCGATCAAGAAGGCGATCGAGCTCCAGGTCGCCGGCCGGGGCTTCACCTTCGTCGAGGTGCTCGCGGAGTGCCCGACCCACCTCGGCCTCGACCCCGAGGCGTCGCAGGAGTGGGTCAAGAACAGCATGGTGCCGGTCTTCCCGCTGGGCGTGAAGAAGGACGTCGTGGACGGCCCGAACTTCCCCACGATCCCGACGCCCACCTTCGACCCCGAGCACCTGCTGAAGGTGGTGGACGCGACGACCGAGAAGCCGCCGCGGTTCGCCAAGGGGTTCCCCACGCACCTCGACGCCGAGGACATCAGCTTCAAGCTCGCCGGCGCGGGCGGCGACGGGGCCCAGACCGCGGCGATGCTCATCACCCGCTGCGCGATCAACGAGGGCTTCGACTCCACGCACATCCCGAGCTACGGCCCCGAGTCGCGGGGCGGGACGTCGTACGCCGACGTCCACGTGGCCGCGAAGGAAGTGCTCTCCCCCGCCTCGCCGAACCCGCACGTGCTGGTGGCGTTCAACGCCCCCAGCCTGGCCAAGTTCGGCCCGACGGTGCGTCCGGGCGGCACGATCGTGTACGACAGCTCCGCCATCGCGGAGATGCCGGCCGGAATCGCCAACGGCGTACGGACGGTGGGCGTCCCCTTCGCGACGGTGGCGCGGGACCTCGGCAAGGTGCTCGTGAAGAACGTCGTCGCCCTCGGCGCGCTGCAGGAGGCGACGAATCTCTTCCCGAAGGAGAGCTTCCTGACGGGCATCCGCCTGGCGCTGAAGGAGAAGTGCGCGATGATCCCGCTGAACGAGGAAGCGTTCGCGTGGGGCGCGAAGCTGGCGAAGGAACAGCTGAAGTAGCCGTCAGCCATCAGCGGGCCGGAGCGGGGTGCTCCGGCCCGCGGTGCGTCTAGGAGAGGAAGCGCTCGGCGAGCTGCGCCAGCCGCTCGTCCCCCTCGGCGCGGGCGCGCGCCAGGATGCGCTCCACGTGGGGCTTGAGCCGCGCCTCGCCCCAGTAGTACCCCGTCGCCTGCTCCGCCCCGCCGGTGTCGCCCTCGCGGGCGGCCTCGAGGAGCGCCGTCGCGGCCGCGGCGTCGAAGCCCGGGTCGTCCCGCGGCGGGAGCCCGAAGCGGGCCGCCGGGTTCCCCCAGCTCTCGTTCCCCTCTTTCACGAACGCGCGCGACATCAGGGAGAATCTACGCCGCGCGGGGGTCCCGCGGCGACGCCCTCTTGCACCTGACGTTACGTGAGGTTTTAGGTTGGGGCATGGCAAGCGGTGCACGGCACGCGGCGGGACCGGACACGGGGCCGGGTCCCTGGAAGATCGGCACCCTGGCGCGGCGGACGGGGCTCTCGGTCCGCACGCTCCACTGGTACGACGAGATCGGGCTCCTCCGCCCCTCGCAGCACACCGCGAGCGGGCACCGGCTCTACGGCGAAGCCGACGTGCAGCGCCTGCAGGAGATCCGTTCCCTCCGGCACCTCGGCTTCACGCTGGAGCAGATCCGGGACCTGCTGCGGCGCCCCGGCCTCTCGCCTTCGCGCGTGCTCCGGCTGCACCTGGAGGAGCTGGGCGCGCGGATCGCGCAGGAGCAGCACCTCCGCCGGCGGCTGGAGCGGCTGGCGGACCGGCTGGACGCGGCGGAGGTGATCTCCGTCGACGAACTGATGAACGCCATCGAGGAGATCACGATGTCCGAGCACAATCTCACCCCCGAGCAGCTGGCCGAGGTGCAGGAGCGCGGCCGGAAACTGGGGGAAGGGGCGATCAAGGCCGTCGAAGCGGAGTGGCCGCAGCTGATCGCCAAGGTGAAGGCCGAGATGGAGAAGGGGACGCCGGCGTCGGACCCGCGCGTCCAGGCGATGGCGCGGCGCTGGAAGGAGCTGGTGGAGATGTTCACCGGCGGGAACCCGGGGATCGAGAAGGCCGTGGCGCAGCGCTACAAGGAAGACCCCGAACTGCGGGCGCGAACGGGCCTCGACGGGAAGATCTTCGGCTACGTCTGTCAGGCGTGGGCGGCGGCGAAGCCGCAGTAGGCGCTACCCGACGATGACCTCGTCCAGCGGGCGCTTGGGCACATGGTGCACGCCCTCGGCGTCGCGCCAGTACTTCACGTCCCCCTCCGGGCCCACCGCCTCGAGCACCACCTGCTCCTTCGGGCGGCCGAGCGCGAGGACGAGGAGGATCTCGAAGTGCTCGGGGATCGCGAGCGCCTCGCGCAGCTCCCGCCGCTGGATGGACGCGATGATGCACCCGCTCAAACCGCGCTCCGTCGCGCCCAGCAGCATGCTCTGCGCCGCGATGCCGTGGTCGCAGTCGAACGACTGCCGCAACCGCTTGTCCCCCAGGATGACGATGTACGCCGCCGGACGCTCCCCCTCGACGGGGCCGGGCCAGTCCTTCAGATAGCCGGCCCACGCGAGCAGGGGGAAGATCTTCCCGTTCCGCTCCCGGTCGCACGAGAGGACGTATTTGAGGGGCTGGAGGTTCGCCGCCGAGGCCGACAGGCGCGCGAGGTCCACGAGCGAACGGAGCGTGTCGAGGTCCACCGCGGCGCTCTGGTGGAAGCGCCGCACGCTGCGCGTCGCGACGACGAGGTCCCTGATCATCGGCCGGTGTCCTTCCGCTTCCTGAGGGTCCGCCCCCCCGCGCGACTCACGCGGGGCGCGGCGTGGCGTATCCCGCGACCGCGACCCAGTGACAGACGCTGCCCGCGAGGACGAAGAAGTGCCAGATGGTGTGCTGGTACCGCGGGCGCCGCCATCCGTAGAACGCGGCGCCGCCGGTGTAGCAGAGCCCGCCCGCCGCGAGCCACGTGAGACCGGCGGGCGGCACGTGCGCCATGAGCGGCTTCGCCGCGACGATGATGAGCCACCCCATCCCGAGGTACACCGCCATGGACGCCTTCGGGAAGCGGATGCCGAGCGAGGCCGTGAGCGCGATCCCCGCCGCCGCGAGCGCCCAGACCACCCCGAAGAGCATCCATCCCCATGCGCCCCGCAGGACGCCGAGGGTGAAGGGGGTGTACGTCCCCGCGATGAGGACGAAGATGGCGGAATGGTCGAGCACCCGGAACACCCGCTTGGCGCGGTTCCGCGCGAGCGAGTGGTAGATGGTGGAGGAGGAGTAGAGCAGGACGAGACTTACCCCGAACACCGTGCTTCCCACGACCGATAGCACGCCGCCGGGGAGGGCGGCCATCACGAGGAACGGGATGGCCGCCGCGAACGCCAGCGCGGCGACCCCGTGCGTGACGCTGTTGGCGATCTCTTCGCCCAGCGACTGGACCCGCTCCGGCCGCTTCACGGCGCCGTCGCACGCGGGCCCACGCCGATCACCCGCTCGACCACGAAGCGCCCGGGCGACGCCGCCAGGCGGAGCAGCAGGAAGTGCGCCGGCTGCCCCACCGCGATGGTGGCTCGTGCAGGCGTCGCGCTCCAGTCGGGGAACGTGAGCGTATCCCCCACCTGCGCCGCCGGCGCGAAGTCCGGCGCCAGCGTGCGCCCGGCGGCATCGAGCTCCTCGAGCCCCGCCGAGCCGCGGAGGTCGCCGAGGTCCTCGATGCGGCCGCTCGTCTCGATGGCGCGGCGCCCCTGCACGGTGCGCACCGCGCGCGTCACGCCCACGCCCACGTCGCCGGTGAAGGGAGGCACAGCGGTGCCGGCCACGATCCGCGCGCCGACGATGCGGATCGCGAAGAGACGCGCCTCGTTCACGGGCAGCGACACGTAGCGCGCCGGGTCGGCCGAGCGCACGCGCCCCGTCGCCAGGGCGTCCAGTGCCGTCACCAGCGCCACGAAGTTGAGCCGCACCGGCGGACGGTCGGGGTCGGCGAGGGTCCACGGCCCCGTCTCGATCAGCACGACGGGCGTCCCCCACAGCGTCACGTTGTCCCCGAACGCCCGCACCTCGAACTCGTCGTCGTAGCGCCCCACCTGCCCCGGCGCCAGCGGCTCGAGGGCGTCCCGGATCACGGCGCAGAGCCGCTTGGTGAGCCGGCGGCCGTCGTTCTCGGTGCGCGCCGAGTCGTACGCGACGGAGAGGAGGGAGATGGAGGCGGGCCGCGGCGGGGACCCGACGGAGGTCCTCCAGCTCTGGTTGTGGAGGTTGAAGCCGACGTCGGCGCGCAGGCGGTCGCGGAGCGCCTTGAGCGCCCGCCCCTCCGGCGCCTGGAGGAGGAGCGCGTCGCGATTGATGTCGATCCCCTGCGCGTTGCGGCGCTGGAACCGCTCCGCGCCGTCGGGGTTCAGCATCGGGACGACGTGGATCGTCAGCGCGGCGAGCATCCCCGCGACGGTGGGGTCCCCGCGGTGCCGCCGGACGTACTCGAAGAGATCGAAGAGCGCCGAGGTCGCCGACGGCTCGTCGCCGTGCATCTGCGACCAGAGGAGCACGGTGAACGGACCGTGGCCGAAAGCGAGGTGGTAGATGGCGCGCCCCTCCACCGACCGGCCGATCTCCTCCAGGAAGAAGAGGTCCGGCGTGGCGGCTTGGACGGCGCGCAGGCGGGCCTCCACCTCCCGGTGCGTCACGAGCGGCGCGACGGGGAGGTCCACGTGCTCCCGGTCCCAGAGACGCGCGAGCGCCACCGGATCGCTCGCACCCTGCTCGCGCGCCGCGGGGGCGGGCGGGACCTGCGCCCGCAGTCCCGCCGCGCACGCCAGCGCGCCCACCCACGTCACCGCCGCCCGGCGGAGGCCGGGAATACCGAACCGCCTGGACTCGCAGATCGTCTTCACCCTCGCTCCACCCGGGCCTCCCCGCTGGCGTGGACTCCGCGGCGCGCGCCGCCGGGACGCTGGCTCCGCACAGCGCGTGCCGTCACGGCCCCGTCCCGTCGAGGAACTTCGCCTCCCAGACGCGCCGTACGTCCGCTGGACGGCGAACAGGATGTCGCGCCAGTCCCGCCGCGCCGCGTCCACCACGTCGGCCGGCGTGACCGGGCGGGAGAGGGGCGCGGTCACGGCGCCGCCGCCGCGGCGGGGACGCCTCCCTCCGGCCTCGCGCAGGCGGCCAGCGCCACCAGCAGCGCGGCCGCAAGGGGCCCTCGGAAGCTCACAAGCGGACCGCGCGCAGCCAGCGGTTGGCGATCGCCGCGTGCCCCGCGAGGGTCGGGTGCACCCCGTCCGCCGCCCAGTACGCCGGCGGCGCACGCCGCGCGAGCCGCTCGAACATCTGGTGCGCGGAGAGGAAGGTCGCGCCCGCCGCCCGCGCGACCCGCGCCGCCGCCTCGCGCCGCCGGTCGAACTCCGGGAACCACGCCTCCGTCACCGCCCCGGTGCGCAGCACGAACGGCTCGATCACGACCAGCCGGACATCCGGCAGCGCGCTCCGGGTCCGCTCCAGGAGCGCCGCATAGCCGGACTCGTACTCCGCCGCGGTGCCCGCGTAGCTCCCGTCGAGCGTGTGCCAGTAGTCGTTCACTCCGACGAGGACGCTCACCACGTCGGGGCGCAGGTCGAGCGCGTCGGCCTGCCAGCGCGCGTCGAGCTGCGGCACCTTGTCGCCGCTGACGCCACGGTTGAAGAAGCGCAGGCCGCGGTCGGGGTGCGCTTCGAGGAGCGCCGACGCGATGAGGAGCGGGTAGCCGGTGCCGAGGGCGTCGGCGCGGTTCGGCTCGGCCGAGGCCCGCGCGCGGCCGCAGTCGGTGATCGAGTCCCCCTGGAAGAGGACCGTGAGCCCCTGCGCCGGGTCGGCGCGCCGCGCCGCGGCGCGCGCCGCCTCCGGGAGGAGCGCCAGCCCCACCGCGCCCCCTGCCGCCGCCACGAACCCGCGCCGGCTCACCCCACCCCGCCGCCTCCCCGTCACCGCGGAAGCACCAGCAGCTCGAGGTGCGAGGGCTGCGCCGCCGTGCGCACGATGCGGTGCGTCCGCGCCTGGTACGCCGACGCCGGGGCCTCGAAGATGTTCGGCACGTACGTCTGCGGGTTCCGGTCGTAGAGCGGGAACCAACTGCTCTGCACCTGCACCATCAGCCGGTGGCCGCGCCGGAAGGTGTGGAACTGCGGGTGCAGGTCCACCGTGTACGCCTCCACCGCGTTCGCCGGGATCGCTTCCGGGCGCTCGAAGCTCGCGCGGTAGCGGCCCCGCAGGATCTCCCCCGCCACCATCAGCTCGTAGCCCGCCATCCCCGCCTCCGCGGCGGTGTCGGGGTAGACGTCGATCAGCTTCACCACCCAGTCGGCGTCCGTGCCCGTCGTCGCGGCGAAGAGCTTCGCCGTCACGGGGCCGGCCACGACGACGTCCTCCGTCAGCGGCTCGCTCTCCCAGCTCAGCACGTCGGGCCGCCGCGCGACGAAGCGCTGGTCCTCCGTCATCCAGCGGTTCCAGCGCGAGCCTTGGCTGTAGGTGACCTCGATGGGGCGAGGCCGGTAGGGGACCGGGCTCGCCGGGTCGGAGACGAACGAGTCCGCGGCCGCGCGCTCCGCGGGCGGGTCGAACGCGAGGCGCCGCCCGGCGCGGAGGTACAGCGACCGCCGGAGCGCGTCCGGCGGCGGCCACTTGTCGAACGACCGCCACCGGCCGGTCGCCGCGTCGAAGAGCTGGGCGTCGGCGAAGTGGCCCGTTCCCTCGCCGTGGAGCCAGTAGCGGAACCACGGCGCCTCGATGTTAAGGCGGAACGAGTCCGACGTCGCCCCCGCGAAGCGCACGTTGCCGAGCGCGTCGCCGCCGGGCCGCGACCACTGCCCGTGGCTCCAGGGCCCCATCACGAGGCTGTTGACCCCCGCGGTGTCGAACCGCTCGAGCGCCGCGAAGGTCGCGGTCGGCCCGTAGATGTCCTCCTGGTCCCACCACCCTCCCACCGTGAGCGTGGGCACCGACACCCCGCGCACCGACCGCTGGAACGCGCGGGCCTGCCACACGCTGTCGTAGGCCGGGTGCTCCACGAAGTGGCGCCACGTCGGGAGGCGCATCGCGCCCGTGCGGTCGGTCAGGTCCTTGAGGCTCCGGAACGCGAGATACCAGTCGTAGGCGTCGGCGCGGTCGATGGGCAGTGACGGGAGCCCCGCCGCCTGCCCCTCCATCCCCCACGAGTACTCGAAGCCGTACGACATCCGGAACGCGCCCTGGTGGAAGAAGTCGTCGCCCATCCAGGTGTCCGTCATCGGCGCCTGCGGGGAGACGGCCTTGAGCGCCGGGTGCGGATAGACGAGCGGCACCTCGGCCAGCCACCCGGGATACGAGACGCCGAAGATCCCGACGCGGCCGTTGGTGTTCGGCACGTTCTTCACGAGCCAGTCCACCGCGTCCCACGCATCGGTGGCCTCGTCGATCCCCGCCGTGTCGCCGGGCGCCCGGAGCGGGTGATTCATCAGGAACTGGCCTTCCGAGCGGTTGCGGCCGCGGATGTCCTGGAACGCGAAGGCGTACCCGTCGGCGGCGAGCTCCCGGAATCCCCCGGGTGCGGTCTCGTTCTCCCCCCACCCGCCGGCGCCGTACGGCGTCCGGGTGAGGAGGATCGGCACCGGCCTCGGCGCGTTCCGCGGGCTCATCACGACCGTGAAGAGCCGGACGCCATCGCGCATCCGCACCATCGCCTCGCGGCGCTCCCACCGCGGCGCGCTCCCCGCGGCCGGCTGCTGCGCGGCGATTGGAATGCGGCCGGCGGCGACGAGGAGCACGGCGAGAGCGAGCGTGCGACGGGCGACGGGGAACATCAGACCTCCGGACGGTAAGGAGTGGGGCGCGGCGGGATCGCCGGGACCCGATGGGTGGGGTCGCGTCACGGCTGGTGGTCCTCGACCCAGTGGAACTTGTGGATGATGCGGTGGAAGACAGGGGCGAAGAGGACGCCGGCGGCGACCAGCACGACGAGTCCCGAGTACAGCGCGTAGATGCCCGCGAAGATCTTCCCGCCCGGCGTCTGCAGGACCGCGACCGGGCCCATCCCGCCCAGGATCATCGCGGCGTTCAAGAAGGCGTCCCGCCCGCCGAGCCCCTCGAAGTAGGCGTATCCCGCCATCCCGATGAGGAGGGAGACCAGGATGAGGGCGAGTGACGCCCCGCCGTGCGCGACGAGGCGGCGGAGGAAGCGCCTACGGTTGGCGGGCGGGTGGCGGCGGGATTCGTACACGGGACCCCCTGACTGGGACGGTGGACGGCGCCTGATCCTACGGCCGGGGCCGCGCCGCCGCGGCGAGCTCGTCCTCGAACGCCCCGACGTCCTCGTAGTACTTGCGCGCCCGCTCGGCCAGCGCGGGACTGGTGTAGACGTCGGGGCGCGGCTGGTCGATCACCGATTCGAGCACCGCCGCCACCTCGTCGGCCGTCTGCCCCAGCGGCTCGCCCCCGCCCGCCGGAGCGGCGGCGGCGTGGAGCGCGTTGCGCGCGAAGTCGGTCGTCACGACGCCGGGCATCAGGAGCGTGACGTGGATGCCGGGGTGCGTGCGCCGCAGGTCCATCCGCAGGTTCGCCGTCAGCGCGTTGAGGCCGTGCTTCGCCGCGTTGTACGCCGAGCGGAACGGCACGAAGGGGACCCGGCCGAGCATCGAGGAGACGTTGACGAGGTGCCCCGCGCCCCGGGCCTGGAAGTGCGGCACGATGGCCTGCATCCCGTAGAGCGCGGACTTGAGGTTCACCGCCACCATCGCGTCCACGTCCTCGTCGGTGAGCTCGAGGACGGTCCGCGTGATGCCCCGCCCCGCGTTGTTGATCCAGACGTCCACGTGGCCGAAGCGCTCCAGCGCCACGTCCCGCAGACGCTCCACGCTCGCCCTGCGGCAGACGTCGGTGACCACCGGCAGCGCCTCGGCGCCGGCATCCCGCGCGACCTCGCGCAGCTGGGCCTCCCGCCGGGCGGCGAGCACCAGCCGGTGCCCCTTCGCGCCGAGGCGCCTCGCCGCCGCCGCGCCGATCCCGCCGCTCGCCCCCGTCAGGACGATCACCTTGCTCGTCATCGCTGGTCCCTTCGTGTGCGGCTCGATCCCCGAGCCGGCCTCTCCTCGCACCCCGCCGCTCAAGATACTACCGGCTCCCGGGTGTGTTCCCCTTTGCAGCGGACGGCGGCTGGGCCAGGGGGACGAACGTCGCGCACGATCCGTGCGTGGAGCCTTCCGGGACGGAGACCCGCTCCGCCGTCACTGCAGCTCCGCCAGGCGCATCGGCCGCGGCCGCCTCGAAGCAGCCGATCGCCTTCGTGAGCCGCCGCCGCGCGAACCAGCCGGGCGCGCCGCCGACCCGCGCCCCCGCCAGGAGGATCTCGCCCCGGATGAGCTTCCATCCTTCCTGGTCGTGCCGGTCGTGCTCGCGGGCTTCGGCTTCCGTGGCGTCGCGCACCGTGGACGTCTCCGCCGGCGGCCTCGGGGGTCGCCCAATGGTATGACGATGGTGAGCGGTCGAAAGTGCGGGCGGGCCGTGCGCCCCGCAAGCACCCGCAGGCAAACCGCGGGAGCCCCGCGCCGTTGCCACACCGTCCCCTCGCACCTATGCTGGAGTCCGCCTCGCCTGCCTCGGAGCGCATCCATGACGGACGGAATCCTGCAGGGCACTCTCGGGCGCACCGGCCTGGCCGTCAGCCGCCTCGGCCTCGCGGCGTCCTATCGCCCGGGGGAGCGCACCGTGGAGCGCGCGCTCGACGAAGGCGTCTCCTACTTCTTCTGCTTCGGCCTCGACGGCCAGATGATCCGGGTCCTCCGGCGCCTCCCCCCCGACCGCCGGGATCGCATCGTCATCGGCACCGGCGCCTACAACTACATCTGGTGGCGCCAGGACATCGAGAAGACCCTGGAGAAGCGCCTGCGCCAACTCCGGACCGACCACATCGACGTCTTCCACTTCCTCGGAGTCATGAAGCCCCGGGACCTGACGCCGCGCGTCCGCGACCAACTGGAGAAGCTCCGCCACGATCCGCGCGTCGGGGCCGTCGGCATCTCGTGCCACCACCGCCGGCTCGCGGGACAACTCGCCGGCGAGGGGAAGCTCGACTGCCTGATGGTCCGGTACAACGCGGCACACCGGGGGGCCGAGGCCGACATCTTTCCGCACTTGGCGGCGCACGATCCCGGCGTGGTCGCGTACACCGCCACCCGCTGGGGCTTCCTGCTGCGGCGCACCAGGGGATGGCCGAAGGCGTCGGCAATCCCCACCGCGGGCCAGTGTTACCGATTCGTGCTGAGCAACCCGGCCGTGGACGTCTGCCTGACCGCACCCCGCTCCGAGCGCGAACTCATCGAGAACCTCGCCGCCGTGCGGCAGGGTCCGTTGCCCGGGGACGAGCTGGCGTTCCTGCGGTCATATGGAGACGCGGTCCACCGCAACGCCGGGTGGTTCATGTAGGGGAAAGCAGGTGGAGTTGGCGGGCGCTAGGCGAGGTAGCGCGCGAGGCGCTCGAACATCGGCGGCCAGCGCGTGGACGGCTCGCGTCCCGCGATGCCGTACTCGGCCAGCGCGACGTGCGTCCCCCGCGGCGTGCGCCGCAGGATCACCGTCAGCTCGGTCGCGCCGGGCGCGCCGCCCCGCGGCGGCAGCCCCAGACGGAGGAATCGCCCGTCCAGCGCGGTGAGGGTCTCCGCCCCGTCCAGGACGCCGTCGCTCCAGCGCTCCAGCACGTAGGGGTCGGTGAGCGACCGCCAGGTGGGGTCCACCGCCGCGGGGATCTCCCCCGACGCGACGTACCGCTCCCTCCCGCGCAGCGCCGCGGCGGGGCGCGCATCCACGCCGCTCTCGACGAGCACCCCGAGCGCCGCGAGCGCCTGCAGCCACGCCGCGAAGTAGCCGCCGATCGCCTCGTCCCACGCCGGCCCCTCCCCCAGGCCGCGGTGCCGCAGGTCGAGGAGCGTCCCGGCACCCACCTCGGCGAGGTCCACGACGACCTCGGTCGCCGCGCCGAGGGCGGCGGTGTGCGGCCACGGCGCGCGGAGCTGCGTCGGCGGATCGAGGACGCAGCCCTCCGGCCACCGCGGCGCGGGGAGCGCGTCCAGCACGATCTCGGTCCGGTGGAGCCACGCCTCCCAGACCGCGGCGCGCGGCGCCGCCACGAAGCTCTGGATGCGGACCTGCTGCGCCGTCAGGGCGCCTGCCGGACGTTCGCGCTCAGCAGGAGGACGCCGTGCGGATCCACGGCGAGTCCGGTCGGTGCGCGGGGGAGGGTGAAGGTGAACGTCTGCTCGGCCCGCCGGGGATCGAGCGCGAGGACGCGGTCCATCGCCGGCCCGTCGGCAACCGCGAAGCGCACCGCGACGCGCGGCAGGCGGAAGCGCCCCCACGCGGCGGGCTGCGCCTGCGCGACGCGCAGCACGACCCGGCGCCCCGCGCCCGGCGCTCGCCACGTCACGTCGAGCCGCGGATAGCCCGGCTGGTAGAGCCACTGCCGGAAGAACCATCGCAGGTCCTTCCCCGCCGCGCGCTCCACGACGCGCTCGAAGTCCTCGCTCAGCACCGACGAGTCGCGGTAGGCCGCGTAGTATCGGCGGACGGCGCGGAAGAAGGCGGAGTCGCCCACCTCGCCGCGCAGCATGTGCAGCACCCATGCGCCCTTGTTGTAGCTGTTCGCGTTGAGGAGACCCATCAGGTCTTCGGCGGCCGCGTCCACCACGGGGCGGGCCACGACGTCGGAGGCGAAGTACCCCCGCGCCTCGCCGCGCATCCCCTGGGCGAGGGCGGAATCGTCGCCGAGGGCCGCGGCGAAGACGAGGTCGAAATAGGTCGCGAAGCCCTCCGAGAGCCACAGGTGCCGCCAATCCCGCTCCGTCACCGCGTCGCCGAACCACTGGTGCGCCGTCTCGTGCCGCACAACGCCCTCGCGCATGTGGCGCCCCACGTACATCCCGTCGGCGTAGAAGATGGCGGCGGCGTTCTCCATCCCGCCGAAGCGGGTGGACGACTCGACGTGCGCCAGCTTGCGCCACGGGAAGGGGCCGATGAGGCGGCTCCCCGCCTCGACGATCGCGGTGGCACGCCGGAACGGCACCGAATCGGCGAAGGCCGAGTCCTCGGGGTATGTCCACACCTCCATGGCGCTGGTGTCGCGGCCGGTCACGGCCGGCGCGTGGCGGCTCACGGCGAACAGCGCGGCCCCGAAGACCATCGTGTACGTGGGGATCGGCCGCGCCTCCACGTACGTCCACCGGCGGCGGCCGCCCGGCGCGTCGCGCACCGCCACGAACGCGCCGTTCGCGACCACGCGCATCGCGGCGGGGGCGTCGATCTCCCACGTCACGGGGGCCTTGTAGGCGGGATGGTCCACGCAGGGGATGAATCCCCGCGCACGGTCGGGCCAGTCGTCGGCGAACACGATGCGCCGTCCGCGGGCGTCGGTGGCACTGATGAGCCCGTCGGCGGGACGGCCCGCGTACGCGACCGTGATCGTCTCGGTGTCGGGCCGCGGGACCACGGGGAGGACCACGCGCAGGACCCGGCCGTCGTAAGCCGCGGCGAGCGGCCGGCCGGCGTCGCCGAGGACTTCGTGCACCGCCATCCCGACGAGGTCGAGGGGGACGGTGTCCGGCACCCCCGCGCGGGGCCGGCGGAGACGGACCTGGGCGCGGCCGGCGATCGTGTCGCCGCTGTCGGGGAGGGTGACGCTGAAGCGGTAGCCGAGGATCCCGACGGTGAGGCGCGGGGGCGCCGCCCGCTCGGGCGCCGGCCCCGCCGCCTGGGCGCGGAGCGGGGCGGCCGCGGCGAGACCGAAGGCGAGCGCCGCCGCCGCCCGGCGCACTAGAAGAGACTCTTGAGCTTGCCGGCGATGCCGCCGCCGGCGTCGCCACCGGCGACGGCGTCCTCGAGCGCCTTCGCGAAGTCGAGCGCCGACTGGTAGCGGTCGCCCGGCTCCGTCTCAATCGCCTTCATCAGCGCCCTCTCGAAGGCGGGGGAGAAGTTGAGGTCGGGCCGCGAGCGCCGCAGCGGGACCGGCTGGCCGCGGAGCCGCGCGATCATCAGGTCCTGCGAGGTCTTCCCTTCGAACGGCAGCTTGGTGGTGAACATCTCGAACGCCACCAGGCCCAGGGCGTAGATGTCCGACCGGCCGTCGAGGATCTTGCCGCGGATCTGCTCGGGGCTCATGAACTCCGGCGTGCCGAGGATGATGCCGGTGGCGGTCAGCTTCGCCATCCCCGGCTCCGCCTTCTTCTCCTTGGCGAGGCCGAAGTCCATCACCACGGCCCGGATCGCACCGCCCTCCTGCGGCTCCACGAAGATGTTCTCGGGCTTGAGGTCGCGGTGCACGATCTGGAGGTCGTGCGCGTACTGCAGTCCCTCGCAGACCTGCCGCATGAGGGGGACGCCCACGGCGAGGGAGAGCGCGCCCTCGCGGACCTCCTTGTCCGAGAGCAGCTCGCCCCGCAGCAGCGGCATGACGAGGTAGATCAGCCCTTCGGCCGTCTCGCCGAGCCGGAAGATCGGACAGACGTTGGGGTGCTTCAGCCGCATCGCGAGGCCGGCCTCGCGGCGCAGGCGGTCGGCCGCCGTCTTGTCCTGGGCGAGCTTGGGGGCCATGATCTTGACCGCCACGTGCTCGTTGGTCGAGATGTCGGCCGCCTCGTAGACGTACGACATCCCTCCCTCGCCCAGCTTCTTCACCACCTTGTAGCGGCCGTCCACGATCTGGTCACGGATCGTCTTGGCGGGGTCGGTGCCGGTGGGCTTCGGCTTGACCGCCATGCGGATCTGCGTGGTGCTCGCGGGGGCCTCGGCGGCTCCGGCGGCGGGCACGTCCACCAGCGCGGTCCCGTCGCGTGGACAGAAGCGGGCGTCCCCCTGATAGAGGCGCTGGCAGGTCGGGCAGCGTTTCTGGGTCACGTGCGCACCACGTTGCGGCCGTCGGCCTTGGCGCGGTACAGGGCCGCGTCGGCGAGGGCCAGGAAGGACTCGGGCGACATCGCGCGCTCGTCAGGCACGGACGCCACCCCGATGGACACGGTCACGCTCACCGGCACGTCCGCCGTGCCGAAGTTGTGCTGCTGGATCCGCTGGCGCGCCCGCTCGGCGACGATCGTCGCCCCGTGCAGCGCCGTCTCGGGGAGGATGACCACGAACTCCTCGCCCCCGTACCGCCCCACGGTGTCCACGGAGCGTCCCTCGCGGCGCAGTAGCTCGCCGATCTGTTGCAGGGCCTGGTCGCCGGCGAGGTGCCCCCGCTTGTCGTTCACGTCCTTGAAGTGGTCGAGGTCCACCATCAGGACCGTGAGGACGAGGTTGTAGCGTTGCGCCCGCTCCCACTCGCGCTCCAGCTGCTCGATCAGCGCCCGGCGGTTGAGGCAGCCGGTGAGCGAGTCGTGCGCCGCGAGGTGCTCGAGCCGCTCCCGGTCGGAGACGATGGACGCGAAGTCATGCGCCTTCTCGATCGCCGCGACGGCCGCCTTGATGACCGTGTCGGCGAAGTGGGCGTCGCCGTGGGTCAGGGGCGGCTCGTCCCGTGTGGTCCGCAGGAAGAGCACGCCGGCCTGCTGGTCCCGCATCCGGAAGGGGAGCGCCACCACCGAGCCGATCTGCACCTCGAGGCCGTCGCGCGCCCACCCCGCCCGCACGTCGGCGAAGAGCGGGTCCCTGGCGACGTCCTCGACGATCACCACCTGGTCGGTCTCGAGCGCCTTCAGGATCTCGGGGTAGCGGCCGAGCTGGATCCGCAGGTTGCGGAGCATCGGGTTCTCGTACGCCGCCACCACGGTGCCGAAGATGTCGCCGGGCTTGGCGAGCACCAGCGAGCAGCGCGACTTGCTGAGGGCGCGGGCCACCCGGCGGGCGAGGATGTGGTAGATCTCCTCCGGCTTGAGGGAGTCGGTCACCTCGTGGAGGATGTCCACCATCTTCGCCTGCGAGACCGCCTCGTCGTGCGCCGCGCGCAACTCGCGGCTCCGCGCCAGGCGCGACTCGATCCGCGCCGTCAGCTCGCGCACCCGGAACGGCTTCGGCACGAAGTCCGCCGCCCCCAGCCCGAACGACTGGACCGTCGCCTCCTCGGGGGGCATGGACGAGACTATCAGGACGGGGAGGTCGGTCCACCGCGGGTCGCTCTTGATGCGGCGCAGCAGCTCCAGCCCGTCCACCTTCGGCATCATGATGTCGAGCAGGAGGAGGTCGGGCGTCTCGATCTCGAGCTGCTCCAGGAGGTGCTCGCCGTCGGGGAGGCCGACGACCTGCGCCCCCATCTCCCGCAGGATGAACGTCAGGGTGTTCACCAGCGCAGCGTCGTCGTCCGCGACGATGACCTTGGTGCCGGCGAGGGTGGGCGCGACGCCCGTCACGCGGCGCCGCCGAGCAGGCGCACCAAGCCCTCCCACTCGATGTTCCCCCCCGAAAGCACCGCCACCACCGGCCCGCGGACGCTCCCCGGCTGCTGCGCGAGGAGCCACGCCAGCGTGGCGGCCCCCGAGGGTTCCACCACCAGCTTCAGCCGGTCCACGGCGTAGCGGACCGCTTCGGTCATCGCGGCGTCGGACACCAAGGCGGAGCGGTCGGTGAAGCGCACCAGATGGCGGTAGTTGATGGCGCCGACGCTGAGGGTGATGAGCCCGTCGGCGATGCTCCCCGTCTTCTCGAGCACCACCCGCTCGCCCCTCTGGCGGGAGGTGAAGAACTTGGGCGCGCCGTCGGGCTCCACCGTCACCACCTCCGCCGACGGCCGCAGCGCCTTCACCGCCGTCGCCACCCCGGAGCTGAGGCCGCCGCCCCCCACCGGGACGCACACGGTGCCCAGGTCGGGGCAGTCCTCCACGATCTCCAGCCCCACCGTCCCCTGCCCGGCGATGATCGCCTCGTGGTCGAACGGCGGCGCCATCGCCAGGCCGTCCCGCTCGGCGATCTCCTTCGCCCGGTTGTAACGATCGGCCGACGTGCGCCCGGCGATCTCCACTTCGCCCCCGAGCCGCTCCACGCCGCGCCGCTTCGCGTCCGGCACCGTCTCCGGCATCACGATCACCGCGCGGAGACCGAGCCGCTTGGCCGCGTACGCCACCGCCTGCCCGTGGTTCCCCGAGGAGTACGTGATGACGCCCGTGGCCCCCTCGCGCACCAGACGACGCACCAGCGTCCAGGCGCCGCGAAGCTTGAAGGCCCCCACGCGCTGCAGCGACTCCGGCTTCACGAAGACGGGGGTGCCGAGCTGCTCGCTCAGCGCGTCGGCGGGGAGGAGGGGCGTGCGCACGGCCACGCCGACGAGGTCAGCCGCCGCCGCGCGGATGCTCTCCAATGACACGAAGTCGGTGGGCGCTGCGACCGTCACAGGTGACCGGGACCGTTGGGAGAGGGGGAAACTACGGCGCCCCCGGGGGGTGGGCAATAGCGCCGGGGCCCCGGATCAGGGGCGGCGCGCCCGGCGGCGCAGCAGGAGGTGCGTGGCGGCGAGATCCGCCACCATCACCGCGAAGAGGATCAGGGTCCCCGTCGTGCCGATGACCCCCAGCTGCCGCAGGATGGCGACCAGGACCGAGTACGCGACGACCCCCGCGACGACGAGGGGACGGTTGACGCCCAGGCCGGCCACGCCCCGAAGATAGTCGCCCCCCGGACAGCCGGTCAGCGCCTAGCGGCGCCGGACGTTGAGGGGCCCGTTGGTCGTGACGACCCGCACCGGCGCGCCGCCCGAGCCCAGGACCGTCCGGATGCGCGTCATCCGCCCGATCCTTCCCTGCAGCGTGATGGGGAAGTCGATCTGCATCGGGCCGTTCACGGTGCCCGTCTCGAGCTGCGCCGAGTAGCCGTCGGGGATGGTGAGGGTGACGGGACCGTTCTGCGTCTCCGCGTCGAGCCCCGCGCCCTCCCACCGCGCGCCGGCGAGGTCCACGATCAGCGGTCCGTTGGTGGTGTGGGCGTGCACGTCGCCCGACACGCCGCTCAGCGTCACCGGGCCGTTCACCGCCCGGAGGTCGAGCCGCCCGGCCACGTCCTCGGCCGAGACGGGGCCGTTCACCGTCTCCGCGGTGAGGTCTCCCCGCCGCGGCACCGAGACCTCGAAGTGCACGGCCCACATCTGGCGGCGATGGGTCTCGGGCCCGTCGCTCTGCACCGACGCCCCCGACACTTCCACGCGCACCTGGCGCAGCAGGCTCGCGGCGTCGGAGTCCGTCGCCGCCCACGCCTGCACCACGGCGCGCACGTGCACGCTGTCCCGGTCCCAGCCGACGACCGAGACCGCGCCGTTGGGTCCGGCGTCGACGTGGACGGCCCGCCCCGCGGGCCGGAAACCCATCTCGCGCAGGTCGCAGGCGCGCACCCGGTCGCCGTCCTCCCGGCGGTCCCGGCACTCCGCGAGCCACTCGTCGGCGGAGCGATGGGCGCGGCGCTGCGCCGCGAGGGGGGCGGGGGCGGTGAGGGACGCGAGCAGCGGCAACGCGGCGAGCAGCGGGATCCGGGGGTTCATCGGTTCTCCAGGGTCGTGGGACGGCGCGGGGCGCGCCCCTCGGGCGCACCCCTTACCGCTTGGACAGCACGACGCGGCGCAGGGTTGTCGCGGCCCCCCGAACGACGAAGCGCCCGGGAATCACCCCGGGCGCTCCGTGCACTGCGCAGGTCCGCGCGAGGCGGACCGGCCACTCACCCTACCCCTGACGCTGGCGGGGCATGTGGCACAGCTGGCAGATCGCGAGGTTCCAGTTGGCGTGGGAGGCCGGCACCGCGGGCGCGCCCATCGGCGAGTTCGCCACGTGGCACGTACGGCACTGCGCGAACGCCTCGGTCACCGCGTGGGGGATCGCGGGTGGCGCGGTGTCCACGGGACGGTGGCACATCCCGCACGCCGTCACCGGGAAGTTGTGGCTCGCGGGTATGCTGTGGATGTTCGCGTTCGCGCCTCGGGCGTGGCAGGTCGTGCACTGCTCCTTGCCCGCGGCCAGATGCGGCATCCGCGGCGGCCCCGCCGGCGCCGCCGGCTGCTGCGCGCTCGCGACCCCGCTCGCCACGGCGAACAGCAGCGCGATGAACCCTGTACGTGCAAGCTTCACGGTCCCTCCTCGAAGGCTCGGCTCAGGTCGGGGGCCGCGGCTCGAAGCGGCAGCCGCATCCCTCCGCTCATCTACATGTACGGGCGACTCCCCGCAACTATTGGACCTGCTATCCGTAAGAATGCGGGTCCAAGCCCGAAAGTTCAACAGTGACAGTCGGTTGGAACTCGCTTTCAACCTGACAAGGTGAGGGTGATCCGCGTCACCGGCGCGCGGGAATTGTCCTAGGCGTCGGACTCCGCGGTGGCCGGCTCGACGTCGCCGGTCGGCTCCTCCTCGCCCCCCTCTTCCTCGTTCACGACGCGGGCCACGTCCTGCACCGTGTCGCCCTCGTCGAGGTTGATGATCTTCACGCCCTGCGTGTTCCGGCCGATGACCCGGATGTCGTTCACCGGGAGGCGGATGATGATGCCGCCGCGGGTGATGACCATCAGCTCGTCGTCGGGGATGACTTCCTTGAGGGCGACGACCTCGCCGGTGCGGTCGGTGCGCTTGAGGGTGATGATGCCCTTGCCGCCGCGATGCTGGACGCGGTAGTCGCCCAGCTCCGAGCGCTTGCCGAGGCCGTGCTCGGCCACGACGAGGAGGGTGGCCTCGCGGCGCACCACGACCATGCCGATGACGGCGTCGTTCGCCTCGAGCTCGACCCCCTTCACGCCGGTGGTCGCGCGGCCCATCTCACGGACGTCCTTCTCGTGGAAGCGGATGGACATCCCGTGCCGCGTGGCCAGCACGATGTCGTTGGTGCCATCGGTGACCTGCACGTCGATCAGCTGGTCGCCGTCCTCGATGTTGATCGCGTTGATGCCGGTCGCGCGCACGTTGCCGTACGCGGAGAGCACGGTCTTCTTCACGGTGCCCTGCCGCGTGGCGAACAGCAGGTACTTGTCGTCCGCGAACTGGCGCACCGGGACCAGCGAGGCGATCCGCTCGTCGGCCTTGACCGCGATGCAGTTGACGATCGGCTTGCCGCGCGCCGCGCGCCCCCCCTGCGGCACGTCGTACACCTTCAGCCAGTAGACCTGCCCGTGTTCGGTAAAGAACATCAGGTAGTCGTGGGTGGACGCGATGAAGAGGTGCTCGACCCAGTCGTCCTCTTTCGTCCCCATCCCGTTGAGGCCGCGGCCCCCGCGGCGCTGGCGGCGGTAGGTGGAGACGGGGATGCGCTTGATGTAGTTGGTGTGGGACACGGTGATGACCATGTCCTCTTCGGCGATCAGGTCCTCGACGGAGAAGTTCCCCTGGTCGGCGACGATCTGCGTGCGGCGCTCGTCGCCGAACTGCGTGGCGATCTCCGTGAGCTCCGCCTTGAGGATGCCGAAGCGCCTGGGCCGCGAGGCGAGGATCGCCTTGAGCTCGGCGATGAGCGTCTGCAGCTCCTGCAGCTCCTCTTCCAGCTTCTCGCGCTCGAGCCCGGTGAGCTTGGCGAGGCGCATGTCGAGGATGGCCGCGCTCTGCCGCTCGGACAGCTGGAAGCGCTCGCGCAGCTTCTCCGCCGCCTCCTCGGTGGTCGCTGCCCCGCGGATGATCGCGATGACCGCGTCGATGTTGTCGACGCAGATCTTGAGGCCTTCGAGGACGTGCTCGCGCTCCTCCGCCTTGCCGAGGTCGAACTTGGTCCGCCGCGTGATCACGTTGTGGCGGTGGTCGATGAAGCGCTGCAGCAGCTCCTTCAGGTCCATCACCTTCGGCACGCCGTCGGCGAGGGCGAGCATGATGGCGCCGAAGGTGGTCTGCATCGGCGTGTGCTTGAACAGGTTGTTCAGCACCACCAGCGGGACCGCGTCGCGCTTCAGCTCGATCACGACCCGCATCCCGTCGCGGTCCGACTCGTCCCGCAGGTCGCTGATCCCCTCGAGCTTCTTCTCGCGCACCAGCTCGGCGATGAGCTCGAGGAGGCGCGCCTTGTTGACCATGTACGGGATCTCGGTGACGACGATCTGCGAGCGCCCGCTCGACTCCTTCTCCTCGACCTGCGCCCGCGCCCGCACCACGATCCGCCCGCGCCCCGTCTCGTAGCACTCGCGGATGCCGTCCCGCCCGTAGATGATGCCGCCGGTCGGGAAGTCCGGCCCCGAGACCAGGTTCGCCAGCTCCGCCACCGGCGCGTCCGGGTGGTCGATGAGGTGCGTGAGCGCCGCCACCACCTCGCGCAGATTGTGCGGCGGGATGTTCGTCGCCATCCCGACCGCGATCCCCGCCGAGCCGTTCACCAGCAGGTTGGGCACCTTCGAGGGGAGGACCGTGGGCTCCTTCAGCCGGTCGTCGAAGTTCGGGACGAATTCGACCGTCTCCTTCTCGATGTCCTCCAGCATCGCCACCGCGAAGCGGGTGAGGCGCGCCTCGGTGTAGCGGTACGCCGCCGCCGGGTCGCCGTCCACCGAGCCGAAGTTCCCCTGGCCGTCCACCAGCGGATAGCGCAGCGAGAAGTCCTGCACCATCCGGACGAGCGAGTCGTACACCGCCGAGTCGCCGTGCGGGTGGTACTTGCCGAGCACGTCGCCGACCACCGTCGCGCTCTTCTTGTAGCCGCGGTTCGGCAGCAGCCCCAGCTCGTGCATCGCGTACAGGATGCGCCGGTGCACCGGCTTGAGGCCGTCGCGGACGTCCGGAAGGGCGCGCTGCACGATGACGCTCATCGAATAGTCGATGAACGACTCGCGCATCTCGTCTTCGATCAGCCGGGGGAGGATTCTCTCGCGCTGGTTCGGTGCGGTCATGAGCTCTGGGTGAGGACTGCTAAATTTATCTGGAGTATGGAGTTAAAGCAACCGGCCCTCGCGTCTGGCAAGGGCCGGTTTCGGGCCGCTCCCGGACCCCGTCGGAGGGGCCCTACGGCCCCCCCTAGAGGAGGGTCCCCTGGGTCGCGGGAGGGGGCGGAGGCGGGGGGGGCGGGGCGTCGGACGGGACCTCCGCTCGCGGGTCGTGGCCTGCCGCGGCGGATGCCGGCGGCGCTCCCCCCGGCTCGCCCTCGGGACTGGCGCCGACGTCCGTCGAGCGGCGCCCCCAGCTCCCCATGCGGCCGGCTTCGTACCAGCGCCGGGTGATCTCCCCCGCCAGCACGGTGTTCCCCAACCCGAACGCCAGGGCGAAGGCGAGCGCGGCCGCGCCGAGGATGAGGGTGAAGGCGGTGGTCACGATGTCCGCCGCCACGCCGAGTTGCTGCAGAGCCATGAACGACGAGATCGTGATGACCACGACCTTCGCCAGCTTGGCGAGGGTCGGGACCCCCTCCACCCCACCGGCGGACGCGAGGATGAGCGCCCGCACGAACTCCCCGAGCAGCATGCCGAAGACGATCACGATGATCGCCGCGAACACCGACGGGATGTAGCCGACGAGGTTCGCGAAGATGTCGTTGACGTTCTGGACGCCGAGCGCCGAGGAGGCCAGGAGGATCACGACCAGCATCACCAGCCAGAAGAGCAGCTTCCCGACGACGCGGGTCGGGCGCATGTGCATCCCGGTGCGCTCGACCGCCTCCTGCACCCCCCACCGCTCGGCCGAGCGGTCGAACTGCATGTTGCCGAGGAAGGCGTCCGCCAGCTTCTCCGCCATCCGCGCCACGACGAACCCGGCGACCAGGATGACGAGGGCGAAGAAGAGCGGCGGCAGCAGCTGCGCCAGCTGAACGAGCCCCGCCTTGAGCCGGTCGAAGAACTCCACGACGATCCCCCTGCGGCCTAGGCCGCGATGTCCAGCACGAGCTTCCCGAACTGCCGTCCCGCCGCGAGCCGCTCGAACGCGGCCCGCGCCTCACGCACCGGGAGGACGGCGTCCACGACCGGGTGCAGCCTTCCCTGCGCCAGGAGCGCCACCACCTGCCGGAACTCCTCGGCGTTCCCCATCGTCGAGCCCATCACCGTGAACTGATGCCAGAAGAGCCGGCGGACATCGAGGCTCACACTCGGTCCGGTGGTCGCCCCGCAGGTGACCAGCCGCCCGCCCCGCGCCAGCGCGCGCAGGCTCCGGTCCCACGTCGCCTCCCCCACCGTGTCGATGACGACCTCCGCGCCGCGCTTGCCGGTGAGCTCCCGCACCTCGCGGGCGACGTCGGCCGCCGCATGGTCGAGGGCGACGTCGGCGCCGAGGGCACGGGCGCGCGCGAGCTTCTCGGCGCTCGAGGAGGTCACCACCACCGTCGCGCCCCGCAGCTTCGCGATCTGGAGCGCCGCGAGGGCCACGCCGCCGCCGATGCCCCAGATCAGCACCGTCTCGCCGGCGCGCACCGCCGCACGCGTGACGACCATCCGCCACGCCGTCAGGAAGGTGAGCGGGAAGGCCGCCGCCTCAGGCCACGGCACGCTCGCCGGGATGGCGGCGACGTTCGCCGCGGGGAGCCGGATCGCCTCGGCGAACGTCCCCCACGCGTGCTCGCCGAGGAGGCGGTAGGTCGTGCAGAGGGAGTGCTCCCCCGCGAGACAATACGCGCAGGCCCCGCAGAAGAGGCCCGGATTGATGACCACCCGGTCCCCGGGCCGCACCGCCTCGACCTTCGCTCCCACCGCCTCGATGACGCCGGCGCCGTCGGCGCCCAGCACGTGCGGGAACGCGGGAGGCACGCCGGGGAGCCCGCTGAGCACGAAGAGGTCGAGATGATTGAGCGCGGAGGCCTTCAACGCGACGACGACGTCCCGAGGCCCGGGAGCCGCCGGGCGCGGGACGTCATCGAGCAGGATCTGTTCCGGGCCACCGTGGGCCCGAATCGTGACGGCCAGCATGGCCCCGGAATCTAACGGGGCCGGAGCCCTACCGGGGCTGCGGGGTCACCGGGCGGAAGACCGGCGCGGCCAGCTGCTCGCCGGGGCCGACCTGGATCGCCACCGCCGCCCCCGTGGCCGGAGTGAAGAGGACCGCCCGCGGCACCTCGCCCACCCCGCGCACGCTCTCGAGCTTGGTCAGCACGATCAGGTTGCCGTCGCCGCTCACGCTGAACGCGCGCACGAACATCCCGACCGGCGTGATCGGCTCGGCCGTCGCGCCCGTGGAGTCGCTCAGCGCCTGGCGGTAGATCCGCTTCGTCGGGGGCGAGCCGCCCTCGTCGCGCAGATAGTAGAAGGAGCGGCCGTCGGGCGCGTAGTGCGGCGAGTCCTCGGTGCGGGGAGCCGTCGTGAGCCGGCGCTCGCCGGTGCCGTCCAGGTTCATCTCCCAGATGTCGTAGTTGCGGGAGCTGCCGGGCATCTGGCGCAGCGAGACGAAGAGGACCTTCCGGCCGTCGGACGAGACGTCCGGGGCGCTGTTCGGGCTCGCAATGGAGCCGACGGCGCGCCGCCCCGTCCCGTCGCGGTTGATGACGTAGAGATGGGACGCGCCGCCCTTGTTCGACTGGAACACGATCTGGTCGCCCGTCGGTCTTACGAACACGGGGGCACCCACGGTCGCGGAGTCGTTGGTCAGGCGGCGCGGCTCGGAGCCGTCGGCATTGATCACGAAGAGGTCCACGCTGGCGGGCCGGTCCGGAGGCGCCGTCACGAAGGCGATGCGCGTGAGGTCCGGCGACCACGTCGGCTCCAGCTCGACGGACGCGTCGGCCGTGATGGGCGCGAAGCGCGGCACGCTGTCCGGACCGAAGGTGTACAGGTCCCACCGCCCGCCGCGCTGCATGGACGCCAGGAGCTGGCCGACCACGAAGACGTCGGCCGTGACCAGCGAGTCCCACGGAGTCCGCGCGGTCAGGCGGGCGCGGCCGGGCCGCAGCCCCTGGATCTGCCCGTCGGCGAACCGGGCGATCGAGTCCGCGCTGGACGTCCAGCGCAGTTCGGTGGCGGGGCCCATCGGCTGGCGGTGGTCGTCGAGCATCTGGACCGCGATGGGCGTGTGCTCGCCGACGCCCAGGCCGAGCCGGTTCCGCGAGATCTGGAGACCGCCCGCGACCACGCGGATCCGCCACCAATGCGTCGTCGTCGAATCGCGGCTGAACGGCGCCGAGACGCCAAGCCGGGTCTCCCCTATCCGCAGGCCGCGCAGCGTCTTCGTCGCGGTGTCGAACGCGGCGAGGTTCGCGTCGGGGGGAGTCCACGTCAGCCGCGCCTGCGCCACGACCGCCGAATCCGCGGCCAAGGGCTGGGCCGTGACGACGCGCGTCGCGTTCATCACCAGCGTGAGTACGCTCTCCGGCGGGGTCGCGCGGAAGCTGACCGTGGGCGGCAGGACGTGCACGACGACGACGGGATGGTAGAACGCGCTGCCGCTGCCGGTGATCTGCGACGTCCCCGCGGCGGACGCCGTGTAGATGGGGAGCATCGCGTTGACGTGCACCTTGGCGTCGTCGGACGATTCGAACTGGAAATGCCCCGGGGGCGCGTTGAAGGTGCGCCGCTCCTGCGAGGGCACCACCAGGCGGAGGGTGTCCACCGTCCCGACCGGGACCCACACCTCCGTGCTGGAGAAGCGCACGCTGTCGCCCTCGACCTGGATCGTCACCGTGCGCTGCTGAATGTTCGGGTTGTTCGGCACCGTGATGCGCACCGTCGCGGTCCCCGTGTCCCCGAGAGCCTTGATCACGCCGACGCTGTCCACCTCCACGCGCCGACGGCCCGCGGAATCCACATCGAACACCAGGGGGACGCGCTCGGCGAGGTCGCCGTTCGCGTTCAGCGCCTCGTAGCGGAGTACCAGGTACTCACCCCGCACCAGGATCGCCTGGAAGGGCCGGACCCGGAGGCCGATGGCCGCGCCCGCGCCGGAGGACTGGCGCTCGAGGGCCGCGTACCCGACCGAGCCCGGGCGGCTGGGTGCCGCGCGCGGGCCCGCGGGAGCCGGGGTCGGTGGGGGGAGAGTGGCCGCGGCCGGAGCGACAGCCTGGGGCACCACGGCCCCCGTTCCCGTGACCGTCAGCGTGGCCGTCGCGCTCTTCGCCGTCGCACCTGTCCCCGTCCGCGCCGTGATGATCGCCGTGCCGGCGGCGACGCCGACGGCGATGCCGTTGTTGTCCACCGTGGCGATGCGGGTGTTGTTCGACGTGAACGTGAAGGTGGCCGTCGCGATCGGGTTGTTCCCCGCGTCGTAGCCGTTCGCGAGGAACACCTGCTGCTGGCCGGCCTGGATCTGCGCGTCGGCCGGGGAGATCTCGACCGTCCTGACCCGCGGCCCCCGCTGGGCGGACGCGGACGCCGCGTGGAGCGCAATGGCGACAACGCCAGCGAGCGCGAACGCCCAGGCCGGCCCGACACGAGCACGCATCATATGACGGCGAATAAACGGCTCCCTCCAGACCCTGTCAAGCAACTACGTCACCGACGCTTACGGTCGGAACCGGAGGGTCTGGCGCAGGTACCCGTCCCGGGGGTCGCCCCCGTCTGACGGGAAGGCGACCGCCTCCCGCGTCGAACGCCCGCCAGGACGCACCAGACCGAGGTCGTATCGCAGGCCGGCCACCCCCTCCACGGACACCACGAAGACCCCTTCCTGGAGCCTGGCGTCGAGGATCTTGAGGCGACGGGACCGCTCACCCCGGGCAGGCTCTCCCGCGGGGACCTCGAGCCGCCAGCCGGCGCTGTGGCGGACCGTGACCTCGACCCCCTCCCCGAGGGGGACCTCGAAGGAGACGTGCTCGGCCCTGCCGTTGGAGGACACACGGAAGGGGACCGCCCGTCCTCCGGCAGACACGTCCCTGACCCGGGCCCCGGGAGCGAGCGCCGGGTCGAACCGGAGCGTGAGGGCCCCCCGGCCCTCCACCCGCCGTACCGTCGCCCGGAACAGCGTGTCCCGCACCACGTAGGCGACGTCGATGACGACGCCCCCCACCCGGACGCGCCGCACGCCGATGTCGCCGGGCCGGTCGAAGAGGCGCGGCGCCAGGGTGAGCGCCCCGTGCGGCGCATCGGCTTCGAGCCCGAGCGCCCCGCGCACGAACGGCGTCAGGATCATGGAAGTGGCGAAGAACTGCTGCGGGACCGCGGTCTCGAGGGGCTCGTACGCGGCGCCCGAGAAGACCTCGGGGTTCCGGCCGAGCCCCCAGAGGGAGCCGGTGCGCCAGATGGCGTCGAGCTGCTCGCGCCCCGCGTACGGGTTGTCGTACCGGTACTGCGCGAGGGCGAGGAACCCCGTCACGAACGGCCAGACGGTGCCGTTGTTGTAGTGGAGCGGGTCGTAGAGGGGGCTCTCGGAGGCGAGCACCCGTCCGCCCCAGTCGGTCGCGATGGTGGCTCGCGCGAGCGCGGCGGACATCCGCTGCCCGCGCTCGTCGTCGAACAGCCCCCAGCTCATCGCCGTGGCGGGCCAGACGGTGAGATTGTCGTTCAGCGAGTCGCCCTCGAGGATGGCGAACGCGAAGCGCCCCGCTCGCGGCAGCCAGAACCGCTCCTCGAGGGTGCGGCGTGCGAGGGGAAACCGGTGGGCGGCATCGGCGGCGAGGGCCGTGTCCCCCATCGCCGTCGCGAGCTCCACCATCCGCCGCAGCCCCTCGACCCACACCGACGCCAGGTAGATGTCGCTCTTCACGCCGACGCCGAGGTCCCCCACCTCGATCGCGCCGGCCCCCGCACGCGAGTTGTCCATCAGCCCGTCGCCGTCGGCGTCCGTCGTGAGGCACCAGCGGTAGGCCTTCTGGATGTTCGGCCAGAGGGAGCGGACGAACGCGGTGTCGGCGGAGGCGCCGTACAGCTCGCCGATGGCGAGGAGCCAGAAGGGCGTCGTGTCGCCGTGGTAGAAGGCGTACGGATAGTCGTCGAACCAGCGGACCCGGCCCGCCGCCTGGGAGATCTCGTGGGTGATCTTGCCGTCGGCCCGCTGGTAGCGCGCGAAGAAGCCGAGGTACTGGCGCGCGAGGTCGAACGCTCCCACCGACGTGAGCGCGAACGAGTTGATAGCCGCATCGCCGCCGAAGAACCACCCGAACCCGGGCCGGTAGTTGCCGGGGCCCGCGGCCGCGTACCCCGCGACCGGCCCGCAGCCGAGGTCGGGGTTGCAGACCATCGCCTCGTCGAGATTGGCTTCCGCCCAGCGCACGATGCCGTCGGCGCGGGGGTCGTCCACGCCGAGGGTGGAGCCGAAGAGGGAGTCCTCGTGCGCAAGCCGCTCCGCGTAGAGGCGCGGCAGGGCGGCGAGGACGCGGCGGTAGGTCGCGACCGCCGTGTCGCGGGGCGCCACCTGGCCCACGATGACGATGGGGATGCCCCGGGACACGACGTTGACGAAGCGACCCGCCGGCTCACCGGGGCGCGGCATCGGCACGGGGGTCTGGTCGCCCACCGCGATGCGCATCTCCGAGGGCGCATCGGGGAGAGCGTGCGCCGGGTTGGTGGTCGCCCGGGTCGCGAAAGGGGACCCGACGAACGCAGTGAACTGGCGCCGGGGCTCCGAGATCAGGAAGGCGTTGAGGTCGTCGTTCCAGTAGATGTATTGCCCGCCCACCCCCCCGGGCCACGCGAGCTGCAGGTCGGAGTGGAACGACGCGATGATCTCCATCGGGCGGATCGCCTCGACCTCGAGCACCATCGCGACCGCCGGCTCGTTGACCGGTGCGAAGATCCGCTGCCGCACCGTGAACGCCGGATGCACGTAGGTGATCGTCGCGCCGCCGGGAGTGACCTCCACCGACCGCGCCACGTCGCGGCCCCGGATGGGGTCGGCGTACATGGGGGTCTGGAACGCCAGCTCGAAGCCGTGGAGGATGCGCAGCGGCCATGCCCAGACCTCGAATGCGCCGTCCTCGGTGCCGAAGGCGGCCGCCTTGCGGCCTTCGACCCCCAGGTAGCCGCCGGGACGCGCCGGGCCGTGCAACGCGTAGGGGCCGGGTGCCCAGGCGAGGGGGGTCGGCTGGTACGGGCCGGCGGCCTGGGCGGAGGCGATTCGGGGGGCCAGGAGCAGGGCCGCGAGGAGGAGGCCGGGGAGCGGGCGTCTGGCGGACATCGGGACCTCGGGACGGCGGGCGGCGGGCACCCGCTTGCGAAGAGTGGAACCGGGCGCAATGTATATGTCCGCTCAATCGAGCGGCAAACGCGCCACCACCGCCGGAGGAAGCGCCCCCATGTTCGATGACATGACAGGACCCCCGTGGGATAGCCCGTGGACGGGCGGCCAGCCGCCATCGGCCCCGCGGCCTATGACACCGCCACCCCCGCCACCGCCACCGATGCCTCCGGCGCCGATGATGCCGCCGAGGCCGGCACCCATGCCGGCTCCGATGCCCGCTCCGCGGCCACCGGTCCCCGCCCCGCTGCCCACGCCGAAGCCGGCGCCCAAGCCCGCGGCGAAGCCGAAGAAGGCGGCCCCGAAGAAGAAGGCCAAGAAGGTGGTGAAGAAGAAGAAGGCGGCCCCCAAGAAGAAGGTCGCCAAGAAGGCCAAGAAGGTGGTCCGGAAGGTGAAGAAGGCGGTCAAGAAGGCGAAGAAGCCGGCCAAGAAGAAGACGGCGCGCCGGCCCAAGAAGCGCTAGAACACCTCCACGCTTCCGTGGATGGCGCCTCGCGCGCGATCGGCGATCTCGAGCAGCCGGCCGCGCGCGACGCGCGTGATGGCCTTGTCCGCCGGCTCCCGGTCGAGGCTGTAGATCTGCAGCGCCGACGGCTGGATGCGGCGCAGGTACGACAGCCACACGGCGACCTCCTCGTCCGACGCTCCGCTCCAGCCGGGCCCCTCCACCACCATCGCCTGGACGGTCAGATCCCGCAGTTCTGCGTAGTTGCGGACGAGCAGCTCGCGGTCGTACGCGACGCCGTTCACGCGTTCCGGGGGACCGGGGTCGAGCTTCATCATCCGCGCGTCGAGGCGGTTCAGCGCCTCGCGGATGGCCGGCTTCCCCGCGCCCAATCCGTTGCAGAGGATCCCCACCCGGGCGCCCGGCGCGCGCGCGTCGCGGGTCGCCAGCACGCGGTCCACCACCCCCGGGAACCGCGGGTGCATTGTCGGCTCGCCGTTCCCCGCGAAGGTGATCCAGTCGGGGCGCGCGTCGAGCCCGTCCAGCGTCTTGCCGAGCGCGTCGGCCACGAGGTCGGGGGAGGGCCAGCGCGCCCCGTCCGCCTTCGCCGTGTCGAACCCGCACTCGCAGTAGGGACAGTCCATCGTGCAGAGCTTGGAGCGCGGCGGGACGATGTTGAGCCCGAGGCTGACGCCCAAGCGGCGCGAGCGCACCGGACCGTTGATGATGCCGGCCCAGAGGAAGGTGCCGCCGATCTTGCCAGGCTTCGGGATGGAGACGGGGAGGTCAGCCACGGAGGAAAGCTAGTCCGGGCTTGCGGCCCCTGCCACGGCTCATAGGTTGACCCGCGTGAATCGCCGACTCGCCGCTTCCCTCCTGGTGATCCTCGCCGCCGGCCTCCTCGGCCAGGCGCGCCCCGAATACGACGTGGTCTTCCTCGGCGGCACCGTGGTGGACGGCAGCGGCGGTCCGCGCCGCCTCGCCGACGTGGCCGTCACGGGCGACCGCATCGCCGCCATCGGCGATCTTCGCGGCGCCGCGGCGCGGCGCGTGGTGGACGCGCGCGGCCTCGTGGTGGCGCCTGGCTTCATCGACATGCTCGGCTGGTCGGAGTTCAACATCCTCGTGGACAACCGGGGCCTCTCGAAGGTGACACAGGGCGTCACGACCGAGATCACGGGCGAGGGGTGGAGCGTCACGCCCATGAGCGCCGCCACGATGCGCGAGGACAGCGCGCAGTACGCGGCGTGGCACCTGGTCGTGGACTGGCACGACCTCGACGGCTACTTCCAGCGCCTCGAGCGCTCCGGCACACCCTTCAACCTCGGCACCTACGTCGGCGCAACGCAGGTCCGCAAGTACGTGATCGGCGACGTCCGCCGCGACCCCACCCCCGACGAGCTGGCCCGGATGGAGGCGCTGGTGGACACCGCGATGCGCCAGGGGGCGATGGGGCTCTCGACATCGCTCGGCTACTCGCCGGCGGTCTACGCCAAGACCCCCGAGTTGATCGCCCTCGCCACCGTGGCCGGCCGCTACGGCGGCGTCTACGCCACGCACCTCCGCAGCGAAGGACCCCAGATCCGCCAGGCGCTGGCCGAGGCGTTCCGCATCGGCCGCGAGGCGCACATCCCGGTCGAGGTGTGGCACCTCAAGCTCTCGGGGCGCCGGCAGTGGGGGCAGATGCGCGCGATCCTCACGCTCTTCGACTCGGTGCGCTCGAAGGGGGTCCGCGCCTGGGCGAACAGCTACCCGTACACCGCCTCCGCGAACGACCTCGCCTCGATCATCCCGGCGTGGGCGCACGACGGCGGGAACGACTCGCTCCTGCGGCGACTGCAGGACCCGGCCACCCGCGCCCGCATCCGGCGGGAGATGATCCGTCCCCGGCCCGGCGCCGGCAACTCGGCGAGCGAGGCCGGAGCGCTGCGCAACGTGGTGTTGCTCTCGGTGCTCGACACGACGCTGCGGCGCTACGTGGGGAAGCGCATCACCGAGATCGCCGCCGAGGAGCACAAGGACCCGTACGACGCGCTCTTCGACCTGATCGTCGCTGACCGCGCGAACTCGGGCCGCGCCACCTTCTCGATGAGCGAGCCGGACGTGCGCCTCGCCGTGGCGACGCCCTGGGTGGCCGTCGGCTCCGACTTCGGGGCGCGCGCCCCCGACGGCCCGCTCGGCCAGCCGGGCCATCCGCGCGGCTACGGGGCCTTCACCCGGATCCTCGGGACCTACGTGCGCGACGAGCACGCGCTCTCCCTCGAGACCGCGGTCCGCAAGATGAGCGGCCTCGCCGCGGAGCGCATGGGGCTGCGCGAGCGCGGGCTGGTGCGCGAGGGCTACTTCGCGGACCTCGCAGTCTTCGACCCCGCCACCGTGAGGGACCGCGCCACCTTCGCGAACTCCACGGCGCTCTCCGAGGGGGTGCGGTACGTGCTGGTGAACGGCCGGTTCACGCTCGACGGCGGCCAGCCGACGGCCGAGCGGCCGGGTCGCGCCCTTCGCGGCCCCGGGTGGAGACAGCCGTGACGCTGGGCCGGGTTGCGCTCGGGTTCCTCGCGGTCACGGCCCTCTTCCACGCCTTCGCGTGGGTCGCCGGCCGCCGGGATCGCGGGAACGCAGTCGTCGCGACCGCGGAGGCGCTGGCGCTCACGCTCCTGGGCGCCCTCTGGTTCGGCTCCCTCGGGAGTGGCGGCTGGGTGCTGGTCTTCCTGCTGGTCGGGGTACTCGCGTCGGGGATGGGGGAGCGGACCACCCCGACGGGAGGGGGCGGCAGTCTCGCCCATTCCATCAGCGTAACCGTATTCGTGGCAATACGATACGCTCTTGCGGGGGGACTCCTCTACCTGGTCATCGGCTGAACCCAGCCCGGCTCCGCAAGCCCCATCCGGGGGCGTCCCTAGTACCATCCGACCTCTGAACTGCCTAGTATTCCGCGCCGATGAATCCCATCCACAGGGCGATCGAGCGCGCCACGGTCTATTTCGACGGGCGCGACACCCGTGCTGGCGTTGTGGCGCGCCGCCTCCTGGGGCGGGTGCGTCCGGACGACGAGCGCCTCGTGGGGGCGCTGGTGCGCGAGCTCCGCGGCCGGATCCGGAGCGACGGCAGCGTCGGCGGTGATCTCGTCGCGACGGCGTGGACGGCATGGGAGCTGATGGACCTCGGGCGGGGCATCGAGGAGGAGGGCGTCCGGCGGACCGCCAAGTGGCTCATCGGCCGCCAGGATAAGGACGGCGCGGAGGCATGCCTCCCGCGCCGCCACGAGATCACGCTGAACGAGCACAGCATCGGTGGGTTCTTCGCGTACCGCTCGAAGGGGCGGGCGGTGCGCCGGCTGGTGCTCCCGAGCGGAGCGGCGACCGTCTCCGACCAGGGCGCGCGGTTCCTCGCGTCGTGCTACGCGCTGCGCAGCGTGCTGCGGGCGGGCCAGATGGAGGCCGAGTCGCAGGCGCGGGCGGTGGCGGCGGAGCGGCAGGTGCTGTCCACGGCGGCGAAGGCGCCCAAAGGTCGCACGGCGCTGGGCATCCTCAACCTCCCGCTGGTGCGGCGCCACGTGGGGAGCCTCCTCGCGCTGCCGAAGATGTGGGACACCTGGGGCGGTATCTGGCAGCCGACGCTGACGGTCGGCGCGCTGGCCGCCATCGCGTGGGCGCCCCTTCCCTTCCGCGCCCAGTTGCCGATCCTCGCCGAGCACCTGGCGCTCAACCAGAAGCCCGACGGGTCGTGGCGGAACCTCGACATCATCCACGCCGTGGATTCGCTGGTCTCGGTACATCTGCCGCAGGCGCGCGAGGCGGTGGCGCTCGCCGCGCCGAAGCTCGCGCGCTTCCAGAGCGCCAAGGGCACGATCGGCGCCGGGAAGCACGCGGAGGAGCGGACCCTCGCCGCGCTCCGCGGCTGGCTCGTCGCCCGGGAATACGCCTAGCCCGCCCTCCCCCCGCCGGTGCTACATTCCGCCGACCTCTCTCGAGAGGGTATGGTGCCCGAAGGACCCCTGGACCAGCGGCCGCGCATCCGCCTGAGCACCCTGTCGCACGGCGCGGGTTGAGCCTGCAAGCTCGGACCCGCTGAGCTCGCGCAGGTCTTGCGCGCCATCCCTCCCACCTCCGATCCCGCGGTCCTCGTGGACGCGCTGGGCGGGGACGATGCGGCCGTCATCCGGCAGCCGGACGGGCGCGCGCTGGTCCTCACGACGGACTTCTTCACGCCGATCGTGGACGACGCGTACACCTTCGGGCGCATCGCGGCGGCGAACGCGCTCTCCGACGTGTACGCGATGGGGGGCCGGCCCCTCTGGTGCCTGAACCTGGTGGGTTGGCCGCGGGGCGTCCTGTCGCTGGAGGAGCTGGCCGAGGTGCTGCGCGGGGGCGCGGAGGTGGTGCGGCAGGCGGGGGCGGTGATCGTGGGAGGGCACTCCATCGACGATCCCGAGCCGAAGTACGGGCTCGTCGTCGTGGGCGAGGTGCGGCCCGAGGAGATGACGACGAACGCGGCGGCGCGCCCCGGCGACTGGCTGGTGCTCACCAAGCCGCTCGGCACGGGGATCATCGCGACGGCGCTGAAGAAGGAAGCCGCGCCCGCGCCGGCCATCGAGGCGGCGGTGCGCACCATGACCACGCTCAACGACGGCGCTGCGCGCGCCGCGCGGGCGGCGGGGGTGCGGGCAGCGACGGACGTCACGGGGTTCGGGCTGCTGGGCCACCTGCGCGCGATGCTCGCGGCGAGCGGCACGGGCGCGACGCTCTGGGCGGGGGCGGTCCCGCTCCTCCCCGAGGTGCGCGCGCTCGCGGCGGCCGGGCACGTGCCGGGCGGGACGCGCCGCAACCTGGACGCCGTGGCCGGGATCGCCATCTTCGACGAGGGGATCGGCGAGCTCGACCGGCTCATCCTCGCCGACGCGCAGACGTCGGGCGGGCTCCTGCTGGCGGTGCGGCCGGAGGCGGGGCCGGCGCTGATCGAGGGGCTCGCCCGCGAAGGGACGCCGGCCGCGGCCGTCGTCGGGGTCGTGACGGAAGGCACCGGGATCGCAGTCCATGCGGGAAGCGGGGTGCAGCGATGAGCGTCACGGAACAGGCCAAGTGCATCTACTGCGGCGCGACGGAGAACCTCGTCGCGGACCAGGACACCGAGGATCTCTGGTACTGCCGCTCGTGCCTCGAGAAGCACACGCGGCACGGGGAGCAGATCGCCGAGCGGGGCGAGGCGGAGCCGCCGTTCGACGGGTGAGCGCTTGACAGCCCCCGGACCCCACGGCATCCTCGCGACGTGTTCACTCGCCTGCTCGTAGGACTCGACGGTTCGGCCGGCGCGGACGCCGCGCTCGACGCGGCCCTCACGCTGGGCCGCCCCTCGCGGGCCACCATCGTCCTCGCCGCCGTCACCGACATCCGCCTCCTCGAAGGGCCGCTCCTCGAGACCGCCGGCCCGCTCTGGGCGGAGGGGGTGCCCGTGGCGCCCGTGGCCTCCGACCTGCGCCTCTCGCTCGAGGAGCGGGCCCGCGCGTTCCTCGCCGCCGGCACGGCGCGGGTGACGGTCGCCGGCCTCACGGCGGAGACGGTCCGCGCCGTGGGGCTCGTGGACGAGGAGCTGCTCCGGCTGGCGGAGGAGACGGACGCGGTGGTCATCGGACGGCGCGGCGACGTCCACACGATGCCGGGGAAGATCGGCGCGGTGACGGCCCAGGTGATCAAGCGGGCGCCCCTCCCGGTGGTCGTTGCCGGCGACCGCCCCTCCACGTTCGAGAAGCCGGTCGTCGCCTTCGACGGCGGGGAGACGAGCACCCACGCCCTGGAGTACGCCTGCCGGTTCGCGGCGGACCGCGGCCTCTCCCTCGACATCCTGCACGTCGCGGCCGAGGGAACGGACGCCGAGGCGATGCTCGCGGGCGCCCGGAAGGTGGCGGCCCCCTTCGCCGTCCCCGTGCGGACGCACGCCCTCGGCGGCGACATCGTGACGGCCGTGGCCGACTGGGTCGCGCGCTCCGGCGCGGACCTCCTGGTCGCCGGGGCGCACGGCGGCCGGGGCATGCCCTGGCCCCTCGGCTCCCACGCCGAGAAGCTGATCCGCGCCACCGTTGTCCCGGTGCTGATCCATCGCTGACCCCCGCGTCGTCATCCACGCCGACGAGGCCTGCCTCGGCAACGGCCAGGATCGCGCCACCCCCGGCGGCTGCGGCGGGCTGGTGGAGATCCTGACGCAGCGACCCACCGACGCACTGACGCACCGCAACGCGGGCTGCCTCGGGACGCAGGGAGAGCTGTGGGAAGCCGCGGTCGGAGAGGCACGCGCGCCCGCACCGGCCGGGCCGCCCGGCGCCATCGAGCGGTTCGACTACTTCCTGAGCGAGCCCGACACCACCAACAACCGCATGGCCCTCCGCTCGGCGATCGAAGCGCTGGATCTCGTGCGTCCGCGCGGGGCCGCCGAGATCCGGTTCGTCTCCGACTCCAACTACATCGTGCTGGGGATGACGAAGTGGGTGGATGGGTGGCGGGCGCGGGGCTGGCGGCGGAAGGGCGGCGCGATCGAGAACCTCGACCTGTGGCAGGCGCTCGCCGAGCACGCCGCGGGCCGGGGCATCGCGTGGCAGTGGGTCCGCGGGCACGCCGGACACGCCAAGAACGAGTACGCGAACGACCTTGCGACGCGGGCCGCGGCGGACCAGGGCGCCTCGGGGGGACTCATGCCGTCCTGCTTCGCGGCGTGGCTGGAGGCCGAGCGGGCCAGGGGACGGTACGCGCGCTACGATCCGGACGCGGACCTGCGCTGATCGCCGCGCACGATCGCTCCAGCGGGCCGCGTCTCCGCTTGACAGGGACCGCGCGAGGGACCTAACGTGCCGCGACAGGGGGAGACCACCGCCGCCGTGACATCCGCCAGCCCGACGCCCGCACCCGATGAGCTCGAACGGCTCTTCCGCCGCCTCGTGGACAACGTCGCCGACCTCGACGCCACGCGGCTCGACGGGCCCCTCGCGCTGTCCGAGATCCACCAGAACCTCGTTCCCTACCGCACGCACCGGGCCCTCCTCGGCATCGAGACCAACCAGGACTACGAGATGACCGTCCTGCGGCTCGTGGCCGGTGAGCGCGGCTACGCGCGCATCGAGCCCGACGAGGTGCGCCAGCAGCTGGAGCGCGAGGTGCGGTCGGTCAATCCCGACACAGGGGTGTTCCGCCGGTTCCCCCACGCGAGCGTGTGGCTCGACCCCGACCAGGTGCGGGTGCTCCTCTCCACGCGCACGTCGCGGTCGGCGGAGGCGGCGCGCCCCGACGGCGGCGGGACCGTGGCCCCGGCCGTCACCGCGTTCGAGCTGGCGGACGGAGGGCCGCTCCCTGAGGGGGACGAGGGGGCGGGGGAGGCGCAGATGCCCTTCTCCCTCGACGACGGCGCCGAGGAGCCCCCCGCGCCCACCGGCCGCGACGTCAGCGCCGGCGGCGCGCAGTGCGGGTACTGCGGCGGGGATCTCCCGGTCGGCCGCACCGTCATCTTCTGCCCGCACTGCGGCCAGAACGTGGGCGTGATGCACTGCCCCGTGTGCGGGACGGAGCTCGACGTCGGCTGGCAGTTCTGCATCACCTGCGGGCGCGAGATGGCGGGCTTGGGGTAGTTCGCTTGCTGCCCTCCTGCGCGGGGGGCATATTCCGCCGTTCCCCGCGTCCGGAGCCTCCCGTGGGCGTCGTCGAGATCCTCGCCATCGTCGCAGCGCTCTACACGCTGTCGAGCCTGCGCATCATCCGGCAGTACGAGCGCGCCGTGTCGTTCTTCCTCGGCCGCTACTGGCACACCAAGGGGCCGGGCCTGATCTTCCTCCCCTCGATGATCGCGCACATGCACCGCGTGTCGCTGCGGATCGTCGCGCTCGACATCCCGCCGCAGGAAGTGATCACCCGGGACAACGTCTCGCTGAAGGTCAACGCCGTGCTGTACATGAAGGTGGCGGACCCGGCGGCGGCGATCATCCAGATCGAGAACTACCTCTACGCCACCAGCCAGCTCGCGCAGACGACGCTGCGGGCGGTGCTGGGCCAGCACGTCCTCGACGAGCTCCTCACCGAGCGCGAGAAGATCAACGAGACGCTCAAGGCGATCATCGACGCCCGCACCGCGGAATGGGGGATCGAGGTCTCGGCGGTCGAGGTGAAGGACGTGGACCTGCCGAAGGAGATGCAGCGGGCGATGGCGCGGCAGGCCGAGGCGGAGCGCGAGCGGCGGGCGAAGATCATCAACGCCGAGGGGGAGCTGCAGGCGTCGGAGAAACTCACGGAGGCGGCACGCGTCATCGGTACGCAGCCGGCCGCCATCCAGCTGCGGTACCTGCAGACGGTCACCGAGATCGCGTCCGAGAAGAACTCGACCATCATCTTCCCCCTGCCGATCGAGCTGCTGGGAGCGTTCGGGGACATCTACCGCCGCACCCTGCCGCCCGGCGCGCCGGCCGCGATGGCGCACGAGTCGCTGGCGAGCGGCGCGGCGAAGGCCCTCGCCGCCCTCGTGCCTGGCACCGCGCTCCCCGCCGCCGCACCGGCGGCCGCGGAGCCCAAGAAGGTCTGAGCCGATGGCCGGTGAGCTGACGCCCCGCACGATCGACCGCGCCGCGCTGGAGCGCATCATCCAGCGCGCGGCCGAGCTGCAGGCGGGGGAGCTGGACACCGGGGAGGGGCTGAGCGAGCAGGAGGTGCTCAAGCTCGGCGGCGAGGTCGGCATCCCCGGCCGCTTCCTCCGGCAGGCGCTGTACGAGGAGACGAGCCGCGGCGGCGTGGAGCGCGCGCAGGGCGCGCTCGCCCGCTGGGCGGGGCCGAGGATGGTGGGCGCCTCCCGCGTCGTGCCGGGGACGAAGGCCATGCTCGAGCAGGCGATCGAGCAGTGGATGACAGACGCCGAGACGATGACGGTCAAGCGCCGGCTCCCCGACCGCACGCTGTGGGAGGGGCAGAAGGGCTTTCACGCCCAGATGAAGCGCGGCTTCGGCGTCGGCGGGAAGTCGTACCATATCGCCAGGACCGTCGAGGTCTCCGTCTCGGTGACGCCGCTCGAGGAGGGGTACTGCCACGTCGCCCTCTTGGCGGACGTCTCGAACACGCGGCACAACGCCTTGAGCGGCGCCACGGCGGTGGCAGTCACGGGCGTGCTCTTCTCGAGCGTGCTGCTCGCGCTCGTGCCGGTCGCGATGCCCGCCTTCCTCATCATCCCTGGCGCGATCGGCGTCGGGGTCGGCGCCGGCATCCCGAAGGTGCACCGCCGGGCGGCGGAGCGGGTCCAGCTCGCCCTGGAACAGATCCTCGACGGCCTCGAGAGGGGAGAGATCCGGACGCGCCAAGCGCTGCCGGGCCCGCGGGCCTCGGCGTTCGTGCGCATCGCCGACGAGATCAAGCAGTCGCTGGTGGACGCCGTGCGGCAGATGCCGCCCCCGCCCAAGCCGCCCTCACTGCCACGGGGCAAGGACTGACCGATGATCGGCTACGACATCTCCCGCCTCCACGCCGCCCTGAACGACCTTCCGCCGGCGCTGCTGCCGGTATCGGTCCTCTTCGACCTGCTGGGCGCAGTCCTCAAGCGCGCGTCGCTCAAAGCCGCCGGCTTCTGGACGCTGCTCGCCGGCGTCCTCGGCACCGGCGCCGCGATCGTCACGGGACTCCTGGCGGAGGAGGCGACGCCGCACGGGGCCGACGCCCACGCCATCATGGAGACGCACGAGACGCTCGCGTTCATCGTGCTCGGGCTGTTCGGGATCCTCGCCCTCTGGCGCCTGGTGCGACGGGGCGTGTGGAGCGAGAAGGAGCAGCCCGTCGCCCTCACCGCGGGGGTAATCGGCGTCGCGCTGATCGTGGTGACGGCGATGTTCGGCGGCAGGCTGGTGTTCGAGTACGGCGTCGGCATCCAGACGCCGGCGCTCGAGGCGGCCGCCCGAGATCGCGCCAACCCGGGGAAGATGGACGAGATGGAGGACCGGAAGGACGCCGCGCCGGCCGCCACCGCCCGGCCCGACTCGGCCGCTCCCGCCGCGCCCCGCGCGGACACCACGAAGCGCTAGTGCCCCGCACCGGCGGGTGGTTCCCCCTGTTCGCGGTGGCCGCGCTGGCGGGATGCGCCGCCCTCGGCGGCGTGCGCCCCTTCTACGGGCCCGTTCAGGGGAGCGTGGACCAGCTCCTCAACGCGCCCCCCGACGCGGTGGCGCGGGCGGCGGCGGAGGAGGTCCAGCACGCGGGCCTCGCGCTGCAGTGGATGTCACCCGCCGAGGGGTACGTCGAGACGCAGTGGTTCAACGTGACCTCGCGCGCCTCGATGCCAGATCCCGATCTCCGCGACCTCGCACACTCGGTGAAGCTCCGCTTCTTCGCCGACCCCACGGCGGGGAAGACGCGCCTCGCCGCGGAGGCGGTGAACACCTACGCCGTGGACCCCAGCCGGCCGCAGCGCGAGATGGAGCGGATGGCGCCGGAGGGGGATCCGGGACGGGAGGTGCTGACGCAGATCCTCGACCGGCTGAAGCGGAGGTTCCCGATGCCGGACAGCTCGAGAACGACGAGGTGAGAGGGTAAGAGGTGAGGGGAGACGCGAGACGCGGACCCCCGAACGCTCGAAAGGCGGGCCACTCTCGCCCGCCCCGAATCCCTGCCCGTCACGCGTCACCCCTCACGTCTCACCCCTCACCTCCTCACGTTCCTTCGACGAACCCCTTCACCCAGCTCTCGAACTTCGCCAGGTCCAGCGTCGCATCCTTGCACGGCCCCGCGGGCAGCTGCATGGTGAGCCCGAGGACAGGGATCTTCCCGGCCACGTCGTGGAGCCCGGTGAGCATGTCGCGCTCGCACGCCACGGCGACGACGGCGCGCGGCCGCCGCTCCCGAATCACGCGGCGCGCGAGCTGGCCGCGCGTCGCCACGAAGACCGGCACTCCGTAGCGCCCCGCGATCTCCAGTACCCCCTCGAGCGCGCCCTTTGAGAGACAGCGCGGAATGAGGGCGAGGAGCTCCCCTCGGCCCACCTTGCGCCCGCGGCGCAGCGCGAGGCCGTTGTAGACCTCCACCGCCGCGTGCTCCACCCAGTCGCGCACGCCGAAGCGCCGCGCCACGAGCGACGTTCCCTGCATCAGCCGGAGCATCGGCCCGCGCTCGGCGAGCCCCTCGGGGAGGAGGAGCCAGGGGCCGTAGTACGAGGCCAGGAGGAGGGCGAACCAGAGCCAGCTGAGCCCCGCCGCCACGCCCACCGTGACGACCGCAACCGACCGGAGGGGCGGCCACACCTCGGCGAGCCGGGGGGCGAGCAGGAAGACGCCGAGGTAGAGCGCACCCCAGAACACCGCGTTCGTCAGCGCCGCGTACCAGAAGAAGCGCCGCGGAGGCGCGCTGAAGTTCCCGCCGCCGGGGAGGGGCCGGCCGTCCCACTCGTCCCACTCGTGGCCGAGCCGGCGGTCCACCTCGAGGCGGATGAGGTGTGGCGACCTGGTATTTTCAGGCATGAATCGGGAACGTCACCGAACCCTTCAAGCTTGTCAAGCCGAGAAGCGCGCCGTTAGCTTGCCGCCGTGACCCCCCCCCCAGGATTCCGCGGCGCATTCCGCACCGATGACGTGGCCCGCGCGCTCTATTCCGAGGGCGCGGGGGTGTTCCGCGCGCTGCCCCGCGCCGTCGCCGTGCCGCAGGACCTGGACGACCTCGTCGCGCTGGTCCGCTGGGCGGCCGAGACCGGCTCGCCCCTGGTGCCCCGGGGCGCGGGGAGCGGGATGGCGGGCGGGAACGTCGGCCCCGGCGTGGTGGTGGACCTGACGCAGGGGTTCGCCCAGCCGCCGGTCGTGGATCCGGCCTCCCGCACCGCGCGCGCCGGCGCCGCGATCGTCTACCGCGCGCTCAACGAGGCCGCGGCGAAGCACGGCCTCTTCCTCCCGCCCGATCCCGCCAGCGGGAAGTTCTGCACCCTTGGCGGGATGGTCGCCACCAACGCCGCGGGCCCGCACACCCTCAAGTACGGCGCGATGCGCGGATGGGTGCGGGGGCTGGACTTCGTCACCGCGGACGGGGAGGTCGGCGCGGCAGGCACAGGGGCACAGGGGCACGGGGGCACGGTCGCCCTGGCGCTTCCACGAACGGCGGCGGAGGAGCGGTTCCTGCGCGACGTCGCGCCCGCCATCGAAGGCGAGGCGCTCGCCCTCGCCGCCGCGATGCCGCACACGCCCAAGAACTCGTCGGGGTACGACCTCCCCGGATGGGCGCGCTCCGGCGACCTGACGCGGCTCCTGGTTGGGAGCGAAGGCACCCTCGCCTTCGTGACCGGCGTCGAGGTGGCGCTCGCGCCCCTGCCGGCACGGACCTCCACCCTCCTCGTGGCCCTCCGCTCCCTCGAGGACGTCGGCGCCGCGGTGCTCGGGCTCCTCCCCCTCGAGCCGTCGGCCGTCGAGCTGATGGACCGCACGTACCTCGACTTCGTGCAGGCGACCGCGCACCGGACGCTCCCCCTAGACACGGAGGCCGTCCTCCTGGCGGAGTTCGAAGGGGACGGTGCCGGCGCGGCGGCGGCGATGGAGGGACTCGCCTCCGCGATCGAGCGCGCGGACGATCCGGCGTCGGTGGCGGAGCTGTGGGAGCTGCGGCACCTCGCCAGTCCCATCCTGACCCGCATGCCCGACGACCTGCGCTCCCTGCAGGTCGTCGAGGACGGGTGCGTCCCGGTCCAGCGCCTCGGCGCCTACATCGCCGCGCTGCGCGACCTCGGGGCCCGCCACGGGTTCCGGATCGTCATCTTCGGCCACGCAGGGGACGGGCACCTGCACGCCAACATCATCGCCGACGTGCGCGCGCCGGACCTGGTGCAGCGGCTCGCCGCCTGCCTCGACGACGTGACCGCGGCCCAGATCGCCCTCGGCGGCACGCCGTCGGGCGAGCACGGCGACGGCCGCCTCCGGGCGCCGTACCTCGAGGACACCTTCGGCGCGCCGTTCGCCGCGCTCTGCCGGAGGGTGAAGGAGGCGTGGGACCCCGCCGGCATTCTGAATCCCGGCGTGGTGGTGGCCTTGGCCGGCGCACGGCCCCTCGACCTGCCCCTCAAGGTCGGCGTCGCGGCCCCGCGGATCCCACCGGCGGTGGCGAAGCGGCTGCGCGGGATCGAGCGAGATGCCGCCTGGGGAGCGGATCTGTTGGGGCCAGCGTAGGGGCCAAGAGCCATCAGCCGTCAGCGTCCCCATCACCTGTCACCCATCACGCTTCCCCATTACCTATCACCCATCACGCCTCAGGCCCATGGAAATCCTCCGGACGCCGACCATCTCGCTTCTCGCCCGCCCGCAGTTCGTCGAGCCGGCGCACCTGAGCGTCGCCTGGCAGGGGGATGCCACCGACGGCGAGCGGCTGGCGGAGTTCGCGGGCCGCCTCTGCTACATGAGCCAGGCGAACCCGGCGAAGCGCTCGACGGGCGACTACCTCGAGAACATCCGCAAGCAGGGGCACGGCTCAGTCCTCGAGCACGCCGTGTACGTGCTGCTGATCGAGGGGATCTCCCGCTCCTGTTCGCACGAGCTGGTGCGGCACCGGGCCGGGTTCGGCTACAGCCAGCTGAGCCAGCGGTACGTGGACGAGTCGCACGCCGCCTTCGTGGTCCCGCCCGCGATCCTCGGTGACACGGCGCTCGAGGCGGAGTGGCTCGCCCAGGTCATGGCCGCCCAAGCCGCGTATGTCGCCGCGGTGGACGGTCTGATGAAGAAGTACGAGTGGGTGGCCGACAAGGTCCACCGCCGCAAGATGGCGCGCGAGGCGGCGCGGTCGGTGCTGCCCAACGCCACCGAGACCAAGATCGTCGTGAGCGCGAACGTGCGGGCGTGGCGGACGATGCTGGAGCTGCGCTGCGGCGAGGGCGCCGAGCAGGAGATCCGGCGGATGGCGATCCAGGTCCTCCGGCTCCTGCGGCAGGAGGCGCCGCGCTTCTTCCCCGACTTCGAGATCTACAAGGCGGACGACGGGGCGGAGAGCGCGCGCGTCGGACACCACAAGGTGTAGGCACCCCCTCCAACCCTCCGGAACCCGGCGCTGTCCAAGGCCGTAGGGAGATCGTCCGCCTTCCGGAGGTCCCGATGCGCCGTCCGCCGTTCACCGCAGGGCTCGCCGCCCTCGGCCCACTCCTCGCCGTCTTCGCCGGAGTGACCGCCGTCCCGGCGGCCGCCCAACAGGTCCAGCGCCTCACCCTCGAGGGCCCCCGCGTCGAGATCTACGACGTCGTCGGCCGCGCGACGCTGCACCGCGGCACCGGCAGCGCCGTCGTCGTGCAGGCCACCCGCGTGGGGAGCGATGCCGCGCAGATCCAGCTCGCGACGGACCAGCAGGGGAAGGACGGCGCCGCCCGGCTCCGCGTGGTGTTCCCCGCCGACCGCCTCGACGACGGCATCTACTGGGACGCCGACGGGGGCACGAGCGGGTTGCGCCTCCGGGCCGACGGCACCTTCGGCGGCGACGAGAACGGCTGGATGGGCCGCCGCGGCGGCAGGACCTCGATCGGCCGGCGCGGCGCCTTCCACGGCTCGGCCGATCTCGACATCGCCGTGCCGGAAGGGCGCACCGTCACCCTCCATCTCGCGGTGGGGCGCGTGCAGCTGACGGGCACCAGCGGCGACTTCACGATCGACACCTGGGGCGCCGACGTCGGCGCGCAGGACATCGCCGGCAGCTACGTCTTCGACACCGGCTCCGGGGACGTGACCGTCCACGGCGCCACGGGGACGCTGCACCTCGACACCGGCTCCGGGAATTGCACCGTCTCCGGCGTGCGCGGCGCCCTCCTCGACATCGACACCGGCTCCGGCGACGCCGACGCCACCGCCGTCCAAGTGGACCGGGCGCGGTTCGACACCGGCAGCGGCAACGTCCACGCCCGTGGACTGCAGGCGCGCACCGGCATCGTTGACACGGGCAGCGGCGACGCCGAGCTCGAGTTCACGGGCGGCACGATCGACGACTGGAAGGTGGACACCGGCTCGGGAAACGCGCGGATCACCTTGCCGCCGCAGGCGAACGCCACCATCTCCCTCGACACGGGGAGCGGGGACATCACGATCCAGCGCGACGGACTGACCCTCCAGCGCCGCGAGAGCGACCGGATGGTCCTGCGCGCCGGGGACGGCCGCGGCCGCCTGGCGATCGATACCGGAAGCGGGGACGCGATCATCAGGTAAGTCGCCAGGGGCCAGACGCCAAGACAAAGCACAGGGGGCGGGCTCCGGAGAGTCCGCCCCCTGTTCCCTGTCCCTTGGCGCCTTGGCGTCTGGTTCCTGGCGACTGTCCTTGGCGTCTTGGCGTCTGGCTCCTGGCTACTCTTCCTTCTCTTCCTTCTTCTCCTTCTCGTGCTCCTCGACGATCTTCGCCGCCACGTCCGGCGGCACCTCGGAGTACTGCTTGAAGGCGTACTTGTAGGTGCCGCGCCCGTGCGTGAGGGAGTGGAGCTGCGTCGCGTACTTGAACAGCTCCGCCTCCGGCACCACCGCCCTGAGCCGCAGCAGGTGCTCGTCGGGCTCGGAGCCGAGGATCTGGCCGCGCCGCGAAGAGAGGTCCCCCATCACCGCGCCGAGATAGCCCTCCGGCGTCCAAACCTCGAGGTCCACCAGCGGCTCGAGGAGCACCGGCTTGCACTCCGGCGCCACGTTCCTGAAGGCAAGGATGCCGGCGAGCTTGAACGACATCTCGTTCGAGTCCACGTCGTGGTACTTCCCGTCGAACAGCTCGACCTTGAAGTCCACGACGGGGCAGCCGGCGAGGATGCCCCGCGCCGACGCCTCCTGGATCCCGCGGTCCACCGCCGGGATGAACTTGTTGGGGATCGCGCCGCCGACGATGCCGTCCTCGAAAACGTACCCCGAGCCGCGCGGCAGGGGCGCCATGCGGATCCAGCAATCGCCGAACTGCCCGCGCCCGCCCGTCTGCTTCTTGTGCTTCCCCTCCCCTTCGCCCTTCCCCTTGATCGTCTCCCGGTAGGGGATCTTCGGCTTCTGCATCTCGGCATGCACCCCGAACTTCCGCGCCAGGCGGCCGAGGATGACGTCGAGGTGCCGCTCCCCCAGGCCGCGGATGAACGTCTGGTGGACCTCGGCGTTGTGCTCCCAATGGAAGGTGGGGTCCTCCTCGGCGAGACGGGTGAGGCCGATGGAAAGCTTGTCCTCCTCGCCCCGTACCTTCGCCGCGACCGCCATGTGGATCACGGGGTCGGGGAACGGCACGCGGGGGAGGACGACGGGCACCGCTTCCGTCGAGAGGGAGTCGTTGCTGTGGGTGTCGCGCAGCTTGGCCACCACGCCGATGTCGCCGGCGTGGAGGATGTCCACCTCGATCTTGTCCTTCCCCAACGACACGGAGAGGTGGTTCAGCTTCTCGAGGCTGCCGCGCGCCGGATTGAAGGCCTCGGAGCCGTTCTTCACCGAGCCCGAGACGATCCGGAAGATCGAGACGTCGCCGACGTGCGGCTCGGAGACGGTCTTGAAGACCAGCGCCGCGAAGGGCGCGGCGTCGGTGGGCTTCAGCTCGATCTTCTCGACGGTGCCCCACTTCTCGCCATGCGCGCTCTCCCCTTCGGCGGGGGAGGGGACGAGTTCCACCATCTCGGAGAGGAGGGTGCGCATCCCGTACGTCAGCTCGGAGGCGCCGCACAGCACGGGGAAGAGCTCCCCCCGCTTGAGGGCGGTGCGCATCGCCGTCACCAGCTGCTCGTGGGGGATCTCCTCGCCGCCGAGGTAACGCTCCATCAGCGCGTCGTCGGTCTCGACGACCTTCTCGATGAGGTCCTTCTCGTACCGCTCGTACTTCTCCGTGAGCTCGGCGGGGATCTCGGTCTCGTCGTACTCGCCCGTTTTCGTGCCCTTCTTGAAGACCAGCGCCTTGCGCGAGATCAGGTTGACCACCCCGTGGAACTCGAGGCCCTCGCCGATGGGGATCTCGACCGGGACGGCCTTCGGCGTCAGGTGCTCCTGGATGTCGGTGTAGACCTTCTCGAAGTCGGCGTGCTCCTTGTCCATCAGCGACACGAAGAAGAGCGCCGGATGGCCGAAAGCGCGCGTCTGCCGCCACACCTTCTCCGTCCCCACCTCGACGCCCGCGGTCGAAGAGAGGGCGATGAGGGAGGCGTCAGCGGCGAAGATGCCCGCCGCGGCGTCGCCGGCGAAATCGAGGAATCCGGGGGTGTCGATGAGGTTGATCTTGGCGCCCTCCCACTCGGCGAAGGCGAGCGAGAGGTTGATGCTGTAGCCTTTTTCGATCTCGTCGGGGGAGTAGTCGGTCAGGGCGGAGCCTTCCTTCACGCGGCCGTGCCGCTTGCTCGATCCGGCCACGAAGGCGAGGGCGTCGACCAGGCTGGTCTTGCCGCTGCCTCCGTGGCCCACCACGGCCACATTTCTGATGGCTTGTGTCGCGTAGTCCTTCATAGGGGAATCCCGGCTTGGGTACACACGAATCGGGGGCGGAAACCTAGCCGTCCGCCGAGGGGGGTGTCAAATCAGCAGGGGGGCTTCCCAGAACCATCCGGCCGGGGGGCCGGCGCGCGCCCGCGTCGCGGAGGGGTGCCTCAGTGGTCCGAGGCCGGCCGGTGCGCTCGCAGCAGCAGGCCGACGCGCGCCGTGAGCATCGAGATCTGCTCGTGGCGCTGGATGCCTCCCGCGGGCGGGAAGTCGTAGCGCTCCAGCGCGTAGGTGAGCGAAGCCACCAGCCGGCCGCCTTCCCACGTGAGCCCACTGGTCGCCGCGTAGGCACGCTGCGGACTGGCGAGCGCCGTGACCGACACGACCGGCAGCAGCTCCGCGCGCACGGTGGCACTCAGGCCACTGGCGACGAACGGGAACCGGAGCTCGGCGCCGATCCGGCCGGCACCCCAGCGCTGGCGAGCTACCGGGGTGTCGAACCCCATCACGCTGACCCCCGCGCTGAACGCCAGCCAAGGCTCCGGGACCAGCGCCGCACGGAACTCCGCCGCCGCGAAATGCTGATCGCCGGCCACACTCGTGTTGGCCGTCAGCGCCCCACCCACGGCCGTCGCGGTGAGTTCGACGTGCGTACCGATAGACAGGACGGCGGCCGCGCCGAACACCGGGCCGGATGTCCCTTCGAGCCCGCCGCCGGTGACGACGCGATGCTCGACGGCCCCGACGATGATCGACCCGGCCGCGGCCAGCTGCGCGTGCGCCGGACGCCCGACGGCGAGGGCGGGAAGCGCCAGCGCCAACGCGAGGTGAGCCGCGGTCACGGCCCGCCCCCTGCCATGGGCGTGATCACCACCCGGGACTGGCGCAGCAGGGTGGCGTTGCGCTGGCCGACGGCCGCGTTGGCGGCGGCCCGCTCGGCCTGGCGCTGGCGGTTCCCAGCGATGTTCGCGGGGATCTCCCGATGGGCTCGGTCCACAAAATACGACACGACGCCAGCGAGCGCCCCCGACCCCGCCATCGCGCCGGAGAGCCCCGTGCGGCCGGGGCCGAGGTCGGCGGCAGGCAGGACGCGCTGGATGAGGAGCGCCGCGGCGGCCACGCCGATGCCCTTGAGGAGGTCGCGCACCGGCGCCGAAGCGGGATGAAGCTCAGGCAGCAGATCCTGCGGCCCGAAGGCCGGCAGCGTGTCCTCCAGCGGCGGGTGGTCAAGCGCCACCTCGAAGGAGGCGGCGGCGCTGTCCGTCAGACCGAGAAGGGTGCTGCGCGCGACTACCGTCATCGCGTAGCGTCCCGGCGGCGGGAGGTCGCCCCCGGCCAGCGTGCCGTCCCACGTGATCTCGCGCAGGCCGTCGTTGACGCCGTCGTAGAGCACGCGCCGACTCACGCCGACGGAACGGATCTCCGCCCGCAGCGTGGCCGGATGCGAGGTGAGTATCCGGAAGGTGATCCCCGCGACCCGCGGAATGAGCGTGTCCGGCCGCAGCGGTCGGACGGCAACGGCGAAGGTCCGGAGGCGCGCCTCCGCGAAGGCCGTGACCTGGGCAGGGCTGAAGCTTTGCGGCTCGAGGTCCACGAACGGGTCGCGCTCGATCGCCGCGCGGAAGTAGATGATGGCGGAGTCGCGCTTCTGGCTCCCTTGCTCGAGCGCCAGCGCCGCACCCAGGTACTTGTACGCCTGCACCCGCTGCGCACGACTCACCTCGAAGGGGGAAGAGGGCGAGATGACCTGGCGCAGGAGCACTAGTGCCTGCTCGATCTCGACCTGCTCGTACAGGTGTATGGCCCGCTGCAGTATCTCGGCGGTGTTGGCCTGCGCGGGGAGACGCGCGGCCGTCGCGATGAGCACCAGGACCCCCAGGCCGAAGGCGCGGGCGAAGGGGCGACTCACGGCCCGTCCTCGTTGCGCCGCAGCGTGACCTGGCCGAGCCGCACGGTGACCCCCGCATCCACGGCGATGAGGGTGTCGAGCGTCACGTAGCCCGGTGCGCTGATGCGCAGCCGTCGCCGTCCGGCGGGCACCTCGACGTCCAAGAGCGCTCCGACGCCGACCGAGTCGCCGTCCACCAGGATCCGTGCATCAGGGGGAAGGGTACGGAGGCGCAGCAGGCCCATCGGCTGGGGAACCGAAGAGGCCGCATGGGCGTCCGGCGCGGGCGCCTGCTGGGCGGGACGGGGCGCCACGCGGTCGGCAGGTCGGGTCGTTACCGGCGCCGCCGTCCCGGGCCCGGCCGTCACGGCGGGCAGCTGGGTCGTGACCGGGGAGGGCGCCGGCGCCTTCACAGCCGGCGCGCGACCCGGCATCCAGTACGCCACCCCCACGATGCCGACCCCGACGAGCAGCAGCACGGCGACTCGCCACAGCAGGCGCGAACGCCACTTCGGCGCCGTCGCAATCGAGGCGATCATGGTGGGCGCGCCGGAGGCCCCCCCGGTACTGACGAGCCGCACATCGCCGAGCGGAGGCAGGGACATCGTGCGCACCTTCGCCACCGGAGCGCCGCGAGCCAGCTGTCGCAGCAGTTCGGCGGCTTCCCGCCGCTCGGCGTCGCTGAACGGGATCGCCTCGATCGCGGCGAGCATATCCGCCGTGCTCGCGTACCGCCGCGTCGCGTCCTTCGCCAGCGCGGTCTCCATGACCCGCAGGAGCCCCTCCGGGACGCCCTCGCGCACGGCGCGCACGTCGGGGACGGGCGTGTAGTAGTGGTGTTGCAGAATCGCCATCAGCGAGTCGGCGTCGAACGGCACCGATCCCGTCAGCATCTGGAAGGTCACGATGCCGAGGGAGTACTGGTCGGCTTGCGGGCCCACCGTGGCGCCGGCGCACTGCTCCGGGCTCATGAAGTGGGGCGTGCCGAGCACCGAGCCGGTCAGCGTGAGCGCCTTCTCCTCGGCCGCGCGCGCCATGCCGAAGTCCGACACTAGCACGCGCCCGTCCCGGTCCACCAGGATGTTGGCGCCCTTGATGTCGCGGTGGATGGTCCCGCGCTCGTGCGCGAAGGCAAGCGCCCCGGCGGCCGCACGCAGCACCGCGAGGATCACCGGAAGCGGCAGGGCACCCTGCGCGTCGATGATCGCGTTGAGCGTCCGGCCCTCCACCAGCTTCATCGCGAAGTAGAACGTGCCGGCCGCAATGCCGACGTGATAGATCGGGATGATGCACGGGTGGTCCAGGGCCGCGGCCATCCGCGCCTCACGCTTGAAGCGCTCCGCCCCCGGGCCGAGAGCCATCCCGGGCGGGAGCACCTTCAGGGCGACGGGGCGCTGCAGGCCGGTCTCCATCGCCCTGTACACGATGGCCATCCCGCCGCGGCCCAACTCCCCTTCCACCTCGTACTCGCCGGCGAGGGAGCGCTGGAGATCGGGCAGCAGCAAGTCCTCGCCCTGCGATTGCGCCTCTCCGCTGATCCGCTCGTCCTCGCTTATGACGACGGTCCGGGCACTGGGGTCGGACATCTGCACGCCACAGCGGTCGCACTCGCGAGCGCTGGCCCTCACCTTCGCACCGCACCGGGGACAGACCGTCATAGCCCCGTCTCGGTGAAGGCCACGCTGCCGATCGCCACCGTCTTTCCCGTCACGGTCACCATGTTCTGGCCGGGGTTCTGACCGAGCCGCAAGGTCGTCTGCGCAAGACCACCCGCATCCGCTGTCACGTCCTGGGTCAGGTTGTTGCCGCCGCCGCCCAGGCTTCTGCCCCCTGCCGTGATGGTGAAGGTGATGCTCACGCCGGGGACGGGGAAGCCGTTCGCATCGACCACCCGCACCGCCAGCGCCAACGGCAGCGTGGTGTTCGCCGCCGCGCTCTGATTGTTGCCGCGGACGACGATCAGGCCCGTCGGCGCCGTTCCGATGGTGAGGGGCGTACTCCGGACAGCGGTATAGGCGATGGCGCCGACCGCGCTGTCCCCCGCGGCGGACGGCGTGCCGCTGCTCCTCGGCCCGAGGCCGTCCCCCCACCAGTTGCCCGGGAAGGCCAGGTTGGCGACCAGCGGGTTCACGACGCCCGCGGAGTCGTTGCCGTAGATGTCGTTGTTCGTCGAGGAACCCGCCGCCAGCGAGCCTCCATCGATCCGCATCCCGGTCGTGCTGGCCGTGACGTCATTGCTGTCGACGCGCACATTGCTCGAAAAGTCGCCGACCAGCACCCCGACCTGCGCACCGCGGATCACGCTGCTCCGAATGACGGCCGCCGCCGACGCGAGCACCTTGATCCCCGCGCCCACCTCGACGCCCGGCAGTGAGTCCACACCGCGCACGACGACACCGTTCACGGTCGCGCCCGCGACCGTCTCGAGCCGGATACCGTAGCCCTGCACCGAGTCCACCTCGGACCGGGCGATACTCGTGCCGGACGCCGAATTCCGGATCGAGATGCCGCGGCCGATGCGCGACGGAACGCTCCCCGGCGGGTTCACGTAGAAGTACTCGATCCTCATGCCCGAGCCGTTCGCGTCCACCGCCGGGCCGTCGAGACTGTGCCGCATCGCGAGATAGCGGATCGTCATCGGCGCGCTGGTGATGGCGGCGATCCCCGCCGCTCCGCTGTCGTGTGCAATCATGGGGAGCAGCCCGGGATCGACGCGGCCGCCCGACACGAAGGCGGCGGAATCGCCGAGCAGCGTGAGACTCCGGCTGAGCGCGACGGTTTCGGAGTAGGCACCGACGCCCCGTCGTACCACGACGGTGTCCCGCGCACCCGCCACGTCCACCGCATCCTGGATCTTCGCGAAGGGCCGCAACACGCTACCCACCCGCGAGCTCACCACACTCGCGTTGTCCACCGTCCAGAGGGAAAGGCGCCGGACGACGAGTGTGAAGGTGTCGGCCGTCGAGCCGGCAGTGGCGATCAGCAGCGCGGTGCCGAGCCCCTTCGCCGTCACCGAGTCGTGCACCACGGCGTCGGCGACCGCAGTGTTCGTGGACCGCCACGCCACCGGATAGCCGGCGATGGGCGCGCCCCGGTGGTTCGTCACCACCGTCACCAGCGGAAGCGCCTGGCCCAACGCGGTGAGCGTGTCCTGGGCGAGCCCGTCGATCACGATGGATGCCGGCACGTTGGTCACCGTGTACGACGCCGAATCGGCCAATCCGTTGGCGGTGATCCGCACCAGCGTCCGGCCGGTGTCCCGCGCCGTCACGATGCCCAGTGCGGTGACTCGCACGATGTTGGGATCATCCACGCTCCACGTCGCCGCG
>Ga0207932_1000004_pt1 | contig 73380 bp, 55 predicted proteins | sample NGESurdeep092012_FD_184480 | JGI IMG/M metagenome (GOLD analysis project Ga0207932, IMG submission 184480) | Arctic peat soil microbial communities from Barrow, Alaska - NGEE Surface sample 415-2 deep-092012 (SPAdes) | ecosystem: Environmental > Terrestrial > Soil > Wetlands > Peat ...
CCGCGCATGGCGGCGTCGCGCGCGATGCCGGCGCCCGTGATCCCGCCCCCGACGACGAGGAGGTCCACGGGCTGCGCCGCGAGGGCGTCGAGGTCGGTGCGGCGCGTGGCCGCGGAGAAGAGGTGCTCCATCGTGGCGTCCTGAGGGGAACAAGATGCAGCGGGAAGGCGTCGCGCGCATCCCACGGCGCCGGTGGCCGCTCATCCGGGGCGTGGCTAGCTTTGCCGGAGCGGCCCCGTCGAGCGGGCGCGGCCTCAGGGAGCAGACCCGATGAACAGCAGCAACGGTCGGCGCGTCGCGATCGTCGGCGGGTGCCGGACCCCGTTCGCGAAGGCGGGGACGGCGTTCCGCGATCTTTCCGCCGTGGACCTCGCCAAGTTGGCCACGCGCGAACTACTGGCCCGGACCGAAGTGGACCCGGGCCTGGTGGACCAGGTGATCTTCGGCCAGGTGCTCCCCTCCGTGCTGGTGGCCAACGTGGCGCGGGAGGTGAGCCTCCTCCCGCAGTTCCCGCGGACCATCCCGGCGCACAGCCTCAACCGCGCGTGCGCGTCGTCGGGGCAGGCGATCACCGAGGCCCACGACCAGATCGCCCTCGGGCACGCCGACGTGGTGATCGCGGGTGGCGCGGAATCGCTCTCCGACATCCCCATCCTCCACTCCCGGCGCTTCAGCGCGCTCCTCGTCGAGGCGGGCAAGGCCAAGACGCTGGGGCGGCGGCTCGCCATCCTGGCGCGGACGCGGCCGCGCGACCTCGTGCCGGTGACACCCGCCATCGCGGAGCCCTCCACCGGGATGACGATGGGGCAGTCGGCCGAGAAGATGGCCAAGGAGAACGGCATCTCCCGGGAGGCGCAGGACCGGTTCGCGCTCCGCTCGCACCAGCTCGCCGCCGCCGGCACCGCCGACGGCCGCCTCACCGCCGAGATCGGCCCGGTGTTCGTGCCGCTGCGGTTCGACGTGATCGCCACCTCGGACAACGGGATCCGCGCCGACACCAGCTACGACCAGCTCGCCTCCCTCCGGCCGGTGTTCGACCGGCGCTACGGCACGGTCACCGCCGGGAACGCCTCTCCCCTCACCGACGGCGCCGCCGCCGTCCTGGTCATGGCCGAGGAGGTGGCGCGGGCGTCGGGATTCGTCCCCCTCGCCTTCGTGCGGTCGTACGCCGTGGCGGCGGTGGACCCCGCCGACCAGCTGCTGATGGGGCCGACGTACGCCGTCCCGAAGGCGCTCGAACGCGCGGGGCTGCGCTGGAAGGACCTCGGCCTCGTCGAGATGCACGAGGCGTTCGCCGTACAGGTGCTCTCCAACGTGCAGGCGTTCGAGTCGCGCGCCTGGGCGGAGGCGCATCTCGGCCGGTCGGAGCCCGTGGGCGAGGTGGACTGGGACGCCACCAACGTGATGGGCGGCTCGATCGCCATCGGCCACCCCTTCGGCGCGACCGGCGCGCGCCTCGTGACCACGCTCGCCAACGAGATGCGCCGCCGCGGCGTGCAGTTCGGGCTCGTGTCCATCTGCGCGCAGGGCGGCATGGGGTTCGCGATGGTCCTGGAGGCGGCCCAATGAGCGGCTCGGCGTTCACCCGCGAGGACGTGGCCGGCGTGGCCGTCCTCACCTTCGACCTCCCCGGCGAGCCGGTCAACAAGTTCACGATGGCCGTCCGGGCCGAGTTCGGCGCCCTCCTCGACGCGCTGGCCGGTGACGGATCGGTCCGCGCCGTGGTGCTTATCTCCGGCAAGAACGACACGTTCAGCGCCGGCGCGGACATCGAGGAGTTCGTCGCGCTCCGGACGGCGGACGAGGCGACGCGGCTGGCGCGGGTCGGCCAGGAGCTCATGGACCGGGTGGCCGGCTTCCCGAAGCCGTTCGTCGTCGCGATCCACGGCGCCTGCGTCGGCGGTGGACTCGAGGTTTCGCTCGCCGCCCACTACCGCATCGCGACGGACCACCCGAAGACGATCCTCGGCCAGCCTGAGGTGCAGATCGGCATCATCCCGGGCGCCGGTGGGAGCAACCGCCTCCCGCGGCTCGTCGGGCTGCGCGCGGCCCTGGACCTCATCCTCACCGGCCGGAATGTCCGCGCGGTGAAGGCGCTGCGGATGGGGCTCGTGGACGAGGTCGTGCCGCCCGCGATCCTCCGCGACGTGGCGCTCGCTGCGGCGCAGCGCCTCGCGTGCGGCGAGGGACGCCCCCGCCGCGCCCGCGGTGGCCTCGTGGGCTGGTTCTTCGACCGCAGCGCGCTCGGACAGGCGTTCGTCCTGCGCCGCGCCCGCGCGATCACGCTGCGCCGCACCGGCGGCCACTATCCCGCGCCCCTCGCCGCGATCGACACCATCCGCTTCAGCCTGGGGAGCGGGATCGAGCTCGGGCTCCCGTATGAGGCCGAGCAGTTCGGGCGCCTGGCGGTCAGCGAGGTGTCTCGGCGCCTGGTGGACGTCTTCTTCGCCACGACGGCGCTCAAGAAGGACCCGGGGGTCGCCGAGCCGGCGCCCGCGCCCATCCCCGTCGCGCAGATCGGCGTCGTCGGTGCGGGATTCATGGGCGCGGGGATCGCTGCGGTCGCCGCGCTGCAGGCGGGCGTCCCGGTGCGGCTCAAGGACGCCGACCTCCCGCGCGTCGGGAAGGGGCTCAAGGCGGTGGCCGACGTCATCGAGGGCCGGGTCCGGCGGAAGAGCGCCACCCGCCTCGAGGCCGCGCGTCATCTCGCGCTCGTCGGCGGCGGCGACGGCTTCGCCGGGTTCCGGCGCGCCGACCTCGTCATCGAGGCCGTCTTCGAGGATCTCGCGGTGAAGCAGGCGGTGCTGCGCGAGGTGGAGGCGGCCACCCGGCCCGAGTGCCTCTTCGCCTCCAACACCTCGACCATCCCCATCGGGCGCATCGCGGAGGCGTCGGCGCATCCCGAGACGGTCGTCGGGATGCACTTCTTCTCGCCCGTACACCGGATGCCGCTCCTTGAGGTCATCGCGGCCGAGCGCACCGCGCCCCGCACCGTCGTCACCGCCGTGGCCTTCGGCCGCCGCCTCGGCAAGACCGTCATCGTCGTCCGCGACCGCCCCGGCTTCTTCGTCAACCGCATCCTCCTGCCGTACCTCAACGAGGCGTGCCGCCTCCTGACGGAGCGGGTGCCGATCGAGGCCATCGACGGCGCGATGACGGCGTGGGGGTTCCCCGTTGGGCCCATCACCCTCCTCGATGAGGTCGGCCTCGACGTCGCGCACAAGGCAGGTCTCGTGATGCACGATGCGCTCGGCGCGCGGCTCGCCCCCGCCTTCGATCTCGGCGCCCTCGTGGCGGGCGGCCGCCTTGGCCGGAAGAACGGAAAGGGGTTCTTCCGCTACCGGAACGGCAAGAAGATGAGTGCCGACCCGACGGTGTACGAGGCGCTGCACCTCATCCCCGGCGAGGCGCCGCCGGCCGAACGGATCGCCGAGCGCCTCGCGTACGCGATGCTCAACGAGGCGGTGCGCGCGTTGGAGGAGGAAGTCGTCCGTTCTCCCCGCGACGGGGACGTCGGCGCCCTCTTCGGCATCGGCTTCCCCGCCTTCCGCGGTGGCCCGTTCCGTGCATTGGACGCCGTGGGGCCCGGACAGGCGCTCGCGATACTCGAACGATTCACTGCGGATTACGGCGACCGCTTCGCGCCGGCGCCCCTTCTGGCCGACCTCGCTCGGCGGGGCGGACGCTTCTACCCGACAGCCTGACAGGACCTATGCTGCGCCAGACTCTCATCTACCTCAGCAAACAGCAGCGGCTCAACGACTTCGTCCGGACCAACTGGCTCGCGTCGCGGTTCGCGTCGCGGTTCGTGGCGGGGGACACGCTCGACACCGCGGTGGCAGCGGTGCGCGCGCTCAACACCACGGGCATCACGGCGACCCTCGATCTCCTGGGCGAGAGCGTGCGGACGCAGGAGGAGGCGCGCGCGGCGGTGGCGGGCGCGCTCTCGATCCTCGAGAAGATCGCGGTGGAGAAGGCCCCCGCGAACATGTCGATCAAGCTGTCGCAGCTCGGCTTCGATCTCGACGCGGCGGAGTTCGCGGCGAGCATCCGCCGCATCCTCGACCGCGCGAAGCAGCTGGGGATCTTCGTCCGGGTGGACATGGAGGGGAGCGCCCACACCCAGCGGACGCTGGACCTCTTCGAGAAGGAGCTGCATCCCGCGTACGGCGACGGCGTCGGCATCGTCATCCAGTCGTACCTGCGGCGCAGCGCGGCGGACATCGATCGGCTGATGGCGGCGAAGGCGAAGGTGCGGCTCTGCAAGGGGGCGTACCTCGAGCCGCCGGCGGTGGCCTTCCCGGCCAAGCGGGAGATTGACGCGAGCTACGTCGCGCTGGCGCAGCGCCTGCTGGCGTCGGGCCAGTATCACGGCATCGCGACGCACGACCCGGCGATCATCGCGCAGGTGAAGGCGTACGCGAAGGAGCAGGGGATCGCGCCGGCGCGGTTCGAGTTCCAGATGCTCTACGGCATCCGGCGCGACCTGCAGCAGGGACTCAGGGCCGAGGGGTACAACGTGCGGGTGTACGTGCCGTTCGGGACGCACTGGTATCCGTACTTCATGCGGCGGCTGGCGGAGAGTCCCTCCACGCTCTTCTTCATCCCGATGAGCGTGCTGAAGGAAGGCATCGGCCGGTGACGGTGGACGAGGCGACGCTGCGCGGGTACGAGGAGGTCCACGGACGCCCTCCGGGATTCGAGGGCTCCGACGGGCGGGCGTACTCGGTGGGCGTCTTCTCGGAGGACGACCCGGGACCGGACGGGCGGTTCGGCGCGGCGCTGATCTTCGTGCGCTGGTCGGCCGCGAACGAGCCCGACGGGCATCTCGAAACGGGATTCCTCGCCTCCGACGCCGATTCGGCGCGGGCGGAGAAGGCCGTCGGGCGGCTCACGCTCGACCAGGTGAAGGCTCATCTCGACCGGCTGATCGCCGAGCGGCGACAGACGGAGGATATGTGACGGAGACACCCCTGTTCGCCACGTTCCGCGGCGAACATTTCGCGGAGGCCGCCTCGCTCGCCAGGCGCCTGGCCCCTCCCTACGACGTGATCAACCCGACGCAGCGCGCGGCCCTCGCCGCGCTCGATCCCGCCAACATCGTGCACGCGGACCTGCCCCTCGCCACGAACGGCGGCGATCCATACGCCGCGGCGGCCGGCCTGCTCCAGGCGTGGCGCGCGTCGGGCACGCTGGTCCGGGACCCGGTGCCGTCCGCCTACGTGCTGCGGACGACGGCGCGGCTTCCGGACGGCTCGGTGCACGCCCGTACGGGCGTCTTCCTCGCCCTCAGCGCGGAGCCGTTCGCGGCGGGCCGGATCCTCCCCCACGAGAAGACGCACGCCGGCCCCAAGGAGGACCGGCGCCGGCTGATGCACGCCACCGGATGCAACCTGAGCCCCGTCTTCGTACTGGCGCCGGACGAGTCGGGTGCGCTGGCCGCGCTGCTCGCGGAGGTCGGGGCGGCGGCGCCCTGGGCGCGCTGCGAGGCCATCGGGGCGACGCACGAGGTGTGGATCGTGACGGGGGACCGGGCCGCCCAGCTGGCGCGGGCGGCGGGTGCGGCGCCGGTGTACATCGCCGACGGGCACCATCGCTTCGAGACCTCGGTCCTTTTCCGCGGCGAGGCGCCGGAGCCGTGGCGGGCAGGGGCGGCGCGGACCCTGGCGCACGTCGTGTCGTTCCGGGACCCGGGGCTCGCCATCCTCCCGACGCACCGCATCGTGCAGGGCGCGCCGCTGAGCCGCGAGGCGTTCCTCGGGGCGGCGCAGCCGTACTTCACGGTCCCCGCCGATGCGGCCGACGCGACGCTCACGGTGCTGTTCGCGGACTGTCGGGAGTTGCCGCTGCGCCTGCGGCCCGACGCGGACCTCTCGCGCGTGCGGGACCTGAGCACGCATCCGTCAGTGCGGGAGCTGGAAGTGGCGATCGCCGACGCGGTGGCGATCCGGACCGTGGCGGCCGGGTTGATGCGGGGCGCGCCGGCGCTGGGCTACACCGCCGACGCCGACGAGGCCCGTGCCGCCGCGTGCGGAGCGGAGTGCGCCTTCGCGGTGCTGTTGCCGCCGACCCGGATCGAGCAGGTCCGCCGGGTGGCGGATGCGGGGCAGGTGATGCCCCAGAAGTCCACCTTCTTCGCGCCGAAGATCCCGACCGGGGTCGTGATCCGGACGTTCGCCGGCGAAGGCTAGGCCGCCGCCCCCTCCGCCAGGGCGGCGATCAGCGCCCGGCAGAACGGCGCGAGGTCCGCCGGCGTGCGCGAGGAGATGAGGTTCCCGTCCACCACGACGGCCTCATCCACATACTCGGCGCCGGCGTTCACGATGTCGTCGCGGATCGCACGGACGCAGGTCGCGCGGCGGCCCTTCAGCAGCCCCGCCGACGCGAGCACCCACGCGGCGTGGCAGATGAACGCCACGGGCTTCCCCGCGGCGACGAAGTCGCGGGTGATGCGCAGCAGCTTGTCGGACCGCCGCATGACGTCCGGCGCCCAGCCCCCCGGGATCACCAGCCCGTCGTACGTCTCGACATACACGTCGTCCACGTTCGTGTCGGCGGTCACCGTGTGGCCCTTCTTGCCGGCGTAGCTCTTCTCCCCCAGGCCGGCGACGACCACGGTGGCCCCTTCCTCCTCGAGCCGGATCTTCGGGTACAGGAGCTCGAGGTCCTCGAACTGCGGCGCGGCGAAGATCAGGACGGTCTTCCCCTGGAGTCTCATCGCGGTATCCTCACGGTGACGGCGGCTTCGAAAGCGTCTTCGGATTGGCGGGGCGGGGCGGCGGCGGGGGCAACTCCACGCCGGTGACGGTCCGGAGCGCGGCGGCGACCTGCGCTTCGGTGATCTCTTCGGTGCCGGTCACGACGCGGGTCCACTCGTGCGCGGCCGTGGAGCCCCCCGCCTCGGCGACGGCCTCCCCGATCTCCGATTCCGGGATCGTCTTGGAGCGGTGCGTCCGTGCCGCCGCGAGGAGGCGGCGGGCGACGTCGTCGAGGGTGGCCCGCTCGTGCGAGCCCCGGCGGATGGCGGCGTCGAGCAGGAGGCCCGCCAGCATCCCCTTCCGGTAGACGAGCCGGATCGTGTTGTCGCCGCCGGGGAGGGAGTGCGCCTCCTGCGTCATGGTCGTCGTGAGGCGGTGGGGGATGCGGTCGTAGTTCCGCAGCGATTCGTAGCAGAGGGCCGCGAGCTCCCGCGGATCGCCGCGCCACGCCGCATAGAGCCGGGCGGCGAAATAGTCCGTGACGCCCTCCGTCCACCACCGCTCCGCTTCCATCGCGCCGCCGAACCACAGGTGCAGGGTCTCGTGGAAGGTGTCGTGACTGCGGGCGCGCTCGAGCATCTCCCCCGGCTCCCAAAGGAGGCCGACGGCCGACGTCCCCTGCAGGCTTCCGCTCGTGCGCCCCTTCCGCCCCGTGTCGCTGATGTAGGTGACGCGCGGGACCGGCACCGCCCCGAAGGCCTCGGCGCCGAGGCGGAGGCTCGCCGAGACGAGGTCCACCAGGGCGGAATCGGTGAAGGCGCGGGTGCCCCGCACCGCGACGGTGTACCCCGTGCCGCCGGTGCTGCCGTCGTAGAGGCGGTAATCGGCCGCCGCGGCGACGGCCCCACCCAGCAGGTCGTCGCCGGACCGCGGCGCCAGCACCGGCCCGAGGCTGTCCCAGCTCGCGACCAGGCGCCAGCGGGGCGGCAGGAGGAACTGCAGCCGCACCACCGGAAAGGGACGCCCCATCTTGCGGTACAGGACCGGATCGGGCGCGACGAAGAGACTGCGCGTGACGGCGTAGAGCCGCACGCTGTCGAGGCCGGCCGCGGTCGAACCGGCCGCGACCGAATCGGTGAAGGAGAGCTGGTAGCGGAAGCGGACGGGACCGGGCCGGCTGCGCGCGATGACGTAGCCGCTCCCGGTGCGCTGGACGAGGAGGGGGGCGCCGCGGTCGTCGCTCGCGCCGAACGCCGTGACGCTCGTCCCGGCGCCCGCGGGCGGCGACGCGAGGAATACGCTCGTCCCCTCCCCGACGATCATCCGCGCCTCGACGGAGAGGCGCGTCCCCGAGCCCGTCACGGCGAGGTTGTAGATGAGGGTGTCCGCCGGCGCCTGCGCGGCAAGAGGCCCGGCCAGGGCCGCGGCGCCCAGCGCCACGGCGCCCGCGAGCTTGACAGCGGTCGGTCTAGCCAGAGTACTTCATCCCCGTCTCCGCCAGGGTCAGGGCTGTGCCCTCACGTTCGGCGCCTGCTTCGACGACTTCCCCGAGCACCAGCGTATGGTCGCCCGCCGGCATGGTGGCGACGAGCCGGCACTCCAGCCAGCCTAGCGCCTGCGTCAACACCGGCGCCCCGGTGACGGGGCCGGCCTTGGCCGGCGTCCCGGCGAGCTTGGCGGGCGCTCCTCCGGGCGATGCTCCCCCGAGGCGCGCGGCGAGGTCGCGCTGCTCGGTGGCGAGCACGTTGAGCGCGAACGCCTTCGCATCGCGGATCATGGGCAGCGCGCGCGACTCGCTCTCGACGGAGGCCACGACCATCGCCGGGGCGAAGGACGCCTGCATCACCCAGGCGGCCGTGATGCCGTGGTCCTGGTCGCCGCTGCGCACCGTCACGGCGTACAGCCCATAAGGGAAGAGGCGGAGCACGGTCCGCCGGTCGGCCTCGTTCACGTCGTCGCTCGAAGCGGAAGGATGCTCGAAAAAGTAGCGATGGTCCCCCGGCCGCGCGAGGCGTGCGGCTCGAAAGGATTCGGTATCCCGATGCGTTGGTCCCTCCTGGTGCTCGCCGCGGTGAGCCTCCTCCCCGCCTGCCGTCGACCCCCCGAACGGCCGGTGGACCTCATCGTCTACGGGCGTGTCTGGACGGGGGACACCACGCGGCCCTGGGCGCGCGGCGTCGCCATCCGCGGCGGCACCATCGTCGCCGTGGGCTCGGAACGGGAGATCGCCCGCTTCCGCGGCCCCCGTACGCACGTGCTCGACAACGGTGACCACAGCGTGGTGCCCGGTTTCGGCGACGCCCACACGCACTTCATCGACGGCGGTTTCCAGCTCACCGCGGTGGAGCTGCGCGACGCCGACACTCCGGAGGAGTTCATCCGCCGCATCGCCGCGTTCGCGAAGACCCAGCCGAGCGGTCGCTGGATCCTCGGCGGGGACTGGGACCACGAGCGCTGGCCCGGCGCCCCGCTCCCCCGCAAGGAGTGGATCGACTCGGTGACCCCGCACAACCCGGTGTTCGTGAGCCGGCTCGACGGCCACATGGGCGTCGCCAACAGCGTGGCGCTCCGCCTCGCGCACGTCACGCGCGCGTCCCGCGCCCCCGAGGGGGGCGTGATCGTGCGGGACTCGGCGACCGGCGAGCCGACCGGTGTCCTCAAGGACAACGCCGGCGACGCGGTCTGGCGCGCCATCCCCGACCGGACGCCGGTGGAGATCGACAGCGCTCTCGCGGCCGCCCTGCGTCACGCCGCGGAGATGGGCCTGACGACGGTGCACGTCATGTCGTCGGGCTGGAGCGACCTCGCGGCGCTGAAGCGCGCCCGGGCCCGCGACGCCCTCAGCGCCCGCATCTACGACTTCGTGCCGCTGGCCACGTGGCGCATGCTCGCCGACTCCGTGCGCGCCGACGGCCGCGGCGACGATTGGCTCCGCTGGGGTGGCCTGAAGGGCTTCATGGACGGATCCCTCGGCTCGACCACCGCGGCCTTCTTCGCCCCCTACCGCGACGCGCCCACCAGCCGGGGCATGTTGGTCACGGATTCCGCCACGATGCGCGGCTGGATCCTCTCGGCGGACAGCGCCGGCCTCCAGGTGGCGGTCCACGCCATCGGCGACCGCGCCGACGCGATGCTCCTCGACTTCTACGCCGAGGCCGCCCGCCTCCACGGACCCCGGGAACGCCGCTTCCGGATCGAGCACGCGCAGCATCTCCGGCAGGCGGATATCCCGCGCTTCGCGCAGATGGGCGTGATCCCCTCCATGCAGCCCTACCACGCCATCGACGACGGCCGGTGGGCGTGGAAGCGCCTCGACACCCTCCGGCTCCGCGGCACCTACGCCTTCAAGAGCCTCCTCACCACCGGCGCGTCCCTCGCCTTCGGCAGCGACTGGACCGTCGCGCCCCTCTCGCCGATGCTCGGCATCTACGCCGCCGTCACCCGGCGGACGCTCGACGGGAAGAACCCCGGCGGGTGGTTCCCCGACGAGAAGATCACCCTCGAGCAGGCGCTCCGGGCGTACACCTCCAGCGTCGCGTTCGCGGGATTCATGGAGGGAAGGACCGGCGTCCTGCGCCCCGGGATGCTCGCCGACGTCACGCTCCTCGACCATGACCTGTTCGGTACGCCGGCCGACAGTCTCAACGTGGTGAAAGTGGTGTCCACCATCGCTGGAGGCCGCATCGTCCACGGCCGCCGTTGATTCCCCGGTAGTCCCGGGTATTTTGCTCGGCTATGGCCACGAGGACGAAGTCGGGCGAGCGCACGCTGCGCCTCCAGCGCGCGGAGCTGCTCGCCGCCTACCGCCTGATGCTCCTGTCGCGCCGGATCGACGACAAGGAGATCCAGCTCAAGCGGCAGAACCGGATCTTCTTCCAGATCTCGGGCGCCGGGCACGAGGCCGTCCTCGCGGCCGCCGGCGCGTGCCTCAAGGCCGGCTACGACTGGTTCTACCCCTACTACCGCGACCGCGCCCTCTGCCTCGCCCTCGGCATGACGCCGACGGAGATGTTCCTGTCGGCGGTCGGCGCCGAGGCGGACCCGAACTCCGGCGGCCGGCAGATGCCCTCCCACTGGGGGCACAAGCGCCTCAACATCGTGAGCCAGTCGAGCCCCACGGGCACCCAGTGCCTCCAGGCGGTCGGCTGCGCCGAGGCGTGGCTGCGCTGGGACCGCGTCCCGGCCGCGCGCGAGCGGGTCGGCCCGGTGCACGCCGACGAGGTCGTCTACTGCTCGCTGGGTGACGGGACGACGAGCCAGGGGGAGTTCTGGGAGGCGCTGAACACCGCGTCCAACCTCAAGCTGCCGGTGCTCTTCCTCGTCGAGGACAACGGCTACGCCATCTCGACCCCCATCGAGGTCCAGACGGCGGGACGGTCCATCTCCCAGCTCGTATCGCCATTCCCGGACCTCCTCGTCGAGGACGTGGACGGGTGCGACTACGAGGCCGCGTACGACGTCGTCGCCCGGGCGGTGGCGCACTGTCGCGCGCGGCGCGGACCGGCGCTCGTCCATGCGCACGTCATCCGGCCGTATTCCCACTCCCTCTCCGACGACGAGGTGACGTACCGGCCCGCGGGGGAGCGCGACGCTGACGCCGCCCGCGACCCGATCAAGCGCCTCGCGGCGCGCCTCGTCGAGGAGGGGCTCGCCACGCCGCAGGACCTCGACGCCGTGGCGACGGAGGTGGACGCCGAGGTGACGGCCGCGGCCGACGCGGCGCTCGTGGCCCCGCAGCCGGCCCCGGAGACGGCCCTCCGGTTCGTGTACTCGCCCGACGTGGACCCCACCGCGGCGGCCTTCGACACGGAGGACGCGCCACAGTCCTCGGGCGAACCCACGACGATGGTGGATCTGCTCAACGCCTGCCTGCGCGACGAGATGGAGCGGGACCCGCGGATCGTGGTGTTCGGCGAGGACGTCGCGGACGTGTCGCGGGAGGAGTACCTCGGCAAGGTGAAGGGCAAGGGCGGGGTGTTCAAGGTGACGTGGGGCCTCCAGAAGCGGTTCGGCGGGGACCGCGTCTACAACTCGCCCCTCGCCGAGGCCAACATCATCGGGCGCGCCGTGGGGCTCGCCACGCGCGGCTTCAGGCCCGTCGTCGAGATCCAGTTCTTCGACTACATCTGGCCCGCGTTCATGCAGATCCGCGACGAGCTCGCGGTGATGCGCTGGCGCTCGAACAACGCCTTCAGCGCCCCGGTGGTGATGCGGGTGGCGTACGGCGGGTACCTCAAGGGCGGCGCGCCGTACCACTCCCAGACGGGGGCGTCCATCTTCGCCCATACGCCGGGACTGCGCGTGGTGTGCCCGTCCACGGCGCTCGACGCCAACGGCCTGCTGCGCACCGCGATCCGCGCCGACGACCCCGTCCTGTTCCTGGAGCACAAGCACCTGTACCGCCAGACGTACAACAAGGCGAAGTATCCGGGCCCCGAGTTCAGCATCCCGCTGGGCAAGGCGAAGGTGGTGCGCCCGGGCGCCGACCTCACGGTGGTGACGTACGGGGCCCTCGTGCAGCGCTCCGTCACCGCCGCGAACGAGCTCGCGGAGACGTCCGGCCTCGACGCCGAGGTCATCGACCTGCGGTCCCTCTCCCCTGTGGATTGGGAGATGGTGGGCGCGTCCGTGCGCCGGACCAGCCGCGTCCTCGTGGCGACGGAGGACGCCCTGTCGTGGGGGTACGGCGCGGAGATCGCCGCGCGCATCGGCAGCGACCACTTCGCCTGGCTGGATGCGCCCGTCCGCCGTCTCGCGTCCCTCGACACGTTCGTCGCCTACGCTCCGGACCTCGAGGACCACATCCTTCCGCAGGTCGCGGACATCGCGGCCGCGATTAGGGAGCTGGCCGCATTCTGAACGACGGTGCCGCGGCGCAGCGGCGCGCACTCTTCGGGCTGCTCTTCCTCGTCTCCGGCGCCACCGGCTTGGTCTACGAGCTGGTCTGGACGAGGGATCTCTATCTGTTCTTCGGCTCCACCATCCACTCGATCACGACGGTCGTCGCCGCGTACATGGGCGGGCTCGGCCTCGGCGCGTACCTCCTGGGCCGCCTCGCCGACCGGCGGAGGGACCCCGCGCGCTTCTACGGCCTCCTCGAGATCGCCATCGGCGTCTTCGGCCTCGCTTCGGCGTGGATCCTCGACGGCGTCGGTGCCGCGTACCTGGCCCTCGCGCGCGTGGTCGCTCCGGGCGTGTGGTCCGCCGCGGGGATCAAGTTCCTCTTCGCGTTCACCGTGCTGCTCATCCCGACGTTCCTGATGGGCGGGACACTGCCGGTCCTCACGCGCGCCTTCGCGGGGACCCGGCTCGGCCAATACCGCAACCAGCTCGCGCTCTTCTACGGGATCAACACCCTCGGCGGGATGGCCGGCTGCGCCCTGGCGGGGTACGTCCTCATCGAGGCCGTGGGGCTGCGCGGCACGCTGCTCGCCGTCGGGATCGTCAACCTCCTGCTCGGAGGGGCCGCACTGCTCCTCGCCGGGCGCGCCCCCTCGGAGGCGCCGGCGCCGGCGGAGTCCGCGGGGGAGGAGCCGGCGGCGGCGGACGCCGAACCGGCCGACGAGCGCACCCGCCGGCTCGCGATCTGGCTGATCGGCGTGACCGCCTTCGCCTCGCTCCTCTACGAGATCGGCTGGACGCGGGTCCTGGTGCTGGTCCTCGGCAGCTCGACCTACGCCTTCACGACCATCCTCGTGGCGTTCCTCGCGGGGATCGGCCTCGGCAGCCTCCTCGCCACGGGGCGCGGCCGTCCCTCACGGGAACTGTTGCTGGGGGCGGCGTTCGCGCAGGCGGGGATCGCCGTGTTCGCCTCGCTCCTCTTTCCCTTCTTCCGCGGACTGCCGACCTACATCGTCGCGACGATGCAGGTGGGATTCCTGAGCGCGCCGGACCTGCTCACCCTCCACGCCCTCGCCGCGGGCGCGGTCGTGCTGCCCGCCGCGGTCGGCATGGGCATCTCCTTCCCGCTCCTCGCCGAACTCGCGGCACGCCGCGCGTCGGGCGCCGGCGCGGAAGCTGGCCGGGCGTACTTCGCGAACACACTGGGCAGCATCCTCGGGTCGGCGCTCACCGGCTTCATCCTCATCCATACCCTCGGGAGCGAGCGCACCCTCGTCCTCGGCGTGCTGATCAACGTGGGCGCGACCGCGGGCATCGTCTGGTGGCTCGCGCGCCTGCGGGGCGGGTCGGGATTGCCCCCTGCCCTCGAGCGCATCCCGCTCCTCCTCGCGGCCCTGGCCCTGGTCGTCGCGCTGGCCACGCCGGGGTGGTCCCCGCGCGTCCTCGATCGCGGCCCGACCATCTACGGACGCGAGAAGATGGATGCCGACCAACTCGACAGCTTCCTGCGCGGGGTCGGTGCGGAGCAGATGAGCTTCGAAGAGGGGTGGAACGCGGCCGTCTCCGTGTGGCGGAACGGCGGCTCCACCTGGCTCAAGACCAACGGGAAGGCGGACGCGTCGTCGCTGGGCGACATGAACACGCAGGTGCTCGTCGGCCTGCTCCCGGCGCTCGCGCACCCGCACCCGCGCCGGGCCTTCGTGGTCGGGTTCGGGAGCGGCGTCTCGGTGCGCTCCCTCGCCGACGCGCCGGGCGTCGAACGGGTGGATGTGGCGGAGATCGAAGGGGCGGTGCTGCGGGCGAGCCGGTTCTTCGCGGACGTGAATCGCGACGTCCTCCACGACCCCAAAGTGCACATCATCGAGGACGACGCGCGGAGCGCGCTGCAACTGGCGCGCGAGCCGTACGACGTCATCGCCTCGGAGCCGTCGAATCCGTGGATCGCCGGGGTCGCCTCCCTCTTCACGGCCGACTATTTCCGCATCGCGGCGGCGCGCCTGCGCCCCGACGGCATCCTCGCGCAGTGGCTGCAGACCTACAAGGTGCCCGTCGGGCTCGTGGCCGTGGTGGTGCGCAACGTCCGGGCGGTGTTCCCCCACGTCCAGATCTGGTACTCCAACCCGTCCGACCTGATCATCCTCGCCTCGCGCCAGCCGATCCGCTGGGACCGCGAGCGGGTGGCCCGGGCGTTCGCCGCCGGCGGACCGACGGGCGCGGCGATGCGCGACTGGCTGCAGATGGACCGCGCCGACCAGTGGCTCGGCCACTACCTCCTGGGGGAGAAGGGTTCCGCGGCGCTCGCCGCCGGCGCGCCCTTCGTCCACAGCGACGACCGGCCGGCCCTCGAGTTCGTGGCGGCGCGGTCCCTGCTCGTCGGGTCGCAGAGCCTCGTGTTCGATTCGCTGTTGGCGATCAAGGAGGCCCTCGGCGAGCGGGTGCCCGACGGCGCCGAGTGGCCCGCGGCCACGGAGACGGTGGATGCGGCGTACGGGCACGCGCTCCCCTCCTGGACCCCGCTCGCGCTGACGCTGGTCCAGCGGCTGTCCGACGCCTCGCCGCGCGACGCCGACCGGGCGATGGAGCTGGGCCGTGTGCTGGCAGCTGGGCGCGATTTCCGCGGCGCCATCGCCGCGTACGACCGCGCCGTCGCGCAGCGGCCGCGCGACGCCGCGGCGCTGATCGGGGCGGGGATGGCGCGGTATGCGCTCTCGGAGTTCCACGAAGCGCGCACCTTCCTCCAGCGCGCGCGGGCGGCCGGGGGCGGGGACAGCGTCCTCGTCGCGGCCTTCCTCGGCGACATCGCGGCGCGCGACCACGACGACTCCACGGCGGTTACCGAGACCTTCCGCGCCCTCCGCGGCCTGCGGCCGACCATCGCGACGCCCGTCCCCGGCGCGATCGACCCCGTCCTCCGCACTCTGGCGGGCCGGGCCGGCCCCGACTTGGCGGGGGCCGTCTTCGACTACGCCGCGGCGTCCCGCCCCTCGTGGGACCTGGCGTTCATCGGTGGCGCGCAGGTGTACGCGCGGGGCGGCCCGGCGGGCTGCCGTCGGGCGGCGGCGTTTGCCGAGCAGCTGACGCGCTTCGGATGGCGGGAGCGCGAGATGATCGCGCTCCTCCGTCCCTGTGCGGCGGTGTCCTCGAACTAGCGGGCGGGCTGGGGCGCCGTCAGGACGGCGTGGGCGGGGTGTCCCGGGTGAGGTGCCGGATCTCGCTCGCGGCGCCGATGGCGGCGTCCACGTCGAGGGAGAGGGCGCGGGCCTGCTGGGTGGCCATCGTGAGGTCGCCCAGCGCCTCGCCGACGCCGGCGGACCGCAGGCGCAGCAGGTCGAACCGCACGTTCTGCATCGCCAGCATGCACGACTCGAATTGCGACGCGAGCACCTCGCGCCGCCGGCTCAGCTCGCCGACGGTCTGGCGCTGCCGCTCGAGCAGGCTGATCCGCCGCTCGCGATCGCTCGACGCCGCCTCCTGCTGCAGGGCCGCGATCCGCGCGTCCAGCTTGTCCACGGTCTCCACGTCGATGTCGCGGTCGAGGATGCTCAGCGTGCGGGCGAGGTCCACCGCCCGCTCCAGCAGCTGGTCCACCGTCGGCACCACGTCGGGGAGCATCTTCCGCTCGGACTTCGACATCCGTTCCAGCATCGCGATGATCGCCGCGCGGTCCTTGCGCGCCTGCTCGATCGCCGGGGCCCGCTTGCCGAAGTCCGCCGGGGAGCCGCGCAGCAGCCCGGCGGCACCGCGCTCCTTCGACTCGATCGCGTCCGGCGCCGGCGGGCGGTAGATCACGTCCTTCCACGAGTACCCCGCCGACCACAGCCGGGCGTAGTCCCGTGCGATGAAGAACCCCCAGATCGCCGTGATGGGCATGAACCACGGATTGTGGAACCCGTTGGTCGCGAGGTTGATCAGGATCAGCATCCCGTTCACCGTCGCGTAACTGGCCAGCTTCCGCCGGAACCGCACGACCATCAGCGGTTCGCCGGAGGCCTTGGCCTGCGCCGCGATTTCCTCTTCCTCGAGGCGCTTCTTGTCGATGCCGTGGCGGGCGGCGCGTAGCGCGGCCCGCTCCGCGCGCCGCCCCGCCCGGCCGCCGAGCACATCGGCGCCGACGACGAGGCCGGCCACCGACCGGCCGGTGCGCGAGGGCGCGCGCCCGCGGCCGGCGTCGTCCCGGGGGAGCGCGCTCCGCGTCGTGGCGGACCGCGGGAGCTCCGTCGCGCGCGGCGGCGGCGGGGTGTACGTCCCCGACTCCAGCGCCCGGCGCAGCGCGTCGGCCGTCGGCCAGCGGCGCTCCGGGTCCTTCTCCAGGCAGCGCATCACCGTTTGCCCCAGCTCTCGGGGGATGTCGGGGCGCAGCTGCTCGACCGGCGTCGGCTCCTCCGAGATCTGCTTCATCAGCAGCCCCGGCACGGTCGGGGCCTGGAACGGCAGCTCCCCGGTGACCATCTGATAGGCGACCACGCCGAGGGAGTAGATGTCGGACCGACCGTCGATCTCCCGCTCTCCCGCCGCCTGCTCGGGGCTCATGAAAGCCGGCGTGCCGATCGCGATCCCCGCTTCGGTGAGCGTGCCCCCGCTCGCCGTCAGCGCCTTCGCGATCCCGAAGTCCGTCACCATCACCCGGCCGCGCGTCCCCTCGAGGAGGATGTTGTCGGGCTTCACGTCGCGGTGGATCACCCCCTGCTGGTGGGCGGCGGCGAGCGCGTCGGCGGTCTCCCGGCAGATGCGGCGCGACTCGTCGATGGAGAGCCGCCCCCGCCGCTTCAGCCGCAGCGCCAGCGACTCGCCGTCCACGTAGCCCATCACGAAATAGACGAAGTCGTCGGCTTCGCCGACGCTGTGGATGGGGACCACATTGGGGTGGGAGATGCGCGCCGCCGTCTCCGCTTCGCGCATGAACCGCGCGCGGATGTCGGAGCGGTAGGCGAGCTCCGGCGGCAGGACCTTGATCGCGACGGAGCGCTTGAGCCGCTCGTCGCGGGCCTTGTAGACGACGCCCATCCCGCCGCGCCCGATCTCGCCCTCGATCGTGTAGGCGCCACCGAGCGTCGCCGCCAGGCGTGACTGCAGGCCTCCGTCGCCCGCGCCGATCGTCATAGGGCAGGATGCGGCATCGCGGCATAGATTAGCGGCGGCGGCCCAGTGTGGCAACTGCGAGCGGCCCCTTCCTGCCAGATTGGCGCAGGTTCCAGGTCCACAGGTGGCACGAAGGGTGCTTGATCGGAGGATGATCCCGAATCGGTACCATCAACGACCTGCGAGAGCGGCCGATGAACGACCCCGTGACCCTGCCCGTCCTTCCCCTGCGCGAGCTGGTCCTCTACCCCGGCACCACGTCGCCGATCAGCGCCGGGCGGCCGGGCACGCTGCGCGCGATCGAGACGGCGCTCAAGGACGAGAAGCGGCTCATCTTCGCGGTGGCGCAGCGCGAGAACGTCGAGCAGGTCACCCCCGAACTCCTGCACTCGATGGGCACGGTGGCCCGGATCGGCCAGGTCCAGCGCGGCCTCGGCGGCGTGCAGCTGGTCCTCCACGCCGAGTACCGCGCGGCGGCCGTCCACATCACGGAGCGCGAGGGATATCTCGAGGCGACGCTGCGCGAGGTCGCCGACCTCGCGCCCCTCGACGCCGCCGAGCCCGCCTTCCAGGCGCTCTACAAGGAAGCGCGCGAGCGCGCGGCGGAGCTGGCGCAGAAGAGCGGCCTCCCCGAGGAGATGGTCCAGCAGACGCTCGCGGGGGTGAGCGATCCGGGGCGGTTCGCGGACCTGGTGGCCGGATACATCGACCTCAAGACCCCTGAACGGCAGTCCCTCCTCGAGACGCTGTCGGTCGAGGACCGCCTCCGGCGGATCCTCATCCAGATGCAGCGCCAGATCGCCGTCGCCGACGCGCAGGAGGACATCAAGTCGCAGGTGCAGGAGGAGATCGGCGAGCGGCAGCGCGAGATGTACCTGCGCGAACAGCTGAAGGCGATCCGCCGCGAGCTGGGGGACGGGAACGAGGACGAGGACGTCGCGGCGCTGCGGGAGAAGCTCGAGAAGCTCGAGCTCCCCGAGGCGGCGTGGAAGGAGGTCGAGCGCGAGCTCAACCGGCTCGAGCGCGCGGCCCGGGAGTCCATGGAGGCCCAGGTCATCCGGACCTTCCTCGAGTGGATCGCCGAGCTGCCGTGGAACGTACGCTCGGAGGATCTCCTCGACACGGCGCGGGCCCACCAGGTCCTCGAGGAGGACCACTACGGCCTCGGCGACGTGAAGGAGCGGGTGCTCGAGTTCCTAGCGGTCCGGCAGCTGCGCCAGCGCGCCGATGCCGCGGCCGAGAAGCAGGCGGAGGACGGCGCGGTGAAGGGCCAGGAGGACGATCGCGTCCTCCAGCACGGCCCGATCCTCCTCTTCGTCGGCCCCCCGGGCACCGGCAAGACGTCCATCGCCAAGTCCATCGCCCGTGCCATGGGGCGGAAGTACGTACGCATCTCCTTGGGTGGCGCCCGCGACGAGGCGGACATCCGCGGCCACCGGCGCACCTACGTCGGCGCCCTTCCCGGCCGCATCATCCAGGGGATGAAGCAGGCGGGCACGAAGAACCCCGTCTTCCTCCTCGACGAGGTCGACAAGCTCGGCGTCTCCTTCCAGGGCGACCCCGCCGCGGCGCTCCTCGAGGTCCTCGACCCCGCGCAGAACGACTCCTTCACCGACCACTACCTCGGCGTGCCGTTCGACCTCTCCGAGGTGCTCTTCATCGCGACCGCGAACGTGCTCCAGAACATCCCCGGCCCGCTTCTCGACCGGATGGAGACGGTGGAGTTCTCCGGCTACACCGAGCGCGAGAAGCTGGGCATCGCGCGCCAGTACCTGGCGCCGCGCCAGCTCCGCGAGAACGGGTTGACCGATGCGGAGCTCTCCATCGAGGACTCCGCGATCCGCGAGATCATCAGCGGCTTCACGCACGAGGCCGGCGTGCGCCAGCTCGAGCGGGAGCTCGGGCGGCTCGCGCGGAAGGTGGCGCGACGCGTCGCCGGCGGAGCGGTGGAACGGATCGTGGTGGACGGTGCGGAGGTGAAGAAGGAGTTGGGCCGGCCGAAGGTGCGGCCGGAGCGTGCGGCCCGCGAGGACGCCGTGGGCGTCGCGACCGGGATGTACTACACGCCCAGCGGCGGCGACATCATGTTCGTCGAGGCGGCGTTGATGGCGGGGAAGGACGACCTCGTGCTGACGGGCCAACTCGGGGACGTGATGAAGGAATCGGCGCGCGCGGCCCTGAGCTACGCCAAGAAGAACGCGACCGCGCTCGGCGTCCCCGAGGGCGCGCTCCTCGATCGGCAGATCCACATCCACGTCCCCGCCGGCGCGGTGCCGAAGGACGGGCCCTCCGCCGGCGTCACGATGGCGACGGCGCTGATCAGCGCGCTGACCAACCGGCCGACGCGCCACAACGTGGCGATGACGGGCGAGATCACGCTCCGGGGCACGGTGCTGCCCATCGGCGGGCTGAAGGAGAAGGTCCTGGGGGCGGCGCGGGCGGGGATCACCGACATCGTCCTGCCGAAGGAGAACGAGCGCGACCTCGAGGACCTGCCCGAAGAGGTGCGGCGCCAGCTCGTATTCCACCCCGTCGAGACGCTCGACGAAGTGCTCTCCGTGGCCCTCGGGAACCGGGACACGCCGGCCGTCAACGCGCTGCTGAAGAGCGCGCGGTAGGGGTCCCGCCGCCGCCTACTGCCAGCGCAGCAACCAGCCGGTCGCACCGTGCAGCAGGCGGTCGGCGGTGGCCTGCGGCGTCGGCTCCGTGCCGATGCGGAACCACTCCGCGAGGCTGGCGTCGGTGGTGTCCGAGGCCGCCGGAGCCCCGTCGGCGCGCCGCACGCGCATCGCGACGAGTCCCATCGGGGGTTCCCACGGCGCCGGGACGGGCCGGTGCGCGTACACGGCGGAGGCGAAGGCGGCCCAGATCGGGGCCGCCAGGGTCCCGCCGAAGGCGCCGGGCGTGATGGTCCGCGGCCGGTCGAATCCCATCCAGACCCCTGCCACCAGGTCGGGGGTGAGTCCCACGAACCAGACGTCGGCGTTGTCGTTGGTCGTGCCGGTCTTCCCCGCCACGACGAGCCCGGCCGGAGCGCCCTGGCGCGCCGCGGTGCCGGTGCCGCGCGCCACCGCGTCGCGCAGCATGTCCACCATCTGGAACGCCGTACCGGAGTCCAGCACCTGCACTGGCTGCGGCGCGGGCGCCTCGTAGACCGGCAGTCCCGCGGACCCCTGCACGACCGTGACGATCCGCGCCGGCGCATAGCGGCCGAGGGTGGCGAGAGCGCCGTAGGCGCCGATCAGTTCGATAGGGCGCACATCGGCGGCGCCGATCGCCGTCGGGGCGAACGGCGGGACGTCGGTCGTGAGGCCGAAGCGGTGCGCCGTTGCGACCACCGAGTCCATTCCCGCCTTGAGCGCGAGGCGGACCGCGGGGACGTTGATCGAGCGCAGCAGCGCCGTCCGCATCGTCACCGTGCCGTGCCACGCCCGGTCGCTGTTCTCCGGCGCCCACATCGTGCCGTCGCCCTTCGGCAGGCTGAGCGGGCTGTCGTCGAGGAGCGTGGTCGGCGGCATCCCCTGGGCGAGCGCGGCGGCGTACACGAACAGCTTGAAGGCGGATCCCGCCTGACGGCGCCCCTGCACCGCGCGATCGAACTCCGAATCATGGAAGTCCCGGCCGCCGACGAGCGCGAGCACGTCGCCGCTCGCCGGATCGAGCGCGACGAGCAGGCCCTGGAGATACGGCGTCTCGCCGGCCGTGGCGCGCGCGGCCCGCGTGCCGTACCGGGGCCACTGATAGCCCGGCAACGCCTCCACCCGTGCGAGGCCGCTGGTCAGCGCCGCGTTGGCGGCGTTCTGCGCATCCGGATCGATGGTGGTCTGGACGGAGAGCCCGCCGTTGTTCACGGCGGCGATCCCGTAGCGCTGCACGAGCCACCGTCGCACCCACTCCACCGCGTACGGCGCCCGCGTGCTGTACCCGGCGTCGGGCGCGAGGCGGAGCGGCTCACGCATCGCCGCGCGCGCGGCCTCCAGGCTCAGGTAGCGCTGCTCCTCCATCCGCTGGAGCACGAGGTTCCGCCTCGTCAGGGCGCGCTCGGGGTGGCCACGCGGGTCGTACTGCACCGGCGATTTCGGGAGCGCCGCGAGGAGCGCGGCCTCCGCCACCGTGAGCGCGGCGGCGTCCTTGGCGAAGTAGTGGCGCGCCGCGGCCTCGACCCCGAACCAGCCGTGCCCGAACGGGATGTAGTTGAGATACGCCTCGAGGATCTCGGCCTTCGTGTGACCCCGCTCGAGCGCGCGGGCCATCGTGGCCTCCCGCATCTTGCGCCCGAGCGTCATCTCGCGCCGGTCCACCTCCGCGGGGTACATCGCGCCGATGAGCTGCTCGGTGATGGTGCTGGCTCCCCGGGAGCCGAACCCGCGCAGGAGATTGTCCCGGATCGCACCCACCAGGCCGATCACGTCCACGCCGTCATGCTGATAGAAGCGCCGGTCTTCCGTCGCCACGAAAGCCTGCCCGACGTAGGCCGGAAGCTCGACCATCCGGGCCCAGCTCCTCGCTTCGGGGCCGATCTCCGCCAGGAGTCCGCCGTTGCGGTCGTACACGACCGTAGAGAGCTTCGGCCGGACAATATCAACATCTTGTGCTACTTGCGCTTGCGCGACGTGTAAGGCGACAGCCAACCATGCGGTTGACAGCGCGAGAGGCGCGCTGAATCTAGCGCCAGGCACAGAGATCCACGGCGACTTGCGCGAGCAGGGATGCGGACCTCGTCGGGGGCTCTGGCCCAGCGCCGGGTCTCCCGCGAGCCAGGAGGGCGTTGCCGACAGACGATCCAACGATAAGCGTGGCAATGGATTGCGCGTCGACGTCGTCCCTGAAGTAGCCCTTCCGCTGTCCGTCGTCTATGGCGGCGCGGATGCTGGACGATGCCTTCTGCAGCCAGCCGCTCACGATCAGTTCTGCCTCAGTCGGCACCGGCCGCCCGGAGACACACTCGGAGACCAGGAGGGCAGCCCCCGACGTCCTCGCGAGCCATGACGCCATCTCCGCGACGCACCGCCGAAGTGATTCCGTGGGGGTCGGCGCACTGATGAGTTGAGGGTCCGGTGCGCCGACGAAGGTGGATGCCGCGACTGCGGCGTACAGGCCGTCTTTCGATCCGAAGTAGTGGAATATCAACTGTTTGTTCGCACCGGCCGCCGCGGCGATACGCTCGATGCGTGCCCCGGAGTAGCCGTTGTCGGCGAACTCCCCGCGAGCCGCATCGAGGATGGCTTCTTTCCGCGATCCCGTTGCCAACAGACCCCCGTTCAACCGGACGGTTGACAACGGTACGGTGATGTACCGGTCTGGTCAATAGGCCGGGCACGTGCTAGCGCGATCTGGAGCCATCCGCAGGCGCTTGGCGCCGGGGCGTCTGGGCGGTGGGCCAGCGGGCCCCCAGGTCGTTCCAGTTCATGATTGCGTTGAACGCGAGCGCGAACGACCCCTGCGTCTGCCAGCGCCAGAAGGGGCGGATGGCGAAGAGGACGATGTGGCCGGCGCCGTCGGGCACGTCCACCACGGCCGGCCGCCCTGCGAGCTCGGTGCCGTTCTCGAGCTGGCCGGAGATGAGGAGCGAGTCGGCCTTCGGATGGAAGCGGAGGATGACGCGCGGGATGGAGCGCCACAGGTCGCGGACCACGCTCGAGTCCCGTTCCTGCTCGGAGCCGGTCGTGTCCATCGAATCCACCTGGAGGAGCGGCGCCTGGCTGAAGTACACGGGCAACGTGTCGGCGTAGCCGTAGGCGATGGGACTGCGCGGGTCCGTTACCCTCGCCCGGAAGACGGCGCCACGCGCGCGGAGCTGCCGCGGCTCGACGACGCTCACCCCGCGGCCGAAGCCCGCCTGCACCGGCAGCGCGGCCGTGCCCCCTTCGGTGATGAGGAGCCCACCGCGGCGCAGCCAGGCGTCGAGCCGCGCGAGCCCGTCCAGGCCGATCCCCGGCCGGACGTCGTCGGTCTGGTCCTCACGCCCGAGATTCGGGGTCTCCGCCGTCCGCTTCCACGGGATCGGCGGACCCGCCATCGGCATGCCGGTGATCAGCGACCGCGCATTGAACCCGGCCTGTGGCAGCACGAGGACGTCGAGCGCGGCCAGGCGGCTGCTGTCGCGCAGCTGCTGGGTGGACAGATACGTGTACGGGATGCCGAGCCGGTCGAAGGCGTAGCGCACCCACCCTTCGTCCTGGGTGTTCGTCCACGAGTGGACCATCCCGATGCGTGGGACGTCGAGCTCGTGGCGTGGAGCGGACGGCGCCTCCCGCACGGCCACGCCGGCGAGGCCAAGGGAGTCGAGCGCCCCGGCGACCTGCCGCTCCGCGTCCCGCGGCGCGCCGGCGAGGGGGATGATCACCGTGCCGGCCGGGAAGCTCTGCCCCGCGACGGAGAACGAATCCTCCGCGGCGTACATCCGGATCTGCCGCAGCCGGAACCGGAAGACGATGAGGTTGCTCTCCGTGGTGGCCGGGACGAGGATCGCCGCGCGGCCGCTCTCGGCGCCGGTCAGGGTCCCGCGGGGGCGCACGTCGTCGGTGAGGAGCGTGAGAGGCTGCGCCAGTACGCTCGAATCCGCGATGGCCCCGGTGATGACGTTGCGCAGCGCGCCGAGGGTCCACCCCGTGTCGTCGTAGGGGCTGGGATCCGTCGGGCGATAGGTCTGGATGCCGAGGAGGTTGTCGGCCAGCGGTCCGTACGGCTGGTCCATCCGGACCACATAGTCCCCCTCGGCCACTGCCACGCCGCCCGCCGCGAACGCGCGGTCGGCGCGGTGCACCTCGATCCCCTGAAGGCGGAAGAGGTTCACCAGCTCGGCGGCCTCCACCAGTCGCGCCTGGGCCGCCGGGATGAGCCAGGCGTACGGCGCCCGGGTCCGGCCCCGCTCCACGGCGCGCCGCGACTTCAGCCAGAAGTTCTCGAGGAAGCGCGGGCCGTTGTGGGCCACGTAATCCAGGGCCACCAGGGCGCCCGACTCCTGGTAGTTGATGTTGTTGCGGATGCACCACCGGACGCCGTTGAGCGGCGGGTTGGGTCGGTACCACTCGACGCTGGTCTGCGCCGGCCCGAGGCGCGCGGTGTCGCACTCCGCGCCGAACGACGTGTACGTCTCGTAGAACCGGCCGATGCTGTTCCGCAGGTTCGCGATGAAGAAGATGTAGTTCGGCGTCCACCCGTCGTAGAAACCGTGCGTCCAGACGCCGGGGAGCCCGCGCTTCGTGAGCTCGCCGATCTCCTGCATCGCCAGCGTGTACCACTCGTCCACCGTGATCGGGTCGATGGCGCGGTTGTAGGGCCCCGTGCCGGTGGAGGCGTACAGGAACGGGACCGACTCGTGCAGGTCGTGCAGGACCGTGGGGTGCCACTCGAAGTACGCGGCGAGGAGGTTCCGCGAGAGCACCTGCGAGATCACCATCCCGTCGCGGTTGTTGTCGTGCGCGGTGTACTTGCCCCAGTAGACGAGCGGCGGGCGGACGCCGTGGTGGCCGCGCCCGTACGTGTACACGTCCACCATCTTGTCGCGGCCGTCCACCTCGAGGACCGGCGTGATGAGCACGACCTCGTGGTCCCGGATGCCGCGGATCATCGCACCCTCGTCCACCGCGAGGCGGTAGGCGAGCTCCATGAGCATCTCCGGCGAGCCCGTCTCCGGCGAGTGGATGGACCCCGTGAGGTAGTAGATCGGCTTCCCTCGACCGATGAGGGCGCGCGCGTCCTCCTCGGAGAGGCCGCGCGGATCGGCCAGGCGCCGCGTGACCTCCCGGTACCCGTCGAGGCCCGCGATCGTCGCGGAGTCGGCGATCGCGGCGGCGATCATCTCCCGTCCCTCGTCCGACATCCCGATGCTGAACACCCGAACGCGCGGCGTCGCCGCGGCGAGCGCGCGGAAGTAGCGGTTGATGTCCGCCACGTGGCTCAGGCGGCCGACGGTCCCGGGCACGTACCCCAGGACGGCCAGCGGCGTGGGCACCCGTGGGTCCGCAGGGAGATGATCCGTCAGGTCGGTGTTGAAGCGCGGCTCCGATGTGGCGGCGCGGATCTGGCGCGTGTACGCCGTGTCGAGCGGCTGCTGGGCGGTCGCGTGGGCGGCGATCGCGGCGGCGGCCACGAGGGAGACGGCGAGCGGGCGGAGCATGGGGCGCTCCCGGTTGAGCATCGGGGTCGGACGGGATCGGGCGAGCGAATGTGCAGCGGGGTGGGCGCGGCGGCAAGACGGCGTGTGGCGGGGCGCGCCGGCGCCTCCCGCCCGATGTCAGCCGGGCGGATTCCCGGCGAATCCCCGCTGCGCGTCGCGGAACGCCTCGGTGACGCCGAGAACGTGCTGCTCGAGCGCGGCGAAATCCTCCCGCACCAGGGGCCGCTGCTCGGCGGCAAGCCGCGCGACCGCCTGCTCCGCCGCGCGGCCGCGGTCGGTGACGAGGGGGAATCCGTACGAGCCGCCGGAGCCCGCCAGGCGATGGAAGTAACGCTGCAGATCGGCGAGCGCGGCCAGGTCCTTGGTCCGCAGACGGCCCAGCGCGGCGGAGAGCTCGCGGACCCGTTCGGGCGAGTCTGCGAGGTATTCCGCGCGCAAGGCCTGCATCGCCTGCTCGAGCGGATCGTGACCGTCGCCGTCCATCGCGCGTTCCTCCCGGGGACCGGACCTCAAGATACGCGCGGCACTGCGGCCGTGGCGAGCTCGCGTCGCAGGAGATGGCGCAGGAAGGGCACGAGGCCGCCGTTGGCGGAGCGTATCCCCTCGGCGCGTGTCCCCGAGAGGATCCCGCAGACCGCCACGGTGCGGTCGCACACCAGCGCCACCGGGAGTCCCCCCCAGTACGCCGTGAGCTCGGCGGAGGGGACCGCCCGGAGCGCGGCGCCCTCGGGCGCCGGCGCGCCGAGCGAGACCACCTTCCACGCGACGCCGCGGCTCCGGGCGCGCGCGAGCGCCTCGCCGACGAAGGGCGCCCACGGACCGACCACAGCGAGGACCTCGTGCTCCGCGTCGTCCGCCGCCGCCGCCGCCGCGTCGAAGAGCGCCGCCGAACCCTCCAGGCACTCCACCTCCCGGCCCGCGGCGACCGGGTTCCGTGAGCGGGACCCGGTCCGCACGCCGAACTCCCCGGCGAGCGTCTTCAGGTCCAGCTCCGTGCGCTTCGCGAGGATCGTGATCGCGTCCGCCGGGTCGGCCGCCCGGTACGTCGCCGGCCGTCCGCCACTCGATCGGGCGACGCCGCGAACGACCAGAGCGTCGAGCGCCTGATAGACGTTCGCGCGCGCGAGCCCCGTGTCCCGCGCGATGGCGTATCCGGTGGCCCCGTCGCGCCGGAGCAACGCCTTGTACACGGTGTCCTGGGTCTTGGTGAATCCGAAGCGGTCAAGCGGCATAGTAGTACTATTTGCTACTACGACACGAGATGTCAAGCTGTATGGAAAATTGACAGTTCTGTGCTTCGCGGGAGTATGTGCTGGAAAGGAATGGCGCGGCCTAGCCGGTGATCGAGATGAGTCAGACCGCGCCAACTCAAGCTACGATGCGGTGATATCCCATCCGGCGACGCGAGCGATCAGCGCCATCCGGAAGGTCACGTCGGTCTGGCGGCTCTCCACGGTCTTCGCGTCGCCCTCGAGCGGGAAAGCGTGGTACGACCAGGGCGAGACGCGCTTGGGGAGAGCGCGGAGGTTCCGCGGCTTCCAGACGCCGACATCATCGCAATCCTTGCTGAGCCTGCCCCAGAGCTTCGGCGCCGTCGTCGAAGAACGGAGCAGTCCGAGGCGGGCGAGCAGTTCCATCCAGTAGAGGCCGAACGGGAGGTCATCTGTCTGACCGCTGGCCGAGACCTTGAGCGGGTCCCCGAGGAGGACGACGGACTGCTTGAGGACCTTCTTCCCGCACTGGATGCCGAATGCCCTCTTCCCCGCCGGCTGCGCGAGGTAGACGCCGAGCCGCTCGATGAGGCCGGCCCGCTCCCGCTGGATTGACGGCAGGTGGGCAAGCACGGCGATGGTGAAGATTGTCGGAGGAGTCGCCTGCGGATGGAGGACCCACGCGCTGCCCGACTTGATCAGCGGCTGGGCTGCGAGCTCACCGCGCAGGAAGTTCGAAACCTGATTCGCCGCCGAATGCGCGGCGCCGCGGACGCGCGGATCCTCGCCGAGGCCCGAACGGGCCAGCGCGGCTGCGGACGCCTCACGGACCAGCTCGCGCACCCACGGCTCCCCCCCCTGTTCGGAATACGCGTACTTCGCGAACTCGAACAGGAGCTTCGGGTCCGGATCCCGGGAGAGCAACCGGAAGAGGAGGCGGCTGCCGAGCTTGAGGGGGCGGCTCTCGTGGCCCCAGCACAACTCGACCAGGCGCAGGTACTGGTGGATCGTGCCCACGTCCTTGATGCCCGTCGCCTTGTTCGGCGAGACCCCCAGCAGGTTCCCGCCCCAGACGCCCGTATCCTTCTGCTTCTTGACGATCTGGTGCCCCGGTCCGAACGCTTCGAGTTCCGGACGGATGGCCTCCGCCTCGGCGGGATAGGAACCGGGGAAGAGCTCCGTGAGGGTCCGATATCGGATCGCCGGGCACCCATGCTGCATCAGCCAGGTGAACGGGATGTGGTATGTCGTGGGGAATTCCACCGTGTTCGCCTCCGGGCGGACGGGTTCGGTCAAGCCCGAACGGGGCGCAAACTTACCGGGCTGCGGCGAGCCGTGCCAGTGGGTCCGGCCGATTCGACTGGCCCTAACGGGTCAGGATCCGAAGCCGGACGATCATCCCGCGGGAGGCGTTCCCCTGCTCCGAAGTGAGGACGAGCCGGTCCGGGCCGTCGAAACACACCCCTTCGCCCTGCGGTTCGATCACGGGGATCGTGATGCCGCGCCTGGGGTTGAGCGGCGAGGGGAGGGAGTCGCCCCGCATGCGGAAGAAGTGGAGGCTCACGTAGGTACGGACGACGAGCAGCGTCCCGTCCGGGGACAGGGCCGCGCCGGTGGCGAGGCGGCCGGTCACCGCCCCCGTCTCGACCTCGAGCACACCGACTTCGGCAAGGGTGCGCCTTTCGGAGCCTCCTGACGCGCTCGTGCGGAAGAGCCTCGCCGGGCCGAAGAGGTCCTTGGTGACGAGGAGGATGGCGCCATCGGGGGTCACGACGAGGGCCTCGGCGTCGTGGGGCCGGTCGGGGTACGCGAGCACGAGGGAGTCGAGAAGGGGCACGGAGCCGAGCGTGTCCGCCGGGCCGGTGGGGGGCGGCGGCTCGCGGAACCGGTAGATGACCACGTGCGCCCTGTGGCGCCGGTTGTCGCCGATGTCGGCCGCATAGAGGCAGCGCCCCGGCGCGACGACGCACGGTCCGGCCGCGAGCTCCTCCCAATCGACCGCGTGGGCGCCGGCCACGCGCACCGCACCGAGGTCCCGCCCGGTCGAGTCGGTGGCATAGAGGTAAGGTCCGTCGCCGGAGTCGTTGTGCGACCAGTACACTCCGGGGACGAGCGCGCTCGTGGTCACGCCGGAGCTCTCGACGAGCCGGAGAGCCGCGAGGGGGGCGGAGTCGATCACCTCGACACGGGCCGGCGTCTGTGCGGGCGCGTGCGCGGCGATGCAGAGGCCGGCGGCGATCAGCGCGAGCGGGCGCATGGCGCTCAGCGTACTCCCGCAGCGCCGGCGGCGCAACGCTTGCCAGGAGCCGAGCGGCGCGGTCACATTGGGCCGATCAGGTTCGACGACCGGAGGAGGACACAGCGATGACGCCCGTCACCGGGATCGACGCGGGGACGCGCCTGGCGAGGCTCTGCCGCGCTCTGGGGAATCCTGCGCGCTCGGCGATCGTGCGCTTCCTGCAGACCCAGAAGAGCCCCTGCACCTGCGGGGCCATCGTCAGCCATCTGCCGCTGGCGCAATCGACCGTGTCCCAACACCTCAAGGTCCTGCATGAGGCGGGCTGGGTGCGGCGGACGGTCGAGCCGCCGCGCGTGCGCTATCGCCTCGAAGCCGACACGCTCCAGGAGTTCAAGCGTCTCGCCGCCGGACTCTGAGCGTGCTCAACGCGTCGAGGTCCGGATCGCGTTGAACAGGAAGGGCAGCGTCGCGAGGCTCTGACCCCGGTACTGGGGCTTGAAGCCGAACAGCACGACGCGCCCGCGACCGAGTCGGACCTCGGCGAGCGCCCCGCGTCCCACGAGGTTCTGCGCCCCGATCAGCCACCCGGAGACGAGGACATCGGCCGCCCGCGCGGGGTAGCGCGCGATGACGCGCACCCGCGTGGGATCGCGCACGTCGAAGGCCATCCCCGACTCCACCCACGCGATGCTCTGCGCCGGCAGTCCCTCGGCGAGTGCCTGTGTGGTGTCCACCGCCACGCGCAGGATGCTCCCCGGCACGTAGAACTCGCGGGGCCCGAGCCCCGACACGGCGTTCGTCACCGGGAGCGCGAGCGCGTCGATGGCGAAATCGCAGGCGTCGTCGAGCGCGATGAGCGTGCCTCCGCCGTCCACGAAGTCGCGCAGGGCCTGTACCCCGGGCTGGCCGATGCCGCCGGCGAAGCGCGCGGGGTACCGTCGCGCGGAGAGCCCCTCGACGATGGCGCGTGCCGTCATGCTCGGGAGGATCAGGGCGTCGAACCGGGCGCCGAGGCCGCCGCCGCGCACGAGGGAATCGGTCACGCTCTCATAGGGGACGTTCCACGTGTCCAGGACGTAGCGCGTCCACCCCTCGTCCAGTGGCGCCGTGTACGACCGGTAGACCGCGAGCCGGACGGCGGGGCGTGAGGACCGGCTGCCAGCCGGCGTCGAGAGTCCGGCAGCGCGGTAGACGGGCGGCTCCACGGTCACCGGCGCCGAGAGGGCGATGGGGAGCGAGTCCGCCGCGGCGAAGACCCGCACGCCGAGGAGGAGGGGCAGCGTATGGGCGGTCGCGTCGTAGGGGCGGATCGGCGGCCCGCCGGGATACTCGCGCAGATCGGGATACAGCCGCTTCTCGAAGAGCGCCGCGACGAAGGAGGCGTACGGCTGCCGCAGGACGACGACGTAGGTGCCCGGGGAGAAGCGATCCCGTCCGAGTGTGAAGGGGGCGAGGGCCGACCGGACCTCGACCTGGGCATGCCGCAGGGCCTCGAGCAGCGTGCCGACCGCGACGGCGTCCTGGCCGGCGTTGGGGATGATGTATGCGTACGGCCATTCGGGCCACCCGCGGACGGCCCGCTCCGCGACCCGGCGCGAGGTGCCGATCCACGCGCCGCGATTGCGGGCGACCTGATCGAGCATCGCCATCGCCGCGCTCGTCTGATAACGGAGGATGTCGGCGAGGGTCCACCGGCCGCCGGGCCACGGCGCCGCGAAGTTCCACGACCGGGCCTGCGGATCGAGGCCGTCACTTGGGCGGAGACTGTCGAACGGGACGGTGATGGGGGTCGCGAGGCTGGCGCTGGCGGTCTCGGTGAGGATGCGGACCGCGCCGTGGTAGTGCTGGAACGCGCGCGCCGGGGTCCACGCGTCGTACCCGGTAAACGTCGAGACGCCGGTGAGCCCCTCCGCGGTGAGGCGCCACGCGATGGCGGTGCCGAGGGCGTTGACCCCCTCGATCAGCAGGGGGTCGACGTTTGGTTCGACGGGATCCCGGTAGGGGGGCACGAAGATGCGCGCGCCGAGGGTTCCCTGCTGGTGGATGTCCATCGTGACCTGCGGGTGCCAGACGCCGTACAGGCTGTCCACCACCAGGCGCGTCTCGACCTGCGTGAAGGCGTACCAGTCGCGGTTGTCGTCGTGCCCCACGTAGCGGTTGTAGAGCTCGGGCGGGGAGGAGCCCTCCGCGGCGCCGCCGAGCGTCTGGGCGTACCATCGGGCGACGATGTTCACGCCGTCGGGATTGAGCGACGGGACGAGGATGACGACGGTGCTGTCGAGGATGGCCTGTAGCTCGCCGCCGCGCGCGCTCGCGAGGCGGGAGGCGATCTCGAGCGGCGCGAAGATGCCGCCCACCTCGGTGGAGTGGACGCTCGACGTGATGAGGACGAACGCCGGGGTGCGGGCGGCGAGGCGCGCGGCCTCCGCAGAGTCGGCGGAGCGGCGCGGATCGGCGAGCCGGGCCTGGGCGTTGCGCAACGCGTCGAGCCGCCGGAGGTTGGCGGCGCTCGAGACGAACACCGCGAGGAACGGCACGCCGTTGGTGGAGCGGCCGATGGTTCGGACGCTCACCCGATCGCTCGCCGCGTCCAGGGCGCGGAAGTACTCGACGATCGGCCCCCACTCGACGAGCCGGCGGTCGGTGCCGGGCACGAAGCCGAGCACGGAGGCCGGGGTGGGAAGGGGGCGGGGGCGGCGTTGGGCGGCGAGGGCTCCGGGGGAGCCGGCTACCAGGGCGAGGAGGAGGGCGAGGGTCGGTCGCATCGCGGTCTCGACAGAATGAGCGGGGATGCATCGAGCCCCACCCCGGAGATCTGGGATGGGGCTCGATGTCAGTGCACCTGCGCGTCAGCGGCGACTACTGGAGCCGCTTCATCTCGACGCGACGGTTGTTGGCACGCCCGGCGGCCGTCGTGTTCGGCGCCACCGGGTGCTGCGCGCCATAGCCGACCGCCGTCATCGCGGTCTGCGGCACGCCCTTGGTCACGAGGTACGCCATCACGGCAGCGGCACGCTGCGTCGACAGACGCTGGTTCGCGGCCGGGATGCCACGGTTATCGGTGTACCCGCCAACTTCCCACCGACTGTTCGGGACCGACAGGATCGCGGTCGCGATCTTGTCGAGTTCCGCGTTCGACGTCGGGAGGAGGGCAGCGGTGTTGTTGCGGAACGTGATGTTCCGGATCACCAACGCGGCGCCGGCGGCCGGGAGCTCATGGTACGGGCAGCCGAACTCATCCACGCGGGAGCCGGCCGGGGTGTTCGGGCAGCGATCGCGATCGTCGGTCACGCCGTCGTTGTCGCTGTCGCGCTGCACCGGGCAGCCGTTGGCGTCCACCTGCGTGTTCGGCGCGGTGTTCGGGCAGCGGTCGAGGTAGTCGGCCACACCATCGTGGTCGCTATCGACCGGGCAGCCGTTCGCGTCGAGCGGACGGGCGTTGGCCGGGGTGTTCGGGCAGCGGTCGAGGTAGTCGGCCACACCATCGTGGTCGCTATCGACCGGGCAGCCCGTGGCATCCACCGGGCGGGCGTTGGTCGGAGTGTTCGGGCAGCGGTCGAGGTAGTCGGCCACGCCGTCACCGTCCGAGTCCACCGGGCAGCCGTTCGCGTCGAGCGGACGAGCGTTGGCCGGGGTGTTCGGGCAGCGGTCGAGGTAGTCGGCCACGCCGTCGTTGTCGCTGTCCACCGGGCAGCCGGCGCGCGGGTTGCCGATCGGATAGACCGGCCGCGCGTTCGGCGGGGTGTTCGGGCACTGATCGAGGCCGTCCCACACGCCGTCGTTGTCGCTGTCCATCGGGCAGCCGGCGCGGGCGTTCCCGACCGGGAACACGTGCGCGCCACGGGGCGTGTTGGGGCACTTGTCCTTCCTGTCCGGCACGCCGTCGGCGTCCGTATCCCTCGGCGGGCCGCCGCCCATGAAGAACGACAGGCCGGCGGAGGCGGAGCCGTTGTACGCCGCGGTCCCGCCGCCCTCGTCGAAGTGCTCGTAACCCATCCGGCCCTCGACCCGCAGCGCCAGATTGTCGCTGAGGAACGAGCGCACGCCGGCACCGGCGTGCGCGCCGTACGTCGAGGTCATCCGGTCCTGGACCTTGGTGATGCCGGCCCCCAGGAGGAAGAAGGGGCGGAACTTCTGATTCAGGTCGAACGTGTACGTCAGGTCGGCGAACGGCGCATAGACCATGTGGCCGTCGATCTTCCCGACGCCCGTCCCGACGCTGACGCCGAGCGCGTTCGTGAAGTTGTAGCCGGCGCGCAGGAAGCCGGCGGCGCCGACCCGATTGGTGGCGACGAACTTGTCGAAGGTGTTGATCCCCGCGCCGACGCTCAGCTCGAAGCTGCCTTCACGATGCGCAGCCGCCATGGACGTGGCGGAGCGCTGTGCGGGCTGCGCCGCCGGACGCTGGGCGGGCGGCGTCGCGGGCCGCGGCTGGGCCGCGGGCGGCGTGGTCGGACGCGGCTGCTGTGCAGGCGGCCGCTGCTGCGCGCCTGCCAGCGCCGGCACGATCGCCGCAAGCGCGCCCACAGCCAACACAACTCTCATGCGCATAGGTAGTCTCCGCGAGGATGTTTGACGGACTCGGGTTCGCTCACGCTGGATGCGATGGCACTGACTCCGTGGCACCGCCCCGCCGACGCTCCAACCGCGTCGGCCTAAGGGTGCAACGTGACTAGAGTATGCGATTGCTCCGGCCAAGGCGCAAGCGCACGGGGCACTCCCCATTGGGTACCCCGGGGTGCGCTTCCGTAACGCATCACAGGATCCACTGCCACGGAGGCAGCCATCGGTGGCGCGCGGCGCGACCTTCAGGGGCCCCCGCCCGCGACGGCGCCCCACTGCAACTCCTAGCGGCGACTGGTGATGCGCCCTATGCTCCCTCGGAGCCGCGCACGAATTTGGTGGCCTCCGCCAGCTGGCTCGCGGAGGCGGAGAGCTGGATGGCTCCCCGCGCCAGGCTCTCGATCGCGTCGAGCTGCTCGCCCGCCGCGGCCGCGACGACCTTCGCTTCCTCGGCCGAGTTCTGGGCCGCCGCCCGGACCTCGGTGAGCGCGGACTGCATCTCCGCGGCGCGCTCCGCGTTGCGACGCGGGAACTCCACCATCCGGCTCGAGAGGTGTGCGGCCGTCTCCGCGGCGCGCACGATGCCCTCGAGCTCGGCCATCGACCGCTTCGCGACGCCGGACACCTCGTCCAGCTGGATCCGAATCTGCTCGAGGAGCTGAGCCGCACGGTCGAGCACGCGCCGCGTCTCGGCGGTGGAGGCGGAGGCGCTCCCCGCCTCCTTCGCGCTCTCCTCCGCCAGGCGGCGCACTTCGTCGGCGACGACCGCGAACCCCGCGCCGTGCGACCCCGCGCGTGCGGCCTCAATCGTGGCGTTGAGGGCCAGCATGTTCGTCTGGTCGGCGATGGCGCCGATGGTCTCGGCGAACCGCACCACCTGCTCCGACGCCGAGCGCAGGCGCTCGACCTCCGCCGAGCCCTCGGCGACGGTGACGCCGATCCGGTCGAGGCTCGCCGCCGTCGCCGCCGTGGTCGCGCGGACCGCCTGGGCCGTGCGCTCCACCTCCTGCGCCGCGCGATAGGTCTCCTCGCCGGCTTGCGAGGCGTCGTGCGCCGAGGCGCGCAGCTCGACCATCGCCTCCTCCGCCTCCGCGGTGAGCGCGGCGGCCCGCGCCGCGCCGGCCTCCGCCCGTTGCGCGGCGGCGGCGACCTCTTCGGAGCTGGCGTGGATCTCCTCGCTCGTCGCCGTCACGCTCTCCACGTGCGCGCCGGTCTGGACGGAGGACTCGATGAGCGGCGAGACGATCCCGTGCACCGCGATCGCGAGCGCCATCTGCGGCCCGAGCGCCTCGAGCATCGCGGCGTCCGACTGGCGGTACATCGTGATGTCGGCGTGCCGGAGGTTCCACGCGCCGGCAAGCCGCTCCCCCTGGTAGAGCGGGATCATCAGCTCCGAGCCGTGCTGGGTCGCGGGGCCGGCGCCGGCCCACGAGCGGCGCGCCATCGCGCCCGACGCCAGCGCCCGGCGCTGCGCGATCGCCTCGCCGGCGAGGCCGCGGTCCGCCCGCAGCCGGCGGCCCACGTTGGCGGGATCGGTGTCGAGGAGGATGACCAGCTCCCCGGTGGCGGCGTCGTGCCGCGCGAATCCCATCCCCTCCCACGGCATGAGCCTGCCGGCGAGGCGCTGGATGGTGGCGAAGTTGCGCGCCAGGTTGACGTCCGCGGCGACCGCGCGGGCGAGCCGCTGGATCAGCGTCAGTTCGTCGGCGCGCACCCCGCGCCGGGCGATGTAGTGCGCCATCGCGGTCAGGCCGAGGAGGGCCAGCGCGCGGCCGAGCGTCATGAGCAGCGGGGCCTGGGCCGTCACCGCCGCGACCCAGCCGACGGCGAGCGCGATGTCGAACACCGCGACGATCGCCTCCCACCGCAGTGTCAGCCGGGGGTCGGCGAACGACGCCGCGTCCGACAGGTAGATCTGCAGGTAGAAGAACGCGTTCGGCAGGAGCGGCATCACAACGACCGCGAACACCAGCGGCCAGGCGTTGTCGCCCTGGAGGGCGAGGATGCCGTGCAGCCCCCCGATCCGGTCGTACACGAACCCGACGAGCGCCGCGGTGAACCCGCACAGGCCGGCCGTCGCGGCGGCGGCGCGCATCGGCAGCCTCCGCAGAGCCACATCCCCCACCAGAACGCCGAGCACCGCGAGCAGCGCCGCCCAGCCCCAGCCCCGCTCGAGCATGGCGAACAGCGGCAGGAGCATGATGAACGACGCGAACCCCTTGCCCGGGAGCGGCAGGCCGAACCGCCGGAGCGCGGCCCCCGCCACGAGGAGGCCGAAGAACTCCAGGAAGGGGAATGGCTTCGGCAGGTTCCCGGTCGCGGCCGCCGCCACGATCGCCGCCACCGCACCGATCTCGATGAGCGGAAGGGCGACGCGATCGAATCGACTACCCCACGAGTTCGCGGAACTCAATGTTCTGTCTCCCAATGCATTAGCATGCTGACTGTTCGCTCAGTCAACAACGAGTTCTGTGGGTGAGATGAGGCCACCGGCTCCTTCGTCGGGGACGTCGCGTCGGGTGGGTCCACGGCGTGCGTCAATCGGTCGCGCGGCGGAGGCACACGCGGAGCGAGCGGCGACCCGGCACCGAGCGTTCCGAGGTTACCCTTCGCTGGGGAGCGCGTCAAGAACGGAAGGGCGCGCCGCACCGCCTGCGGCCGATCGTCGCACGCGGCTTCGGACCCGCGCAAGGTCGCGGGCGTCGACGGCCGCGCGGACTGTCGCGGAGGTCGTGCGTGTGCTAGAGTGTGACGCGGCGACGCCACACGCGCGCCGGACAACGGAGGAGGACCCGATGTGGGTGTCGATCGAATTCTGCGTGGTCTGAAACTACCAAACGCGCGCCGCCGGTCTGGCGGCGGAGATCCGTAACGCCTTTCCCGGCGTCGAGATCAGTCTGGTCAAGTCGTCGGGCGGGGTGTTCGAGGTGACGGTGGACGGCAAGCTGGTGTTCTCGAAGAAGGCACTGGGCCGGCACGCGGAGCCGGGCGAGGTCCTCCGCCTGATGCAGTCATGAGGCTCGCCCTCTCGACGGGTGGCGGGGACGCGCCCGGCCTCAACGCGGTCATCCGGGGCGCGGTCCTCTCCGCCGTGCACCGGGGCTGGGCCGCGTACGGCATCCAGCGCGGCTTCGGCGGTCTCCTCGGCGGCGACAAGGTGGTGAGCCTCGGGCCGGACGAGGTGCGCGGCATCACGCACCTCGGCGGCACGATCCTCGGCACGACCAACCGCAGCAGCCCCTTCAAGTGGCCCGTGCCGCAGCCGGACGGGACGGTGAAGGACGTGGACCGGTCGGACGAACTGGTGGACGCGTTCCGCGCCCACGGGTTCGACGCGCTCATCATGATCGGTGGCGACGGGAGCCTGCGGATCGCGCAGCAGCTCTACGAGAAGGGGCTGCCGGTGGTGGGCGTACCGAAGACGATCGACAACGACGTCCGGGGCACCGTCACGACCTTCGGCTTCGACACGGCCGTCTCCACCGCCACCGACGCGCTCGACAAGGTGCACTCCACGGCGGAGAGCCACGACCGGGTGATGGTGGTCGAGGTGATGGGTCGCTACGCCGGCTGGATCGCGCTCAACTCGGGGCTCGCCGGCAGCGCCGACGTGATCCTCATCCCCGAGATCCCCTTCGACATCGAGAGCGTGTGCCGGAAGGTCCGCGAGCGGGACGCTCGCGGGCGGCGCTTCAGCATCGTCGTCGTGGCGGAGGGGGCGGTGCCGATCGGTGGCAAGGTGGTCACCCGCGCCCCCGCGGGACCGGGCGACCGGATGGAGCGCCTGGGGGGCATCGCCGAACAGGTCGCCGCCGCGATCGAGGAGCGGACGGGCAAGGAGACGCGCGCCCTCACGCTGGGCCATCTGCAGCGGGGTGGCCGGCCGACGACGTTCGACCGGTTGCTGGCGCTGCGGTTCGGTGCGGCGGCGGTGCGGTGCGTGGCGGACGGCAACTTCGGGGTGATGGTGTCACACGTGCCCCCTTCGACGGGATTCGTCCCGCTGAAGGAGGCGCTCGGGAAGCCGAAGCTCGTGCCCCTGGATCTCGATACGGTCCTGATGGCGCGCGAGATCGGTGTGTGTCTGGGCGACTGAGCCCGCGTGCATCCCAGCCGAGACCCCTACCTCCCCGCTGACCCGCAGGCGTTCCACGCCACGCGCCCGGCCCATGGGCGCGTGGTCGTCATCGCGCCCACGCGGGCGGCATGCGAGACCATCGAGATCGCCGTCGGGTTGCAGCTGGAGACGGTGCTCGAGGCGGAGCACGGCGCGGAAATCCGTGCGCTCGCGGCGCGCGGCGCGGGGTTCGGCATCGTGGCCGCCACGGGGACGGGGAAGACGCTCGCGATCCGCCCCATCGCCGAGACCATCCTCGGGGCGCCGCTCACGGTGGGCGTGGTCAACCGTGAGCGGGAAGCGACGCCCGAGACGCCGACCTGGAACGTCGTCATCGTCACCACCGGCATTGCGCGGCGGTGGTTCCAGGCGGACCTGATCACGCAGCGTGACACGGTGGTGGTGGACGAGATCCACCAGACCTCCGCCGAGCTGGAGCTCTGTCTCGCCCTGGGGAAGCGCGCCGGCTGTCGCTTCATCTGGCTCTCGGCCACCGTGGACCCCGCCTTCTACCGCCGCTACCTCACCTCGGCGACGGTGCTCGAGACGACCGCCTTCGATCCCGCGCGCGCTGCCCAGGTGACCGTCACGCCGGAGAAGACGCGCGACTTCCTCGGACCGCGCTTCCTACGCCGGGTGGTGAAGGAGGGACGCGGGGTCGCGGTCTTCGTGCCGACGCGTGCGGAGGTGGAGGACATCGCCGAGGAGATCGGCGCGCGGTGGCCGGCGCTGGCGACGGCGTTCTACCACGGCGGCGAGCCGATCCGCGTCATCCGGCCGTTCCTCGACGGGAGCGCGCCGAAGCCCTACTTGCTGGCGATGACCGCCGCCGGACAATCGGCGCTCAACATCCGTGGCCTCGACACCGTCGTGATCCTCGACGCCCGCTACCAGAACGTGGTGCGCGGCGGCCGCAACGTCCTCACCCGGCTCCCCCTCGGCGCGAACGAGATCCTCCAGATGGCGGGGCGGGTGCACGGCCGCGTGAAGGGCGGGCAGGTCACGATCCTCAGTGAGCGGGACATCGACTTCGCCTCGCTTCGCCCCGGGCCGCCGGAGTTCCAGCTGGCGGGCGACGCCGAGCGGGTGGCGCTCACGTGCGCGGCCCTGGGCGTGGACGCCCGGGACCTCGAGCTCCCGATCCCGCTCGACCGCCGCGCCTACGCCGAGGCGGTCGCGCTCCTCGAGAGTCGCGGCATCGTCGAGGAGGGGAGGCTCACCCGCTACGGCGCCGAGGTCGAGGAGCTGCCCGTCGAACGGCCCTGGGCGGAACTGCTCCTCGCGGCGGACGCCGACCTCGTGCCGCCGGTCGCGGTCTGCTCGGCCGTCGAGTCGCTGCACCGGATGACGCGGGAGGAGCGGGTGCTCCGCGGTGTGCTGGTGCCCGGCTCCGATCACCTCACCGTCTACAGTCTTTACGCCGAGGCGGTGAACCAGCACGCCGACATCGAGGTGGTGCACGGCCTGCCCCGCCACATCTTCCGCGACTCACTGGGCGAGTGGGCGGAGCGCCGCGGCGTGCTCCCCAAGGCGCTCGAGGATGCCGCGCTCGGACTGGCGTCGGTGTGCCGCTCCCTCGAGATGCCGCTTCCGGCGCGGCTCCCGGTCGCGGACAGCGCGATGCTGCGTCGCTTCCAGGACCTCCTCGCGCGGCTCGCGCCCCTGGACCTGGTGGTGGACGAGGAGACCGCCGCCCACGAGCCGGTGGTGCTCTCACGGGGATCGGTGTGCGGGACGTGGGGCGGGATCGTCGGGACTATCCGGTACTTCGCGTCGCGGGACGGCTCGACGCGCGCGGCCATCGAGGGGACGCAGCTCCCCTACGACCTGATGCGGCAGTACGCGCTCCCGCAACCCCCCGAGGTGATCTACGACGCCGATCGGAAGCGCTCGCCCCTGGCCGTGCTCCGGCGGGTGCGCTACTTCGGCTTCGAGCTGGACCGGGAGGTCGAGCCGCTCGAGCAGATCCCGCCGGAGCTGCGCGGGCCGGCGCGGGCCGCGTTGGTGGAGGCGCTGATGACCGGCCGCGCGCGGCATCGCGACGCGCGCCACCTGCGCCAGACGCTGGAGCGCATCGGCGAGCTGGTGCGGCGCTCCGGGGGCGTGCTGGCCGGCGCGGACGGCGCGTCGGTGCGGGCGGAGCTGGGGCGACGGCTCGCCTCCCTCGCGCACATCGGCGACTTCGGGAGGGTGGACCTGGCCCTCGACGTGGATCCGTTCGTGCCGGAGGGGAAGCGGCGCGAGCTGGAGGCGCTCCCCGCCTGGGTGGATCTCGCGGGGGAACGCTGCCCGTTGGACTACGAGGTCGTGGACGGGAAGAGCATGGTGCGGGCTCGGCTCCGGGAGCGCACCGCACGGGAGCTGCGCGAGCAGGATCTCCCGCGACTCGACCGGCCCCTCGGGTTCACCGTTCTGCGGGGCAAGCGCGCGGCGCTACGGGCCGATTCGCTCGAGGAGCTCAGGTACCAGCTCGGCGCGCGCGCCCCTGACCGGCCGTCACCAGGACGAGCCAGAAAGCATCGTAGGCGGCTCTGAGCTCCGCGCCCTCGACGCCACCCGCGAGGGCGAGGGCGATCCCGTCGAGGAAGTGGAGCACGACCGCGGCGGCCTCGTCCGGCGGCACTTGGAGCGCGGAGCCGAGTCCGGTGAGGACACGAGGGAGGCACTCGGCGAGCGCACGCTGCTCCGCTCCCCTCGCGGCATCGAGGGTGCCGCGCACGGCGGGGTCCTGGCGCGCGAGGAGGGTGAGGTCGGCCCACGCGCGCTCGGCGTCCGAGCCGGCGCCGGTCGCCAGGGCGGACCAGAGGGCGTCGAGCGCGGCCAGCCCCTCGGTGGAGGCGAGCGCGTCCGAGCGGCTCGCCGACCGGCGGGTGGCGAGACGCTCCGCGGCGGCGGCGAGGAGCAACTGCTTGGTCCCGAAATGGTAGTAGACGAGCGCGGCGGAGACGTGGGCCCGTGCCGCCACGTCCGCTACCGCGAGCTCCGCGACCCCGTGCTCCACCAGGACGGCGCAAGCGGCATCGATGATGCTATCTCTTTTGTCCACGGTGCCTTTCACGCTGACTGACTAATCACTCAGTATGTCGAATCCCAAAGCGGAGTCAAGGGGTCGTCCGTGAATTGGGGTGTGCATCTCGCGCTGATCGCGGTCCAGTTCCTGTTCGCGTCGCTGACCATCGTCGCGAAGTTCGTCCTGCCGAGCATCCCTCCGACGGGCATCGTCTACTTCCGCATCACCGGCGCGGCGCTCGCCTTCGTGGCGATCAAGGCGCTCACCGTGCGCGAGCGCGTCGTGGCGCCGCGCGACCTCCTGGCGATGGCCGGCCTGGCGCTGGTCGGCGTCGTCTTCAACCAGATCTTCTTCCTGGAGGGCGTGAAGCGGACGACGGCGATCAACACCAACATCCTCGTCACGACGGTACCGGTGTTCACGCTCGCGATCGCGCTCCTCCTCAAGCGGGAGCGGGCCACGGGGGAGAAGGTGGGCGGCATCGTCCTCGCGGCGGTGGGCGCGGTGTGGCTGATCGGCCCCGACCGGATCCGCCTCGACCCTGCGATGGCGTTCGGCAACGCCCTGATCGTCTTCAACACGAGCCTGTACGCCGCCTATCTCGTGCTCTCGAAGCGGCTCCTGGAGCGCTACCAGCCGGTGACGGTGGTGACGTACATCTTCCTCTTCGGCGCGCTGTACATCGCCCCCGTCGGCGTGGTCTCGCTCCGGGACGTGGATCTCTTCCACCTCCCGCGTCCCGCGGTGGCGGGCCTCGTCTACATCGTGGCCGGCTCCTCGATCCTGGCGTACTACCTCTCGATCTGGGCGCTGCGACGGACCACCTCGAGCTTCGTGGCGATGTACGTCTACCTCCAGCCCCTGATGACCGCGTTCGGCGCGCCGATCATCCTGCACGAGCGCGTCACGCCGCGGGTCGGCCTTGCGGCCGGACTGATCTTCGGGGGGCTCGCGCTGGCGACTTGGGGAGAGCAGCGCACCGGCCGGGCGCTCGGTGCGGCCTTCCGGCCCCCGGCCGAAGGGGGATAGCGCGGTGCGGCGAAACCGCCCCGGCCGAGCCGGCGTAGAGGGAGGGTGATCACCGCCCTCCTCGTCGCCGCCGCACTGCAGGCCCCGCAGGGCCCGTACGCCGATTCCGCCACGGCCGCGCTGATCGCGAGGGCGCGCCGGCGGCATTACGCCCTCGACGCGGCGGTCCACGACTACCGGGCCACGGTCACCACCAAGCTCGACGCCGCCTTCGCGCGCGGCCGCTTCGCGCGCCTCCTCCCGCTCGGGGTGCTCGAGCAGGTCTCGACCCTCGCCTGGCAGGTGCCGAACGATGTGCAGCTGGTGACGCTCGGGCAGCGGAACCGGACGGCGTTCCGCGGCGCGGACATGGACGCGCGGTGGGACCGCCCGTGGTTCATCCCCCGCTTCCTCGGCGACAGCATCCACCTCATCGACAACGACTTCCCGAATCGCCCTGCGGTGCACCCGCTCGCCGAGGGGGCCGAACGGTTCTACCGGTACGCGATCGAGGACTCGCTCGAGCTGACCCTCCAGGGGAGGACCGTCAAGGCCGTCGCGGTGCGGGTGACGCCGACGCGGTCGGAGGGGTCGCTGGTCGCGGGCCAGCTGTGGCTCGACGCGCTGTCGGCGGAGGTGGTGCGCTTCCGGTTCACCTTCGTGGGGCGCGACCTCTGGTCGGGCCACGATACGCTCCGGACGAGGCGCGACAGCGCCGACGCGCGCCGCGGCAACGACCTCGCGAACCGGATCCTGCGCGTCTCCGCGGACCTGGAGTACGGGCTCTTCTCGCGCCGCTACTGGCTCCCCTATCGCCAGTCCCTCGTGCTCGACATCGAGCTGCCGTGGTTCGGCGGCGTCGTGATCCCGGTGACCTTCGTCAGCACCTTCACGGAGATGGTCGTGAACGGGGGCACCCCCATCGCCTTCACGGTGGCCCTGCCCGACACCGGGGCGGTGGTGAAGGTGGAAGCGGGGAAGCGGGGGGTGACGGTCTCCGGTGGCCGGGAGGCGGCGGCCGAGCGGCGGCGCCGGCGGGCGGAGCGGGAGAGCGCCCGTGCGCACGCCGACTCCACGCGGAGGCGGGAAGGGTACACGAGCGCGGGGCGCTGGCCGGGTGGGCGCTACGAGATCCGGGTGCCGCCGGACTCGGTGCTCGACCACTACGACGGCTGGCACGACTCGCTGACGCTGGCGCTCTCGAACGACGATGTGGCCCGCATCGACGACCTGCGTCGCCAGGCGCTCGCGCTGCGCGGCCAGCTCCCGGCGGACCTCATCGGGAGCGCACCCGCGCTCTTCTCCATCGACCGGTTCGCGGACCTCCTCCGGTACAACCGGGCGGAGGGCCTCGCGGTGGGGGGCGGCCTCTCGTGGCCGCTGGGCGGTCCGTACGTCTCCCTCGCGCTGCAGGCGCGCTATGCTTTCACCGACGGGCGGCTGCAGGCGGCGGCGGCGCTCCGTCGCGACGTGATCGGCGGCCGCACGGAGCTGTCGCTCTTCCGGGAGATGAGCGACGCGGACCCTCTCGCGCCGGGCCTCGGCCCAGGGAACTCCTTCCGGGCGCTCTTCCTCGCGCTCGACGACGGCAGCTACCTGTTCGCGCAGGGCGTCGAGGTACGGCGTCAGTTCGCCTACCGGAACACCGCGGACGTCTCGCTCGGGGTCCGCTTCGCCCAGGAACGCGCGCCGGACCACCTGGCGCACGCGGCGCTGCACCAGCTGCTCGGAGGGCGCGGGGACTTCGCGCCCCTCGATCCGGTGCGGCCCGGCACCTTCATGACGGTCACGGCGACCGTTTCGGGGGGACTCACCCCCGCCTCGTGGAAGGTGGGCGCCGAGGCCACGTCGGGCGCGGGGGCGATGGCCGGCCGACTGTGGGTCGCGGCCTCGACCGACGTCCAGGCGCCCGCGGGATTGCTCGTCACGTTCGGCGGATGGGCGGGGGCGGGAGCCGGGGACAGCATCCCGCAGCGTTTCTTCCGCTTGGGAGGCGCGAAGACGCTCAGGGGCTACGAGGCGGGGACGTTCCGGGGTCCTTCGGTGTACACGGCCAGCGTGGACGTGTCGCTCGGCCGTCGCGGGATCAGCCCCGTCGTCTTCGCGGACGTCGGGCAGGTGTCGGAGCGCGGCGTGACCTTCCGCGGCGAGCCGAACCTCTCGGTCGGCGCTGGTCTGACCGCGCTCGGTGGGCTCGTGCGCGTACAGGGGGCGCGTCCCATCGGTCCTGGCGCGCGCTGGCGCCTCGACCTGGTCTTCGGAACGATCCGCTAGGCAACGGCGCCCCGCCCTTCTAGGTTGAGGGCGATGCGCGTCCCGTCCGCCGTCCACGCCGTCCTCCTCCTCGCGAGCGCCTCCCTGCTCCCCGCGTGCGGGGACCGCGTCGGGGGCGTGCGCTATCCGGGAGCGGGCGCCGGCCGGATCGTCGTGGAGCGGCAATCGGGCGGTCGCCTCCTGAACGTCGCGGCGCGGGCGACCTACTGCCGGCAGGACAGCTTGCTGGTCGTCTACGCGCTGGATGGGCGCTGGTCGGCGGGCCTCACGGTCCGGGGGCCTTTCCCGGTGCGGGCGACGCGGACCTTCGCCGTACGCCCCGTCCTCGCTGGGGACGGGACGGCGGCGGCGGCGTTCCGCGCGGTGGACGACAGCGTCCATCCGGCCGTGATGGCGCTCCGTGGCACCGTCCAGATCGACGCCGGGCCTCGCGTCACCGGACGGTTCGAGATCGGCGCCGCGCCCGAGAAGGGGAGCAGCATCCCGATCCATCTTGTCGGCGCCTTCCGTTCCCTCCCGACCAGCGACACCGCCGCGACCTGCGGCACTCTCCCGAGGACCCCGTGAGCGGACCCGAACAGTCGCTGGGCCGGCTGGTCGCCGCCCTCGCCGCGACCAACGTCGAGCTGTGGCACGAGGAGGACCGGGCGCGCTCGGACGACGACGCGCAGGTCGCCGCCGCGAAGCGCCAGGTGGACCGCCTCAACCAGCAGCGCAACGATCTCATCGAGCGTATCGACGAGGTGGCTCTCCGCCTCGCCGACGGGAGGCGCGCCGGTGGCTGAGACGATCGGCAGCCTCGCGGACAAGCTCTCGATCGTCGAGCTCAAGGTCTACCACATGCGCGAGCAGGTGGAGCGCTCCGACGCGGACCCGGCGCATCGCGCCCGCTGTGCGGACCGGCTGGTGGTGCTGGAGACGCAGCGGAACGACCTCGCGGCCGAGCTGTCGGAGCTGTGGCGGGGCGTGGAGGAAGGGACCTACCGGCCGAAGGTCTACCGCCAGTTCAAGATGTACAACGACCCGCAGTACCGGATCTCCGAGACGAAATGAGCGGCAGCGGCCCGCTGCGGTCGGTGCACGTGGACACCGAGCGCACGTGGGGCGGCGGCCAGCGGCAGGTGGCGTGGCTGGCGGCGGGGCTCGTGCGCCGCGGCCACGCGGCGTGCATCCTGGCCCGGCCGGATTCGGGGTACGCGGAGGCGCTGCGCGGGAGCGGCGTGGAGGTGCTCCCGCTGGCGCCGCTGGCGGAGTGGGACCTCCTCGCCGCTTGGCGGATCCGCGCGGCGGCGCGGCGTGTCGGCGCCGAGATCGTGGTCGCGCACGCCGCGCACGCGGCGGCGCTGGCGGCGTTCGCCACGTTCGGGACGGATCTCCGCCTCGTCGTGACGAGACGGGTGGCGCATCCGCTGCGCCGGAGCGGGCTCTCCCGGTGGAAGCACCGGCGGGCGGACCTGATCGTCGCGGTGTCGGGGCGGGTGCGTGACGCCCTGCTCGGTGACGGGCTGGACGGCGCGCGGATCCGTGTCGTCCACAGTGGTGTGGACCTCTCGCGCCCTCGGCGGCCGGCGGACGCCTCCACGCTCCGAGGGCTTGGCCTCGATCCCGAGCGGCCGATCGCCGTGATGGTCTCCGCGCTCATTCCCCCGCACAAGGATCCGGAGACATTCCTGCGCGCGGTCGCCGCGGCGCGCCGCACCCATCCCGGCCTGCAGGGTTTGTTGGTGGGGGGCGGGCCCCAGATGGCCGCCGCCGTGCGCACGCGGGCGGCGCTCGGCCTGGAGGGCGCGGTGGCGCTGGCGGGGCACCGGGACGACGCGGAACGCCTCCTCGCGGCGGGGAGCGTCGCCGTGCTGAGCTCACGGGACGAAGGGCTCGGCACCACGCTCCTCGACGCGATGCTCTGGCAAGTGCCCATCGCCGCGACGGCCGCGGGGGGCGTCCGCGAGATCGTGCGCGACGGGGCGGACGGGCTCCTCTCCCCCATCGGCGACGGGGAGGCGCTCGGGGCGAACGTGGCGGCGATCCTCGCCGACCGCGCGCTCGGCGAGCGCCTGGTGGCATCGGCGCGGGAGCGGGTGCGCGCGTTCTCGGTGGACGCGATGGTGGAGGGCACGATCGACGCGTATCGCCACGCGCTATATTCCGCCCGATGCTGAGTCAGGAACTGCGGGACCGGCACAACGTCGTGGCGCTCGCGGTGGCGGCCGTCACGCTGGTGTCGCTCCTGCTGCACGGCGCGTCGGGGCCGGCCCAGGGGCCGGGCGTCCCGGTGAGCTTCGTGGCTGCCGCGCTGCTCATGGTCTTCCTGGTGCCGGCGGTGCAGGTGCGCCTCCGGGCCCTGGTCGAGCGCACGCCCGACCTCGCCGTGTGGATCCCGGCGGCGTTCGCGCTGTATGGCGCTGCGGCGACCGCCGCTCTGGGCGCCCCGCGGTGGTTCAACCTCCTCGCGTGGCCGGTGTGCATCGGCGCCGCGCTCGTCGCCATCGGCCGCCGGTCGGAGGGAGATCTGCCGCCGCTCCGGTTCCTCGGCGCGGGCGTCGCTCTCTGGATCCTCGCCGGCATCTGGGACCGGGCGGTGCAGATCCGCGTGCCCGGGGACGCGCGCCTCGGACTCGCCTACCTCACCTGTGTCGCGCTCGCCCTCTTCCTCTTCGCCATCGTCCATCCGCGCCGTTCCTTCGACGTGCGGCTGGGCCTCTCCGTCCGCGAGATCGCGATCGCGCTCGGCGCGGTGGCGCTGCTCGCCGGCGTGGCGATCCCGCTCGGCGTGCTGGTGGGGTTCCTGCACTGGGAGCCGCGCTGGCTGGGGATCTCGTACGGTGTGGCGCGCCTCTTCGGTCTCATCCTGTTCGTGGGGATCCCCGAGGAGCTGCTCTTCCGGGGCGTGTACCAGGAGGCATTCTCCCGCCTCTGGTCGCCGCGCACCGGCTGGCTCGTGGCGTCGCTGCTCTTCGGCCTCGTCCACATCGTCAAGCACTTCCCGCCCCTCAACTGGCAGTACGCCCTTCTCGCCACCTTCGCCGGGCTGACCTACGGGTGGGTCTACCAGCGGACCGGGAAGCTCGGCGCCGCGGCGCTGACGCACGGGGTCGTGGATTGGATCTGGAGCACGTGGCTCGGGTCGTGACGTGCTGAGCGGGCGAGCGGGCGCCCGAGGGACCCGATGAGCGCGGCACCGCGCGTGTCGGGGTTCTCGATCGTGCGGAACGCGATCACCTACGGCTACCCGGTCGCGGAATCGCTGCGATCGCTGGCGCCGCTGGTGGACGAGATGGTCGTTGCGGTCGGGAAGAGCGACGACGGTACGCTGGAGCTGGTGCGGTCGCTCGATCTCCCCGGCCTGCGCGTGATCGAGACGGTGTGGGACGAGGCGCTGCGCGTCGGCGGCCGGGTACTGGCCCAGCAGACCAACCTGGCGCTGGCGGAGTGCCGGCACCCGTGGGCCTTCTATCTCCAGGCCGACGAGGTGGTGCACGAGCAGGACCACGGCCGGATCCGGGCTGCGCTCGCCCGGTGGGACGGCGACGAGTCGGTGGACGCGCTGCGCTTCCGCTTCCTGCACTTCGAGGGGACGTACGCGTACGTGAACTACGTGCGCTACCGGAAGCAGTGCAGGGTGGTGCGGAACAACGGGCAGATCCAGTCGGTGGGGGACGCGGCGGGGTTCGGACGCCGCGACGGCCGGCCGCTCCGCATCCGGCGGAGCGGCGCGAAGATCTACCACTACGGATGGGCCCGCGCGCCGGAAGTCCTGAAGCGGAAGACCCTCGCCTTCCAGAAGCTCTATCACGACGACGCGTGGGTGGCCGAGCGCTACGGGGAGGTGCCGCCGGAGTACCTCAGCGACGTGGACATCGCCTTCCGGTTCCGCGGCACGCACCCCTCGGCGATGGCCGAGTGCATCGGCGGGACGACGTGGGAGATCCCCGCGGACCGGCGCCCGCCCCTCGACTCCCCCCTGTTGAACCCGCGTTTCTATGCGGCGTGGCTGCGGAAGTGGCACATCCTCCCGCGGCGCTGACGCGCACCCGATGACGGCTCCCACGAGGCGGCCCTGGCCGACGCGCTGAAGCGGGCGCGGAAGCGGCTCAAGTACCCGGTCCTCGCCGGGGTCGCGCGGGCGTGGACGCTGGGGCTGGACCGCCGCCCGCGGACGCTGGCCGACCTCGAGCACCTCGAGCCGCGCGCCATCGTGGCGGTGCGCACGGACCGCATCGGCGATCTGCTCTGCGGCACGCCCCTCCTCGACGCGCTGCACCGGCGCTGGCCCGACGCCACGCTCACGCTCATTCCGGGACCCAAGAACCGGGCGGTCCTCTCGGGCCTGCCTTTCGTGGAGGAAGGCCCGGTCTTCCGGCGCAACCCCGCCAGCTGGGCGGCGCTCGCCTGGTGGCTCTCCCGGCGCCGGTTCGACCTGTGCGTGAGTCTGCGCGCGGAATCCATGGCGGGCGCGTATGTCGCGGCGTGGAGCCGCGCGCCGGTCCGGATGGTCACGCACGCCGAACACGCGAGTCCCGCCTTCAATCTCATCCTCGGCGCCGACGACTGGCATCAGACGACCCGTTACTGCCACGCGGCCGCGCTGATCGGCGCGCCGTGCGCGGAGGTGCGGCCGGTCTTCATGGAGTCGCCGGAGGCCGCGCGCCGCGGGGCCGAGGCGCTGGCGGCGCTCAAGCCTGAGGGCAGCGGCCCGCTGGTCGGGATCCAGATGCCGAACCGCGGCGGCCGGCGGCATGCGCGACGCGCCTGGCCCATCGAGAACATCGTCGCGCTGGCCGGGGCCCTGGCGGCAGACGGCTGCCGGATCGTGCTGTGCGGGACGGGCGCCGAGCGCCCCGAGGCGGAGGAGGTGCGGGGCCGCGTCCCCTCCGCGGCGATCGTGCCGGCCGTCCCGCTGGCGGTCTTCGCGGCGATCCAGCGCGGCCTCGACCTCTTCGTCTCGCCGTACAGCGGCACCCTCCACCTCGCCGACGCGGTGGACACCGCGACGGTCGCCTACGGGCAGCCGGAACAGGTGAGCGGCTGGTCGCCCCTGGGGCCGCGGCACCGGAACATCGGGGGCCGGACGGCGGCGGAGATCTCCGTTGCGATGGTGGTCGGTGCGGCGCGGGAGCTCCTCGCGGCGGCGCGCCGCTGAGCGCGGGACTGCCCGCCCCCCGGGGCCGCCGCTAGATTCCCTGCACTCCATGGAAGAGAACTACTACCGCAAGGGATTCGGCCTCAAAGGCGAGATCCACGACACGCTCGTGGACGACTACCACAGCGCGCTGGTGGACGCCGTGCGGGAGCGGGGCTACGCGATTTCCGCCGGGGGCCTGACGGTCCGGCTCGCGCGGGAGTTCGGCTTCTGCTACGGCGTGGACCGCGCGGTGGAGTACGCGTACGAGACCCGCTCGAAGTTCCCCGCCAAGCGCATCTTCCTGGTCGGCGAGATCATCCACAATCCGCACGTGAATGCGAAGCTCGCCTCGATGGGGATCGTCATCATCCGCCGGAGCGACGCGGGGGAGTTCGACTTCACGGACGTCATCGCGGACGACGTGGTGATCATGCCGGCGTTCGGCGTCACCAAGGTGGCGTTCGACCGCCTGCGGGTGCTGGGCTGCGTGCTGGTGGACACGACCTGCGGTTCGGTGCTCAACGTCTGGAAGCGGGTCGAGAACTACGCGAAGGACGGCTTCACGTCGGTCATCCACGGGAAGTACCAGCACGAGGAGACGCGGGCCACCGCGTCCCAGGTGAGCCGGTTCCCGAACGGCCGCTTCGTGGTGGTGCGGGACATGGCTGAGGCGCAGCTCCTCTGCGAGTTCATCCAGCACGGTGGGAGCGCCGCCGCGCTGCAGCAGCGCTTCCGGGTGGCGTCGTCGCCGGACTTCGAGCCGGGCCGGGACCTGGCCCGCGTCGGCGTCGCGAACCAGACCACGATGCTCTCGGGGGAATCGCTCGCCATCGCGGGGGAGCTGCGCAAGGCGATGGTGGTGCGGTACGGGGAGGCGGGGGCGTCGGAGCGGTTCCGGACCTTCGACACGATCTGCTCGGCCACGCAAGACCGGCAGGACGCGGTGCTCAAGCTGCTCGAGGACTCGGTGGACGTCATGGTGGTGATCGGCGGCTACAACTCGAGCAACACGACGCACCTCGCGGCGCTGTGCGCCAAGCGGGTGCCGACGTTCCACATCGCCGACTCGGGGGACATCCTGCCGCTCGGCAACACCATCCGCCACCGGCCGGTGGGCGGCCACGACGCGATGGACACGGCGGGGTGGTTGCCGGCGGAGGCGCGGGTGGTCGGCGTGACGGCCGGCGCCTCGACGCCGAACAACAAGGTCGGCGAGACGATCGAGCGCGTCTTCGCCACGCGCGGCATCGAGCTGCAGGCGGTGCTGGCGTAGCGGCGGCGGGCGGGCGCCGCCTAGTGGAAGTCGTGTGACGTCGCGAACGCGGCGCCGGCCCCCCGGCCGAGCGCCGCGAACAGTCTCCCCCGCACGTTCAGCACGCCCTGCTCCTCCTGCAGGACCCCCTCCACCATCAGCAGCGGCGAGCGCACCACGAGCCGCCGGTGCTCCTCGAAGAGCTTCGGGGTGATGACGACGTTCGCCAGCCCCGTCTCGTCCTCCAGCGTCACGAAGCAGAACCCCTTCGCGGTGGCGGGCCGCTGGCGGCAGATGACGAGGCCGGCGACGGTCACCCACTCGCCGTCGCGGTGGTGTTCGAGGTCGCCGGCGGGCACGACCCCCTGCTCGCGCAGCGCCGCGCGGATGTGGCGCATCGGATGGCCCGCGGGGGAGAGGCCGGCGACCCGGTAGTCGGCTTCGGTCAGCTCGATGGGGGTGAGGGGCGGCACCGGCGCGGGCCGGCGGTCGCCGGCGACCGGCGCCAGGGGGCCGGCGGCGCCGCGCGCGTGCTTGAGCACCTCCCAGAGCGCGGAGCGGCGGTTGGGCCAGAGGCCGTCGAACGCCCCTCCCTCGGCGAGCGCGCGGAGCTGGGCCACGGCGAGGCCGCTCCGCCGGATCCACTCCTCGAGGGTGTGCGGGCGCTCCCCGGCCAGCAGGGGCTCGAGCCGCTCGCGCGCCTTCTCGCCGAGGCCGCGGACGTAGCGGAGCCCGATGCGGAGGGCGCCGTCCTCCATCGTGCAGTCCCAGTCGCTCCGCATCACGTCCACGCCGCGGATCTCCACGCCGTGCCGGCGCGCGTCCTCCACGAGGGTGCTCGGCGCGTAGAAGCCCATCGGCTGGGCGTTGAGGAGCGCGCAGGAGAAGGCGGTGTGGTAGTACCGCTTGAGCCACGCGGAGGCGTAGACGAGGAGCGCGAAGCTTGCGGCGTGGCTCTCGGGGAAGCCGTAGTCGGCGAAGGCCGAGATCTGGTTGAAGATGCGGCGCCCCACGTCGGGGGCGATGCCGTTCCGCGCCATCCCCGCGATCAGCTTCTCGCAGATCTTCGCCATCCGCTCGTGCGAGCGCTTGTGCCCCATCGCGCGCCGCAGCTCGTCCGCCTCACCGGGGGTGAAGCCCGCGGCGGCGATGGCGACCTGCATCCCCTGCTCTTGGAAGAGAGGGATGCCGAGGGTGCGCTCGAGGATCGGCTCGAGGGAGGGGTGCGGGTACACGACCGGCTCCTCCCCGGCGCGCCGCCTGAGGTAGGGGTGCACCATCTCCCCCTGGATGGGGCCGGGGCGGATGAGCGCGACCTCCACCACGAGGTCGTAGAAGGTCCGCGGCGCGAGGCGCGGCAGGGTGTTCATCTGGGCGCGCGACTCCACCTGGAAGACGCCCACCGTGTCGGCCCGGCAGAGGAGGTCGTAGACGGCGGGGTCGTCCATCGGGAGGCGGGCGAGGTCCACCGCGACGCCGTGGTGCCGGCGGATCAGGACGAGGGCGTCCTGGATCACCGTCAGCATCCCGAGGCCGAGGAGGTCGATCTTGATGAGCCGCACCGGGTCGAGGTCGTCCTTGTCCCAGGGGATGACGGTGCGCTCCGGCATCGCGGCGGGCTCGATGGGGACGACGTCCGCGAGGGGCTCGCGCGAGAGGACGAAGCCGCCCACGTGGATGGAGCGGTGGCGCGGGAGGTCGTGGAGCCCGCGCACCACCTCGGCCAGCATCCGGACGCGGTGGTCGGCAGGGTCGAGGCCCGCGGCCGCGGCGCCGCCGTCGAGCAGGTGCTCGGCGGTGGCGCGGGCGCTGGAGCGGTCGGCCTCGTCGGCGAGGCGCTCGCCCTGCTGCACCGAGAAGCCGAGGACGCGGGCGGCGTCGCGCACGGCGGAGCGGCCGCGGAAGGTGATCGCCTCGCACACCATCGCGGCGTGGTCGCGGCCGTAGCGGCGGTACACGTACTGGATGACCTGCTCCCGGTCGCGGTGGGCGAAGTCCACGTCGATGTCGGGGGCCTCGCGGCGGTCCTCGGAGAGGAAGCGCTCGAAGAGCAGCTCCATCCCGATGGGGTCCACGGCGGTGATGCCGAGGCAGTAGCAGACGGCGGAGTTCGCGGCGGAGCCGCGCCCCTGCGCGAGGACGCCCAGGCGGTTCGCCTCCCGCACGATGTCCCAGACGATGAGGAAATAGCCGGCGAGGCCGAGGCGGCGGATGACGTCGAGCTCGTGGCGGATCTGCTGCCGGTGCCGCTCGGTGAGGCGCTCGCCGTAGCGCTCCCGCGCGCCGGCGCCGACGAGGGAGGCGAGGTAGTCGTCAGCGCTCACCCCCGGCGGCGTGGGGAAGGCGGGGAGCGCGGGGGTGAGCTGGCCCATCCGGAATTGGCAGCGCTCGGCGACGTCGAGGGTCGCGGCGAGGCCCTCCGGGTAGTGGCGCCAGCGGTGCGCGAGGCGCTCGGGGCGCCTCAGGTACCACTCGCCGTTGGGGCGGAGGAGCGTCCCGGCCTGGTCGAGCGTCGTGCCGTGGCGCAGGCAGGTGAGGACGTCGTGGACGAGACGGCCCTTGGGGGTGGCGTAGTGCACGTCGTTGGTGACGAGCCAGGGGAGGTCGAGGGCTCCGGCGAGGGCGATGAGGTCGGGGACCACGGCGCGCTCGCCGGCGAGGGAGTGGTCCCAGCACTCGACGGCGATGTTCCCGCCGAACGCCTCGGCCAGCCAGCCGAGCCGTGCGCGGGCGGCGGCCTCGTCGCCGCGGGCGAGGAGCCGCGGCACCGCACCGTGGGGGCAGCCGGTGAGGCAGAAGAGACCCTCGGCGTGGCGCGCGACGTCGTCCCACGCCACGGCGGGCGCGCCGCGCTCGCCGCTCCGCGCCAGAGTGACGAGGCGGGAGAGGTTGCGGTAGCCGGCGCCGGTCATGGCGAGGAGGGTGAGGTGGGAGGCGTCCTCGCCGCGACGGCCCTGTGCGGTCGCGGCGCCGGCGACCGTCAGCTCCACGCCGACGATCGCGGCGACGCCGTGCTCGGTGCCCGCCTCGGCCCAGCGCACCACGCCGCCGAGGTCGTCATGGTCGGTGAGGGCGACGGCGCGCGTCCCGATCGCGGCGGCCCGGCGCGCGAGGTCCTCGGGGGTCGAGGCGCCGTCGAGGAGGGAGAAGCCCGAGTGGCAGTGGAGCTCGGCGTAGTCAGCGGGCACGGGGCCGCGCCCGCCATCGCTCAGTCCCACCACCCCTCCACGAACCACTGCCGAGAAGCGCCGACGCGGAAGAGGAGCCAGAGCGCGCCGTCGGCGGTGCGTGCCGAGTAGTAGTCGCGAGGGCCGGGGGCGCCGCCGGCCTCGCCCTCGGGCGTCACCGCGGCGGCCATCCACCAGCGTGGCACCAGGCGCTCGGGGCCGCACCATGCGGTGACGTCGTGCCACGTCTCGCCGTGGCGGAACGCCTCGAGGCCGGCGCGGCCGAGGCGGACGCGGACGGGTGCGGGGACCTGGAGGAGGCGGAGCGCGGCCGCGGCCGGCGGGCCGGGGGGCGGGTCGAGCGCGAGCACGCGCGCCGCGCCGGCGCGTGAGCGGAAGCGCTCGCTCGTGCGCGCGAGCGCCGGATCGCGGGAGCCGCGGCCCTCGCCTGGCGGCGCGGGCGCTGCGTTGCGGGAGAACGGCTGGCTCCGGCCGTCGGACGGCTCGCTGCGCTCGCACGGCGCCGGCCGTCGCCCGGCGTCCCCCCGCTCCTTGCGCCCATCGACCGTCGTCCCGGGGCGTCGGGTCGTCGGTGCGTCGGTGCGCGCATCGGTGTCCCACGCCCCCGCGTCGTGCGGGAGATGGCCGTCGCATGCGACCGGCGTCGCCACGGCGTCCGCGCCCTCGCTGCCGCGGATGCGGTCGAAGGCGGCGGCGAGGGCGGCGGGATCAGCCCAGCGGGGCGCGAGGAGATCCCCTTGCTCCCCCGAAGCGGCGACGGTGACGGCGGCGCGGACGGCGAGCGCGGTGACGGGCTCGGGGAGCGGCCAGTCATCGAAGGCGGCGCGGCAGTGGTCGAAGAGGGCGCCCTCATGCGACGTGGGTCGCGCGGGGCGCACCGCCTTCTCGGCGAGGGAGCCGTCGTCGAGCGTGAGGGTGAGCGCGATCTCGCGGGCGGCGAGCCCCTTCGCGCGCAGGGTGGCGCCGAGGGAGGCGAGGGCGCCCTTGAGGACGAAGAGGAGCGGCTCCACCGAGGCGACGGGGCTCCCGATGTCGCAGGAAACCACAGGGAGCGCGTCGTCGCGCGGGGCGCTAGGGCCGCGTGTGTCGAGGCCGCGCGCCAGGCGATGCAGGGCGAGCCCCTCGGGACCGAAGCGCGACTCGACCTCGTCGGCGTCGAGGGCGGCGAACCGGCCGGCGGTGCGCAGGCCGAGGGCGTGGCAGGTGTCGGCGAGGTCCTCGCCGGGCTCCAGGAGCGCGAGGGGGAAGGGCGCGAGGAACGCGGCGTCGCGGCCCGGCGGGACGATGACGGGCGCGGCAGCCGTGCGCCGGAACGTCGCCGCGTACGCCGCGACGGCGGAATCGGCGACGCCCACTCGTGCGCGACCGTAGCCGAGCGCGCCCGCGATCCGCGCGAGCCGTCGCGTGAGCTTCGCCTCGCTCCCCAACCCCGCGGCGTCCACGAGCCAGAGCCCCGCGCCGCCGCTCCCCGCCTCCAAGGGGCCAGACGCCAAGACGCCAAGGCCGCCCCCCGCCCACGCCACGCGCGGGCTCGCGGCGAGGAGCGCCGTCGTCACCTCGAGGGCGGCGCGCGCGATCTGCTCGCCGTCCCACGGGAGCGCCGTGAGGTCGGCGGCGAGCGCCCGCGCCTCGGCGAGTGCCATCCCGCGGGTTACGCCGCGGCGCTGGGCCTCGCGGCTCAGCGCGACGACGCGCGGCTTGCCGGCGACGTCGGCGACGAGGGCGAGAGGCGGCGGCTCAGCGAGCGGGCCAGTCGGGCTGGGCGGCGCGCTGGCGCTGGCCGCGCCCGCCGAGACTCCGCCGCCCGGCCGCCGGCTCGCCGCGCCGGTCGCGAACCGCCCAATGCGGGCGCAGGCGATGCGGCAGGGGAGCACCGACGGATACCTCGGCGGCGCGCGGGGCGCCGCCCTTCTCGATCGTGACACGCACCGTGCGCGGCCCGGGCCACGCGGCCCCGGAACCGGGCACGGCGGGGATGAAACCGGAAGCGGACGCGCGGACCGAGAGGCGCAGCGCCGCGCCGAAGGTGGCGTCAGCTCCCGCCTCCCGCACCACCAGCACCGCGTCCTTGTCCCGCGCCAGGCGCTGGAGGCGCACGGCGACCGGGCGCGCGGGCGCGCTCGCCTGGTCCACCACCACGAGGCCGAAGGCGCCGGTGCGCAGCAGCACGTCGGCGCACCACCACGCGCTCTCGGTGCCCCGCGGGCGGATCACCCAGAAGGGGCCGAGGCCCGCGAGGTGCGCCGCCGCCTGCGGAGCGAGGGTGCGCGCCGCGTCCACGAACGCCACCCCTTCGTCGGCGCGCAGCGTCGTCTCGGCGAGGGCGAGGAGGAGCGCCGTGCCGCCGCCGCCCAGGGGCGCGTCGCAGGCGGTGAGCTGCCCGCGCGGCAGCCCCAGCGGCAGCATCCCGTCGAGCGCGGGGACGCCGAAGGCGAGCCCCCGGCGCACGGCGGGGATGAGCCGCTGCAGCCGCTCGGGGAGGACGATGTGGAGTTGCGGGAGGGTCATGGCTATGCTTTCCCGATGCGTTCATCCGCGACGATCGCCGTGCTCCTCCTGGTGTGCTCCGCCCCGCTCGCCGCGCAGCAGCCCGCCCGCGTCGCCACGGGCGCCGCCGTCACGCCCGCCGAGGTGGCCCGCCTCCTCGGCACCCTCTCCGACGACTCCCTCGAGGGCCGCGACACCGGCAGCCGCGGGAGCGCCGCCGCGGCGCGCATCATCGCCGCCTCGCTCCGCGCCTCCGGGGCCCGGCCGGCGGGGGACTCCGGCTACTTCCAGCGCGTGGCCCTCGCGCGGGCGACCGTCACCGTCCGGGGCCAGACGCGGCAGCGCCTCGCGCTCCTCCCCGATCTCGCCGCGCGCGACACCGTGGCCCCTGAGGGCCGCCTCCCCTTCGCCGCGGTGAACGTCGTCGGCGTCCTGCCGGGCGGCGACCCGCGCCTGCGGGACGAAGCCATCGTGGTCACCGCGCACTACGACCACCTCGGCATCGGCCGGCCGGTGAACGGCGACTCGATCTACAACGGCGCCGACGACGACGCTTCGGGCACCACCGCGGTGCTCGCGGTCGCGCGCCTCCTCGGCCGCCAGCGGCCCGCACCCCGGCGCACCGTCGTCTTCCTCCTCGTGACCGGCGAGGAGCGCGGGCTGCTCGGCACCCGCTGGTACCTCGACCACCCCGTCGTGCCCCTCGACCACACCGCCGCGAACCTCAACATCGAGATGATCGCCCGGGCCGACTCCCTGGCCGGCGGCCCCGGCAAGGTGTGGCTCACGGGCTTCGAGCGCTCGACGCTGGGCCCGATGCTCCGCGCGGCGGGCATCCCCATCCTCCCCGACCCGCGCCCCGAGCAGCACTTCTTCGAGCGCTCCGACAACTACGCCTTCGCGCGGCGCGGCGTCGTCGCCCACACCCTCTCCACCTACGACCTCCACGCCGACTACCATCAGCCGAGCGACGAGGCCCGCCTCGCCGACCCGGCGCACATGGCCGAGGTCATCGCCGCCGCGGCGCGGGCGGTGCGCCTCCTCGCCGACGGTCCCGCGCCGCAGTGGGCGCCGGGAGGGAGACCAGAGGATCAGACGCCAAGACGCCAAGGGGGGCAGTAGAGCAGCCCCTCACAGCGGCAGCTCCCACTGGAGCGCTTCCGCGGTGTGTCGGTGCGTCTGTGCGTCGGTGCGCTCGTCTTCCACGAACCCCACGTCCCGCTTGACCCGCTCCACCCGCCGCTCCAGCGCCGCGCGGTACACCGGCCCGATCTCCCCCGACGCGTCGAACGCGCGCTCGTAGCGCGCCAGCAGGCCGGGGAAGGCCTTCGCCACCAGGGGGAGGAAGCGCTGCCGCACGCCCCCGTAGAGGCGGAGCGGCGAGACGTGGACGAACGCCGCCCCCGCCTCCTTCGCCGCCCCGACGAGCGCCGTGAGCTGCGGCACGCCGTCGGTGATGCCGGGGAGCACCGGCGCGATCATCACCCCCGCGGGGATCCCCGCCTGCCGGAGCTTCCGCAGCGCCACGAGCCGCATCGGTGGCGCGGGGGAGCGCGGCTCCAGCGTCCGCACCAGCGGCACGTTCACGCTGATGAGGGAGAGGTGCACGGCGACGTCGTGGCGCGCGGCGAGGCGCCGCAGCACCGCGATGTCGCGCACCACCAGCGGCGACTTGGTCACCAGGCCGATGCGCAGCCCGTGGAACTGCGCCAGCCGCTCGAGCACCTGCCGCGTGACCTGGAAGCGCCGCTCCGCCGGCTGGTAGGGGTCGGTGGCGGTGCCGATGGCGATGGACGCCCCGCCGAGGCGTGCAGGGTGGAGCGTCCGGCCGAGGACGTCGGCCGCCTCGCGCTTGACGAAGATCCGCCGCTCGAACCCCTCCCACCCCTCGCTCCCGCGGAAGTCGGGGAACTCCGCCGCCGAGATGCCGCCCCGCTCCCGCCCCCGCTCGGCCACGTAGCGGTGCGCGTAGCGCGCGAAGCAGTAGCTGCACCCGAACTCGCACCCCACGTACGGATTGAGGGACCAGAAGGGCATCCCCGTCTGCTGGGGCGCGTTGAGGATCGAGGCGATGGGCAGGTCCACGAAGCTCGTGCCCCGCGCCCGCGCGTCGAGCACGGCCCACGGCGAGACCTCGGTCCCCGCCCCAGCCGCCTCCTCAGCCACAGCGTCCCCACCCGCACGCGAGGCAATGGAGGCACCCCGAGGCGCTCACCGCCGGCGCGCCGCAGTCAGGGCACACGGGCCCTTGGCGAGCCGAAGAGTCCACCTCTGGGGCCTCTGATAACACCGCAGGGTGACGTATCGCAACAGCTTCATTCACAACGGCTTGCATTGAAAGTCTCCGAGTGACTTTCGGTTTTTGTTCGGGTGCTTTCGGCAATATAGGGCCGGGGCCGGGAAACGCAAGCAGGGGGTGATGTGGGAGCGGGAAGCCGCGTAGCCGGACCTCCCGGCCACCGCTATCTTTGGCGCGACCTTCGCCGGAGAACCGCTTGCCGTTCAGTCTGTTGCCGCGGGAAGAGAGCTTCTTCAACCTGTTCACCGAGGTCGCGCGCCGCAGCCACACCGCCGCCGAGCACTTGGCGGGGCTGTTCGCGGAGCCGGAGCGCGCGGTCTACCACGTCGACCAGATCAAGCGCCTCGAGCACGAGTGCGACCAGATCACCCACGAGGTGGTGAACCGCCTCGACCGCACCTTCATCACGCCGATCGACCGCGAGGACATCTACCGGCTGGCCAGCGACCTCGACGACGTCATCGACGTCATCGACGGCGTGGCGCGCCGCACGCAGCTCTTCAAGGTGGGGCCGGCGCCGGAGGCGGCGAAGCAGCTGACGGCGGTCATCCAGAACGTGGTGGGGGCGCTCCTCAAGGGGGTCGAGCACCTCAAGAACCGCGACGGGGTGATGGAGGCGTCGATCCAGGTGAAGCAGTTCGAGGAGGAGGCCGACGCGATTTACCACGCGGCGATCGGCCAGCTCTTCGAGACGGAGCAGGACGCGCGCGAGCTGATCAAGTGGAAGGAGATCTACGACAACCTCGAGCGCTGCGTGGACCAGGCCGAAGACGTGGCCAACGTGCTCGAGAGCATCGCCATCAAGCACGGCTAGCCGGGCACTCCCGTGAACGGCACCATCGTCTTCGTGCTCGCGATCATCGCGATCGCGTTCATCTTCGATTTCATCAACGGCTTCAATGACTCGGCGAACTCCATCGCCACGGTCGTCTCCACCCGGGTGCTCTCGCCCCTCCAGGCGGTCATCTGGGCGGCGACGTTCAACTTCGGGGCGGCGTTCGCCTTCGGCACCGCGGTCGCGAGGACGGTGGGGAGCGGCCTCATCAAGGTGCAGTACGTGGACCCGCAGGTGGTCCTCGCCGGCCTCCTCGGCGCCGTCTCGTGGCAGCTCGTCACCTGGTACAACGGCATCCCCTCCTCGTCGTCGCACGCGCTGATCGGCGGCTACGCCGGCGCGGCGATCACCAAGGCGGGGCTGGCCGTCATCATCCCCTCCGGGTGGGTCCTGCCCCTCCTCTTCATCTTCCTCTCGCCGATGCTCGGCTTCCTCCTGGGGCTGGTCATGATGGTGGCGACGGGGTGGATCTTCCGGCGCGCGCATCCGCGCCAGGTGGACCGGTGGTTCCGGCGGCTGCAGCTGGTCTCCGCGGCGGCGTTCAGCCTCGGTCACGGCAGCAACGACGCGCAGAAGACGATGGGGGTCGTGGTGGGGCTGCTCTACGCCTCGCAGGCGGCGTTCGCGAACTTCCCGCTCCGGTTCCTGCACCTGACGACGATGGACGACATCCCGCCGTGGGTGATCTTCGGCGCTTACGGCGCGATCTCGCTCGGCACCCTCTTCGGCGGATGGCGCATCGTGAAGACGATGGGCCAGCGGATCACGAAGCTGAAGCCGTACGGCGGGTTCTGCGCCGAGACGGCGGGGGCGGTGTCCATCTTCATCGCGTCGCACTTCGGCATCCCCGTCTCGACGACGCACACCATCACCGGCGCCATCAGCGGCGTCGGCGCGACGCAGCGCATCTCGTCGGTGCGCTGGGGCGTGGCCGGCAGCATCGTCTGGGCCTGGGTCCTCACCATTCCCGCGAGCGCGGCGATGGCCGCCATCGTGTACCTCGTGGTCCACGCGATCGGCGGTTGAGCCGGACAGGGAGGTCGGTATGAAGGCGAAGAAGCTGGGCGAGGCGGAGATCGCGAAGGCGCTGCAGCGGCTGGACGGGTGGGAGCGCGAGGGCCCGGCGCTCCGGAAGCTCTACACCTTCAAGACCTTCGCGGAGGGGATCCGGTTCGTGGACGGGGTGGCCGTCGAGGCGGACGCCGCGGACCACCATCCCGACATCGACATCCGCTACACCACGGTGGTGATGACCCTCTCGACCCACAGCGCGGGCGGCCTCACGGCGAAGGACGTCGCGCTGGCGGAGCGGATCGACGCCCTGGCGGGCTAGCCGTCGCTCCGCGCCTCCTTGGCGGAGTCCAGGTCCACCATCTTCACGCCGGCGAGGTACTCCGTCGTCGGCGCGTCGTCGAGGCTCGAGAGCTTCTTGAGGTCGGCGGCGACGCGGCCGGCCATCTCCAGAATCGTCTCCACGCCCTTCCGGTCCTCCGGGCCGAGGGGCGCCTTCGTCTCCCGCAGCAGCCCCGCCTCCCCGAGGATCGCCGCCAGGGCGTTGTTCACCTCGTGGCGGATGGTGATCGCCACCTCCCCGATCGCCGCCACCCGCTCCGCCCGCACCAGCCGCTGGTAGAAGTCGTGCAGTTGCTGCGAGAGCCACCCCACTGCGATGGCCAGCACGCCGTACGAGATGTAGATCGGGAGCACCAGCGCCGGGTTCATCGGCATGAAGCTCAGCTCGAGGATCAGCTGGACCGCCAGGTAGAGCGCCGTGCCCGCGAGGAGCCCCGCCAGCGCGCCCATCATCCCGAAGTGGAGGGAGAGGATGAAGGCGGGGGCGAGGGTCGTCAGCCAGGAGATCTCCTTGTAGAGGCCGGCTCCGTCGGGGAGCGCCTCGATCAGCACGATCGGCAGGAGGTACGCCAGGACGCAGTACAGGACCCAGCGCCGCGGCAGGGGCGGGCGGTGCGCCATCGGCCGGAACCCGATCGTCGCGATGGGGCGGCGCCACCACACGGTCCGGATCGGTGCGGTCATCGGCCTCACTCCGTCTGGAGCGTCAGGAGCCGGGGCTCCGTCATCTCCTGGATGGCGTAGCGCACGCCCTCGCGGCCGAGGCCGCTGGCCTTCGCGCCGCCGTAGGGCATCCGGTCCACCCGGAAGCTCGGGATGTCGTTCCCCATCACGCCGCCGACGTCGAGCCGCTCCCACGCCCGCATCATCGTGGCGACGTCCCGGGTGAAGATACCCGCCTGGAGTCCGTAGGGGGTGGCGTTGATGCGCTCCACGGCCTCGTCGAAGGTCGTGTACGGGGTCACCGTGGTGACGGGCGCGAAGACCTCCTCACAGTTCACCTGCTGCGCCGGCCCGGTGCCGGTGAGGATCGTGGGCTGGAGGAGCGCGCCCTGCCGCTTCCCGCCCGTCGCGATCTTCGCCCCTTCCCCCACCGCCGCCGCGATCCACGACTCGGCGCGCTGCGCCGCCTCCTCGGAGATCATCGGCCCGACGTCGGTGGCGGGATCGAGGGGGTCGCCGACGTGGAGGTTCCCCACGCGCGTGACGAACCGTAGCAGGAAGTCGTCGAAGACGTCGCGGTGGACGAGGATCCGCTGCACGGAGATGCACGACTGGCCCGCGTAGCCGTAGCCGCCGGCGGCGCAGCGGCTCACGGCGCGGTCGAGGTCGGCGTCGGCCTCGACGAGGACGCCGGCGTTGCCCCCCAGCTCGAGCGCGACCCGCTTGGTGCCGGCCTGCGCGCGGATCGCCCACCCCGCCTTCGCGCTCCCGGTGAAGGAGATCATCCGCACCCGCGCGTCGGCCACGAGCCGCTGCGCGACGGACAGGTCGCACGGCACGACGTTGACGCCGCCGGCCGGGTACCCGGAGGCGGCGATGAGCTCGCCGAGGAGCTCGCTGCTGAGCGGGTCCTGGGGCGGCGGCTTGAGGGTGAGCGCCGCGCCGCACGCGATCGCGGGCGCGACCTTATGAGCGGCGAGCAGCACCGGGAAGTTGAAGGGCGTGATCGCCGCGATGGGGGAGAGGGGGAAGCGGCGTGTGAGGCCGATCCGCCGCACGCCGGCGGGGACGGTGTCGAGGGGGAGCACCTCCCCACCGATGCGCGTCGCCTCCTCGGAGCCGTCCTCGAAGACGGCGATGGCGCGGTCGATCTCGAGGTTCGCCTGGCCGATCGGCTTCCCCGCCTCCCGCGCGAGGAGCTGGGCCACCTCGGCGCGCCGCGCGCGCAGCGCGTCGGCGATGCGCCGCAGGCATGCCGCCCGCTCGAACGCCGGCATCGTGCGGCACGCCTCCGCCGCCTCGCCGTTCGACGCCACGGCCTCGTCCATCTGCTCGGCGGTCGCGAGGGGGTGTCGCCCCACCTCGGCCCCGTCCCAGGGGGCGCGGATGACGGCCTCCCGTGGGGAAGTGCGGCGCGCGTTGCGGAGGATCAAGGGACCTCAGCGGTGGGCGTGGAACGCGTCGGCGACGCGCCCGAGCGCGGCCTCGAGGTCGGCGCGCGGCGGGCCGAACCCGAAGCGGATGAAGCGGTCCATCTCGAACTGGTCGCCGGGCACGACCAGGACGTCGTGGTCGCGGCGCAGGCGCTCGGCCAGATCGGAGGAGCGCTCGTCGGTCCGGTAGCGCGCGTAGGAGATCGCGCCCGCGTCCGGCGCGCGGGACGTGAACTCGCCCCCCATGGACGCGTACCAGTCGGACAGCACGGTCCAGTTCGCGCGGATGATGCCGCGGGTCCGCTCGAGGATCCGCCCGCGCACCTCGGGCCGCAGAGCGATGATGGCGAGGGCGTCGGACATCGCGCCGGGGCCGATCGTCGTGTAGTCCTTGCGCGACCAGAGCGCCGCGGCCAGGTCGGGCGGCGCGACGTTCCAGCCGAGGCGGAGGCCGGGGAGCGCGTACGCCTTCGAGAGGCCGTTCACCACCACGACCTTCTCCGTCATGCCCCAGAAGCTCGGCGTCGGCGGCCCAGCGCGCTCCGCGCCCTGGTAGACCTCGTCGGCCAGGATCCAGGCGCCCACCGCCTCGGCCCGCTGCGCGATCTGCCGCATCGCGCGCTCGCCGAGCACGGCCCCGGTCGGGTTGTTGGGGTTCGTGACGACGACCAGCTTCGTCCCGGGGCCGATGGCGGCCTCGACCTCGCCCGGCTCGGGCTGCCAGCCTAGCTCCTCGCGGAGCCGGAAGGGCCAGATCTCCGCCCGGAAGGCGTGCGCGAGGCCCCACGTCTGCATGTAGTTGGGGAGCATCATCGCCACACGGTCGCCGGGCTCGAGGAGATGCCAGCAGACCGCGTAGTTCGACTCGGCGCTGCCGTTCGTCACCGTGACGTGCCCGGCCGTCGCGCCGGGGTAGAGGGCCGCGATGGCGCTGCGCAGCGCCTCCGTGCCGTTCGACTGCGAGTAGCCCAGCGGGACGCGGAGCACCGCGTCGGGACCCTCGCCCGCCAGTGCGAGCAGCTCGGCCGCCGTCAGCGGATGGACGCCGCTCTCCGAGAGGTTGAAACGGACCCGGTTCTCCCAGGTGCTCTGCCAGCGCTCCATCGCGAACGGCTCGAACGCCATCGCCCCTCCGAGGTTGGAGGGGCGATAGTAGCCGTCGGATGGCCCAGCGGCAAGAACGCTACGGCAGGCTGTGCACGCGGATGCCGCCGTTCACGGTCCGCAGACGTAGGCTCCGCCCGCCCTGGCCGATGCGGCCCTCGAGATGCCGGGGGTTGATCCGGCCGGTGAGGGTGATGGGGAAGTCGCTCTCGATGGAGCCGTTCACCGTCTCGGCGCTGAAGTCCGCGGAGAGGCCGCTCGCGAGGGAGAGGTCCACGCTCCCGTTGACCGTCTCGAAGGTGAGGCGGCCCTGGCCTGCGCCGCGCACCGTGGCGCGGACGCCGCCGTTCACGGTGGTGCCGCTGGCGTCGCCCGAGGCGGTCTCGAGCGTGACATTGCCGTTCACGGTGCGGAGGTCGGTGCGCGCGGAGAGGCTCGAGGCCTCCACGGCGCCGTTGACGTTGTTGCCGTCGAAGGCGACGCCCGCGGGGATGCGGGCCACGAACTGCACTTGGACGTCGTTGTCGTGCACGCTCATGTGCCCGCCGCCGGGCTCGCAGGTGTTGCTGCGGCCGGGGTAGACGGCGCAGATCGTGACGCCCCCCTCGTGAGGCACGACCTCGATGCGCACGGAGGCCGGGTCGTCGTCGCGGCCGTGCTTGTCGGCCGTGACCTCGACCTCGGAGCCGGTGGACGCTTCGGCGCGGATCGAGCCGCTGACGCCGCGGATCTCCAGCGTCTTCCCCGGGGCGATGGCGCCGTGCCAGGTCCAGTGGTCCGGGTTGGCGGTCGGGGCCTGGGCCTGGGCGGCGGGCGCCGCGGCGAGGGCGGCGGCAGCCGCGAGGCCGGCGAGCAGAGCGGTCCTGGTCACTGTTCCTCCTCGCGGCCGGCGCTGCCGCCGCGCCGCAGGTAGATCGTGCCGCTGAACGACGAGAGTCCGAGGCGCGCGTTGCCGTTGCCGACCGTGAATTCGAACTCGCGGGGCCGGAACCGCGTGGGGCCCGGTGTCAGCGTGACGGGGAAGTCGCTCTCCAGGTCGCCGCTGAAGGTGCTCACCGAAATGGTGGCGTTCAGCGCCCCGTCGGGGCGGATCGTCACGTCGCCCGAGTGCGACTGGAAGCGGTAGCGCCCCCCCTCGCGGATCGGGCCGCTGAAGCCGACCTCGCCGCTCACCGTCTCCACGCTCACGTCCTGCCCCTCGACCCGGTCGAGGAGCACGTCGCCGGAGACGCTGTGCGCCGTCACGTCGGCCCTCGCGTTGTGCACCGTCACGTCGCCGCTCGTGGAGGTCACCTCGAGCCGCCCGCGCACGTCCCCCGCCGTCACGTCGCCGGAGACGCTCAGGACCGAGATGTTCCCCTGGGCGCAGGCGAGCCGCACCTCCCCGGAGACCGACTGGAGCTCGGCCTCGCCGCACACGTCCCGCACGTCGATGTCGGAGGAGACGGCGTTCACCGTCAGCCCCATCCCGACGGGGACCTCGATCGTGTAGTCGGCGTCGCCCATGCCGCGGCGCGGCACCGTGCGGATCTGCACGCTCGAGGGCGAGGCGTCGATCTCGATCCGCGCCCGGTCGTATTCGACGTGGATGCGGACGTCCGCGCGGCGGGTGGCCCGGATCTGCACCGACCCCGAGATGTTCTGCAGTTCGAGGCGGGCGCCGGCGCGCACGGCCACGCTGGTGTCCAGGGTCTGCGCGCCGGCCCGCGGCGCGAGGAGCACGGCGGCCACGCCGGCGAGAATGGCGATGCATTTCGTCTTCATTCGGTCCTCAACTCACTTTGGGGAGCATGGCCGCGCGCCGCAGCAGGTCGAGCTTACGGTCGAGGGTGCTCCGCAGGTGGCCGTTCAGGTACGGGTTGTTCGGATCCCTCACCAGGGCGGCGCGCGCCTGCGCGATGGCCTGGTCGATGACGCGGAGGCTCGCCTCCACGGTGCGGACGGTGGCGCGGTCGAGTTCGCCGCGGCGGACGGCGAGGATCTCCTGGAGCTCGGTGATGGCCGTGTCGTAGGGGGTGGCCATCGCGGCGAGGCGCACGGGGAGCGCCCCGAAGGGCACGAACGCGGTGCCGGTGGGCGCGGCGCGGCCCGCGAGGAAGTGGACGGCGGTCCCCGCGGCGCCGGCGGAGAGGAGCGAGAGCGCGAGCCCCGCCGCCGCGAGCTGCGGGATGGAGAAGGCGAAGCGCCGGCGGCGCGCGAACGGGACCACGGCGGCCCCGCCCTCCGCGCCGATGCGCTCGGCGATGCCGTGCCAGAGGTCCCTCGCCGGGGGCCGGTCGTCGAGGGCGTGAGCGAGCGCGACCACGCGCCGCAGGCCCTGCACCGCGTCGCGGCACTCCGCGCAGGCGGACAGGTGCGCCTCGGCGGCGGCCAGCGCCGCTCCATCGAGGGTGCCGTCCACGTACGCCGAGAGCCGTTCCCCGAGATGCTCGTCCATAGTCACCGCTCCAGATGATGCCGCAGCAGCATCCGCGCACGGTGCAGCTGCGCCTTCGAGGTCCCCGCCGTCACGCCCATCAGCTCCGCGATCTCCTCGTGCCGGAACCCTTCCACGTCGTGGAGCACGAACACCTGCCGCGCTCCCGGTGGCAGCCGGCCGATTGCCTGGTCGAGGTCCATCCGCTCCGCCCCCGCATCCCGCCGTCCCGGCAGGTCCTCCGCGGTGGCCTCCTCGTCGAAGCGGCGGCGGGAGCGGGCCGCCGATTTCCGCCAGTTGAGCGCCACGTTCACCGCGAGCCGGTGCAGCCAGGTCCCGAAACTGGACTCCCCGCGGAAGGTCCCGAGCCGCTCCCACGCCCGCACGAACGCGTCCTGCGTTACCTCGTCCGCGTCCGCCTCCCCCTCCACCATCCGCCGGACCAGCGAGTGGATCCGGGCCTCGTGCCGACGGTAGAGCCGCTCGAACGCCAAGCTGTCCCCGGCGGCCGCGCGTGCTACGTCGGCGGCCTCGGACGGGTCACCCGCCGCGGATTCGATCCGCATCGGCGGGCGGCTCACGAGCCCCTCCCGGGGCATCGCCACCTGTCCCATGCACTCACTTGGACATCGCCGGGGCCCCGGGCGTTGGAACCGGGCCTACGCCTGGGGTGGGAGCCCGCCGGAGGCCTGCATCTGCTTCAGCTTCCGGTGGAGGGTGGAGCGATCGATGCCGAGGATCGCGGCTGCCTTGAGCTTGTTGCCGCGGTTCGCCTCGAGGACGCGGAAGATGTAGCGGCGCTCGACCTCGTCGAGCGACAGGGTCGGGTTCTCCTCCGGCTGGCCGCTCGGCTGGTCGGGGGGAACGATGGCGCTGATCTGGGGGGGAAGGTCCCGCCGGGTGATCGTCGCCCCCGACCGGAGGGCCAGGGCGCGGGCGAGGACGTTCTCCAGCTCCCGGATGTTCCCCGGCCACTGGTAGGAGGTGAGGGCCGCGAGGGCGTCGGGGGTGAGGGCGGCGTACTCGAGCTGGTAGCGCTCGGAGAGGCGCTTGAGGAGGTGCTCCGCCAGCGCCGGGATGTCCACCGGCCGCTCCCGCAGCGGAGGGAGGACGATATGGACGATGTTGAGCCGGTAGAAGAGGTCCTCGCGGAGGCGGCCGTTGGCCACCTCCTCCAGGGGGTCGCGGTTCGTCGCCGCGATGATCCGCGCGCCGGAGGTCTGGGAGACGTTGTCCCCCAGCCGCCGGAACTCCCCGTCCTGCAGGAAGCGGAGGAGCTTGGGCTGCACCGCGAGGGGCACCTCGGCGATCTCGTCGAGGAAGAGGGTGCCCTTGGTGGCCGTCTCCACCATCCCGGCGTGGTCGCGGTTGGCGTCGGTGAAGGCGCCCCGCTTGAAGCCGAAAAGCTCCGACTCCACCAGGTTGGGGGAGAGCGCCGCGCAGTTCAGGGCGACGAAGTTGTCGCGCCCCGACGCCGCGTGGATGGCCCGCGCCACGACCTCCTTGCCGCTCCCCGTCTCGCCGGTGATGAGCACCGGGGTGGTGTTCCCCGCCACCCGGATGGCCGTCTCGAAGATGGCCTGCATCTGCCGCGACACGCCGACGACGTCCTCGGGGAGCCGGAGGCGGCGGCGCAGGCGGGCCAGCTCGCGCCGCGACTCGGTGGCCTCCAGGGCCCGCTGCAGGGAGATGCGCAGCTCGTCGAGCTTGGGTGGCTTGGTGACGTAGTCGTAGGCGCCGTCGTGGAGGAGCGCCACCGCCGAGTCCACCGAGCCGTGGGCGGTGAGGATGATGACGGGGATCTCCGGCCACTCCGCCTGCACCCGCTTGAGGAGAGCGCGGCCGTCCATCCCCGGCATCATCAGGTCGCTCAGGACGACGTCGGTCTCGGGGTGCTCGATCAGCTGGGTGAGGGCGGCCTCCCCCGACTCGGAGGCGGTGACGTTCCAGCCGTCGGCCTCGAGCACCGTGCGCAGGAGCTTGAGCTGGGCGGGATCGTCGTCGACGAGGAGGACACGTCCGGTGGTGGCCATGGCAACAGTCGCGTTGAGGGATGCGACAGTGAGTGTGGCGTCCCGTCACACCTGCCGCAAGGGGCGGTGGAAGGGGTCAGGCGCGCGGGGCGGCGCCGTCGGTGAGGCGGGCGAGGTCGGTGAAGCTCTCGAACCAGTGGTCGGGGCGCTCGGCGGCGAGCTGTGCGCGGGAGAAGGGACCCCAGAGGCAGGCGGCGGTGACGGTGCCGGCGTCGCGGCCGGCGGCAATGTCGTGGGGGGAGTCGCCCACGAAGAGAGCCTGCGCGGGCTGCGCGCCGAGCTGGCGGAGGGCGACGCGGACGGGCTCGGGGTCGGGCTTGGAGGCGTGGAGGTCGTCGGAGGTGACGAGAACGTCGAAGAGCCCGTGGAATCCGCAGAGATCGAGGCCCTTCTCGAGGCCGTGGCGGTTCTTGGAGGTGACGATGGCGAGGCGGCTCCCGCGGGCCCTCACGTCCTTCACGGCGTCGAGGGCGCCCGGGAACGCGGCGACCATCCCGTCGTGGTGCGCGAGGTTCCATTCGCGGTAGGTGGCGATGAGGCGCTGCACCTCGGCGTCGTCGGCGGCGAAGGGGCGGAAGGCGACGCGGAGGGGGGTGCCGAGACCCTCGGTCCAGAAGGCGTCGCTCTTCGCCGGGAGGCCGTGGACACGCATCGTGTGGTGGAACGACTCGATGATGAGATGGATCGAGTCCACCAGGGTGCCGTCGAAGTCGAAGAGGATCGCGGGGAATCGCACGCCGAAAGGTAGCACCGGTGCGCAGCGGTGCGGCTCATCCGGCGTCGTCGGGGCAGCGGCCGGCCAGAGCGATGGCGGCAACGAAGCGCAGTCGCGGCGATCCGGCCGGGACGACGGCGCCGGGGCGCGGCGGGGATCCGAGAAGCAGCGATTCGAGGGCCTCGGTGACGCGCGGGCCTGCGCGCCGCTGACAGGCGTCGAGGATCTCCCGGTCGAGGCCCGCCGGAAGTTCCCGCGAGAGGGCCGCGCTCAGACGGCTGGAGCGGTCGAGCGAACGCTCGTCGCGGGACCTCGCCGCCTCCCGACCCTCGCGCGCGACCCAGCGGAGCGCGGCGGCTCGTCCTGGCCCCCTGGGGCGCGAGGCGTGGCGGCACGCGGAGTACTCGAGCAGGAGACGGCGGGCTTCGGGCAGCGCGGCCGCGAGGGTGGTGGAGAAGTCGGCGGGGGACGCGCAGAGGGGGGACGCGGTGAGGGCGCGTTCGGCCAACGCTCCGAGGGCGGCCGGATCCACGCGGCAGACGCCGCCCGCGCTCAGGACGAACCCGAGAGGGATCCGGACGCCGCCCGGCCACTCGAGCGCGAGGAGGATCCCGGCGGCCGGCGGCTGGTCGTCGCGGGCGATACCGGCCGCGACGCACGCCCCATCGGCGGCGTGGACCGGCGGGATCGCGGCGCGCCAGCGCTCCCGTGCCTCGAACGGCTCCACCCTCCGCCAGCTCTCCCGCTCCAGCGCTTCGGGCAAGGGCGCGTCGGCATCGAGCCACCAGAGCGCCCCGAAGGGGTCCGGTTCGCTCGCCGCGGCGGCGGGGAGCACCGCCAGCTTCGCGCGAAGGGTGCGCAGCGTCCCCGTCAGGTCATGGAGTCCGTGGTCGGGGACGAGGTGCGCCACCGTGACGACCTCGTGCGCCGATCGCAGCCGGTCGATCCGGCCGATACGCTGCATCACCCGCACGGGGTTCCACGGAAGGTCGAAGTTCACCACCGCGCTCGCGTCCTGGAGATTCATCCCCTCGCTGGCCACGTCGGTGGCGATCAGGATGTCCGCGGCCAGGAGCGTCGGGACCGCCGCGCCCCGTGCCCGTGGCGCGAAGGCATCGAGGGCGGCGCTCCGGGGCAGACGCTCCGCTCCCGCCCACGCGCCGTCGCCGGCCACGCAGAGCAGGCGGAACCGCCGCCGCAAGTGCCGCGCGAGGGCCAGCGCCGTGTCGCGATGCTCGGTGAAGACGATGGTCTTCCGGCCCGCGAGGGGCCCGAGGAGCAGCTGCTCGAGGGCGCGGAGCTTGGCGTCGTCGGCGGGGGCAGCGAGCGCGAGTTGGAGGCTGCGCTCGATCGCGGTTCGCCAGGGATGCGCGGCGGGGGCGGTCGGATCGGCCTCGGTCCGGAGCAGGAGGGGCCAGAGCACGAGTTGCGGGTCATCGGCGGCGTCGGGGACGGTGGCGCGGAAGGCGACGCGCCCCAGCGCCCGTCCCGACTCGCGCGCCGCAGCCCACGCCCGGAGGTACTCGCGGTGCCGCCGGAGCGAGCGCACGAAGGCAGCGCGACTCGACTCCAGCCGGCGCAGGAGCCCGAGGGCGAGCAGGGCGGCGGCGCGCTCGGCGGGCGCTCCACCGGCGTCCAGTTCGGCGATGGCGTCGAGGATGGCGGAGAGCGCGCCGTCGTAGACCGCTTCGAGGTCGTAGCGGACCGGCGGCAGGAGGTGGCGGCGGGGGAACGCGCCGCGAAGCGCGGGGAACTGCGCCTCCACGAGCCGGCGGCTGCGGCAGACCGTCAGCGCGCCGAGGGCGAGCGCCGCGCGGTCTCCCTCGTTCGCGCGCACGGCCTCGAAGAAGTCGCCGATGCCGAAGGGCCGGAAGTCGTCGGCACCGGCGAAGAGATGGATCAGGGCGCCCAGGTCGGACGCCGCGTTGCTGATCGGCGTCGCGGTCAGGAGGAGGACACGCCGGCCGAGCGCGAGCCGGGCAAGCGTGTCGTAGCGGCGGGTACGCGGGTTCCGGAATCCGTGCGCCTCGTCCACCACGAGCAGCGTGACGCGCGGGCCAAGGCGTGGTCGCCGCCGCGCGAGGGATGTGTGGGAGACGAGCGTCAGGGGTGCGCCGACCTCCGACGCGGCACGCTCCCATTCCCGGCGCAACGCGGCCGGGGCGATGACGAGCGCGCCTCCGCCGCCGGCATGTTCCAGCTCCGCCAGGGCGAGGCCGACGTACGTCTTGCCGAGTCCGGCGCCGTCGGCCACGAGCGCGCCGCCGAATCGGTCGAGGATCGCGCGGGCCCGCAGGACGGCATCGGCCTGGTGCGGGAGGAGCCAGGCGGGTGGGGTGACGTCCGGGGTGGGGAGCTCGAGGGGCGCGACGAGGGCGGCGAGCATCGCGCGCGCCGCCTCCGCGGGACTCGCCTGCCGGGCGCCGGCCAAAGCCGGGAAGAGGGGGTCAGCGATCCCCGCGAGAGTCTCGGCACAGAGCGTCGCCGAGGAAGCGGAGTCGTTCGGCCGTGTCCTCGTCGAGGCCCAGGGCGAGCGCGGCGTGCGCGTCGAGGTCGTCGGGATCATAGGGTTCCCCCCGCGCGGCTTCGCGGCCGATCGCCTCGAGGGCCCGGACGGCGCGACCGTCGGGGTCGGGAGGGACGGGAAGCGCGCCCACGGTGGCGGCGCTGAACCGGAACGCGCCGCCGCTCGCGCGGTCGGCGAGCGCCGCCGCGATGCTGCGGATGAGCCGGCTGTTGAGGTACGCGGTGAGCCAGGCGGCGGAGCGTTCGTCCGGCACCGCCGCGCCGTAGCAGGTGTTGAGGGGGATCGGCCCCTGGGGACCGCCGCGGTGCAGCGCGGCGGCCTCGAGGCGTGGCGCGATGTCACGCCACAGCGCGACCCACTCGGCCCGGAGCAGATCGGTGCGGAAGAGTGCCCAGGGCCGGGCGGTGCCCACCCGCGCGTCGGACCGGCGCTGCAGCCGCTCGAGATGCGCGGCGAGGTAACGGGAGACGTCCGCGGGGACGGCCGCGAGGGGGCGCCCTCGCGCGTCCACGGCCGCGAGCAGCATGGAGGACGGCTCGAGGTGGAAGGGCGCGACGTCCCGCCCCAGGAGCGCAGGAACGCGGCACGAGCCGGGGAGCTCGTCCGCCGCGCCGCGCGACCGCACGAAGACCTCGTTGGCGCCCGTCTTCACCCCGAGGCAGGTCCGGAACCGTGCGCGGAGCGGAGGCCCGGCGCGGAGGGCCGTCCGGACCGCACGCACCAGGTCGCCCGGGAGCGCGAGCCAGGGCGCGCCGGGGGCCCCCTCGTCGGCCGACAGGTCGCGCTGGGCCGCCGCGCCACCGAGGAGCCGTCCGCCGGCGCCGGCGATCTCCACCTCGACGGGCGCATCCGCGCGGGGCGGGTCGCGGCGGAGCAGCAGCACGGCTGGGAAGACGGTGGCGGCGAAGCCGGACCGCCGGGCGTGCCCGCGATCGCCGACGTAGAGGACCGTCGCGTCGCGCCGGATCAAGGCGCGGAGGCGGGCGGCGTATCCGGCGCGCAGCAGCTTGCTCGGCAGGAGGAGCGCGACGACCCCGCCGGGCCGGACCAGTTCGAGGGCGCGCTCGACGAACGCCACCGAGAGGTCCGGGAGGTGGGCGAAGCCGGCGCGCCCCGCCGTGGTGCGCCAGGAGCCGTAGCGGCGGGCGAGCGCCGCGCGGAGCGTGCCGGGGAGGGACTCCCCCCGGACCCACGGCGGATTGCCGAGGATGACGTCGAATCCGCCTGTCGCGAAGGCCTCGCCGAACTGGATGTCGTAGCTGAAGAAGGGGAGCGCGTCCTCCGCGGCGACACGGCGCCGGAGCGCGACGAGCTCGCGTCGCTCCCGCCGCCATCCGGCCACGCGGTGGCGGTCGGCCGGGGCGCGATCCGAACGGGCGCCGAAGAGGTCCCGGCCCGACGACGCTGCGGCGTCGGCGATCCGGGCGCTGAGCATCCGGATACCGGCCCCGGCGGCGTCGAGGGCCCACTGCCGCTCCTCGGATCGGATCGCGCGGGCGAGGACGGCCTTCTCCCTCCCGGATGCGGTGTAGTGGCGGGTCTTCCGCTCGGCGACGGCGCGCAGGCGCGCGGCCGTCCCCGCGGCCGACCACTCGGCCCCGTCGAGGGGCGAGAGGAGGCTGTCGCCCTGTCGGAGGTTCCAGTCGAGGTTGGGCAGGGGCGCGACGTCCGCCGCCGCGGCGTCGTCGTCCACCACCATCGCCAGCCAAAGCCGCAGCTCGGCCAGGCGGACGGCCATCGGGTCCGCGTCCACCCCGTAGAGGTGATCGCGCACGATGGCCCGACGGCGGG
>Ga0207932_1000005_pt1 | contig 72051 bp, 80 predicted proteins | sample NGESurdeep092012_FD_184480 | JGI IMG/M metagenome (GOLD analysis project Ga0207932, IMG submission 184480) | Arctic peat soil microbial communities from Barrow, Alaska - NGEE Surface sample 415-2 deep-092012 (SPAdes) | ecosystem: Environmental > Terrestrial > Soil > Wetlands > Peat ...
GCACGGGGCGTCGTCGGCGCCCCCGGCATCGTCACGCATCGCGTGCCGCTCGCGCGGGCCGCCGAGGCTTTCGCGCTCGCGCGCCAGGGAGGCGACGTCCTGAAGGTCGTCGTGATCATCTGAAGAAGCGTCTGGACGTCGTCCTCGTGGAGCGTGGGCTCGCCGAATCGCGCACGCGGGCCGAAGCGCTCATCCTCGCGGGGCGTGTTTCTGTCGTTGGGCGCGAGCGGGTCAAACCGGGAACGCCGGTCCCGGAGGACGCCGAAATCGAAGTCGGGGAGCCCGAGCATCCCTGGGTTTCGCGCGGAGGCGTGAAGCTGGACTTCGGACTGACGCATTTCGGGATCGACGCGAAGGGGCGGATCTGTCTCGACGTCGGCGCCTCGACGGGCGGATTCACGGACGTGCTTCTCGCGCGAGGCGCGTCGCGGGTTTACGCCCTTGACGTCGGCTACGGTCAGCTCCACGCCCGCCTCAGGAACGATCCGCGCGTCGTCGTGCGCGAGAAGGTGAATGCGCGGTTTCTCTCGCGAGCCGAAGTCCCCGAGCCGCCTTCTTTGCTCGTTGCCGACGTGTCGTTCATTTCTCTCTCCCTGATCCTGCCGGCGGCCGTGCCGCTCCTGGCGGAAGGAGCCGACGCCCTTCTCCTCGTGAAGCCGCAGTTCGAAGCAGGGCGGGGCGAGGTGGGGCGCGGTGGAATCGTGCGCGACGAGGGGGTGCGCGCGCGGGCCGTGGCCCGCGTGACGGCGGCCGCCGCGTCGCTCGGCCTCGCGAGCCGCGGGGTGATTCCGTCGCCGATCACCGGGGCGGAGGGAAACGTAGAGCTCCTCGCGGCGTTCCGCCGGAATCCCGCTACACTTCCGGGGTGAAGTCCGCGGAGCCCAGAGGCCGCCGTGTAAGGCGCGTGGGTCTCGTGACCCGCCACCGGAGCGCGGCCGCGATCGCCCTCGCACGCAAGCTCGAGCGTCTGCTCGTGCGGCGGGGAATCACGGTCGTCCACGACCTCGAGTCGTCGCGCGCCCGCGGCGTTTCCGGCGGGGTCCCGCGCGCGCAGATCGCGCGCCTCGTCGATCTCGTCGTGACCCTTGGGGGCGACGGAACGCTGCTCTCGGTAGCCCGCCATCCGGCCCCAGGGGTTTCCGTGCTCGGAATCGACATCGGCACGCTGGGGTTTCTCACGACCTGCCGGCCGGGCGAAGCGGGCCCGGTGCTCGAGGCGGCGCTCTCGGGGACGGCGCACGTCGAGAGGCGGCGCCTGCTGTCGGTGCGCGTGACGGACGGCGCGCGCGCCCCGCGCGTCGCCCGCCACTACCGCGTCGTCAACGACGCCGTTCTCTCCAAGTCGGCGCTCGCGCGCATCGCCACGATCCGCGTCGACGTGGACGGCCGCCTGGTGTCGCGGTACCGGGGAGACGGGCTCATCGTGTCCACGCCGACCGGGTCCACCGCCTACAACCTTTCGGCGGGCGGCCCCATCCTCGAACCCACGCTGCCGGCGCTCGTGCTCACGCCGATCTGCCCGCACACGCTGACGCTTCGACCCCTCGTGCTCCCCGATTCGGTCCGGCTCGAACTCTCGGTGGAGAACGATCCCACGGACGTATTCCTGACCCTGGACGGACAGGAAGGGTTCCCCGTGAGCTCCACGACGCGCATCTCGATTGCGCGCTCCTCCGAGACTGTCTCTTTGGTGCGGGCCTCTCGGGCCTCGTTCTTCGAGGTTCTCGCCGGAAAGCTCTCGTTCGGCGGCGAGCGGGAGAGCGCGGCGCGGTAACGGAGAGATGCACCGCCTTCCGCAGCTCTCCCTCACTCAGGTCCGGCTCTTCCGCCTCTTTACGCTTCTTCTCGTCTTCTCTCTTCTCGTCCTCTACGGCGTCTTCCGCTCGACGCGCTTCCAGGAGCTCCTGCGCCGAAGGACGGAAAGCTTCCTGACCGCGAAGCTCGGGAGGACCGTCACGCTCGGTGGCTTCGACCTCGCGCTCGTCCCGTTTTCCGTCCTCGTCCGCGACGTTTCGGTGGCCAACGATCCGCGCGGTCTCGCGGGCGCCATGTTCTCGGCTTCCGAGATCGAGGTGCGCGGCCTGCCGACGATCACGAGCAGGCGCATCGACCTTCCGAAACTCCGCGTCCTTTCGCCGCGCGTGGTCGTCGAGGTGTTCCCGGACGGCACCACGAATCTGACGGGGCCGCTCAAGGCCTTCTCGGGAGACGGAGGTGGGGGCCTCGACGTCCACCTTCAGGAAGCGATCGTCCAGAGGGCGTCGCTGAGGTTCCGGGAATGGGAAGCCGAAATCGATGCCCTCCTGCAGGACGCCGCGGTCACGGTCACGTCCGGGCGCAGCCGGACGGTGACGTACCTCGCGCTCGCGTGCCGCAAGGGCCGCTTCAAGCTGGAGAACAACGAGACTCTCGAATTCGCCCTCGGCGCGGAGGTGACGCTCGCGCCGGGGCGCGTCCACCTGACGGGCCTCAGGCTGCGCGGCGAGCGCCTGAAGGTCGAGGCGTCCGGGGGAGTCGACGACCTCCGGAAGCCCGTGCTCGCTCTCGTCGCGCGGGCCGAGACGACGGGGGAATCGTTGTCGAGAGTGTTCGGGCTCGGTCTCCCGTTGTCGGGCGGCATCCGGATGCACGGAACGATGCGGTTCGGCGAGCCCGGCGGGTTTCGTATTTTCGGCGCGTTCGAACTGCCCGGGGCTGCGTTCGGGCCCTTCCCGATGAGCGGCGAGGGCCTGATTCGCGTCGATCCGAAGGGGCTTCTCGTGAACGTGACGCGCGCGAACTACGCGGGCGGCACGCTGGAGGCCGTCATCCGGCTCGAGCGCCTCAAGAACCCGCCGCTTCCCGTGCGCATCGCGCTGCACGGCCACGGGATGGACTTCGAGCAGTTCCTCGCCGATATTGGACTCAAGGGCACGGGACTCATGGGAAGGGCGGACCTCGACACGTCGCTCACGTTTGGGCGCGGAGGGATCGAGCACGCGGATGGCATTGGACGGATCCGTGTCGCGAGTGACGACGGCAGGGGTTCGGCGGTGCGCGGGCGCTTCGCATTGCCGGTTTCCGGAGGCGGCCCGCTGCAGGTTCGCGACGGACATCTTCTCTTTTCCGGGGTGCCATTCACGACGGCCGGAGGCGCGCGGATCCGGCTCGACGGCGGCCTCCGGCTCGGGACCTGGGAGCCCGATCTCCAGCTCGACATCGCCGCCGACGATCTCGCCGAGGTCGAGCGGATCGCGGACAACTTCTATCCCGCGATCCAGAACGAGCCGCTGACGCCTCCGTTGAAGCTGGGAGGCGTCGGCCGCATCGTCGCGCATCTGACCCGCAGCTTCGGCGATCCGCGGATCGAGGGCCGACTCACGGCATCCCAATTCGTGCTGCGCGGCGTGCCGTTCGGGACGGCGTCGGCGGAGTTTCTCGTGGACCGCAACGTGGCGACGTTTTCGCCTTTCACGGCGAAGGACGGCGATGCCGGGCTCTCACTCACGGGAAAGATCGGCTGGGGCGGGCCCCTCAAAGGCGCGTATCGCCTGGATGGCCTCGCGGCCGAGTTTTCCGCGTGGCCCATCGAGCGCGTGCTGAAGTTCCTCGATCTCGACCTGCCGATCACCGGCGCGGCCACTGGACGGCTTCCGCTCGACGGCGTGACCCCGGTCCTGTCCGGCCGGATACCGCTCGTCCTGACCGAAGCGAGCCTGTGGGGCCAGAAGCTCGACCGGCTGGAAGGCGTGCTGGCGTTCGAGAAGGACCGGATCGTGATCGAGAACGCGACGGCGCGACTGGCGGACGGCACCGCGAGCGGGGGGGGCTTCTATCGATATGCGGACCGCGCCTATGGACTCGATCTCGATGTTCGGGCCGTTCCCATCGCCCGCCTGGACGCGGCGGGGGGACTGGCGCTCACGGGCGTTCTTTCGGGGCAGGTGAAGGGGTCCGGGACGGTGGACAAGCCGAACCTCGACGTTTCTGCGCACGTCGCCGATGCGGCGTGGAGCGGGAGTCCGCTCGGACGCGCGGGGACCGAGGTCGAAGTGCGCGCGAAAGCCGATCGTGGCGCCTTTACCTTTTTCGTCCACGCTCCGGAGGCGGCCGAGATCACCCTGGCGCCCGACGGGGCGGAGGGGCGCTGGCGGGCCCGGCTCGACGTCGCGTCGCTGGCCCCCTTCGCCTCGCTGCTCGGCGCTCCCGAGGACGCGCGGCTCGACGGGCGTCTCGTCGCCGAGGTGTCCCTGACGGCGGGGAAGGACCTCGCGGCGTGGCGCGGCGAAGGCGCGGTGTCGGCCGCGCGCGTCACGGCGTACGGGCGAACCCTCGAGCTCCGGGGAGCCGCGCCGCTGCGCGTCGCGGACGGAAAGATGCTTCTCGAGCGGCTCACGCTCGCCGAGGCGCCTCGTCCGGATCTCCCCGCGGGCACAGCGACAGCCTTCACGATCTCGGGAAGCGGCGGTCTCGCCCTTCCCCACGCGCTCGACCTCTCGGTAGTCGGCTCCTTCGACATGGCCCTCCTCAAGCCCGCGCTCTCAGGGATGAACGCGGCCGGGCGCGCCAGCGTGGACCTGAAGATCAGCGGCACGTCCGCGGCGCCGACCCTGACGGGGCGCGCGGCGCTGGATGGAGTCGACCTGTCGAATCCGGGTGGCACCGCCCTCGAGGCGATCACGGGAACGCTCTTGTTCTCGGAGGACCGGGTCACGCTCTCAGACCTCACGCTTCGCTACAGCGGCGGCACCGTGGACGTGGGCGGATTCGTGGTGCTCTCGGGCCTCCGGCCCACCGGTATCCGGCTGAGCGCGCACGTCGGGCACGTCCGCGCGTCGCCATTCGACGGATTCCGGGCCACGTTCTCCGGCGATCTCGTGCTTCTGGGCGACACGATCCTTCGCTCGGCGCGCGGGGACCTTACCCTCGACCGGGCCGTCTACAGCCGCGACTTCTCGCTGGACATCGCGTCGCTTTTGGCGAGAAAACGCGCCGCGGTGACGAGCGGCAACCCGACGGTGTTCGACGCGGTCGAGCTCGACGTCCGGCTTCTTGCGCCGGCGTCCTCCATCGAGGTGCGCAACAATGTGGCGCGCCTGAAGCTTTCGGGCGAGCTCTTCGTGCGGGGCACGGTCGGCCATCCGCTCCTGTTCGGCGAGATCACGGCCGAAGAGGGCGGCCGCCTCACGCTGCAGGGCCAGCGTTACGAGATCCAGTCGGCCAAGGTCCTCTTCTCGAACGCGCTGCGCATCGAGCCTTTCTTCGAGCTCGAGGCGCGGGGAACCGTGAGCCGGTACCAGATCTCGTTCGGCCTCACGGGCACGCCTTCGCGCTTCGTGCCCCGGTTCTCCTCGGACCCGCAGCTGTCCGAGGCGCAGATCGTCTCGCTGATGACCTCCGGCGACCTCCCGCAGAGCGCCGTCGCGGGAGCGCCCGTCGGAGCGGCGCCGATCTCGTCCGACGATTCCGTGTCGAGGGCGGCGCGCGAGCTCCTCGCGAGCCTCGCGACCTCGGCGGTCACGAGCCGGACGAAGGAGTTCTTCCGGCTGGACCGGTTCCAGATCGATCCGACGGTCACGGGCACGTCGTTCGACGCGCCCCGCGTGACGGTCGGCAAGAGCCTCGGCAAGGACTTCAACGCGACGGTCTCTTTCGTGCTGTCGAGCAACCAGCAGCAGATCATCACCCTCGACTACCAGCTCACCCCCGCAGCTCTCATTCAGGCCCGGCTCGACGAGAACGGCATCTATTCGCTCGAGCTGCGTATCCGGCAGCGGCTGCGATGAGATCCTCCCGCGCCGTCCTGCTCGCCCTGGGCGCGCTCCTCGTCGCAGCGCGCGGGACCGCCGAGACGTTCTACGGAACGGGAATCGCCTCCCTGTCCTTTCGCGGCGACGCGCCAATCGACGAGCGCCGGCTCGCGGCCCTGACCGAGCTCGCGCCCGGCCGCACCCTGACGGGCGAGGCCGTGCGAACGAGTCTCCGCAACCTCTTCGCGACGCGTCTCTTCTCCGACCTCGCCGTCGAGGCATCGCCATCGCCCGCCGGCTCCATCGTGGTCGTCGTTTTCTCCGCGGCGCCGCGGATCGAGCGCCTCGCGCTCTCCTCCTCGGTCCCCGCGTCCGGCCGCGTCCTCGACGCCATCGGCCTCGGGCCGGGCAATCCGTGGCAGAGCGATCTCAAGCCGCGGTACGAGGCCGAGATCCGGCGCGTCCTGCGCGAGGAGGGCTACTTCGATCCCAAGATCGCGACGGCCGTCGAGGCCGGCGCCGACGACACTTCCGTGGACGTTCGGTTCGACGTTGCGAAGGGGCCGCGCGCCCTCGCGGGAGCTCCCCGCTTCTCGGCCTCGCTCGCCCCGCTCGACGAGGCGACTCTGCTCGCGAAAGCGAAAGCGAAGAGAAGCAAACCCTATCGCGGCACCGCGGCCCGGGAGGATGCCGAACGCTTCGCGGCCGTTTACCGGCGGGCTGGATACTCGCGCGTGGAGGTGCGCCTCGACGACGAGTCGTACGACGCCGCCTCGGCGACCGTCACGCCGCACTACGCTCTCTTCGTCGGGCCGCGAGTCGTCCTGAAGGTCACGGGCGAAAGCGAGAAGGTGGTGCGCGCGCACCCGGACTCACCCTGGACGCGGGGCGAGCCTTCGGACGAAGACTCGCTACAGCTCCTGAAGGACGGGCTCCGCCGCACGTATCAGGAAAAGGGTTACGCCCGCGCGAAGGTGGACGTCACGTTCGAAACGACGGCGGACGAGGAGCTCGTGGCGTTCACGATCGAGAAAGGGGAGCGATGGGCGATCTCCTCCGTGAAGGTGACCGGCGCCGTCAGCCTGCCCCCGAAGGACGTCTTCGGCGCGCTCCAGATGCGCCCGCGCGGCCTCGTCGAGTCCGGACGATACGTGGACGGAGAAGCAGTCGCGGATCGTGACGCTCTCGAGGCGCTCTATCGCGCGAACGGGTTCCGGTACGCGAGGGTCTCGCCGGCGGCCGTGACGGAGGGTGCCTCGCGGGACAACCTCGATGTGACGTTCAAGGTCGAGGAAGGGCTCCGCACGATCGTCGCGACGCGGACCGTGGTGGGCATCAAGACGGTGCCGGAGAACATGCTCCTTCCGCGACTCGCTGTCCGGTCCGGCCTGCCGTTCTCCGAATCCTCGGTCAGCGACGACGCGGCTCTCCTGCAGTCGCTATACGTGGACCGTGGATACGTGGACGCGAAAGTGGAAGCCACGGCGCGCTTCCTGGACCCCGTGCCGCCCGAGGGAGAGCGCGCCGAGGTGCTCTACACGGTGACGGAAGGGACACCCGTCGTCTTCGGCAAGACGATCCTGCGCGGCAACCGGCGCACGCAGCCCTTCATCGTGGAAGACCGCCTCGCGAACAAGGAGGGCTCGCCGTTCTCGCTCACGAAGCTTCTCGACACGCAGCAGAGTCTCGCGCGCCTCGGGATCTTCCAGAAGATCGAGCTTTCGACGTTTCCGACGGATCCCGAGACGCTGTCGCGGGCGGTCCTCGTCACCGTTTCCGAGGCGCGGCCGTGGAGCCTCACGTACGGGGTCGGCGCCGAGTACGCGCCGCAGGCGCCCGCCACCCGGCTCTCGGCGCGCCTTTCCCTGGGTGTCTCCTACAACAACCTCTTCGGACGCGCGCTCGAGGTGAGCGGGGAAGGACGCATCTCGAACCGGGATCCGCGGATCATCCTGTCGGCGCGCGATCGGTCGCTCTTCGGCGGGAAGATTCCGATCTCCCTGGCCGGCTACCAGACGAACGATTACTTCTCGGACATCCAGGTCAAGAGGACCGGCGGCTTCCTCCAGGCGGAATATCGCCCTTCGGCGTCACTCAGGACGGGTCTCCGCTATCAGTACGAGCTCGTCAGTCCCAGTTCCGATCCGGGGCTCGGGGCCGACCAGAGGCTCAATCAGCCGAGCCGCATCAGCTCGGTCGCCGGAGGCGTGACCTGGGACCGCCGCAACGACCCCTTGAACCCGAGCGCGGGCACGTTTCTCGCCGCCGACGTCAAGTACGCGTTTCCGTTTCTCTCGGCCGACGCGAACTTCCTGAAGGCGCTGCTTCAGGCGGCTCTGTATCGGCCCTACGGCTCGACGCGCCTCGTCTTCTCGGTCCGCAGCGGCGTGATCTGGAACACCCAGGCGTGCGACGTCGTGCCGCGCGACGCACTTCTCTGCAGCCCCAACCTCATCGTCCCCGTGCCGGAACGCCTCTTCGCGGGTGGTTCGTCCACGCACCGCGCCTTCGCGCGCGACAATCTCGGCATCCCGGGCGAGACGCTGAACGCGGACGGAGTGGGCGTCGGCGGCACGTTGCAGCTCGTCGCGAACGCCGAATGGCGCATTCCCGTCGCAAGCAACTTCGAGGTGGCGCTCTTCTTCGACATCGGAAACGTGTGGGCCGATCCGAAAAGCGTGGACCTCGCGCGGCTCCGGTCCGGTGCGGGTCTCGGCCTCCACTACCAGACTCCCGTGGGCCCGATCCGGCTCGAATACGGCCTGAAGCTGGACCGCAAGCCGGGCGAGGATGCGGGTGCCTTCGCGTTCTCGGTCGGGTATCCCTTCTGAGGGCGGCTCGACGACGGCTTCAAGGGCGCCTGAGGCCGTCTGCGTGGGCTTACAATGGTCCATGCCCCGCTTCACGGTCCTCGAGACGTCGGCTCTGTTCTCGAACCGGGTCAAGTACGACTACCTGTTCGAGATGGAGATGTGGCTGAAGGGCCTCGAGCGCTTCTTCCAGATCGACTGCCTGCCTCTTTCCGCGTTCGAACGGTCGCACGCTTCTCTCAAGAATTACGTCGAAGAGGTGGGAGCCGTACGCGCCGGGGTGGCCCACATGGCGATGCTCGCCACCCAGCTCCTCGGGGAAGGCAAGGAAGATCTCGCGTCCTTTCTGCTCTATCTCGACAGCCAGGTCACACGGACGGGCAGCGGCGAGATGCCGGCCAGGCGGCGCGGAGAGAATGCCGAGACGGAGTTTGCCCTCGTCGTCGAGAAGCTCGACGATTTTGCGAAGATCCTCGACGAGCTTTCGCGGGCGCCGTTCGTCCCGCTCCAGACGTATCTCTCCCTGGGGCGGATCGTGGTCGGCACGCTTCGGCAGGACCCCAACCTCGGCGTCCTGTTTCGCGAGAACCTGCGCCCCGTTCTCGACAAGGAGTCGAAGCAGTCGCTCGGCCGCGTGCTCGGAAGCCTGCCCGAGCCCGCGCACCGGGGTGCCCTCGCCGCCCTGTTCGTCGCGCTCTTCAAGGGCCTGCGCTACGCCGAGCGGGCGCGCACGGCGGCTGAGTCGCCCGCGACGCGCAAGCGCGCGCTCCTGATCTTCAGCCTCCTCAAGGGAGAGAGCGATTCGATCGCCTCCTTCATCTCGAAGCGGCTCGCGCCCCGGTTTCCCGAGGGATCCGTCCAGGCCGAGGGGCTGCGCCGCATCGTGGCCGCGCTCGACGCCGAGGTCCGGAAAGTCATGGACGTCGAGCTCGTGGACGTCGTCCTCATGAAGGACCCCGCCCTCGTCCTCACGCGCCTCGAGGACGCCGCCGCGCTCCTCAGGGATCTTCATCAGCAGAGCGTGATTTCGCTGGCCGAGACCTTCTCGTCGGGACTCGACGAGCGTACGCTTTTTCCCGAGTACCGGACGCGGCTCGATCAGAGCCTCGTTCTGAGGGACGAGATGGCCCAGCTCGTGAAGGCGACCCACGAGTTCGTCAAAGCGCCCGACAAGAAGGCGCTCCGCGTGCTGGTGGCCGAGCTCGAGTCCTTCCGGCGCAGCGGCATGCGCCATCTCATGTTCAAGGACTGGTCCCTCTTCGAGCGATTCCTCGCCGGTTTCGCCCGGGAACGCCCCCCGCGCTCGTTCCTGCCGGCCGCCCACCAGTTCGAGGGCTTCCTGAAGACGCTCGTGAAGGAGATCGGCAAGAGGTCGGTCCTCGCGAATCATCCCTTCAAGGGCTTCCGCCTCGAGGGCGGCACGCCGGCCGGCGGCCCGGGCGCCTCCCGCTACAATTGAGGGGGTCGGCGCGTCGCGCCGTGCTCGATCCCGAAAGGACCAGCAACGTGGGATTCGTTTCCGTCACCGAGGCCGCGGCCGCCTTCAAGGAAGGCCGCTTCGTCATCATCGTCGACGACGAGGACCGCGAGAACGAAGGCGACCTCTGCCTCGCGGCCGAGCATGTCACCCCCGCCGGAATCAACTTCATGGCCCGCGAGGGGCGCGGGCTCGTCTGTGTGTCGCTCACGGAGGAGCGCTGCGACGAGCTGGACCTCCACCCGATGGTCGAGCAGAACACGTCCAACTACGGCACGGCTTTCACGGTCTCCGTCGAGGCCCGCGGCAAGACCACGACGGGAATCTCGGCGGCCGACCGCGCGGTGACGGTGATGACCCTCATCGACCCGAAGACGAAGCCCCATGACCTCCTACGGCCGGGCCACACGTTCCCGCTCCGTGCCCGCAAGGGCGGTGTCCTCAAGCGGGCGGGACAGACGGAGGCCTCGGTCGACCTCGCGCGCATCGCGGGCCTCACGCCCGCCGCCGTCATCTGCGAGATCATGAACGAGGACGGCACGATGGCCCGCGTGCCCGACCTTCTCACGTTCGCGGGGAAGCACGATATTCCGATCGTCTCGGTGGCCGACATCATTCGCCACCGGATGCGCACGGAACGCCTCGTGCACCGGATCGCCTCCCCGATGCTGCCGACCGCTCACGGCACGTTCCGCGTCGTTGCGTACCGGTCCGAGGTCACGAACGAGGAGCACGTGGCCCTCGTCGCGGGCACGTGGATGGAGGACGAGCCCGTCCTCGTGCGCGTGCACTCGTCGTGTCTCACGGGAGACGTCTTCGGTTCGGAGCGCTGCGACTGCGGCGCTCAGCTCCACCGCGCGATGGATCTCGTCGGGGAGCTGGGCAAGGGCGTCGTGCTCTATCTCCTGCAGGAGGGCCGCGGGATCGGTCTCGTGAACAAGCTGCGCGCTTACGAGTTGCAGGAGCAGGGCCTCGACACGGTGGCCGCGAACGAGAAGCTCGGCTTCGCGCCGGATGTCCGGGATTACGGCATCGGCTGCCAGATCCTGCGGGATCTCGGTGTGCGGAAGATCCGCCTCCTCACGAACAACCCGTCGAAGTACGTCGCCATCGACGGGTACGGCCTGGAGATCGTCGAGCGCGTCCCGCTCGAGATCCCGCCGACGGACGGCACGCGCGCCTATCTGGCCACGAAGAAGGCGAAGATGGGCCACATCCTGAAGCTCGTCTAGCGCCTGTACTCTTCGGCGAGGGTTTCCGGCGGGACGCCCCTGCGGAAGCGCCACAGGGTCCTCCAGTTTCGCAGCACCGTCCGCGCGACCCCGCGCTCGAGGTAGCGGCGCGGAGAGGTCGAGACGGCCTCGGGGAGGAGGGCGACGCGTCCGGCGTCGCGGACGCGACGCGCGAGGTCCCAGTCTTCGAGGAGGGGCCAGGGCTCGTGCCCGCCCAGCCGTTCGTAAATGTCGCGCCGCACGAAAGGGGCCTGGTCGCCGTAGGGCATGCGCGTGAACGCCGTGCGGGCGTTCGCCCAGAAGGCGACCCAGGCCATTCGTGCGCCGCCGCCCGAGAAGGAGAGGCGGAACGCGCCGCCGGCCGCTCCCGATGCGACCGCGCGCCGGACCGCGAGGTCCCATCCGCGCGGGAGGATCGTGTCCACGTGGAGGAAAAGGAAGATGTCTCCGGTCGAGGCTGCTGCGGCTGAGGAGAGACGGGCGCCGCGGGGCGCTTCGGACGAAAGAAGGAAGGCCCCGGCATGCGCGAAGGCGGAGAGGACCTCCGGAGAGGTGCCCTCGTCAGCCGTACAGACGATCTGCACGCGCTCGGGCATCTCCCCCAGGACGCGTTCGAAGAAGTCCCTCCCGGGCTCGCGTTCGCCTCTGCCTACCGGCACGATGACGCTGATGCGATCGGGGCCCGGAAGCAGCGGTACCATTCCGCCACGATGCCATACGGGTTCGTTCTCGTGGGCGGCCTTTCTTCGCGGATGGGCCGCGACAAGACGCGCCTGCCCTACAGGGGAAGGCCGATGGCGCTTTACCAGGCCGAAAAGCTCGCCGTCGTCTGCGGGCACGTCGCCTTCGTCGGAAAGGATCCGACGGCGTTCGCGGGCACGTCCGTTCCCTACGTGATCGACGGAGCTCCCGAGCCCGCAGCCGCGTTCGGTGTCGCCGCGGCGCTCGCGTTCTCGCCGGAGGAGACGAACCTCATCCTGGCGGCGGACGTGCCACGCTGCCCGGAGGCCTTTCTGGCGGCCCTCCTCGAGGTGGCCGAGGCGATCCATGCGCCAGCCGTGGTTCCGGTTTCGGGCGGGCGGCCGCAGCCCCTGTGCGCGGTGTGGCGGCGCTCCGCGCTCGCGCCCCTCCGCGCGCGGCTCGACGCCGGGGATTACTCTCTCGTTGCCGCCCTTCACGCCTTCCACGCCGTGCTCATCCCCGAAGAGATGACGGCCGCGATGCCGGGCGGCGCCCCTGCGAATTTCTTCAACGTCAACACCCCGGAGGAATATGAAGCGCTCGAAAGTGAAAACAGGGTGGACGATCGCGGCGGCGCGGCGTCTCAGCCACCTCGACGCTGAAGGCCGGGCCCGCATGGTGGACGTCTCTGGGAAGCGGGCCACGCTTCGCACGGCGCGCGCCCGCGCCGTCGTCGCGCTGGGAAGGGCCGCCTTTGGCGCCCTCGACGCGGCGACGAACCGGAAGGGCGACGCGCTGGCCGTGGCGCGGCTCGCCGGGATCCAGGCGGCGAAGCGGACGGCCGAGTGGATTCCGCTCTGCCATCCGCTGGCGTTCGACTCGGTGGCCGTGAATCTCACGCCGCGCGCTGCCCGGCTGGCCGTCGAGATCACGGCCGAGGTCAAGGGGACGGGAAAGACCGGGTACGAAATGGAGGCTCTCGTTGCCGCAACGGCCGCGGCGCTCGCGCTATACGACATGTGCAAGGCGGCGGACAAGGGCATCGAGATCCGGGAGATCACACTTCTCGAAAAGACGGGTGGCAAGAGCGGAAGCTGGCGCCGGGGGAAGGCCCGCTGAGCTAGACTCGGTCGCAAGGAAACGGCATGGACAAGGCACTCATCGACGGGCACGGACGCCGGGTCACCTACGTGCGGATTTCCGTCACGGACCGCTGCAACCTCCGCTGCATCTACTGCATGCCCGAGGACCAGAAGTTCCGCCCAATGCCTCACCTCCTGTCGCGAGAGGAGATCCGGCGCTCCGCTCGTCTCCTCGCCGATTTCGGGGTCGAAAAGATCCGCATCACGGGCGGAGAGCCCACGACGCGCCCGGATCTCGTCGGGATCGTGAGCGACCTCGCCGCCATCGGCTTTCCGGGCGGCATCGCGCTCTCGACGAACGGCGTGCTCTTTCCCAGGATGGCGCACGACCTCCTGGCCGCGGGCCTCACGAAGGTCAACGTCTCCCTGGATGCCGCGGAAGCCGAGCACTTCCGCAAGATGGCCCGGCGCGACCACTTCCAGCCGGTTCTCGACTCGATCGCTCTCGCGCTGTCGCTGCCCTTTCACTCCGTAAAGATCAACGCGGTCGTCATCCGCGGCCTCAACGACGACCAGATCCTCCCGCTCGCGGCCATGACGAAAGACAAGAAGCTCGGCGTGCGGTTCATCGAGTTCATGCCGTTCGGCGACAACGACTGGAAGGAATCGGATTGGGTGGGCTGGGCGGAGGTCTGGGACCGCCTGGTCGCCGCCGGCTACGTGCTGACGCCGATCGAGAAGACGCTCGTGGCGGGGCCAGCCGACGAGTATTCCGTCACGTCGCCCGCAGGCGCGCACACGGGCACGCTCGGTTTCATCACGCCCGTCTCGGATCGTTTCTGCGACACCTGCAACCGCATGCGGCTCACGCAGGACGGCTTTCTCAAAGGCTGTCTCTTCGGCCACGCGGACGTCGACCTTCTGAAACCGATGCGTGCCGGAGCGACCGACGAGGACCTGCGCGCTCTCGTGGCGCGCGCGGCGGCGATGAAGGAAGAGCGACATCCCATGTTCGTCGGCATGAACAAGTCGAACCTGCCACTGCATGCGCGCAACATGAGCGAGATCGGCGGCTGACCCCCGGTGCGCGTCGCGATCCTGACGATCTCGGATCGCTCGTATGACGGCGAGCGAGCCGATAAGGGAGGACCGGCCGTGGCGGACGCCGTGGCCCGGCTCCTCGCCGGCGCGGTGGTCGTGGAACAGACGATCCTTCCCGACGAACGTGACGACATCGCCTGGAACCTCAAACGGCTCGCGGACACGGGAGCGGCGGATCTCGTCCTCACGACGGGGGGGACGGGACTCTCGCCGCGAGACGTCACGCCGCAGGCGACTCTCGACGTCCTCGATTACGAAGTACCGGGCCTCGCGGAAGTCATGCGGGAGGCGACGCGTGCGTCCGTCCCGACCGCGATTCTGTCGCGCCAGGTCGCGGCCGTGTGCGGTCGGACGCTCATCCTGAACCTCCCGGGCTCGCCGCGCGGCGCCGTGGAGTGCCTCGAGGCGGTGGCTTCCGTCCTCGGCCACGCGGTGGCCGCGCTTCGCGGCGAGGCGGGCGACGATCATCCCGGCGCCCGGGGGGAGAGCCGTTGAACCCTACAATCCGTCTCGCGTGAACCGGCGGCTCTTTCTCACCGTTCTCTTGGGCCTCGCCGCGCCGTTTCGGGCCGGGGCCGCGGCACGCAGGCGCAGGATCCTGCGTCTGAAGACCGGCGCGGTCGAAGAGGTTCCGCTCGAGGACTACGTGGCGGCCGTCTTGCCGCCGGAGATCGGCCGCGCGCCGGCGGCGGCGCTCGAGGCGCAGGCGGTTGCCGCGCGCTCATACGCGCTCGCGCGTTCCGAGCGCCATCTAGAGGATGGAGCCGACCTGTGCGACGGTACGCACTGCCAGGTCTTCCGCGGGCTCGCGGCCGCCACGGAGGATTCACGCCGGGCGGCGGCCGCGACCCAAGGCCTCGTGCTGACGCAGGGGGGCAGGGTCATCGCGGCCCCGTTCCACGCGGTCTGCGGCGGACGCACGGCGCGCCCCCGGGACGTCTGGGACGACGAGGAGATTCCCGAGCTCGCCTCGGTCGAAGACGACGCGTGTCTTGGGGTGCCCGGCTCCACGTGGTCGTTCGCGATTCCGCGCGCCGCCCTCCCGTCGCTTTCGCGCTCGCTCGGCTTCCCGGAGGCGCGCTTTCTCGAGGTGTACGGGCACGACACGAGCGGGCGCGTGTCGATGGTGCGGTTCGTGGCGCCGGGCGGCCAATCGCGTGTGGCGCGTGGCTTCGAATTCCGAAAGGCCGCCTCGGAGATCTGGGGATGGGCCTCGGTGCGTTCGACGGATTTCACGATAGAGGAAACGCGGCCGGCTTACCTGCTGTCCGGACGAGGCACGGGGCACGGCGCCGGGATGTGCCAGGCCGGGGCGATCGTAAGGGCGAGAAGGGGTGAGAGCCGGGACGCGATCCTCGCGCTCTACTACCGGGGTGCGGACCTCGTCCCGTTACACTCTGTTGGGTGAAGGCTTCCCCGACCGCCGCCGGACTCGACGTCCTTCTCCAGGACTGCGAGACGGCGGGAAAGATTCTCAAAGGGAAAAGGATCGGCCTTCTCGCGAATGCGGCCTCGGTGACCGCCGGCTTTCGTCCCGCCCCGTGCGCGCTCATTGATGCGGACTTCGACGTGCGAGTCCTGTTCGGGCCTGAGCATGGGTTCTGGGGGGCGGCGCAGGACATGGAGGCCGTCTCGTCGGGAGAGCCTTCGCGCCTTCCGGTCGTTTCCCTCTACGGCTCCACTCTCGAAGAGCTCTCCCCGCGGCCCGAGCACCTCGCCGATCTCGATGCCGTCGTCTCGGACCTTCCCGACGTGGGCAGCCGCTATTACACCTTCGTCTGGACGACGGCGCTCATGATTAAGGCCTGTGCCGCGCGCGGGATCCCCGTCGTCGTCCTCGATCGGCCGAATCCGCTCGGCGGGGAGATCGTCGAGGGGAACCTGCCCGAGGAAGAGCTTCTCTCTTTCGTCGGTCTCTACCCGATTCCCGTTCGCCATGGGATGACGTCCGGAGAGATCGCGCGGTTCGTGAATGCCGAGTACGGACTCGGTTGCGACCTCACGGTCGTGCCGATGAAAAGCGACGGGCGCGTCGCGTCGCGGGCGGAGGTCGCGGACCCTGGCGCCTGGGTGTTGCCGTCGCCGAACATGCCGACGCGGGATACCGCGGCGGTTTATCCCGGAGGGTGCCTCGTCGAGGGAACGAATCTTTCAGAGGGCCGGGGGACGACGCGGCCCTTCGAGCTCCTCGGCGCGCCATGGCTCGACGCCGACGAGGCGGCCGACGCCGGGAACTCCCTGGACATGCCGGGCGTCGTCTTCCGTCCGCACGTCTTCAGGCCCACGTTCCATAAGCACGCAGGAGAGACTTGCGGCGGCGTGCAGGTGCACGTGACGAACGCGGCGTCTTTCCGTCCCTACGAGGCGTATCTCCGGCTCGTGAAGGCGCTCCATGACCTGGATCCCGGCCGCTTTCGCTGGCGGACCGAGAAGTACGAGTACCGCGACGACGTGCCGGCTATCGACCTCTTGACGGGCACGGCCACATACCGTCGTCTCGTCGGAACCGGGGAACCGCTTGACGAGTGGATTTCGAGCTTCCCGGCCGACGTCGCGCGCTTCGCCCCCTCCCGCGCTCGCAGCCTTCTCTATCATTCGAAGAAATTCCCTGTGGTCGTCCTCGTCACCGGCGCGCACGAGTCGGGCAAGACGACGGTCGCGGTGAAACTCATCGAGGCGCTCGTGAAGGAGGGCTTGAAGGTCGGCTCCCTCAAGCACACCGACCACGAGTACGACACGGACGTCCCCGGCAAGGACTCGCAGCGCCACAAGGCGGCGGGCGCCGAGCCGGCGATCCTCGTCGCGGGGCGGAGAAGCGCGGTGCACCGGCACGCGCACGAGAAACCGGCTCTATCCGTTTTCTTAGAAGGTGAATATGGCCTTGGCTCCTGTGACGTGGTGGTCGTCGAGGGATACCGCGATGAGGCGTATCCGAAGATCGAGGTCTGCCGCGCGGCGACGGGGCGCGAGCCGCTGTCCGAGAACGATCCGGACGTGATCGCCATAGTCTCGGATCGCGCCACGCAGCATCCGTCGTCGATTCCTCGATTCACTTTCGAAGAAATCCCCGGTCCTCTTCTTTTCTTTCTTAAAAAATCCCCGGTCTTTTCCTCCCTTTCCGGAGCCTCATGAAAGCCATCCTCGTTCCGAAACCCGGCGGACCCGAAGCGCTCGAGTGGGGGGATGCGCCGGATCCCGTGCCTGGCCCCGGCGAGGTCGTCGTGCGGGTTCGCGCGACGGCCGTGAACCGGGCCGACCTCCTGCAGTCGCAGGGCAAGTACCCGCCGCCCCCGGGTGCCTCCGAAATCCTCGGACTCGAGGCGGCGGGTGAGGTCGAAGGTTCCGGCGAGCGCGTCTTCTTCCTCCTCGCCGGAGGAGGCTATGCCGAGAGGGTGGCCGTTCCGCGGTCCATGCTCATGCCGATTCCGCGCGCCCTCTCGTTCGCGGACGCGGCGGCGATCCCCGAGGCCTGGTTCACCGCGTACCTGAACCTCTTTCAGGAAGGTGGCCTGAAGGCGGGAGAACGCGCGCTCGTCCACGCGGGCGCGTCGGGGGTCGGGACCGCCGCGATCCAGCTCGCGAAGCGCGTGGGCGCCTCCGTCGTGGCGACGGCGCGCAGCGCGACGAAATGCCGGGCGCTCGTGGCGCTGGGCGCGGATCTCGCCGTGGACACTTCGCGTGAGGAGTTCCTGAGCCGCATCGAGCAGACCTTCGGGAAGGAATCGATCGACCTCGTTCTCGACCCGGTCGGGGGCGCGCTCTTCGCGCCGAACCTCAAGTGTCTCCGTCGGGGAGGCCGCGTCGTCCTCATCGCGAGCATGGCCGGCCCGTCGGCCGAGATCGACCTCCGGATGGTGCTCGCCAAGCGTCTGCGAATCATCGGGTCGACCCTGCGGAGCCGGCCGCTCGAGGAGAAAGCGGCCCTGACGGCGGCCTTCGTGAACGACGTCCTGCCCGGCTTCTCGGACGGTTCGCTCGTACCGGTGGTGGACCGGACGTTTCCGCTCGCCGAGGCCGCCGACGCCCATCGCCGCATGGCCGCGAACGAGAACGTCGGGAAGATCGTGCTCGTCGCGGACTGAGCGCATGGCGTCCATCCCGTTTCCTCCGCGCGCGGTGGTCTTCGACCTCGACGGCACGCTCGTGGACGCCTACGCGGCGATCCACGAGTCGCTCGGCGTCGTCCTCGCGGCGTTCGGCCGTCCGCCCGTCACGCGCGACGAGACGCGCCGGATGGTCGGCCATGGCCTCGAGGTGCTCGTCGCGAAGGCGGTGGGAGAGGAGAACATCGCCGAAGGCGTGCGGCTCTTCCGCGAGCGCTACGAGAGAGTCGGGCTCGAGTCCACGAGGCTTCTGCCGGGTGCCGAGCTCGTCACGCGGAGCCTTTTCGAGAAGGGCATCCGCCTCGCGATCGTCTCCAACAAGCCCGCGCGCTTCACGCGGCCGCTCCTTGCCGGGTTCGGGATCTCGGGGCGCTTCGACTTCGTGGCGGGTCCGGACGACGGCTTTCCGCCCAAGCCCGCGCCGCACATGGTGTTCATGGCGCTCGCCACGATGGGAGTCTCGGGGCGCGACGCGGTCTTCGTGGGCGACATGCCCGTGGATGTCGCGACGGCCCGCGCGGCCGAACTTCCAATCATCGCACTTCCGACGGGCAGCGCAACGCGAAAAGAGCTCGAAGCGTGTTCTCCTGACGCGATCGTCGAAAATCTCGAAGCGCTGTTGCCGCTGCTTCTGGCCTCGTAGAATCCGAGGCTATGACGCACTTCGATTCGACCGCCGGCTCTCCCGGTCAGATTCGCTTCTTCAACCCCGGCCCCGTGTGGGTACGGCCGCAGGTGATGCAGGCGCTGACCGGTCCCATGCTCTCCCACCGCTCTCAGGCATTCATGGACCTCTACGGGCGCATCCAGGCGAAGCTCCCGAAGGTCTTCCGGACGGCGCGCACGGCCCACACCCTTGCGACCTCGGCAACGGGCGTCTGGGAGTCGGCGCTGATCTCCTGCGTCGAAGGCCCGGTTCTCGCTCTTTGCAACGGAGCCTTCTCCGCGAAGTGGGGCGAGATGGCCACGCGCATGGGACTCGAGGCCGACGTCCTCAAGTTCGAGTGGGGACAGGCCGTACCGCCTGACGCCGTGAGGAAAAAGCTCGCCGAGAAAAAGTATGCCGCGGTGACGGTCGTCCACAGCGAGACCTCGACGGGCGTGATCTCGGACCTCGCCGCGATCGCTAAGGTGGTCCGCGAGAATTCCGATGCCCTCGTCTTCGCGGATGCTGTCACCTCCCTGGCCGGGACCGAAGTGGAGACGGACGCGTGGGGCCTCGACGTCGTGCTCACGGGCTCGCAGAAGGCGTTCGCGCTTCCGCCCGGGCTCGCGCTCTTCGGCGTCTCCGAGCGCGCTATGGCCGCCGCGAAGAAGAAGAAGTTCCGTGGCCTGTACCTCGACCTTGTGGAGATCGAGGCGTTCGCGGCCAAGAAGCAGACCCCCACGACGCCCTGCCTGCCGCTGCTCTACGCCCTCGACGTCCAGCTCGACCACATCCTCGCCGAGGGGATCGAGAACCGCTGGGCGCGGCATGCCGCCATGCGCAAGACGATCGAGGACTGGTCGGAGAAGCACGGGTTCCGCGTGTTCGCCGAGGCAGGCGCGCACTCGCCCACGGTCACGTCCCTCATTCCGCCGGAAGGCGTCAACGCCGAGGAGCTGAACAAGACGCTCAGGGCCATGAAGTGGACGACGGGCTCCGGCTACGGAAAGCTCAAGGCCACGAACGTGCGCATCGGCCACATGGGTGACGTCGACGTCGCCTCCGTGGAGAACTACCTGAAGGCGCACGAGGAGGCCATCGCCGCGATGCGGACGAAGCCCGGGAGCGCCGCATGAGGACGGATCGCGTCCTCATCGCCGAACCCCTCTCCGGGACCGGCCTCGCCGTTCTCGCGAAGGCGGGCCTCACCGCGGACGTCCGCACCGACCTTTCCCGCGAGGCCCTCCTCGCGACGATCGGCGACTACGACGCCCTCGTCGTGAGGTCCGCGACGCAGGTGGACCGCGAGCTCCTGACGGCCGGAAAGAAGCTCCGCGTCGTCGGGCGCGCGGGCGTCGGCCTCGACAACGTGGACGTCAAGGCCGCCACCGAGCGTGGGGTTCTCGTCGTCAACGCTCCATCCGGGAACGTCGTCTCCGCGGCGGAGCATACGATCGCCATCCTTCTCGCGTTCCTGCGCAAGATCCCCGAGGCACAGACTTCGCTGAAGGCCGGGGAATGGAAGCGCACGAAGTTCGTCGGAACCGAGCTGCAGGGCAAGACCGTGGGCCTCGTGGGCCTCGGCCAGGTCGGCGCGCGCGTGGCGGCGCGCCTGCGCCCGTGGCGGGTCACGCTCCTCGCGTTCGACCCGTACGTGACGCCGGAGCGCGCCCAGGAACTGGGCGTGGCGCCGGTCTCGCTGGACGAGCTGCTCGCGAAATCCGACATCGTGTCGCTTCACGCGCCGGGCGGCGCGGAGACCAGACACCTCATCGGCGCCCCGCAGTTCGCGACGATGAAAAAGGGCGCGATCCTCGTGAACTGCGCGCGCGGCCCGCTCGTGGACGAGGCGGCGCTCGTCGCCGCGCTCGACTCGGGCCACCTGGCCGGCGCGGCCCTCGACGTCTACGCCGTGGAGCCGCCGAAGGACTTCACCCTCATGAAGCACCCGAAGGTGCTCTGCACCCCGCATCTCGGGGCGTCCACGGTCGAAGCGCAGGACCGCGTGGCGGTCGAGACCGTCGAATTGCTGGCCGAGGCCCTCAAGGGCTCGCCGTTCATCGCGGCGGTCAACCTGCCGTTTCCGTCGGGCGGCGACCCGCACGCGGCGCTGCCGTGGATGCGGCTCGCCGAGCAGGTCGGCATGTTCGTCGGGCAGGCGATGCCCGAGGCGCCGAAGGAGCTCACGGTCACGCTCGCCGGCGTGCCGGAGAGCATGCGGAAGGCCTGCGTCGTCTCCGCGGTGAAGGGTGTCGTCTCGTCGTTCGCCGAGGGTGTCAACATCGTGAACGCGACCTCGCTCGCGAAGCTGAATGGGATTTCGGTCTCGGACTCCGTGCGCGAGGATGCGGGCGGCTACGCGAGCCTCGTCACGGTGACGGCCGGGGACCGCAGCGCGTCGGGAACTCTCTTCGGCGAGAAGCTCGGGCGCATCGTGGCCATCAACGAGCTCGCCCTGGAGTTCTCTCCGGAGGGGACGCTTCTCGTCATTGCGAACCAGGACGTGCCGGGCGTGGTCGGGCGGATCGGAACGCTGCTCGGGTCGCGGGGCGTCAACATTTCGGATTTCGCGTTGTCGCGCGGGAAGGATGGACGGGCGGCGGCGGTCGTGCGGATCGACCGGCCGGACGGCGGCACGATCGGGCCGGATCTCGTCAAGGCCGTCTCGACGCTCGAGGGGATCGACGCGGCGCGTCTCGTGACACTCGGGTGAGCGCGTGAGCTCGCCGCCCCGCGTGCGCGCGAGGCGGCGCGTCGGCGTCGTGTTCGGCGGTCCCTCGCGCGAGCACGGGGTGTCGTTCGTGTCGGCGGCGTGCCTGCTCGAGAATCTTCCGAAGGACGCCTACGAAGCGATCCCGCTGTTCGTGGAGAAGAACGGCGTTTGGCACGGGCCGTCCGAGTCGAAGATCGAGCTCGCGCGCCAGCTCTCACGGCCGCCGAAGGATCTGCTCCTCGACGGCGTGAAGCCGGGGTCGAAGCCCGCTGGCACCTCGGAGATCGTCGACTCTTTCTTCACGGCGTGGCACGCGGCCGGCGCCGACGTGCTCTTTCCCATCGTGCACGGGACATTCGGCGAGGACGGGGTGCTCCAGGGTCTTCTCGAATCGCTCGGCATCCCGTACGTGGGGTTCGGCGTCGCGGCTTCGGCCGTGGGCATGGACAAGATCTTCATGAAGGCGGCCTTCGGCGCGGCGGGCCTCCCGCAGGTGGACTACGTCGCCCTCTCGCGCGCCGAGTGGACGGTCCCCGAGGAACGCGCGTCGCTCGTGGAGCGCGCGGGGCGTCTCGGTTTTCCTCTTTTCGTGAAACCGGCGTGCGCCGGCTCTTCGGTAGGGGTCTCGAAGGTGAAGTCGGAGGGTGGCCTCGCCCCCGCGGTCGAAGAGGCGTTTCTCGTGGACGGGCGCGTTCTCGCCGAGCGGGGCGTGGACGCCCGCGAGATCGAATGTTCGGTTCTCGAAGGCGAGCCGGGCGGTCGCACGGAGGCCTCGCTGCCGGGCGAGATCGTGCCCGGGAACGAGTTCTACGACTACGAGGACAAGTACATCGGCACCGGTTCGCGCTCGATCATCCCGAGCGACCTGCCCGAGCCCTTCCAGGGCGACGTGCGGCGGCTCGCCGTGCGCGCGTTCGACGTCCTCGGCGGCGCCGGCTTCGCGCGGGTGGACTTCTTCCTCGAGCGCGGCACGCATCGTCTCCTGGTGAACGAGATCAACTCTCTTCCGGGCTTCACGCCCATCTCGATGTTCCCGAAGATGTGGGAAGCGACGGGCCTGCCGCTGCCGAAGCTCCTGGATCGACTCGTAAGGAGCGCATTCCAGCGCCCGGCCCGGGGACGCTGAGCCGTCTACCGGTAGACGACGACGATGCCGGCGAGGCCCATCTCGCCGAGAGTTTCGCGCGCCGCGTCCGCTTCCCCGCGTGTCCCATAAGGTCCGAACTTCACGCGCTTGAGGCCCAGGAACTCTTCGATGTAAGGATTCGGGTAGCGCGCGGCAAGGCGGTCGCGCAGGCGGACCGCATTCGCCTCGTTGCCGAACGCGCCGGCCTGCACGGCCCACGCGCCGGGCTCGGAGCGAGTCGCCGTGCTCGCGGCGGTCACGGGGGGTGGCTCGTCGGAGCCGGCCCGAACGCGGAAGTTGTCGCCGAGCGCCACGACGCGGAGCGAGACGGGCACGACACCGTCCGCAACGGAGCCGATCTCCGCGGCAGCCGCCTTCGAGAGATCCACGATGCGGCCCGCCACGAACGGCCCCCGGTCGTTGATTTTCACGCGAACGGTCCTGCCGTTCCTCTCGTTCGTGACCTCCACGACCGTCCCGAGCGGCAGCGTGCGGTGCGCGGCCGAGATTTTCTCGGGCCGGAACGTCTCGCCCGAGGCCGTCGGCAGCCCGTCGAACTCCTTGCCGTACCAGGAGGCGAGTCCCCGCTCGCCGCCACCCGCGGTGGCGGCTGTCTTGGCGGGGGGGTGAGAGGAACAGGCTGCTAAGAGGAAGAAGGAAGAAAGGATAAGAGAGAAGATTTCTTTGAAGGACTTTCTAAGAAAATCTTCCTTCTTTTCCGAAGCAAAATCTTCCTCCTCGGTCCTCAGACCCGGACCTCTTCGCGTGTTTCGCCGCCGGCCGCCTCCGGATCGGTCGCGAGGATGGGTTCGATTTCGGTCTCGAGGAACTCGTCGACCTGCTCCGGCGCGCGGCCGATGAAGCGCGCGGGCTCGGAGGCGGCGATCACCTCGGCGGGAGTGAGCCCGAAGGCCGGGTCGGCCGCGATGCGGAAGAGGAGCTCGTTTTCGCCGCCCTCCTGCTTCATGCGGTCGCCCGCGGCCTGCGCGAGGACGCGCATTCTCTCGTGGAGGGCCTGGCGGTCCCCGCCCTTCTTGGCCGCCGCCATGAGGATGTTCTCGGTGGCGAGGAACGGCAGCTCCGCGTCGAGCCGGCGCCGGACGACGGCGGGATGGACGACGAGCCCGTCCGTCACGGCGTCCCAGAGGAGCAGGATCGAGTCGGCCGAGAGGAACGACTCGGCGAGGGCGAGGCGCCGGTTCGCGGAGTCGTCGAGCGTCCGCTCGAACCACTGCGTCGCATGCGTCCAGTTGCCGTTGTCTGCGATGGAGAGCAGCCAGCGCGCGAGGGCGTTCATCCGCTCGCACTTCATCGGGTTCCGTTTGTAGGGCATCGCCGACGAGCCGACCTGCTTGCGGCCGAACGGCTCTTCGACCTCCTTCATGTGCTGAAGGAGGCGGACGTCGTTCGCGAACTTCGAGGACGAGGCCGCGAGGCCTGCGAGGGCGGAAAGGACGAGGGCGTCCTGCTTGCGCGTGTACGTCTGGCCGGAAATGAGGAGGCGGTTGGTGAAGCCCGCCTTCTGGGCGATGAGCTGGTCGAGACGCTCGGCCTTGTCGGCGTCGCCGTCGAAGAGCGCCACGAACGAGGCCTGCGTCCCCGTCGCTCCCTTGCAGCCGAGGAAGCGCAGTTCGTCGGCCCGGCGGACCAGCTCGCGGTGATCGAGGGCGAGGTCCTGAAGCCAGAGGCACGCGCGTTTGCCCACCGTGGTGGGCTGCGCGGCCTGAAAGTGCGTGAAGCCGAGGCAGGGGAGGTCGCGGTAGGCGCGCGCGAACCGTGAGAGCCGGCCCATGACGCGCACCGCGCGCTTGGCGAGGAGGCGCAGCGCTTCGCGCAGGAGGAGAAGGTCGGCGTTGTCCCCCACGAAGGCCGATGTGGCGCCCAGGTGCAGGACTCCTTTCGCCGCGGGCGCGACGTCGCCAAGGGCGTGGAGATGGGCCATGACGTCGTGCTTCGTCTCGCGCTCGTACCGGTCGGCGGCCGCGAGCTCCGCTTCGGTGGGCACGAGGTGGGCCCGAAGAGCCTCGAGCGAGGCCTCCGGAATGGGGAGCCCGAGCTCCATCTCGGCCTCTGCGAGCCAGAGCCAGAGCTTCCGCCACCTCGTGAACTTCGACCGTGCGGAGAACAGCCCGGACATCTCGGTCGAGGCGTAGCGGCTCGTGAGGGGATTTTCGTAGCGGTCGATGGGAGAGTCGCTCACGGACTCACTCCTCGATCTCGTCGTCTGTGGGCAGGCGGAATTCCTTGGCCTCGTCGTTCCCGCAGACGCTGCAGAACGCGCTCACGATGCCTTTCCTTTCTTCGTACTCGAAGGAGTAGCAGGGCGTGTCGCAGTTCAGGCAGACGAGGAACTCGACTTCTTCGCTCATCGCGCGGTCCCGTGAGGGTTCAGGTTAGCATCCTGGAGGCGGCCCGTGCCGCCTCTTCGAGGCCCCCCATGACTCTCTCCGTCGACTCCGAGATCGGCCGCCTGCGGTCGGTTCTCGTCCACGAGCCCGGTCGCGAGATCGACCGCATGGTGCCGTCGATGATGCAGGACCTGCTTTTCGACGACATCCTGTTCGGGGCACGCGCGCGCGAAGAGCACCGCCGGTTCCGGCAGGTGCTTCGCTTCGTGGCGGACGAGGTGCTCGACGTCCAGGATCTCCTCGAGGAGGTCCTCCGGGATCCCCACACGCGCAAGGAAGTGCTGACGGAGCTCTCCACGCTTCTGGCGTGGCCTCCGGCGGTCCTCTTCGCGCTCGACGAGCTGCTTCCTGCCCGTCTCGCCGCGAGCCTCGTGGAGGGAGTCGAGCGCGCGAATCCCGCGATCACCGGCTCGCTCGATTCCCTCTACCTGCTTCCGCCCCTTCCGAACTGGTTCTTCCAGCGCGATCCGGCCACCGTCGTCGGCCGCCGCGTGGTGAGGGGCTCGATGGCGACGCGCGCCAGGTTGCGCGAGCCGCTTCTCTCGGGCGCCGTGTTCGCCCGCCACCCCCGGTTCGCGGGGGCGGAGCCGCGTTTCTGGTTTCAGGAATTCGCGGCGGGCGAAGGCCGCGACCTCGCGTGGGCGCGCATGCGTCCGACGCTCGAGGGGGGCGACGTCCTCGTGCTCTCCCCCGAGGTGCTCGTCATCGGCTACTCGGAGCGCACGGAAAAAACCACGATCGAGCGCCTCGCCGAAGCGCTCCGTCGCGAGGAGTCGGCCGTGCGCAAGATTCTCGTCGTCGCCATTCCGCCGCAGCGCGCGACGATGCACCTCGATACCGTCTTCACGCCGATCTCTTCGGGCGAATGCCTCTGCTACGGTCCGATGATCCTGTCGGGCGGCGCCGAAGAGGCGGACGTCTATGAGGCCGACCTCACGTCGCGCGAGATCACCTGGACCACGAAGGACGACCTGCTGTCGGCGCTCCTCGCGCTCGGCATCGATCTCGCGCCGATCCTGTGCGGTGGCCTGGATCCGATCGATCAGCAGCGTGAACAGTGGACCGACGGCGCGAACGCGTTCGCCCTCGCCCCCGGCGTCATCCTCTGTTACGACCGCAACGAGCGCACGGCGGAAACGCTCTCCCGTCACGGATACATGGTCGTGGCCGACGACGATCTCCTGCTGGGAAGAGAGACGCTCGACCTCCGAAAGCCCGGCAAGCACGCGATCCTTCTTTCGGCGCCCGAGCTGTCGCGCGCCCGGGGCGGCCCCCGCTGCATGACGATGCCGCTCGTGCGCGATCCGGTGTAGAAAGGACGTCGATGTTTCAGAAAGACCTGATCTCGATCCACGACCTGTCAGCGAGCGACGTCGCGGCGCTTTTCACGCTGGCCGCCGGCATGAAGGCGCACCCGAAAGACTTCCGGGCGACTCTCTCCGGGAAGATCCTTGCCATGATCTTCGAGAAGTCATCCACGAGGACGCGCGTCTCGTTCGAGGCGGGGATGACGCAGCTCGGCGGCGCCGCCCAGTTCCTCTCGGCACGCGACATCCAGATCGGGCGCGGCGAGCCGATCGCGGACACGGCACGCGTGTTGTCGCGCTACGTGGATGGCATCATGGCGCGCACCTTCGCGCACGACACCGTCATCCAGCTCGCCCGCCACGCGACGATCCCGGTCATCAACGGCCTGACGGATCTTCTCCATCCCTGTCAGGCATTGACGGACTACTTCACGATGAGCGAGAAATTCGGGACGCTCGCGGGTCTCAGGCTCGCGTACGTCGGCGACGGTAACAACATGGCGCACTCGCTGATGTACGGCGGGCCGAAGTGCGGCGTCCACGTGGCCGTCGCGACGCCGGCCGGCTACGAGCCGAACGCGTCCGTCACCGCGAACGCGCGCGCGGACGCCGCCGCGGCGGGAACGACCCTCCTCGTGACGCACTCCAAGGAAGAGGCGGTGGCGGGTGCCCACGTCGTCTACACCGACGTGTGGGCGTCGATGGGCCAGGAGGCCGAGCAGCAGAAGCGCGTGCGCGACTTCGCGGGCTGGACCGTCACGGACGAGCTCCTTGCCCTCGCGAATCGGGGAGCCGTCTTCATGCACTGCCTCCCGGCACACCGCGGCGAGGAAGTGGCGGCCAGCGTCTGCGACGGGCCCCGTTCGGTCATCTTCGACGAGGCGGAGAACCGCCTCCACGTCCAGAAGGCGATTCTCGCCACGCTGATGGGTCGCTCCTGACGCGCCGTCTCGTCTCCGCCGCCGTCTGCGGCGCTCTCGCTATGGCGGGCGCGTGCCGCAAGAGCGGCCCGGCCGCTCCGTCGCCGGCTGGGCCGCCGGACGATGGCGGCGTCGTCACGCTCGAGCGCGTCGCGGCGCGCGCCGATGCGGCCCCGAAAGCGCCGCAGGTCCTCATGCTGCCGCGCGGGACGGAGCTCAAGGTGCTCGAGTCCCGGGGCGACGTGGTCCACGTCGTAGCGGACCGGCGGGACCTCTGGATCCCGGCCGGCAGTTTCGAGCGGAGGCCGGATCGCGAGGCGCGCGAGAAGCGCGCTGCGGCGGTCGCGGGTTTCGCACCGCAGCGGGCGCGGGCGGTCGAGTCCTGCCCGGTCCTCCTGGCTCCCGACTACGGCGCTGCCCGATGGGGCATGCTCGAGGACGGCGACGACGTGGACGTCGTGCTCTCGGATCACGATTTCTTCGGCGTCCGCCTCGCCGGAAAGATGCTCGCCTTCATCCCCGCGCGCTCCGTGCGCCTCCTCCCGTCTTCGGTGGCGGCGGGTCCGGCCGGGGCCGCGGGCCGCGGGGTCGTGCCCGAAGTGCAGTCGCTCGGGGTCCCGGACCGGGATCTGAGCCCGGTCCCGGGGGGACGCGTCCCGATGTCCACAGCCGTCGCGGGCGCCGCGCCGGTCCCCGCTACGCCCGCGGCGGCGGCGGCGCCGGTTTTCCCGCAGGAGCCGCTGATATCGCTTCCCGATGGATCCGAGCCCCCCGTGCTCGTTTCACGCATGGACGCCCGTTACCCGGACGCGGCCCGCCGGCTGAACCTGAGCGGCGAAGTCATGCTGCGGATCGTCGTGGAGGGGAGCGGCTCCGTGGGCCGCATCGACGTGCTCACGGCCGGACCCGCGGGCATGACGGAGGCCGCAGTGGACGCGGTCCGGCGGTGGACGTACCGCCCCGCCCGAGTCCACGGGCAGCCCGTGGCGGTCTGGAAGGTCGTGAGGATCCGTTTCTCCCTGACGGTCGAGCGCGAGCCTCCCCCGGACTGAACCAGCCCCCGGGGGAAAGCTCCGTCGGCTCCCTATAAACTCCGTCTCGCCAATGCTGGAGATCGTTTACGAGATCGAGGGGCAGACCCGGCGCTTCCTCCTGTCCGGCGGAGACGTGTCGATCGGGCGCTCGAGTGAGAACGGGATCGTCCTGAACGACTTTTCCGTGTCGCGGAGGCACGCGCTCCTGTCCGAGCGCGGCGGCGCCTGGACGATCGAGGACCTCAAGTCGACGAACGGCGTGAAGGTCAACGATGAGTTCGCGCCGAAGTCGCCGCTCAAGGCGGACGACGTCGTCTCGGTCGGAACTTTCACCCTTTACGTGCGCGAGCAACCGACGACCAAGAGCATCGCAGCGAAGTCGATCAGTGATTCGAGCTCCACGTTCGTCCGGTCGATCGCGGATTTCAACCTTGACTACAACCTCGAGGCCACGGGCACGGGCGCGGGAGTCACGGACGTCGCGGGAACGCTGGCCGGCCGGCGTCCCGCGCCCGAGAAGGCGCGCGAGAAGATCTTCGAGATCCTCGTCCAGGTGGCCCGCACGCTCATCGAGGCGCCCGACGTGGACCAGATCCTCTCGAAGGTCGTGGACCTCCTTTTCGACTTCCTGCCCGCCGAGCGCGCCGTCGTCGTGCTGCGGGAGGACTCGGGACGCCTCGTCGCGACGCTCGCGCGCCAGAGGGGACGCGCCGGTTCGGAGGCCACCGAGACGTTCTCCCACACGATCGTCGAGACCGTCGTGCGCGAGCGCGTGGCGATCCTCACCTCGGACGCTCTCACCGACGATCGCTTCGAGGCGGGCCAGTCGATCCGCATTCAGCAGATCCGGTCGGCGATGTGCGTCCCCCTCTGGAACCGCGAACACGTCATCGGCGCCCTCCATGTCGACACGCCCCTGAAGACCGGCACGTTCACGGCGGACGACCTCGATCTCCTGACCGCGCTCGGAAACTTCGCGGCCGTCGCGATCGAGCGCGCGCGCCTGCAGGGGCGCATCGCGAAGGAGGAGCGGATTCGGGAGCGCCTCGCGCGCTATCACTCCCCGGGCGTCGTCGAGGAGATCGTCTCCGAGGGCCCGGCCGGCGTCGAGAAGGTCCGAACCCGGGACGTGACGGTGTTCTTCGCGGACATCGTCGGGTTCACGACGGCCGCCGAGACCATGGCTCCCGAAGACCTGTCGCTCTTCCTCGAGACGGTGTTCACGTTCGCCGCGGACGCGATCTTCGAGCAAGGGGGCACGCTCGACAAGTTCATCGGGGACGCCGTGATGGCGTTCTTCGGCGCGCCGATTCCGCAGCCCGATCACCCCCGCCGCGCGGTGGCGGCCGCGGCGAAGCTCATCGAGAGCCTGAAGGCGTGGAACGTGGGGCGCGTAGGGCGCGGCGAGTCACCGGTTGCGGTACGGGTGGGCGTCAACACCGGGCACGCGGTGGTCGGCGACATCGGGTCCGATCGCCGCGTGGACTACACCGTCCTCGGAAATACCGTGAACGTCGCGGCGCGTCTCGAAAGCTCTGTCGCCGGGCCGAACGAGATCGTGGTGGGCGAGGAGACCGCGCACCGCGCGGGCGACGCGTTCGTCTTCGAGCCGCTCGGGGAAAAGCGCCTGAAGGGTCTCACGAAGGGCCTGAGAGCCTTCCGGGTGGTCCTCGCCGATAACGGCGCGCCGGTTCGTCCTCCAGCGTGAGGGACGACACGGACGTCACGGACGCGCTCTTCGGGTTGACGTTCGTGACCTCGAACGCGGGCAAGGCGCGCGAGGCGGCGGCGCTTCTCGGCCGCACCGTAGCGCCGCAGCCGCTCGACGTCCCCGAGATCCAGTCGCTCGACTTCTCGGAGGTGGCTCGGGCGAAGGCCCTCGTCGCGGCGCGGGCGTTCGGGATCCCTGTCCTCGTCGAGGACTCGGGCCTCGTCGTCGCCGGGTGGGGTGGCTTCCCGGGGCCGCTCACGAAGTGGATCACGATGGGCACCCTCGGCCAGGAGGGCCTCGCGAAGATGGTCGACGGGTTTTCCGACCGCAGCGCGGAAGCGGTCTCGGCTCTCGCGGTCGCGCGGCCGGGGCAGGACGGGAAGGACGTCGTCGTCGCCGTCGGGCGCGTCGCGGGGTCGATCGCCCTGCATCCCCGCGGCGAGAACGGCTTCGGCTGGGACGTGCTGTTCATCCCCGAAGGGGCGACGCGGACGTGGGCCGAGATGAGCGAAGAGGAAAAGAACCGCGACTCGCATCGGGCGCGTGCCTTCGCTTCGCTCAGGAGCTTCCTGCGCGTCCCTTGAGCTCCCTCGCGAGCTCATCGACCCGTTTCAAGAGGTCTTCCTTCGTGCCGTCCGCGCGGATCACGATGTCGGAGACCTCCTCGCGCGCGGCGTCGGAGAACTGCGCCGCCATGCGTTTCACGAAGTCGTTCGGGTCCGTCTCGCCGCTGCGGCGGATCGCGCGCCGGAGCCGCATGTCCGCGGGAGCGGACACCGTCACGAGGACGTCGAAGCGCTGGCGGCCGCCGGTCTCGACGAGGAGCGTCGCCTCGACGACGCCGAGCGTCTCGCCCTTCGCCTCGAGGCCCTGGAACCAGCGCGCCTGCTCTTCGCGGACGAGCGGGTGGATGAGGGCGTTGAGGCGCGCCAGCGACGGGGGATCGTGAAAGACGTGCGCGGAGAGCTTCGGCCGGTCGACCGAGCCGTCCGCCGCGAGGAAATCCGGCCCGAATGCCTCCGCGACCGCGTGGGCGCCCTCGCTGCCTTCGCGATACAGATCATGCACGATGAGATCCGCATCCAGGACGGGAATTCCGTTCTCGCGGAGGCGCCCCGCCACCGTGCTCTTGCCGGAGGCCAGCCCGCCCGTGAGTCCGACCTTGAGGATCATCCCCTCCGCGCCTTGCAGAGGTCGAGCGTGTTCTTGAGCAGGTGCGCGATCGTGAGGGGGCCCACGCCGCCCGGGACGGGCGTGTACCGCGACGCCCGCGGGAACGCCGTCGCGGGATCGCAGTCGCCGACGAGCGTCGAGCCGTTCTTCTCGAAGGCGGCCCGCCGCTTCGCGTCTCCCGGGAAGAACCGCTCGAGGTCCGCACGCGTCGTGACGCGGTTGATGCCGACGTCCACGAGAACGGCGCCCTCCTTCACGAAGTCCCCGGTGACGAAGCCCGGCCGTCCGATCGCGGCGACGAGGAGGTCCGCCTCGCGGCACAGGCCGGGCAAGTCGCGCGTCTTCGAGTGCGCGATCGTCACCGTGGCATCCCTCCGGAGGAGAAGGAGCGCCATGGGCTTTCCCACGATGTCGCTTCGGCCGACGACGACGGCCCGTGTCCCGCGGAGGGAGACGCCCTCGCGTTCGAGCAGATCGAGAATGCCGGCGGGCGTGCAGGGCACCGGCGCGGGCTTTCCCTGCAGGAGCCGGCCGGCATTCACGGGGTGGAACCCGTCGGCGTCCTTTTGGGGGTCGATCGCCTCCAGGACCCGCGCCGCGTGGATGTGACCCGGGAGCGGAAGCTGGACGAGGATCGCGTCGACCGCGCCGTCGCGGTTGAGGCTCGCCACCGTCGCGAGGAGCTCGGCCTCAGAGATGCTGGCGGGAAAACGGAGAGTGCGTTCGGCGATTCCCGCCTCGCGCGCGGCGGCGCCCTTGCCCGCGACGTACACGGCGCTAGCGGGGTCCTCGCCCACGAGAACGACCGCGAGGCCGGGCACGAGGCCACGGGCGGCGAGCGACGCCACGCCGGAAGCCACTTCGGCCCGAATCTCGCGTGCGACGCGCGCCCCGTCCAGAATCCTCTGGCTCATAGGCTCATTGTGACCCGGAGAGAGGGATTTCTTAGAAGAGGGAAGAGGGACCCGGCGCTTGACACCGGGAGCGGCGGGGCGTATTTTTCACTGCCCTGCGGGTGGATGGTTCGCCGAAACCCGCTTCTCGTGTGCCGTCGGGGCCTTGGTCTTTCGATGCTCCCCTCGTTTCGCATCGTGGGACCGACCCCGGAATCTTCCAGCCGGGGTCGTAGCACCCCATCAACCGCCCCGATCGGAGACCGCTGTTCCCGTGAGCACCCGCACGCCGCTCCCCAAGATCTCCGACAACTCCCGACGCTGGATCATCGTCGACGCCGACGGTAAGGTCCTCGGCCGCCTCGCGACGTTCGTCGCGCGACACCTCACGGGCAAGACGAAGGCCATCTACACGCCGTTCCTCGACACCGGCGACTTCGTCGTCGTGGTCAACGCCGAGAAGGTCGCCTTCACCGGCGCGAAGCTCGGCCAGAAGCTCTACCGCCACCACACAGGTTTCCCCGGAGGCCTGCGGTCCATCGAGGCCGGGAAGCTCAGGGACACGCATCCCGAGCGGGTCATCGAGGCGGCCGTGCGCGGCATGCTGCCGAAGACGAAACTGGGCCGGAAGATGTTCAAGAAGCTGAAGGTCTACGCCGGTCCCCATCACCCGCATTCCGCCCAGTCGCCGGCCGCCGTCGCGGTCTGAATTCGCCTAATCAAGAGGAGCAACGCACCCCGTGACGAATCTCCAGTTCCAGGCCGTCGGACGCCGAAAAGAATCGGTGGCCCGCGTGTACCTTCGCCCCGGCAAGGGGACGGTGCGGGTCAACGACCGCACCTTCGAAGACTTCTTCCCGAACGACGTGCTCAAGATGGTCATCCGCCAGCCCCTGCAGCTCACCGAGACGGTCGACAAGTTCGACGTCGTCGCCCTCGTCGAGGGCGGCGGGAGCGCGGGCCAGGCCGGCGCCATCCGCCACGGAATCGCCCGCGCGCTCTGCCTGTTCAACCTCGAGCTGCGCGGCACGCTCAAGAAGGCCGGTCTCCTCACGCGCGACTCGCGCATGAAGGAGCGCAAGAAGTACGGACAGCGCGGCGCCCGCGCCCGGTTCCAGTTCTCGAAGAGGTAATGGGGGACAGATGAGCCAGATCACGATGAAGGAGCTGCTCGAGGCGGGCGTTCACTTCGGTCACCAGACGAAGCGCTGGAACCCGAAGATGAAGAAGTACATCTTCGGCAAGCGCAACGGCATCTACATCATCGATCTCCAGAAGACCCTCAAGTGTTTCCGCGAGGCCGCGGCGTTCATCACGGACGTCGCCTCGCAGGGCAAGAACATTCTCTTCGTCGGGACGAAGCGTCAGGCCCAGGACGCCATCTACGAAGAGGCGAACCGCTGCGGCATGTTCTACGTGAACAACCGCTGGCTCGGCGGCACGCTCACGAACTTCGTGACGATCAGGAAGTCGATCTCGCGCCTCAAGGAGATCGAGGCCATACTCGTCGAGGGCTCGGACGCGATCCTCACCAAGAAGGAGCGCATCCATCTCGACCGCGAGAAGGCGAAGCTCGCGAAGAACCTCGTCGGCATCAAGGAAATGGAAGAGCTTCCGGACGTCCTTTTTGTGATCGACCCCAAGAAGGAAGCGATCGCGGTCCAGGAGGCCAAGAAGCTCGGGATCCCGGTCGTCGCGATCGTCGACACGAACTGCGATCCCGACGACATCACGCACGTGATTCCGGGCAACGATGACGCGATCCGCGCCATCAAGCTCTTCACCGGCAAGATGTCCGACGCCGTTCTCGAGGGCCTGCACGCCCAGGAAGAGCGGTTCGTCGGCAAGGTCGAGCACGCCGACGACGAGCCGATGCCCACGAACTTCCAGGTCACCGAGGCGAACGCCGCCAAGCCCGAGACGGCTGTCCTTCCGGTCCCGGTCTGATCATTTCTCAGAAATGACGGCCGGCGGGGGACAGAGGTCTCCCGCCGGCTTTTTGACGTAAGGGGTTTTTGATGGCTATTTCCGCAGTGATGGTCAAGATGCTTCGCGAAAAGACGGGCGCCGGAATGCTCGACTGCAAGGGCGCGCTCGAGGAGACGAACGGCAACATCGACGGGGCCGAGAAGATCCTTCGCAAGAAGGGACTCGCGGCCGCCGCGAAGAAGGCGGGCCGCGTGACCGCCGAGGGCCTCATCGGCTACAAGGTCGAGACGGGCATGGCCGCGCTCGTCGAGCTGAACTGCGAGACCGATTTCGTCGGCCGCACGGACCAGTTCAACAAGGCGCGGCACAGCCTCGCCGAACTCGTCTTCCACACGGACGCCCTCGGAGACTCGCTGGACGGCGATGTCGAGAAGGTGAAGGCGCTTCCGGCGCCGAAGAATTTCCCCTATGCGGCGGGCACGGTCGCCGAATCCCTGCAGGCCTTCACGGCCGAGACGGGAGAGAACACGCAGTTCCGCCGTTTCGCGCGCCTCATGGCCGGCGCCGGCTCGGCGTTCACGCTTTACGCGCACCCGGGCGACAAGACGGTCGTCGTCATCGAGACGAAGGGAATGCCCGAAGACCTTTCGAAGGACCTGGCGATGCATGTCGCGGCGCTGGCCCCCCAGTTCGTGAACCGGGACGGCGTCTCGGCCAAGGCGCTCGCCGACGAGCGCGAGATCGCGCGCGCCAAGGCGGTCGCGGCGGGGAAACCCGAAGCCGTCGCCGAGAAAATGGTCGAAGGCATGATCGGCAAGTGGTACGGGGAGGTCGTCCTCCTCGATCAGCCGTTCGCCAGGGACGACAGCAAGAAGGTGTCCCAGGTCATCGCCGAGCGCGCGGGCGCGGATGCGTTGGTCGTCCGTTTCGTGCGCTTCAAGGTGGGCGAGGGCATCGAGAAGAAGGGTGGGGACTTCGCTGCCGAAGTCGCCGCGCTCCTCAAGTAAGAACGTGGAAGCCCGCTACCGCCGGGTCCTGCTGAAACTCTCCGGGGAGGCGCTCCTCGGCAGCCAGCCCTTCGGCATCGAGCCGGCGGTGGTCGCGCGCATGGCCGACGAGATCGCGGAAGTCGCGCGTCTCGGAGTGGAGCTGGCCGTCGTCATCGGCGGCGGAAACATCATCCGGGGCGTCTCTGCCGCGACGCAGGGCATCGACCGGGTCACGGGCGACAACATGGGGATGCTCGCGACGGTCATCAACGCCCTCGCTCTGCAGGACGCCCTCGAGAAGCGGGAGGTCCACACGCGCGTCATGACGGCGTTCGAGGTGCGCGCGGTCGCCGAGCCGTTCATCCGGCGGCGGGCGATTCGTCACCTCGAGAAGAAGCGCTGCGTCATCTTCGCGGGCGGGACCGGCAACCCGTACTTCACGACGGACTCGGCGGCCGCGCTCCGCGCTAACGAGGTCCGTGCCGAGATCATCCTGAAGGCAACGCGCGTGGACGGCATCTATACCACCGATCCGAAGAAGGACCCCGCGGCCGTCCTCCTGCCGCGCGTCACCTACCAGGACGTGCTCGAAAAGCGGCTCGCGGTGATGGACGCCGCCGCGATCGCCCTCTGCCGGGACAACAAGATGCCCATCCGCGTCTTCAACCTCCTCGTGCCGGGCAACATTCGTCGCGTCGTTCTGGGCGAGGCAGTCGGAAGCATCGTCGAAACCGCGAAGGCCTGAACGGGCCCCGCTCACCGGGAGGAGCCGAGATCCATGCCGACGATTGCCGAGATCAAGAAGGAAACCGAGCGCCGCATGCACGCGTCCCTGGACGCGCTCAAGACCGAGCTGAAGCACCTGCGGACGGGCCGCGCGTCCGTCGGGATCCTCGAGGGAATCCTCGTGGACTACTACGGCACGATGACCCCCGTGAACCAGGTCGCGAACCTTTCCACGCCGGACGCCACGCTCATCCTGGCCGTCCCCTGGGAGCCGTCGCTTTGCCCGGTCATCGAGAAGGCGATCCGGACGAGCGATCTCGGCCTCAATCCCTCCTCGGACGGAAAGGTCGTGCGCATTCCCGTCCCGCAGCCCACGGAAGAGCGCCGCAAGGACATCGTCAAGAAGGCGCATGCCTTTGCCGAGCACGCGAAAGTCGAGATCCGCCATCACCGCCACGAGGGGAACGACGCCATCAAGAACGAAGCGAAGGCCTCCGCGATCTCGGCGGACGACGAGAAGCGCACCCTCGACGAGATCCAGAAGCTGACGGACAAGAGCGTCGCCGAAGTGGACAGTGTCCTGAAGACCAAGGAAGCGGAAGTTCTCGCCCGGTGAAGAAAACACAGTGAAGAAATCGCAGGGTGCCCCGGCGACCCTCGCCACGGCACTGATCCCGGCCGCCGGATTCGGAGCCCGCTTCCACGAGGGCGGCCCGAAGGCGCTCGTGCCGCTCCGGGGAAGGCCGATGCTCCTGCATACGCTCGAACGGCTGGCCGCGTCGGGGCGCCTCAAGTCGGCGGTGATCGCGGTTTCGCCCGGTCATGAAGACGCGTTCGAGAAGGCGCTGGCGGACGCGCCCGTGCCGTACACGCTCGTCGAGGGCGGCGTCACGCGGCGCGAGTCCGTGGCGCGGGCGTTCCTCGCGGCGAAGTTCGAGAGCGATGACGATCTGGTCCTCGTCCATGACGCGGCGCGGCCGCTCGTCGATCCCCTCGAGGTTGCGGCCGTCGTGGATGCTGCCGCCAAGACCGGGGCGGCCATCGCGGGTTACTCGGTCATCGAGACGATCAAGCGCGTCCATGGCGGCGCGGTCGTCGAGACCGTTCCGCGCGGCGACCTCTTCGCGGCGACGACGCCCCAGGTCTTCCGCGCGGGCCTCTTCCGGACCGCGGTGGCCAAAGAGGGCGGCCCGGAAACCACCGACGATGCCCAGCTCGTGGAGCGGACGGGCTGCTCGGTGACCGTCGTCCTGACGTCGCGCTGGAACATCAAGATCACCTACCCCGAAGACCTCGCGTGGGCCGAGGCCTTCCTCGCGCGTGACTGACGTGAGGATCGGCCACGGCTTCGATGCGCATCCGCTCCTCGCCGGACGGCCCTGCGTCCTTGGAGGAGTCACGATTCCGTCCGATGTGGGCCCTCTCGGGCATTCCGACGGCGACGTCGTCCTCCACGCGCTCGCCGACGCTCTCCTCGGAGCGGCGGCCGCCGGCGATCTTGGAACGGTGTTCGGGACGGACCGCCCGGAATGGCGGGACGCGCCTGGCGAGGCGCTCGTGCGCCACGTACGGGAGCTGACCGACCACCCGCCCATCCGTAACGTGGACGTGACGATTCTGGCTCTGCGCCCGAAGGTCGCCGAATTCCGGGAGGCCATGCGGACGAACATCGCCGCGCTCCTCGGCACCGAGCCCGCGCGTGTTTCCGTCAAGGCGTCCTCCGGGAACGGCCTCACCGATTTCGGCCGGGGCGACGGCGTCGCGGCGACCGTTCTGGTCCTCGTCGAGGAGGTTGCGGCCGCGTGATCGTCTCTGGCTTCCATCCCGTCCGCGAAGTGCTCGAGCGGCGTCCGCGCGCTGTCGAGGCGCTTCTCGTGCAGCGCGGCCGCAAAGACGCGCGCGCCGGAGAGATCGAGGAGCTCGCCCGCCAGAAGGGCGTCCCGGTCCGTATCGTCGCGAGGGAAGAGCTCGACCACGTCGCGGGCCGCGCACACAACGGGGTCGCGGCCCGTGTCGCCGAGCGCGAGTATGACGACATCGAGGCGTGCCTCGCGGGACCGAAGGGGAGCCGCTGCGTCCTCTTCCTCGACGAGGTCACGGATCCGGGTAATCTGGGGTCCGTCCTCAGGACCGCGGGCGCGGCGGGTGCTTCCGTCGTTTTGACCGAGCGGCATTCGGCGGGGCTCAACGAGACCGTTTCGAAGGCGTCGGCGGGAGCGCTCGAGCGGGTGAAGGTGGGCCGAGTCGTCAACGCCACCCGATTCCTCGCCCAGGCCAAGGAGGCGGGGTTCTGGGTATACGGCGCCGCGATGGAAGGCGAAAACCTTTACGGTGCAGACATTTCCGGCGATGTGGTGCTCTGCCTCGGGTCCGAGGGAGACGGGCTGCGGCGCCTCACGAAGGAATCGTGCGACAGATTGATTTCGATTCCGATAAATGGTGGCACGGGTTCCCTGAACGTCGCCGTGGCTGCGGGTGTCTTGGCCTACGACTGGGTGAGGCGCCAAGGCCACACCGGGCACACCCCGGCATGAAAATGGCTTGACGCGATGGGAAGCAGGCTGATATAAACCCCAGTTCGCGCCTTTGCCGAGGTGCGCGAAGCCGTGCCACCGCTTCCCTTTAACAGGTTCCGGGTCGCACGGTCGAGCTCTCTTCGGCGGAAACGCGAATGCTGGCGTAGCTCAATAAGGTAGAGCAGCCGATTTGTAATCGGCAGGTTGCGGGTTCGAGTCCCATCGCCAGCTCCACGGTGAGCCTCCGGGGGCCGGAGAACGGGATCAACGAAGGACGGGATACGGGCAGATGGCCGAGCGGTTAATGGCAGCAGACTGTAAATCTGCCGCACTCACGTGCTACGGGGGTTCGAATCCCTCTCTGCCCACCAGCCCAGGCTCCAGGCAGGCCCACGTAGCTCAGTTGGTAGAGCACGTCCTTGGTAAGGACGGGGTCAGCAGTTCAAATCTGCTCGTGGGCTCCACTCCCTCCGCACCAATCGCTCTCTTTCGCGGGAGTAACTCAGGGGTAGAGTCACAGCCTTCCAAGCTGTTGGTCGCGGGTTCGAATCCCGTCTCCCGCTCCATGGGCAACAACGTGGCTTTCGCACAGGGGTGTAGCTCCAACTGGCTAGAGCGGCGGTCTCCAAAACCGTAGGTTCGGGGTTCGAATCCCCGCACCCCTGCCAAGGCCGCACGGTCCGTATGGCGACGAAGAAACGAACGACTCCACAACGAAGAAAGCCTCGAAGGTAAGGACGAACGAAAAGACATGAACCTGAGCGAGCGCTGGAACAACTTTCGCGGATTCCTTTCCGAGGTCCGGAAGGAATCGGGAAAGGTCTCGTGGCCCGGTCGTGAGGAGGTCGTCGGCACGACCACCGTCGTCATCGTCTATACCGTCCTCGTCGGCGTGTTCTTGTTTCTCGTGGACACGGCCGTGACGCCGCTCGTGAACAAGCTCTTCTCGGCCTTCGGCAGCTGAACGACAAAGGACGGACACTCGTGAGCACCACCGATCCGCAGGACCAGACGACCGCCGCCGCCCCTCCCGCGAGCGCGCCGATGGACTGGTTCATCGTGCACACGTACTCGGGCTTCGAGGACCGCGTCGTTCTCGAATTGACAAACCGCATCAAGGCCCTCGGCATGGAGACCCACTTCGGCGAGATCCGCGTGCCGAAGGAGACGGTCGTCGAGATGAAGGCCGGCAAGCGCCGCAACGTCGAGCGGAAGTTCTTCCCGGGCTATGTGCTCGTCCAGATGGAGATGTCCGACGAGACCTGGCACCTCGTGCGCAACACGCCGAAGGTGACGGGGTTCGTGGGAGGCTCCTCCAAGGCGCCCGTGCCGCTCACGCAGGAGGAGGTCGACTCGATCCTGCACCACACGGCCGAGTCGAAGGAAAAGCCGAAGCCGCGCTACGTCTACGAACGCGGTGAGCAGGTCAAGATCACCGATGGTCCCTTCAAGGAATTCACGGGGCTCGTGGAAGACATCAACCTCGAGCGCTCCACGCTGCGCGTTCTCGTCACCATCTTCGGCCGGCCGACGCCGGTCGAGCTCGAATTCGTCCAGGTTCAGAAGCTGTAAGGAACGACGATGGCAAAGAAAGTCACCGGTTACGTGAAGCTCCAGATCGAGGCGGGCAAGGCCACGCCGGCTCCGCCCGTCGGCACCGCGCTCGGTCCGCAGGGCGTGAACATCATGGACTTCTGCAAGGCCTTCAACGCGAAGACGGCGAAGGACGCGGGGCTCATCATCCCCGTGGTCGTCACGGTCTACTCCGACCGGTCTTACTCCTTCATCACGAAGACGCCGCCGGCGGCCGTGCTGCTGAAGAAGGCGGCGAAGCTCGAGAAGGGCTCGGGCGTCCCGAACAAGACGAAGGTCGGGAAAGTCACGAAGAAACAGGTCGAGGAAATCGCGAAGCTCAAGCTCGTCGACCTGAACACCGTCGATCTCGCCGCCGCCGTCAAGTCGGTGGAGGGAACGGCCCGATCCATGGGAATCGAGGTCGTCGGCTGAGGCCGCGACCGACTCCGGAGTACAAACATCATGAGTGGCAAGAAATTCACCGCGGCCGCCGCGAAAGTCGACCAGGCGAAGATCTACGACGTGCCCCAGGCCGTCGCTCTCGTCAAGTCGGCGGCGTTCGCAAAGTTCAACGAAACGGTCGAGGTCGCGCTGCGCCTCGGCGTCGACCCGAAGCACGCGGACCAGATGGTGCGCGGCACGGTCGTGCTTCCGCACGGCCTCGGGAAGACGACCCGGGTCGCCGTCGTGGCTTCGGGCGAGAAGATCAAAGAGGCCGAGGCCGCTGGCGCGGACATCGTCGGCGGGGACGATCTCGTCGCGAAGATCCAGGCCGGCATGCTCGACTTCGAGGCGCTCGTCGCGACGCCGGACATGATGAAATCGCTCGGCCGCCTCGGTAAGCTCCTCGGGCCGCGCGGCCTGATGCCGAACCCGAAGGCTGGCACCGTCACGTTCGACGTCACGAAGGCCGTCACGGAGCTCAAGGCCGGCAAGATCGAGTTCCGGGTCGACAAGACCGCCATCATCCACGTGCCGGTCGGGAAGGTCTCGTTCGGCGAAAAGCAGCTCGTCGAGAACACCGAAGCGCTGCTCTCGGCGGTTCAGAAGGCCAAGCCCGCCACCGCCAAGGGGAAGTACATGCGCTCGGTCGTCCTCTCGTCCTCGATGGGCCCCGGCGTCGCGGTGGATCCCACGGCCGCCGAGAAGCTCGTCGGGAAGGTGACTTCATGAACGCTGCCGGCACCGTGAACGCCACCCGCAACGCGAAGAACGAAGAAGTCGCCGCGATGGAGAGCACGGTCGCGAAGGCGGCCCACGCGTTCCTCATCGACTACAAGGGCCTCACGGTTCCGGCCGTCACGGACCTGCGCCGGCAGATCAAGAGCGCGAACTCGGAGTACGTCGTCGTCAAGAACACGCTCGCGCTCCGAGCGATCGAGGGCAAGCCCCTTGGATCCCTGAAGGAGCACTTCACCGGGATGACGGGCATCGCCTACAGCACGAAGGACGTCGTCGCCCTCGCCAAGGTGCTGCACACATTCGGCAAGACGAACCCGAACCTGAAGGTCAAGGCCGCCCTTCTCGACGGCAAGCCCGTCGCGGCGAAGGAGCTCGAAACCCTCGCGAACCTGCCCTCGCGCCTCGAGCTCGTGAGCAGGCTCCTCGGCCTGATGCAGTCGCCGATGAGGCGCCTCGTCACGGTCCTGTCCGCGCCCCATCGCAACATCGCGGCGACGCTCGCGGCGATTTCGCTTCAGAAGTCCAAATCCACAGAACACGCGGCCTAAGCCGAAGAATCAGGAGAAGAATCATGGCTCTCAACGTCGAAACGTTCGTCAAGGAAATCGAGTCGATGTCCGTCCTCGAGCTCAACGGCCTCGTGAAGGCTCTCGAGGAGAAGTTCGGTGTCTCCGCCGCCATGATGGCCGCCCCCGCGGCCGCCGCGGGCGCCGCCCCGGCCGCCGCCGCCGCCGAGGAGCAGACCGAGTTCACGGTCGTCCTCAAGGAAGCCGGCCCGAACAAGATCAACGTCATCAAGGCCGTCCGTGAGGTCAACAGCTCCCTCGGCCTGAAGGAAGCAAAGGACCTCGTCGAGAACCTCGGAACGGTCAAGGAAGGGGTCTCCAAGGACGAGGCCGCCTCGATCAAGAAGAAGTTCGAGGACGCGGGCGCGAAGGTCGAAGTCAAGTAACCCGGAATGGGGTTCGGGGGAAACCAGGGACTGGTTTCTCCCGGTCTGGCTTTCACCCGAAATTTTTTCTTCTTCGTCGCCCCTCGCGCGTTTTCATCCCCCGGCCACGCGCGGCCATGAGAGGACATAGCACCCCATGAACGGACGCAACCTCGCACCCGGCGCGAAAGAGCGCTCGAGTTTCGGCAAGATCCGCTCGTTCCTGCCCCTTCCGAACCTGATCGACGTTCAGCGCAAGTCCTATGAGGACTTTCTCCAGATGGATCTCCTGCCGAAGGAACGGCAGGACGTCGGTCTGCAGGCGGTCTTCAAGAGCGTCTTCCCGTTCAGCGACTTCCGGGAGACGTGTGCGCTCGAGTTCGTGTCATACCGCATCGGCGACTGGAAGTCGCGGAGCGGCCGCCTCGAAGGCCTGGATCATCTTCGCTTCGCCTGTGAACACTGTGGTGCGACAGTGCGCGTGAAGGACGCGCGCGCGACGCGCGTGGAGTGCGGCGCCTGCGGGCACCCGAATCCGAACAAGGTCACGATCGACGAGGTCTGCGGCACGCCGGTCGAGCTCCGGCAGATGTACTCCGTCGCGGAATGCCAGGAGCGCGGCGCCACCTATTCGGTGCCGCTCAAGGTCACGTTCCGTCTGAAGGTGTTCGACAAGGAAAACGCGCCGACCGGAAAGGGCGCTCCCAAGGAGTGGCCGATCCGGGACATCAAGGAGGAGGAGGTCTACTTCGGCGAGATCCCTCTCATGACGGACAACGGCACGTTCGTCATCAACGGCACCGAGCGTGTCATCGTCTCGCAGCTCCACCGCTCGCCGGGCGTGTTCTTCACGCGCGAGGGCGCCCACACGCTCATCGGGAAGATCATTCCCTACCGCGGCTCGTGGGTGGAGTTCGAGATCGACACGAAGGGCCTCTTCGGGGTCCGCATCGACCGCAAGCGTAAGTTCCCCGGCACGGTGTTCCTGCGCGCCCTCGGCCTCGAGAGCGACGAGTTGATCCTCAAGAAGTTCTATACGGCCGTTCCCCTCACCTACGAGAAGGGGAAGGCCCACCTCGCGCTCTCGCCCGAGATCCTCCTCAAGGAAGAACTTCGCCACAAGCACCTGCGCGGCCTCAAGAAGGACGGGCGCATCTTCGCGGACATCAAGCTCACGCACGAAATGAAGGAAGCCCTCGGCAAGGGCGAGACGGTCTCGACTTCGGTCGACCCGGGCAAGCTCGGCCGCGCGCTCTTCGCCGCCGACGTCGTCGACCTCGGTTCCGGCGAGGTGCTGTTCGAGACGGGCACCGAGATCCCCGAGGATCTCTCGGCCCAGCTCGCGGACAAGCAGGCGACCGCCGTCGAGGCGATCTTCCCCGACTGGGAGCCCATCGGCGAGACCCTCGTCACGACGCTCCGCAAGGACGGCGTGAAGACCAAGCGCGAGGCGCTCCTCGAAATCTACAAGCGCATGCGCCCCGGCGATCCTCCGACCGACGAGAGCGCGAAGAACCTCTTCGCGGGGATGTTCTTCGACCCCCGCAAGTACGACTTCAGCCGGGTTGGCCGCTTCAAGTTCAACATCCGTGCGGGCCTCTCGACGTCGCTCGACCAGAAGACCCTCACGGCAGCGGACTTCTACGTCGTCATCGACCACCTCCTGAAGCTCAAGCGGGACATCGGCAGGACCGACGACATCGACAACCTCGGCAATCGCCGGGTCCGCTGCGTCGGCGAGCTCCTCGAGAATCAGTTCCGCATCGGCCTCGTGCGCATGGAGCGCGCCATCAAGGAGAAGATGTCCGTCCACCAGGACATCGACTCGGCGATGCCGCACGACCTCATCAACTCGAAGCCGGTCATCGCGGCGATCAAGGAGTTTTTCGGGTCGTCCCAGCTCTCGCAGTTCATGGACCAGACGAACCCGCTGTCGGAAGTGACGCACAAGAGGCGCCTTTCGGCCCTCGGGCCGGGCGGCCTCTCGCGCGAGCGCGCCGGATTCGAAGTCCGCGACGTCCACGCGACCCACTACGGCCGCATCTGCCCGATCGAGACGCCGGAAGGTCCGAACATCGGCCTCATCTCGTCGCTCTCGTGCTTCGCCAGGATCTCCGAGTTCGGGTTCATCGAGAGCCCGTACAAGAAGGTCAAGAACGGGCGCGTCCTCGACCACTACGAGATCGTCACCGTCGGCGACTCCGGGTGGAAGAAGGGCGAGATCGTCCAAGCCGAGGATCTCGAGGAGATGAACGGCCGACTCAAGAAGAGCCACAAGAAGCCCACTGTGGGCCGTCCGACCGCGTTCTTCCAGCCCGCCTGGGAAGAGGAGAACTACGTCATCGCCCAGGCGAACGCCGAGGTCGACGACAAGGGCAAGTTCACGGAAGACCGCATCGTCGCCCGCGCCGGCGGCGAGTTCGTCACGGTCGAAAAAGACAAGGTCGAGTTCATGGACGTGTCGCCGAAGCAGCTCGTTTCGGTGGCCGCGGCGCTCATCCCCTTCCTCGAGCACGACGACGCGAACCGCGCCCTCATGGGTTCGAACATGCAGCGCCAGTCGGTGCCCCTCCTCCGGACGGAGCCGCCGCTCGTCGGCACGGGCCTCGAGGGTATCGTCGCTCGCGACTCGGGCGCGGTCGTCCTCTGCAAGAGGGACGGCGTCGTCGACACGGTCGACGCCCGACGCATCATCGTGCGCGTCGAAGCGAAGGACGAGGACGGCGCGACGCGCGACTTCGGCGCGGACATCTACCCGCTTCTCAAGTTCCGCCGCTCGAACCAGAACACCTGCATCAATCAGAAGCCCGTCGTCGTCGAGGGGGACCGCGTCATCCAAGGGCAGGTCCTCGCGGACGGTCCCTGCACGTCGCAGGGCGAGCTCGCGCTCGGACGCAACATCCTCGTGGCCTTCATGCCGTGGCGCGGCTACAACTACGAGGACGCGATCCTCATCTCCGAGAAAATGGTCAAGGAGGATTACTACACCTCCATCCACATCGAGGAGTTCGAAATCGAGGCCCGCGAGACGAAGCTCGGCGCCGAGGAGATCACGAAGGACATCCCGAACGTTTCGGAGCACGCGCTAAGGGACCTGGATGAATCGGGAATCGTGCGCATCGGGGCAAACGTCAAGCCGGGAGACATTCTCGTAGGGAAAGTCACGCCGAAGGGTGAGACGCAGCTCACGCCGGAAGAGAAGCTCCTGCGCGCGATCTTCGGCGAGAAGGCCGGAGACGTGCGCGACGCCTCGCTCAAGTGCCCCCCTGGCATCGAGGGCGTCGTCGTCGAGGTGAAGATCTTCACGCGCAAGGACGAGGAAAAGCAGAAGGACGTCCGGGCCAAGCAGATCCTCGACGAAGAAGTCGGCCGCCTCACGAAGAACGCCGACGACGAAATCCGGATCATCCGCACCGAGGCCAAGGAGAAGATCGAATCGCTTCTCTCCGGGCGCACCGTTCTCGAGGATGTGTCCGACTCGCAGGGCAACGTCCTCGTGAAAGAGGGCGGCAAGCTGTCGATCGAGAAGATCGGCCAGATGACGCCCCGCATGCTCAAGGGGCTCAAGCTGAAGGACGAGGAGATCCGCGACCAGGTGCGGCTCATCCTGCAGCGCACCGACTCGCAGATCGACGTCATCAAGAAGGTCAGCGCCGACCGCGTGGCGCTTCTCGCGAAGGGCGACGAGCTCGCACCGGGCGTGAACAAGACCGTCAACGTCTTCGTGGCCATGAAGCGCAAGCTCCAGGTCGGCGACAAGATGGCCGGCCGCCACGGGAACAAGGGCGTCATCAGCCGGATCCTCCCCGAGGAGGACATGCCGTACCTGCCGGACGGCACGCCGGTCGAGATCGTCCTCAACCCGCTCGGCGTCCCCTCGCGCATGAACGTCGGGCAGATCCTCGAGACCCATCTCGGATGGGCCGCGCAGGTGCTGGGCATCAACATCGCGACGCCCGTCTTCGACGGCGCCTCCGAGGAGGAGATCCGCACCCTGCTCCGCAAGGCGGACCTCCCCGTGGGCGGCAAGACCGTTCTCTACGACGGCATGACGGGCAATCGCTTCGAACAGGAAGTCACCGTCGGCTACATCTACATGCTCAAGCTGTCGCACCTCGTGGACGACAAGATCCACGCGCGCTCGATCGGCCCCTACTCACTCATCACGCAGCAGCCGCTCGGCGGCAAGGCCCAGTTCGGCGGCCAGCGGTTCGGCGAAATGGAAGTCTGGGCGCTCGAAGCCTACGGCGCCGCGTACACGCTGCAGGAGCTCCTCACCGTCAAGTCCGACGACGTCGAGGGGCGTTCGAAGGTGTACGAGGCCATCGTCAAGGGCGAGGTTCCGGACGAGCCCGGCCTCCCCGAGTCCTTCAACGTCCTCGTGCGCGAGCTGCAGTCCCTCTGCCTCGACGTCGAGCTGTTGAAGGTTTAAGGAGAAGAGGAATTCATGGAAGCGTTCTCGACCTCTTCCGCGTTCCCCGGCACGGGCTCGGTGTCTCCGTTCAAGAACCCAGGCCCGCGCGATTTCAACGCCATCAAGATCGCCCTCGCCAGCCCCGAGAAGATCCGCTCGTGGTCCTTCGGCGAGGTCACGAAGCCCGAGACGATCAACTACCGCACGTTCAAGCCCGAGCGCGACGGCTTGTTCTGCGCGAAGATCTTCGGCCCGATCACCGACTGGGAATGCCTATGCGGCAAGTACAAGCGCATGAAGCACCGCGGCGTCGTGTGCGACAAGTGCGGCGTCGAGGTGACGAAGTCCAAGGTGCGCCGTGAGCGCATGGGCCACATCGAGCTTGCGGCTCCCGTTTCGCACGTCTGGTTCTTCAAGGGCCTGCCGAGCCGCATCGGCCATCTCCTCGACCTGACGCTCCGCGACCTCGAGCGGATCCTTTACTTCGAGCAGTACGTCGTCATCGATCCGGGCCCGCTCGCCGAGGAAGAGAAGCTCGAAGAAAAGAGCCTCGTCTCGGAAGAGAAGTTCCGCGAGTTGAAGGCGAAGTACGGCCTCGACGCGTTCGTCGCGAAGATGGGCGCCGAGGCGATTCAGGAGCTGCTCCAGCGCGTCAACATCGACGACCTCGCGGAAGAGCTTCGCCTCGTCATGAAGACCGAGACGTCCGCCCTGAAACGCCTCAAGGCCGCCAAGCGCCTGAAGGTCGTGGACGCGTTCCGCCGCTCGGGCCACCGCCCGGAGTGGATGATCCTGAACGTCATCCCGGTCATTCCTCCGGAGCTCCGTCCTCTCGTTCCCCTCGACGGCGGCCGCTTCGCGACGTCGGATCTCAACGACCTGTACCGCCGCGTCATCAACCGCAACAACCGCCTCAAAAAGCTCCTCGAGCTGCGCGCGCCCGAAGTCATCGTCCGGAACGAAAAGCGGATGCTTCAGGAAGCCGTCGACGCCCTGTTCGACAACGGCCGCCGCGGCCGCGTCCTGAAGGGCTCGAACAACCGGCCCCTGAAGTCGCTCTCCGACACGCTCAAGGGCAAGTCCGGCCGCTTCCGCCAGAACCTCCTCGGCAAGCGCGTCGACTACTCGGGCCGGTCCGTCATCGTCGTCGGGCCCGAGCTGAAGCTGCACCAGTGCGGCCTTCCGAAGAAGATGGCCCTCGAGCTCTTCAAGCCCTTCATCTACAACCGTCTCGAGCAGAAGGGCATCACCTCGACGATCAAGGCCTCCAAGGAGCTCGTCGAGCAGGCGCCGACCGAGGTGTGGGACGCTCTCGAAGAGGTCATCAAGGAGCACCCGGTCCTTCTGAACCGCGCGCCCACGCTCCACCGCCTCGGCATCCAGGCGTTCGAGCCGGTCCTCATCGAGGGCAAGGCCATCAAGATCCACCCGCTCGTCTGCGCGGCATTCAACGCCGACTTCGACGGCGACCAGATGGCGGTCCACGTCCCACTCTCGCCGAAGGCGCAGGTCGAAGCTCAGATCCTCATGCTGTCGTCGCACAACATCCTGTCGCCGGCGCACGGAAAGCCGCTGACCGTTCCGTCGCAGGACCTCGTCCTCGGCCTCTACTACCTCACCCGCCGCAAGGACGGTTGCAAGGGAGAAGGCCGTGTGTTCTCGAGCTTCGACGAGGTCGTGCTCGCGCACGAGGCCGGCGAAGTCGACACGCACGCCGGCATCGCCGTACGCTTCACGGGGAGCCTCATCGATCTCGAGAGCCAGGTCCTCAACGACCAGGACATCGTCCACACCGACCCGATCGCCTGCAACCGCACGCGCATCGAGACGACGGTGGGCCGCGTTCTCCTTTCGGCGAGCCTGCCGTCCGAGCTGCCGTTCCTGAACGGCACGCTGAAGAAGAAGGGCCTGCAGGACCTCGTCAACTACTGCTTCGTCCACTACGGTCTCGAGCGCACCGTCGAGATCCTCGACATCGTCAAGGCCGTCGGCTTCGACGTGGCGACGAAGGCCGGCATCTCGATCGGCGTCGACGACATGCACATTCCCGACACGAAGGGCGAGCTCGTGAACCGGGCGCGTAAGGAAGTCCTCGAGGTCGAGAGCCAGCGTCACCAGGGCGCCATCACGGACGGCGAGCGCCACAACAAGATCATCGACATCTGGCACCGCGTCACGGAGTCCGTGGCCGAGGCCATGTTCAAGGAGATGAAGGCGTCGGACGGCGTCGGCGGCAAGGAGTTCAACCCCATCTACATGATGGCCGACTCCGGCGCCCGAGGCTCGAAGGAGCAGGTCCGCCAGCTCGCCGGCATGCGCGGCCCCATGTCCAAGCCCTCGGGCGAAGTCATGGAGCAGCCGATCATCTCGAACTTCCGCGAAGGCCTCACCGTGCTCGAGTACTTCATCTCGACGCACGGCGCCCGCAAGGGTCTCGCCGACACGGCGCTCAAGACGGCCGACTCCGGCTACCTCACACGCCGCCTTGTCGACGTGGCCCAGGATGTCATCATCACGCAGGAAGACTGCGAGACGGTCGACGGCATCGTCGTGTCCGCCATCGTCGAGGGCGGCGAGATCCTCGAGGCGCTCCGCGACCGCATCGTCGGCCGCATCGTCCAGGAAGACGTCTTCGACCCGGCGTCCGAGGAGGCTCTCGTCTCGGCGAACGACACGATCACCGAAGAGCTCGCCGGCAAGATCCAGGAAGCGGGCATCGAGCGCGTCAAGATCCGCTCGGTCCTCACATGCGAGACGCGCCGCGGCGTCTGCCGCAAGTGCTACGGCCGCAACCTCGCGACGGGCGACCTCGTCGACATCGGCGAAGCGGTCGGCGTCATCGCCGCGCAGTCCATCGGCGAGCCCGGCACGCAGCTGACTATGCGCACATTCCATTACGGAGGAACGGCGAGAGTCTCGGAAGCGGCGAAGCACGTCGCGAAGAACCCTGGCATCGTGAAGCTCCTCAACGCGACCACCGTCCAGAAGAAGGACGGCACCGAGGTCGTCGTCAACCGCAACAGCAAGCTCGTCCTCCTCGATGCCAAGGGGCGCGAGAAGGAGCGTTACTCGCTCGCCTACGGTTCGGTCCTCAAGGTCAGCCAGGACGAAGAGGTCAAGCCCGGCCAGCTCCTCGTCTCCTGGGACCCGTTCGCGTCGCCGATTCTCTCGGAGATCGCGGGCAAGGTCTCGTACCACGACATCCTCGAGGGCGAGAACCTGCGCGAGGAGACGGACAAGGTCACCGGCCTCAACCAGAAGATCGTCGTGGAGACGACCGGCACGACCGAGAAGCGCGCGCCGACGCTCGTCGTCACGGGCAAGAACGGCGTCGAGAAGAGGTACAACCTTCCCATTCCGTCCCACCTCATGGTGGGCGAGGGCGACGTCGTGAACCCCGGCGACGCGCTCGCGAAAAAGCCCGTCGAGAAGAAGCGCACGCGCGACATCGTCGGCGGCCTTCCGCGCGTCGTCGAGCTGTTCGAGGCGCGGCGTCCGAAAGAGCCCGCCGTCATCACCGAGATCTCCGGCGTCGTCCATCACGCGGGCACGGTCAAGGGCCAGCAGAAGATCACCGTCGAGTCCGAGGACGGCCAGAAGCGCGACATGCTCGTGCCGCGCGGCTCGCACGTGATGGTTCAGGACGGCGAGCGCGTGGAGGCGGGCGATCCGCTCACCGAAGGCGATCCGTCGCCGCACGACATTCTCGCCGTCAAGGGCGAGAAGGAGCTCCAGCGGTACATGACCGACAAGATCCAGGAGGTCTACCGCTCGCAGGGCGTCGGCATCAACGACAAGCACATCGAGGTCATCGTCCGCCAGATGATGCGCAGCGTGCGCGTCGAGGAAGTCGGCGACACGGAATTCCTCGTGGACGAGCAGGTCGACCGTTTCCGCTTCAACGAGGAGAACGAGCGCATTCTCAGGGCCGGCGGCAAGGCCGCGCAGGGGCGTCCGCTGCTCCTCGGCATCACGAAGGCCTCGCTCTCGACGGATTCATTCGTGTCGGCGGCGTCGTTCCAGGAAACGACGCGCGTCCTCACGGAGGCGTCCATCGCGGGCCGCGTCGACCTCCTGCGCGGACTCAAGGAGAACGTCATCGTCGGGCGGCTCATCCCCGCCGGCACCGGCATGGACTACTACCGCAACGTCGTCCTCGAGCGCGAGGAGATTCCGCCCGCGCCGGAGGAGACGGAGGAGCTCTACTTCGACGACGAGACGCCGGTGATCGCGGCGGATCTCGACGACGAGGTGTAGGGGGATTCAAAGGGGGAGTCGGGGACTCCCCCTTTGCAAAGTTCTTATCGGGCCGGCACAAGCCGGCCCCGCTGTTTTCGCTACTGCTTTTCGACGCGGAAGGTGAGCGTCTTGCGGACGGCGCCGTTGAGGGAGAGCTCGACGAGGTACGTGCCGGCCAGCCAGCCCTGCGGCGGCCTCGGGCAGGAAAAGGCGCCCATGTACTCGCCCTTCGCCGAGAACGTCGACTCACTTTCGGTGATCTTGGTCTTCGCTTCGAGCCCTTCCACCTTCTCCGCGATCCAGACTGCCTTCAACTTCGTCCCCTGCGCCGCGTCGGCGACCTGATAGACGGCGAAGATCCTCGGGAAATCCGACGGGAAGACCGTCTTCTCGTTCCGCGAGTACTTGTCGGTCGTGACCATGGCGAGCTTGAAGTGTGGTCCGGCGGCCTGCGACGGGGTGCCCGTCTCCTCGGATCCGGAGATCCCGGTCGCCCCGAGAATCGCCGTCAGCATCAACAGAGCCATCGTCTTCATTTGTTTCTCCTTCCCGGCCTCCTCCTGTAAGGTGCTGCGACGGGCAATGGGACATCAAGATTCAGGTGCACTACCTGCGAGCCGGCCCTGAGCGTGGCCGACCTCCTCGATCTCCTCGAGAAGACAAGTCGCACGTTCGCCCTCTCGATCCCGCCGCTGCCGGAGCCGACCCGCCGGGAGGTCACGGTGGCCTATCTTCTGTTCCGGATCGCGGACACGTTCGAGGACGCGGCGCACCTTCCGCCAGAGGCGCGAATCCGCGCGCTTTGCGACTTCATCGGCCTGCTCCGCAATCCCTCGCCCGCTGAAGCGGCGCGGCTCTCGGGGGAATGGACGGCAGCCGGTTGGGCGACGCACCCGGGATACGAGGAACTTCTCGGAGAGATCCCTTTCGTTCTGAGCGCCTTCGGTGCTCTTTCGCCGGGCGCCATTGAAGCGATCCGGGGTCCGGTCGTCCGGTCGGCCGAGGGCATGGCGAGCTTCGTCGCGCGAATGCGGGATGGGTGGCTCGCTCTCTCCTCTCTGGACGACCTGAGGGCCTATTGTTATGTCGTGGCGGGCTTGGTGGGGGAGATGCTGACGGAGCTTTTCCTTCTCGATCGTGCGCGGCTCGCGGCTGTCGCGCCGGACCTTCGGAAGCGTGCCTCCGCGTTCGGAGAGGCGTTACAACTCGTTAATATCCTGAAGGATGCGGCCGGGGACACCGCTGAGGGGCGCTCTTACCTGCCGACGAGCGTCCCCGTGGAGGAGGTCTTCGCCCTCGCGCGGCGAGACCTTGGGGCGGCGGGGGAGTACATCGAAGCGCTCGAGCGAGCCCGGACCCCGCGCGGCATCCTGGAGTTCACGGCCCTGCCCGTGGAACTGGCCTGGGCGACGCTCGATCGGATCGAACAGAAGGGCCCAGGGGCGAAGGTGAGCCGGCCGGAGGTCTTCTCCCTGGTCCGGAGGGTCCGGCAGGCGCTCGACGCCGGCGATTCCGTCGCCGCCCTCTGCCGGCGCCACTGACGAAGGGGATTCCCGCTTGACAGCTCCCGGCGGGGTCTATATTCTTCACCGGTTTCCCCGGGGACCGGCTCGGCATGAAAGCCGCGTCGCGCCCGGAGAACGGCCGCTCGGCGGCTGATCTTGCACCGATCTCTCATCGTTTCTCTCATCGTTCGTTCGGTTCACCTAGGTCGTCCCATCGCTTGTTCACGTCCGAAGGAGTCTCGAAAGTCTCATGCCGACGATCAGCCAGCTCGTGAGGAAGGGGCGCGACGCCGTCCGTTACAAGACGAAGTCGCCCGCTCTCCAGTCCTGCCCGCAGCGCCGGGGCGTGTGCACCCAGGTCAAGACGACGACCCCGAAGAAGCCGAACTCGGCGCTCCGCAAGATCGCCCGTGTGCGCCTCACGAACGGGATCGAGGTCACGACCTACATCCCGGGCATCGGCCACAATCTCCAGGAGCACTCGATCGTCATGATCCGCGGAGGCCGCGTGAAGGACCTCCCGGGCGTGCGCTACCACATCATTCGCGGCACGCTCGACGCCGTCGGCGTCGCGAACCGCAAGCAGTCGCGCTCCAAGTACGGCGCGAAAAGGCCGAAGGCGTAAGGAAGACAGATGCCGCGTCGCCGTGAAGTTCCGAAACGCGAAGTCCTTCCGGACCCGCTGTATCAATCTCAGCTCGTGACCAAGTTCATCAACTGCGTCATGGAGCGCGGAAAGAAGTCGACGGCCGAGTCGATCTTCTACGGGGCCATGAAGCACATCGAGCAGAAGACGTCCGACGATCCGCTCAAGACATTCAAGAAGGCTCTCGAGAACGTCAAGCCGGTCCTCGAGGTCAAGTCGCGCCGCGTCGGCGGCTCGACGTACCAGGTTCCGGTCGAGGTCAAGCCCAACCGCCGCTCTTCGCTCGCGATCCGCTGGGTCATCTCGTACGCGCAGGCGCGCGGTGAGAAGACCATGCGCGACAAGCTCGCCGGCGAGCTCATGGATGCAGCCAACAACCGCGGAAACGCGGTGAAGAAGAAGGAGGACACCCACAAGATGGCCGAGGCCAACAAGGCCTTCGCCCATTACCGCTGGTAGGACTGCACAGATCTCCGGGTGAGCGGAAACCGGCCGGGCGGCGCTGAAAAGCGCGGAGCCGGACAGGTCCTCTCCAGGAACCCGGACACGCCTCACCGCGTGCGGAATTCCCCGGGCCGCGAGAACGACGCAGGCCAGGGAAATTCGACGGCGCAGACACCCCGGGACGGGAAAAACTCGTTATGCCGAGAAGTCATCCTCTCGATAAGTGCCGAAACATCGGCATCATGGCTCACATCGACGCGGGTAAAACCACGACGACGGAGCGCGTGCTCTATTACACGGGTGTCAACTACAAGATCGGCGAGGTCCACGATGGGACCGCGACGATGGACTGGATGGTTCAGGAGCAGGAGCGCGGCATCACGATCACGTCGGCCGCGACCACGTGCTTCTGGAAGGACACCCGGATCAACATCATCGACACACCCGGACACGTGGACTTCACGGCCGAGGTGGAGCGCTCGCTGCGCGTCCTCGACGGCGCGGTGGCGGTGTTCGACGCCGTCTCCGGCGTCGAGCCGCAGTCCGAGACGGTGTGGCGCCAGGCAGACCGTTACGGGGTTCCGCGCATCGCGTTCATCAACAAAATGGACCGCGTCGGCGCGGACTTCGACCGCTGCATCGAGATGATGATCGCGAAGCTCGGCGCCAGGCCGACGGCCGTGCAGATCCCCTGGGGTTCGGCCGAGACCCTGAGGGGCGTCATCGACCTCATCGAGGGCAAGGCCTACGACTTCACGGACGACACGCTCGGGGCCGAATTCCAGACCGTCGACGTCCCGGCCGACCACAAGGCCATGTACGACAAGTACCGCGAGCGCCTCATCGAGCTCCTCGCGGAGACCGACGACGCCCTCATGCAGAAGTTCATGGACGGCCACATTCCAACGCCGGACGAGATGCGCGCCGCGCTCCGCAAGGCGACGTGCGCGGGCAGGCTCCATCCGGTCGTCTGCGGCGCGGCCTTCAAGAACAAGGGCGTCCAGCAGCTCCTCGACGCGGTCGTCGAGTACCTCCCGTCGCCGCTCGACATCCCCGCCATCCGCGGCGTCGACGAGGACGGGAAGGAAGTCGCTCTCGACACGAACGACGAGGCGCCGTTCGCGGGCCTCGTGTTCAAGATCATGACCGACCCCTTCGTGGGGCAGCTGGCTTTTTTTCGCCTCTATGCGGGCCACCTCGACGCCGGCTCGGGCGTCTACAACTCGACGAAGCAGACGAACGAACGCATCGGCCGGCTCCTCAAGATGCACGCGAACAAGCGCGAGGAGATCAAGGAAGTCTGGGCGGGCGACATCGCCGCGGCCATCGGCCTCAAGAACGTCACGACGGGCGACACGATCTGCGACCGCGACCACGTCGTCGTCCTCGAGTCGATGAAGTTCCCCGAGCCCGTGATCACGCTCGCGATCGAGCCGAAGACGAAGGCCGACCAGGAAAAGATGGGCATGGCGCTCGCGAAGCTCATGCAGGAAGACCCCACGTTCCGCGTCCACACGGACAAGGAGACGAACCAGACAATCATTGCCGGGATGGGCGAGCTCCATCTCGAGATCATCGTCGACCGCATGGTGCGCGAGTTCAACGTCAGCGCGAACGTCGGCAAGCCCCAGGTCGCGTACCGCGAGACGATCCGCAAGGACGTCGCGGGCGAGGGCAAGTTCATCCGCCAGTCGGGCGGCAAGGGCCAGTACGGCCACGCCAAGATCCGCCTGCGCCCGCATCCCGAGGGCAAGGACTACGAGTTTATCAACGGCATCTCGGGCGGCTCGATCCCCAAGGAGTTCATCAAGCCGATCGACCAGGGCATCCGTGAGGCGATTCTCACTGGCGTCCTCGCCGGTTACCCGACGGTCAACATCCAGGTCGAGCTCTACGACGGCTCGTTTCACGACGTCGACTCCTCGGAGATGGCCTTCAAGATCGCCGGCTCCATGGCGTTCCAGGACGCCGCCAAGAAGGCGAACCCGGTCATTCTCGAGCCGATGATGGCCGTCGAGGTCGTCACGCCCGACGAGTTCCTCGGACCCGTGAACGGCGACCTCAGCTCGCGCCGCGGCCGCATCAACCACATGGAGCCGCGCGTGAACTTCCAGGTCATCACGGCGAGCGTCCCGCTCTCGGAAATGTTCGGTTACGCCACGACCCTCCGGTCCCTCACGCAGGGCAGGGCCAACTACTCGATGCAGTTCGAAAGATACGACGAGGTTCCCAAGGCCATCGCCGAGGGAATCATCGCTAAAGTTTCAGTTTAAGAGGGTTTCAGTTTAAGAAGGTCTCGGTTTAAGGAAGCGCAGAAGGAGATATCGCGATGGCCAAGGAAAAGTTCGAGCGCAAGAAGCCCCACGTCAACGTTGGCACGATCGGTCACATCGACCACGGCAAGACGACGCTTACGGCCGCCCTGACGAAGGTTCTGGCCACGAAGGGCCTCGCCGTGGCGAAGTCGTATGACGACGTGGCCAAGGCTGATGCCAAAACGTTTCGCCGTGACGCCACCAAGATCCTGACGGTCGCTCTCGCGCACGTGGAGTACGAGACCACCAAGCGGCACTATGCGCACATCGACTGCCCGGGCCACGCCGACTACATCAAGAACATGATCACGGGCGCCGCGCAGATGGACGGCGCCATCCTGGTGGTCGAGGCACCGAAGGGTCCGATGCCGCAGACGAAAGAGCACGTCCTCCTCGCCCGGCAGGTGAACGTGCCGGCCATGGTCGTGTTCCTCAACAAGTGCGACCTCATGGACGACCCGGAGCTCCTCGATCTCGTCGAGCTCGAGGTGAGGGAGCTCCTCTCGAAGTACGGCTTTCCCGGCGACAAGATCCCGGTCATCCGCGGCTCGGCCATCAAGGCGCTCAACGACCCGACCGGTCCCGACGCCAAGCCCATCTGGGACCTCGCGAATGCCCTGGACGCAAGCATCCCCGACCCGGTGCGCGAGACCGACAAGGACTTCCTGCTTCCCATCGAGGACGTGTTCTCGATCTCCGGCCGCGGCACCGTCGTCACGGGCCGTGTCGAGCGCGGCATCGTGAAGGTGGGCGACGAAATCGAGATCGTCGGCCTCCGCGACACGCAGAAGAAGATCGTCACCGGCGTCGAGATGTTCAAGAAGCTCCTCGACCAGGGCCAGGCCGGCGACAATATCGGCGTCCTGCTTCGCGGCGTGGAGCGCGACGACGTGGAGCGCGGGCAGGTGCTCGCCAAGCCCGGCTCGATCAAGCCGCACACGAAGTTCAAGGGGAAGGTCTACATCCTGTCCAAGGACGAGGGCGGGCGCCACACGCCGTTTTTCAACAACTACCGGCCGCAGTTCTTCATCCGCACGACCGATGTCACCGGCTCGGCCATGCTGCCGTCCGGCGTCGAGATGGTCATGCCCGGCGACGACGTGGAGCTCGAGATCACGCTCATCTCGCCGATCGCCATTGAAAAGGGCCTCAAGTTTGCCATCCGCGAGGGCGGCCGCACGGTCGGCGCCGGCACGGTGACGGAGATCCTCGCGTAAGCGGGGGATCGAGAAGAGAAAGACGCCAATGGGTAACGACAGAATCCGCATCCGCCTCAAGGGCTACGACTATCGGATCCTCGACCAGTCGACGACGGAGATCGTCGACACGGCGCGGCGCTCGGGCGCGAAGGTGGCGGGGCCGATCCCGCTCCCGACGACGATCGCGCGCTGGACGGTGAACCGTTCGCCGCACGTCGACAAGAAGTCGCGCGAGCAGTTCGAGATGCGGACCCACAAGCGCCTTCTCGACATTTTCGAGTGGACGCCGCAGACGGTCGACGCGCTCACGAAGCTGGAGCTCCCGGCCGGCGTCGAAGTCGAAATCCGGACGATGGGCAAATAGGAATTCGGACGCGGCGAGGAAAGAAACATGATCAACGGAATTCTGGGACGCAAGATCGGGATGACCCAGGTCTTCGAGGCGGACGGCACGGTCGTGCCGGTCACCGTCGTCGAAGCCGGGCCCTGCCTCGTCGTCCAGCGCAAGACGAAGGACAACGACGGATACGACGCCGTTCAGCTCGGGCTGGTCGGGCGCGTCTCGCCGCGGCGTCTCACGGCCCCCGCGAAGGGTCATTTCGAGAAGGCGGGAGTGCCGCCGACGAAGACCCTGGGCGAGGTGCGCTGCGACGCGGACGAGAAGGCGGCTCCGGGCGACAAGGTGCTCTGCGACATCTTTGCGGAAAAGGAGCACGTCGACGTCGTCGGCGTCTCCAAGGGCAAGGGTTTCCAGGGCGTCATGAAGCGTCACGGCTTCGCCGGTGGCGCCGCCACCCACGGCTCGATGTTCCACCGGGCCCCGGGCTCGATCGGACCCTCGGCCTTCCCGTCGCGGGTGTATCCCGGCACGCGTTCCTCGGGCCGCATGGGCGGCAAGCAGACCACGATGAAGAACCTCGTCGTCGTGCGGGTGGACGCGGAAAACCATCTGATCTATCTCAGGGGCGCGGTTCCGGGAGCTCGCAACACGGTCGTGAAGATCGTGAAGAAGCTGTCCGGCAAGGCCGGCCGCGGGGCGGCGGCGTGAAGGGCGAGAAGGGGAAGGTGATGGTGACGACCAGGAAAACCCCGAGAGCCACCGCGAAGGCGCCTCAGGCCCGGAAGGCAGCGGCCGCCTCGGCGAAGGCGCCCGCCGCGAAGGCGCCCCCCGCGAAGGCGACCGCTCCCAAGACCGGCGACGCCGCGTCGCTGACTCTTCCGCTGCGCAACCTCAAGGCCGAGAAGGTCGGCGAGGTCACGCTGCCCGAGGAGATCTTCGGTGTGCCGTTCCGCCGCCACCTCGTGTGGGAAGTTGTCAAGCAGATCCGGGCGCGCGAGCACCGGGGCACGCACAAGACGAAGGTCCGCTCCGAGGTGTCGGGCTCCGGCAAGAAGCCGTTCAAGCAGAAGCACACCGGGCGCGCGCGTCAGGGCGGCGGGCGTCCGCCGATCCACCGTCACGGCGGCACGGTTTTCGGGCCGAGACCGCATTCGTACGACCTGAAGGTCAACGCGAAGGCGAAGAAGGCGGCTCTCCGCTGCGTGCTCTCCGAGAAGGCGCGCGGGAACCAGGTGGTCCTCCTCGACACGCTCCAGCTCGGCAGCCACAGGACGAAGGACTTCGCGGGCGTGCTCGCGAAGCTCGGCGTCGAAGGAAAGGCGCTCGTCCTCGATCGGAAGGACAACCTCAACCTGTCCCGGGCCGCCGCGAACAATCCGAAGGTCATCGCCCTCGATGTCCTCGGACTCAACGCCTACGACGCGCTGAACGCCGGCACGCTCGTCTTCTCCGCAGATGCGCTCCGGGCGGCGATCGAGGTGCTCGCATGAGCGAAAGAACGATGCAGTCCGTGCTCGTGCGCCCCGTCCTCACCGAGCGCTCCACGGCGATGAGCCAGACGCAGAACGTCCTCACGTTCGACGTCGCCCGCGACGCGAACAAGATCCAGATCCGCAAAGCCGTCGAGGCCCTCTTCCAGGTCAAGGTCGACGCCGTCCGCGTCGTCGCGGTGTCCGGAAAGATCAAGAAGGTCGGAAAGTCGATCGGCCGGGCCCAGGATCGCAAGAAGGCCTACGTGAAGCTGGCGAAGGGCCAGAAGCTGCCGGCCCTCTTCGAAGGGGTGTAACGCGCCATGCCCGTCAAGTCATACAAACCCACGTCTCCCGGTCTCCGCCAGCGGACCACGTCCGATTTCTCGGAGATCACGAAGACCGGCCCCGAGAAGTCGCTCACGAAGGGCAAGCTCAAGACCGGCGGCCGCGACAGCCGCGGCCACCTCACATCCTGGTGGCGCGGTGGCGGACACAAGAAGCGCTACCGCACGATCGACTTCAAGCGCGACAAGCACGATATCCCGGCGAAGGTCGCCTCGATCGAGTACGACCCGAACCGATCCGCCCACATCGCCCTCCTGAACTACGCGGACGGCGAGAAGCGATACATCGTGGCGCCCTCCGGCCTCACGGTCGGCCAGACGATCGTCTCCGGCGCCGCCGTTGACATCGTCGTCGGAAACGCGCTGCCGCTCAGGGCGATCCCGCTCGGCACCGTCGTGCACAACATCGAGTTCAAGCCGGGCCGCGGCGGACAGATGGCGCGATCGGCGGGAGCCGGGGCGCAGCTCATGGCGAAGGAGGGCGTGTATGCGCTGCTCCGCGTCCCGTCGGGCGAGCTCCGCCGCGTGCGCGTCGACTGCTACGCCACGATCGGGCAGGTCGGCAACCTCGAGCACGAGAACATCTCCATCGGCAAGGCCGGCCGCAACCGCTGGCTCGGCTGGAAGCCGCACAACCGCGGCGTCGCGATGAACCCGGTCGACCACCCGATGGGCGGCGGCGAGGGCAAGACTTCGGGCGGACGCCATCCGACCTCGCCGTGGGGCTGGAAGACCAAGGGCAAGAAGACGCGCAACAACAAGCGGACCGACGGCTTGATCGTCAAGCGCCGCAAGTAGGGATTCGAGGAAACACATGTCTCGTTCCACGAAAAAGGGGCCGTTCGTCGACACGCCGCTCCTCGAAAAGATCACCGCGATGAACGCCGCGGGGGAAAAGCGCGTCCTGAAGACCTGGTCGCGCCGCTCGACGATCCTGCCCGACATGGTCGGGCACACGCTCGCCGTCCACAACGGGAAGAAGTTCATTCCCGTCTACATCTCCGAGAACATGGTCGGGCACAAGCTCGGCGAGTTCTCGCCCACGCGCACCTTCAAGGGCCACTCGGGCAAGAAGGTCGAAAAGGGCGCGACGCCGGGGGCTCCGGGAGCCCCGGGGGCACCGGGAGCACCGGGCGCGGCTGCCGCGCCCGCGGCGAAGGGCTAACGATGGAAGCCGTCGCTCGTCTCCGCCATTACCGGGGCTCGGCCCAGAAGGTCCGCCTCGTCGCCGACCTGATCCGGATGAAGCCGGTCGGGAAGGCGCTCGCGACTCTGCGCACGACGCGCAAGAGCTGCTCGCCCGACCTCCTGAAGCTCGTCGAGTCCGCGCTCGCGAACGCCCAGCAGAACGAGTCCGGCGTCGACGCGGACGCGCTCGTCGTCGCGAAGATCCAGGTCGACGAGGCCGGACGCAAGCCCCTGCAGCGCAATTCGATGATCCGCGCGATCTCGAACTACAAGAAGCGCTTCGCGCGCCCGCGCTTCATGAGCGGCCCGCAGGGCCGCATGTGGCTCATCCCGCGCCCGTTCTGCCACGTGACGGTCATCCTGTCGGATGCTGCCGCCGCGCGGAAGGAAGCCGGCCTCAAGGCCGAGGCTCTGAAGCCGCTCGTGAAGAAGCGCCAGGGTCGCGTCGCGGCCGCCGTCTCCGCCGCGGCGCATCGCCCCGGCCGCGAGAATCGGGCGGTCGAGCGTGCGCACAAGAAGGTGGCGTCCGACGAGAAGCGGGCCGAGCGGGTCGAAGCCGCAGAGGCGAGTCACGCGGCGGACAAGGGTGAGAAGCACGAGAAGAAGTCGAAGAAACCTTCGAAGCCGGAATCGGCCGGGTAACGGGAGTACACGATGGGTCAGAAAGTCCACCCCTACGGTTTTCGCATCGGCTACAACCGCACCTGGCATTCGCGCTGGTATGCCGAGAAGGACTACCTCAAGTTCCTGCACGACGACTTGAAGCTCCGCGACGAGCTCAAGCGGGATCTCGCGAACGCGGCGGTCTCCGAAGTGGAGATCGAGCGCGGGAACAAGCTGAAGATCAACATCATGACTGCCCGTCCCGGCGTCATCATCGGGAAGAAGGGCGCGTCCGTGGACCAGTTGCGCGACCGGCTGCAGCAGCGGCTCGGCAAGGACATCCACGTCAACATCGTCGAGATCCAGCGCCCCGAGACCGACGCGCAGCTCGTTGCCGAGTCGATCGCGATGCAGCTCGAGCGCCGCGTCGCGTTTCGCCGCGCGATGAAGAAGGGCATGGAGTCTGCCTTCCGCTTCGGCGCGCAGGGAATCAAGATCCGCTGCGGCGGCCGCCTGAATGGCGCCGAGATCGCGCGGTCGGAGTGGTATCAGGAGGGTCGCCTCCCGCTCCACACGCTCAAGGCCGACATCGACTACGGCTTCGCGGAAGCGCGCACGACGTACGGAAAGATCGGCGTCAAGTGCTGGATCTACAAGGGCGACCTCCACCGCGCGAAATCCCGGAGGAAGGTGGCCTAACCCATGTTGATGCCGTCGAAGGTCAAGTATAGGAAGCAGCAGCGCGGCCGCATGCGCGGAACCGCGTACAAGGGCTCGGAGCTCTCGTTCGGGGAGTACGGGCTGCAGGCGCTCGAGCCGGGCTGGCTCACCGCGCGCCAGATCGAAGCGGGCCGCGTCGCGGTCCAGCGCCACGTGAAGCGCGGCGGGAAGCTCTGGATCCGCGTCTTCCCCGACAAGCCGATCACGAAGAAGCCGGCGGAAACCCGCATGGGCAAAGGCAAGGGCGCGCCGGAAGGCTGGGTCTGCGTCATCAAGCCCGCCCGCATTCTGTTCGAGATGGAAGGCGTCGACGAGAAGACGGCGCGCGAGGCGTTCGGCCTCGCCGCGGACAAGATCGGGATCAAGACCCGGTTCGTCTCGCGCACTTTCCTCGCGGCGGTGAGGTAAGCACATGACGATGAAGATCCAGGCCATGCTCGACTGGTCTCCCGAGGAGAAGACGGCGAAGGCGAAGGAGTGGGCTCAGTCCCTCTTCACGCTCCGCCTCCAGAAGGCCACGGGACAGCTCGAGAACCCGATGAAGATCAAGGAGCTCCGTAAGGACATCGCCCGCCTCAAGACCGCGCAGCACATGAGCGCGGCTGAGACGGCGGCCGCGGCCGCGCACGAAGTGGCGGCCCACGAAGAGGGTACCGAAGAGAAGATTTCTGCGAATGTGAAGAGTGCGGCGGGATCGGCGAAGCCCAAGGCCCATGCCGTCGCGTCGGGCAAGGGCGCCAAGAAGCGCGCCGCGGCCCACAAGAAAAAGGCGGCTGCGGCGACGGGCAAGAAGACAGGCGGTTCCTCCGCGAAGGCTCATGCACCTTCTAAGAAATCTTTCGCCGCGTCCGGAAAAGCGGCTGGAGCCCCGAAGGCCAAGTCCGCCGCCACAAAGAAAAGCAAGAAGAAGTAGTTCGTAACAGGAAACAGTGAGCACGATCATGAGCAGCACCCCGAATCCCCAGCCGGAGACCGGCGCGGCACCCACGGCCGATCAGCCGCGGCGCACCCGCAAGGTCGGGATCGTCGTCTCGAACAAGATGGAGAAGACGGTCGTCGTCGAGGTCTCCCGCACCGTCAAGCACGAGCGCTACGGGCGCTACCAGAAGAAGTCCGCGCGCTTCCTGGCGGACGACCGCGTCCTCAAGGCGCAGCCCGGCGACACGGTGCAGATCGAGGAGACCCGTCCTCTGTCGGCCCGCAAGCGCTGGCGCGTGACCGCGATCGTGACGAAGGGCCGCCAGGCGGTCTCCGACACGGCCGACGTTCCGGGCAGCGCGAAGAAGGTGGCGCCGAAGGCGGTGCCCGACAAGAAGCTGGCGGGCAAGCCGGCGAAGAGGGCGTCATGATCCAGATGGGGACGATCCTCGAAGTAGCCGACAACTCGGGTGCCCGCCGGCTCTTCTGCATCAAGGTGCAGGGCGGGTCGACCGGCGATTACGGCCGGATCGGCGACGTCATCACCTGCTCGGTGAAGGAGTCGAATCCCGACGCGCCGGACACGGTCAAGAAGGGCAAGGTCGTCAGGGCCGTCATCGTGCGCACGGTGCGCGAGCAGCGGCGCCGCGACGGCAGCTACATCAAGTTCGACACGAACGCCGCCGTCCTCGTCAACGACGAAAAGGAGCCGATCGGAACCCGTGTGTTCGGGCCGGTCGCTCGTGAGCTCCGCGAGAAGAAATTCATGAAGATCATCTCGCTGGCTCCGGAAGTCATCTGACCATGAAGAAGAAGCAGCCGACGTACACCGGAAAGCGCCGGATCCGCAAAGACGACGTCGTCGTCGTCCTCACGGGGAAAGACCGCGGGGCTCGCGGGAAGATCCTCAAGGTGCTGCCCGACAAGGGTCGCGCCGTCGTCGAGGGCGTGAACAAGATCAAGCGGGCCACGCGCGCGAATCCGCAGAAGAACATCAAGGGCGGCATCCTCGAGCGCGAGGCGCCGATCGCCCTCTCCAACCTCATGCTCGTCGACCCCGAGGGCGGCAAGCCGACGCGCGTGGGGATCCGCCCGGAAGGCGGGGAGTGGGTGCGCTACGCCAAGAAGAGCGGGACGACCATCGGCACGCTCCGGCCGGCGGGCGAGTGAGGAAAAGATGAGCACCCCACGTCTCGCAGAGAAGTACCGAAAGGAAGTCATCCCGGTCCTCAAGAAGGAGTTCGGGATCGACAATCCGATGGCGGTTCCGAAGGTGGAGAAGGTCGTCCTCAACATGGGAATCGGCGAAGCCATCACGAACGCGAAGCTCGTCGACACCGCCGCCGAGGAGCTCACGAAGATCGCCGGCCAGCGGGCCGTCGTGACCAAGGCGAAGAAGTCGATCGCGACGTTCAAGCTGCGCGCCGGCATGCCGATCGGCTGCCGCGTCACGCTGCGCGGGGACCGCATGTACGAGTTCCTCGACCGCCTCATGAACGTCGCGCTCCCGCGCGTCCGCGACTTTCGCGGCGTGCCGACGCGCGCCTTCGACGGCCGAGGCAACTACACGCTCGGCGTCAAGGATCACCTCATCTTCCCCGAGATCGACCCCACGAAGATCGACAAGTCCAAGGGTCTCAACGTCACCATCGTCACGACGGCAGGCTCGGATGACCGGGCCCGGGTTCTTCTGAAGGAACTCGGAATGCCGTTCGGCCGATAGCAAGTCAAGGAGCGCAGGAATGGCTCGTCGCGCCGCGATCATCAAGGCGAATTCGAAACTGAAGTACGCGATCCGCAAGCGAAACCGCTGCATGCGCTGCGGGCGTCCGCGGGCGTTTCTCCGCAAGTTCGGCTTGTGCCGCATTTGCTTCCGGAACCTCGCGCTCGCGGGCTACGTGCCCGGAGTGACGAAGGCGTCGTGGTGAGGAGGGGACGATGAACATCAGCGATCCCGTCTCCGATCTCCTCGCGCGCCTGAGGAACGCCCTGTCCGCCCGGCACGAGAAGGCCGACGTCCCGTCGTCGCGCTTCAAGGTCGAGCTGGCCCGCATCCTCAAGGACGAGGGCTACATCAAGAACTTCAAGGTCATGGACGACCGGGGCGGAAGCCTCCTGCGGCTCTACCTGAAGTACGACGACGCGGGGAACCCGGTCATCCACGGGTTGACGCGGTCGAGCAAGCCCGGCCGGCGCCTCTATGCGGGCAAGGACGAGCTTCCGGACGTTCTCGGCGGCCTTGGCGTCGCCATCGTCTCCACCTCGCAGGGCCTCCTCTCCGGCAACGACGCGAAAAAGCGCGGCGTGGGCGGCGAAGTCGTCTGTACGGTGTGGTGAGGAACGCACATGTCGCGAGTCGGTAAGAAACCCATCACCATTCCCAAGGGAGTGGACGTCCAGGTCGCGGGCTCGATCGTCACGGTCAAGGGGCCGAAGGGCTCCGTCGTGACGCCGATTCTCGCGGGCGTGTCGGTCGAAAAGAAGGACGGCTTCCTCAATCTCGTGCGCGGCGGCGAGGAGAAGAAGGACAAGGCTCTCCACGGACTGAACCGCGCGCTCCTCCAGAACGCCGTGCTCGGCGTGACCGACGGCTTCAAGCGAGAGATCGACCTCGTCGGCATCGGCTTCAAGGCCGAGGTCAAGGGGAAGAACGTCGTGTTCAGCGTCGGCTTTTCGCACCAGGTCACGTTCCCGATGCCCGACGGCATCAAGGTCGACGTCAAACCGGACGCGAAGGCCAAGGACATCACGCACGTCATCGTGACCGGCGTCGACAAGCAGAAGGTCGGCCAGACGGCCACCGAGATTCGCGGCATCCGCCCGCCGGACCCGTACAAACTGAAGGGATTCCGCTTCGTCGGCGAAATCCTGAAGAAGAAGGCCGGCAAGGCCACGGGCAAGTAAGGTAAGGAAGCAGGCACCATGGACAAGGCACAGGCCCGGGTCGAAGCGAAAACGCGCATCCACGTGCGCATCCGGCGGAAGGTCAAGGGCACCGCCGAACGGCCGCGCCTCGCGGTTTCCCGCACCCTTCGCTGGATCTCCGTTCAGGTCATCGACGACGCCGCCGGCACGACTCTCGCCCACGCGACGTCACGCGAGGAAGGCGTGCGCGGAAAGGCGAAGAGCGCGGCCAACAAGACGGCCGCCGTCAAGGTGGGGGCGCTCATCGCCGAGCGCGCCCAGGCAAAGGGGATCCAGGCGGTCGTGTTCGACCGCGGCGGCCATCTCTACCACGGCAATGTGAAAGCGCTCGCGGAAGCCGCTCGCGAGAAGGGGTTGAAGTTTTGAGCAGCAACGCGCCAACCAATCGTCCTCCGCGCCCGAACCGTCCCGGCGGCCGCTCCGGCGGTCCCGGCGGCCCGCCCCAGCGCCCCGCCGGCGCTCTCGGTGAGGGGCGCGCGGGAGCCGACCTCATCGACCACGTCGTGCACATCAACCGCGTGACGAAGGTCGTCAAGGGCGGCAAGAACTTCTCGTTCTCGGCCCTCGTCGTCGTGGGCGACGGGCACGGCCGCGTCGGCTACGGCGCCGGCAAGGCGAAAGAAGTCCCGATGGCCATCAAGAAGGGCATCGAGATGGCGAAGAAGAAGATGATCAGCGTCCCCCTGAAGGGCAAGACGATCCCGCATCCGATCGTCGGGCACTACGGCGCGGGCCGCGTCATGCTCAAGCCGGCCTCCGAAGGTACGGGCGTCATCGCGGGCGGCGCCGTCCGCGCGGTGCTCGAGTCGGCCGGAGTCCAGAACATCCTCACGAAGTCCCTCGGCACGACGAACCCGCACAACGTCGTCAAGGCCACGTTCGACGCACTGCTGCACCTGCAGCTCGAGTCGACGATCGCCCGGGCGCGCGGCTTGGGCAACGTCGAGGCGAAGGCCGCCGAGCCCGCGACTGCCGCGGCACCTGAGGCCACGGAGAAGATCGGATGAGTGAGAAGAAGAAATCGGCCGCGCCGAAAGAGATCCGGATTCGTCAGGTCAAGTCGGGCATCTGCGCGCCCGTCGACCAGAAGCAGACTCTCTTCGGGCTCGGCCTCCGCCGCATCCGGCAGGAAGTCGTCCGCCTCGACACCCCGGCGATCCGGGGCCAGGTCCACAAAGTCCGCCACCTCGTCGAAATCGTCGAGAACGGCGCGGCGAGGTAACGCATGTCGCACGGACTCCACAACCTCGGGCCCCGCAAGGGCGCGACCCAGACGAAGAAGCGCATCGGCCGCGGTCCCGGCTCCGGCATCGGCAAGACGTCGGGCAAGGGCCACAAGGGCCAGAACTCCCGCAGCGGCTATTCGCATCTGCGCGGCCACGAAGGCGGCCAGAACCCGCTCCACCGCCGGCTTCCGAAGCGCGGCTTCACGAACATCTTCCGCAAGGAGTGGACGACGGTCAGCGTCGAGGCTCTGGAGCGTATGTTCAAGGCGGGCGACACGGTCACCCTCGAGGCTCTCAAGCACGCCGGCGTCAAGAAGACGAACAAGGGCGTGAAGGTCCTCGGCTCGGGCGACCTCAAGAAGGCGCTCGTCGTTTCCGCGCACCAGTTCACGGAAGGCGCGAAGAAGAAGATCGAGGCCGCCGGCGGCCGCTGCGAGGTCGTGGCTCGGTAATGCAGATCCTCGAGACGTTCCGCAACATCTTCGCGATCCCGGACCTGAGGAAGCGTGTCCTCTTCACGTTCGGGCTGCTCGCGATCTACCGGATCGGATCGCACATCCCGACGCCCGGTCTCGACGCGTCCGCCCTCGAAGAGTTCTTCAAGGCGAGCGCCGGGGGGCTGCTCGGCTTCCTCGACGTGTTCTCGGGCGGCGCGCTCCGGCGGCTGTCCGTCTTCGCGCTCGGCATCACGCCGTACATCACGGCGTCGATCATCCTGCAGCTCCTGACGGTCGTCTGGCCCTACCTCGAGAAGCTCTCGAAGGAAGGGGAGATGGGGCGCCGGAAGATCACGCAGTACACCCGTTACGGCACGGTCGTCCTTTCGGTCGTCCAGGGTGCCGGCATCGCGCTCTGGCTCTGGAGCCAGACCACGCCGAGCGGACGCTTCCTCGCGCTGCGCGATCCCGGATCGGAAGCGGGCAAGCTGGCGTTCATCCTCCTCGCGATCCTGACGTTGACCACCGGCACCGCGTTCGTGATGTGGCTCGGCGAGCAGATCACGGAACGAGGAATAGGCAACGGGATTTCGCTCATCATTTTCGCGGGTATCGTGGCGAGCTTCCCGACCGCGGTCATCGAGTCGATCCAGCAGGTGCAGCGCGGCACCATGTCGCTCTTCACCGGGCTCATCCTCCTCGTCTTCATGGTCGGGGTGGTCGCGGCGATCGTCTTCGTCGAGCGCGCCCAGCGGCGCATCCCGGTGCAGTACGCCAAGCGCGTCGTCGGCCGGAAGGTCTACGGCGGCCAGAACACGTATCTGCCCCTGCGCGTGAACACGGGCGGCGTCATCCCGATCATTTTCGCGGTCTCCATCATCCAGTTTCCGCAGTACATCGCGTCCGCGTTCAAGAGCGACTTCATGAAGAAGATCGCCGAGCAGCTCTCCATCGGCCAGCCGCTCTACAACTTCTTCTACGGGGTCGGGATCATCTTCTTCTGCTACTTCTATATCTCGATCATCTTCAACCCGAACGACACGGCCGAGAACATGCGCAAGTACGGCGGCTTCATTCCGGGCATCCGCCCCGGAAAGGCCACGTCGGATTACATCGACAACGTGCTGACCCGCATCACGCTCATCGGCGCCGTGTACCTCGTCGTCGTGGCGCTGATTCCCGAGTTCCTCATGATGGGCTTCAAGGTGCAGGGGATCCCGGGCATCGGGCCTTGGCTCGATACGCACCTCCCGATCTTCGTGACGCAGGGCCTCGGCATCACGTTCTTCTTCGGCGGCACGTCGCTCCTCATCGTCGTGGGCGTCGCGATGGACACCGTCCAGCAGGTGGAGTCGCAGCTCGTCATGCGCAACTACGACGGCTTCCTCAAGAAGGGCCGCATCCGGGGGCGCCGCAGCTGACATGCCTTCCGCCGTCGTTTTCTTCGGCCCTCCCGGCTCGGGAAAGGGGACCCAGGCGTCGCGGCTCGCGGCGTCGCTGGGGATTCCCCAGATCTCGACGGGCGACCTCCTCCGGAACCACGTGTCCCGGGGGACGGCGCTCGGCGCGATCGCGAAGCCGATCATGGAGTCGGGCGCGCTCGTGCCGGACGATCTCGTGACGAAGATGCTGAAAGAGCGTCTCGCCGAGCCCGACGCGAAGAACGGGGCGATCTTCGACGGGTATCCGCGCACCGTCGCGCAGGCCCGGTCTCTCGAGGCGCTCCTCGAGGACGCCGGAGGCCGGGTGGACGCCGTGCTCTTCATCGACGTGCCCGACGCGACGCTCGTCGACCGGCTCCTCAAGCGCGCGACGCTCGAGGGACGCGCGGACGACACGAGGGAAACGATCGCCGAGCGCCTCCGCGTCTATCGCGACAAGACGGCTCCGCTCGCCGACCTCTACCGCCAGGCGGGCCTTCTCGTCGCGATCGACGGCGACCGCGCCGTCGAGACGGTGGCCGCCGACGTGGCCGCGGCTCTCGCGCACGCCCGGAAGGGAACCGCGTGATCACCTGCAAGGGCAAGTCCGAGATCCTCAAGATGGAGCGCGCCGCCCGCATCGTGCACGAGACGCTGTCCGAGTGCGTCGCGGCGTGCCGGGCCGGCCGGACGACCGAGGAGATCGACCGCGTCGCGGCGGCCGGCATCGCGTCGCGCGGCGGAAAAGCCGCGTTTCCGGGCTATCGCGGCTACCCGAAGACGATCTGCATCTCGATCAACGACGAGGTCGTGCACGGCATTCCGTCGACGAAGCGCGTCCTCAAGCCGGGCGACGTCGTGGGGCTCGACCTGGGCGCTGTCGTCGAGGGCTACTATGCGGACGCCGCCCGCTCGATCGTCCTCGAGCCGGCGCCCGCTCCGGTACGGGAATTGATCGACACGACCCATGCCGCCCTTCTCGCCGGGATCGAGGCCGTGCGGGTCGGCGGGCGCATCGGCGACATCGGGGCGGCCGTCGAGGCCGTCGCGAAGGGCAAGAAATACGGGGTCGTTCGCGAATTCGTGGGCCACGGCATCGGAACGGCGCTCCATGAAGAGCCGCAGGTTCCGAATTACGGCCCGGCGGGCAAGCGGGAGATCATCCGGGAGGGCATGGCGCTCGCCATCGAGCCGATGTTCAACCTCGGCGCCGCGGCGGTCACGACCGACGCCGACGGATGGACCGTGCGCACGAAGGACGGCCGCGCGTCGGCGCATTTCGAGCACACGGTGGTGGCGACGGCCAAGGGGCCGGTCGTCCTCGGGTTCGGGCGATTCACGGCCGGTTCGGCGCAGACGGGTGCCCCCGGTCTTCACGAGTATCCGCTTCCCGTCGCGGTTTGACGGCAGCGAGACAGAAGGTTTATGTCGAAGGAAGACGCCATCGAAGTGACCGCAACGGTGATCGAGCCGTTGCCGAACGCGATGTTCAAGGTCGAGCTGGAAAACAAACATCAGGTGCTCGCACACATCTCCGGGAAGATGCGGAAACACTTCATCCGCATCCTGCCGGGAGACAAGGTCCTCGTCGAACTCTCGCCGTACGACCTGACCCGCGGGCGCATCATCTACCGGTACAAGTGAATCGAGGTCTCGCATGAAAGTCCGCACGTCCGTCAAGAAAATCTGCAGCAAGTGCAAGGTGATCCGCCGCGCCGGCGTGGTGAGGGTCATCTGCGAGAACGTCAAGCACAAACAGCGTCAGGGCTGAAGAGGAATTCGCAATGGCTCGTATCGCAGGTGTCGACCTTCCCCCGAACAAGCGCGTCGAAATCGGCCTGACCTACATCTTCGGGATCGGCCGGCCGAGCTCCGGAAAGATCCTGGAGACCGCCAAGGTCGACCGGAACACGCGCGTCAAGGATCTCTCCGAGGACGAGGTATCGCGGATCCGCAAGACGATCCAGGACCAGTACGAGGTCGAGGGCGATCTCCGCAAGGAGACCTCCCAGGACATCAAGCGGCTCATGGAAATCGGCTGCTATCGCGGCGTCCGGCACCGCCGGAACCTCCCCGTCCGCGGCCAGCGCACCCACACGAACGCCCGCACGCGGAAGGGGCCCCGCAAGGGCGCCGTGGCCGGGAAAAAGAAGGCGACGAAAAAGTAGGTAAATGATGGCAACACCAACGGAAGCCTCCGCGACTTCGAAGCCGGCTGCGGCAAAGGGCAAGAAAAAGGGCCCGAAGAAGGACAAGAAGAACATCCCGCACGCGCTCGCGACGGTGCAGGCGTCCTTCAACAACACGATCGTCTCGATCACCGACCAGCAGGGCAACGTCCTGGCCTGGTCCTCGGCCGGGCGCATCGGGTTCAAGGGCTCGCGCAAGGGCACCCCGTTCGCGGCGCAGCTGGCCGCCGGCAACGCCGCGCAGATCGCCCAGGAGAGCGGCGTGCGCTCGCTGGACGTCCGCGTGAACGGCCCGGGGGCGGGCCGCGAAAGCGCGATCCGCGCCCTCGCCGCGGCGGGCATCGACATCCGGTCCATCAAGGATGCGACGCCGATTCCGCACAACGGCTGCCGTCCGCGGAAGCGACGGAGAGTCTGACGTTTTCCAAGAATTCTTCGGAATTCTTCGTCCGTAAACCGAGCTCTCGATTCCGGGCCGGGAAGAAGGACGCTACGACAATGACGGAATCGACGGAGGTCCTGATTTCCCGTGGCTCGTTATCGTGAATCGGTCTGCCGGCTGTGCCGGCGCGAAGCAATGAAGCTGTTCCTCAAGGGGGACCGCTGTTTCACCAACAAGTGCGCCATCGAGCGCCGCAATTTTCCGCCGGGCCAGCACGGCAAGCGCCGCTCCAAGATTCTCGGCTACGGCATCCAGCTTCGTGAGAAGCAGAAGCTGAAGAGGTTCTACGGCGTGCTCGAGGGCCAGTTCCGGCTCACGTTCGAGGCCGCCGAGCGCATGCGCGGCGTCGCGGGCGAAAACCTCCTTTCGCTCCTCGAACGCCGCCTCGACAACGTCGTCCACCGCCTCGGCTTTTCCGGCTCGCGCGCCCAGGCGCGCCAGCTCGTCCGTCACGGGCACGTCCGCGTGAACGGCAAGAAGGTGAACGTGCCGAGCTACGTCGTCGGCACGGGAGCCGTCGTCTCCGTCAAGGAGAAGAGCAAGGCGAACCCGCTCATCGCCGGCGCCGTCGAAACGGCCAAGGGCCGCGGCATTCCGGCGTGGCTCGAGCTGAACGCGGCCGAGTTTCAGGGCAAGGTCGTCACGCTTCCGAAGCGCGAAGACGTCGCGCTGCAGATCAACGAGAAGCTCATCGTCGAGTTGTACTCGAAGTAATTCCGTCACGAACGCTCCCGCGCGCGCCGCTCAGCGGATAAGTCGCAGGGACAGGAGAGACACATGTTGTGGAAGGGTTTTCAACGTCCGAACCGTCTCGAGGTCGATGAAGAGAAGGGCAACTACGGCCGCTTCACGGCGCAGCCGCTCGAGCGCGGCTGGGGCACGACGGTCGGCAACGCGCTCCGGCGCGTTCTTCTCTCGTCGATCGAGGGCGCCGCGGTCACCGGGGTGAAGATCGAGGGCGTGGAGCACGAGTTCACGGCCGTCCCGGGCGTCGTCGAAGACGTCACGGACATCATCCTCAATCTCAAGGGCCTCGCGATCCGCCTGCACGAAGACGGCCCGCGGGCGCT